>Ga0209647_1000456_pt1 | contig 38086 bp, 35 predicted proteins | sample GraSoi_2013_60cm_FD_185827 | JGI IMG/M metagenome (GOLD analysis project Ga0209647, IMG submission 185827) | Grasslands soil microbial communities from the Angelo Coastal Reserve, California, USA - Sample 9_17_2013_60cm (SPAdes) (version 2) | ecosystem: Environmental > Terrestrial > Soil >... | reverse complement strand
CCTGCGCGAGAGCAACATCGATTCGGCCAAACATGCTTGGGCGATTTTAGCGTTGCTGGTCAAGGCGTTGCGGCAACGCTGGCCGGAGGTCAAAATTACGGTGCGCGCCGACAGTGGCTTTTGTCGTTGGAAGATGCTGCGTTGGTGCGAGCAAGCGGGAGTCAACTACATCGTCGGACTGGCTAAGAATGAGCGCTTGCATACGCTCTCGGCCAAGTTGCAGAAACGGGCCGAACGCAAGCACCAAAGGAACGGAGAAAAAGTGCGGCTCTTCACTCAATTTAAGTATAAGGCTCAGAGTTGGGACCGGAAACGACGGGTCATTGCGAAAGCCGAACACTCCCTCAGAGGCGCTAATCCGCGTTATGTTTTGACCAATCTGGACGGTCGCGCGCAAGCGCTCTACGACGAGATTTATTGCGGGCGGGGCGAGATGGAAAATCGCATCAAGGAACAACAGCTTGGTCTCTTTAGTGAATCGCACCAGCTGCCATGCCTGGTGGGCTAATCAGTTTCGGCTCTTGCTCTCTTCGTTGGCCTACGTGCTCTTAGAAGCATTGCGTCGGCTGGGGTTAAGCGGTACGCAATTGGCGCGTGCTCAGGTTCGAACCATCCGCTTGCGCCTACTGAAAATCGGCGCGGTCATCACCAGAAACACCCGGCGCGTTCGGTTGTGGTTGAGTTCCAGCTTCCCGCTGCAACAGCTCTTTTGCTCCTGCTTGGTTCACTTCTACGGGTGAGCTTCCGAGTGGTGCTGACCCCGGCACCCGAAAAACAATGGTGGCTTGGGCGGGGGTGTCTTCCGATGCCGCTCCTGCGGCATCATTTAGCCCGCTTTTCGGCAAAACTCTTCGCCATCAACTCCTCACGTATCCCGCCTCAGCACAAACCACCATCTGGTGCAAAAAGCGGGTTAGATTCGTAACCATTGCGGAAACTGGCTGCTTAAAATCTGCTGATTTCGTGCAACCTACCTAGTGATTTGATTAGTTATGGATATTCGGATCCAGCTCCCGCTTTTCTTTTGCCAGTCAGGTTGGAAATTTGATAAGCGTCAAATCCCTCCAAAAACGCGGGGATTCAGCAGGCGAAGAAAATCGCTTTTCTGGGCGGTAGCTTATCGCCGAATGGAACAGCGACGTGAGTAGTACGTCTTGGGGTGGCGCGCGCCATCTGTTCCTTCAGCTTGCTTTGCGCTGTCACGGTTCTTCTGGCCGATGCGCGCCGCGCACGGGTGATCGCTTGAAATGAAGCTCGGCGTTACGTAGGCGATAGATATCACTTCAGTGAGAGGGATTAAGTGATCGGTGGATGAAGTCAGGTTGGCGACAGAAGGAAGTCAAGCTGCCACCCCTCCCACCCGCTCCCACGCCTTCCACCTTGCAGGATTCAGACATGTCCCTGGTAAGTGCAGCGTCAGAATATAAGTCGGCGCGCGTTGCGCAGTGCCGCGTCCTGAAGACCGAACAGCAAGAGGAATGGATGGAAGTGCTGAGGCGGGTCGTGCAACACGATTTCCACCATCTCCCGCCCTATCACCGTGTCGAGGAACGTCGTCTCAACGCGACTGCGCACCTCTTCACCTATCGCGAAAACGATTACCTGATCGCGCTACCGCTTCTGCTGCGTTCAGTGGGAGAAATCGCATTGGGATGGAATGATGCGACATCCGTTTATGGATATGGTGGACCGGTCGCGTCGCACGAGAGTATCCCCGAGCCGGTCGTGCGCAATTTTCAGGGGGCGCTGAAGGAAGCGCTGCTTGAACGGCGCGTGATCGCGGCGTTTTCAAGGCTGCATCCGCTTATTGCGCAACAAGACTTGCTTGCCGGCTTAGGCGAGTGCCATGCAACCGGCCGGACGGTCTCAATAGACCTCACCCTGCCGCTGGAAAAGCAACGGGCCCAGTATCACCGTATCAATAGGCGCCGTACCAACAAACAACGACGAGAAGGCACTGTCGTCTGTCTGCACGATCAGGAGAAGCGGTATTGGAGCGAGCTCGTCAAAATCTACGAGGAAACGATGCGGCGTGTGAATGCGGCGCAGATGTATTTTTTCGGCGAAGACCATTTCAGCGAATTGGCTCGCGAGTTGGGGCCGGTGCTGCACTTGTTTGTGGCGATGATCGGTGGCAAGGTTTCCGCAGCTGGTATCTTTACAATCTGCGACGGCATCGTGCAGTACCACTTAGGCGCGACGCGGAGCGAATTTCGCAAACTCTCTCCAATGACGTTAGTTTGTGATACGGTTCGCCTTTGGGCCAACGAGATCGGCGCACACACGTTTCATCTCGGCGGTGGCGTCGGCGCGCAGGAGGATTCGCTTTTCAATTACAAAGCTAGCTTCTCCGACCGCCGGCACAACTTCGCAACATGGCGATTGGTTGTCGCGCCGGAGGTTTATCGAGAGTTGTGCGAGCGATGGAGCCGAGAGAACGAACTGCAGGGGCTCGAACCCTCCTCGGCGAACTATTTTCCCGCCTATCGTTGCCCGACGGCGCCGCGCGTTCCGGTAATACCGAATAGTGCTGAAGTCAAGAACCGAGAGCCGCGTATCTACCTCTCACCGCCGCACATGGGCGAGACGGAATTACAACTGGTCAAAGACGCGTTCGCGTCCAACTGGATTGCGCCGCTCGGGCCCCATGTCGACGCGTTTGAACGGGAGTTTGCCGCGTATCTCGGCGTTGAACATGCGGCGGCTCTTTCTTCTGGCACTGCCGCGATCCATCTCGCGCTACGACTACTCGGGTTGCGTCCAGGCGAGGAAGTGATCTGCTCCACCTTGACATTCTCAGCAAGCGCAAACCCGATCGTTTATGAAGGCGGCACCCCGGTCTTTATCGATTCTGAAGAGACGACCTGGAACATGGATCCGACTCTACTGGCCCAGGAACTTGATGCGTGTGCGGCGAATGGCCGCCTGCCACGTGCGGTTATCGTTGTAGACCTCTACGGTCAGAGCGCCAACTACGAGCCGATCCTTGATGCCTGCGCGCTTTACGACGTTCCCGTCATCCAGGATTCGGCGGAGGCGCTCGGAGCGACTTACAAGGGGCGCAAGGTTGGAACGCAGGGACGTTGCGGCATCTTCTCGTTTAACGGCAACAAAATTATTACCACCTCCGGGGGCGGGATGCTCGTTTCCGACAATCCCGACTTGATTGAGCGCGCGCGGTTCCTCGCCATGCAAGCGCGCGATCCGGCGCCGCACTACCAGCATTCGACGATTGGATTTAACTATCGGATGAGTAACGTGCTGGCCGCCATTGGGCGCGGTCAGCTCCGAGTTTTGGGCGAACGCATCGCCTCGCGACGACGCAATTTCGAAGGTTACAAAGCGGTGCTCGGCGCTGCGCCCGGCATCGGGTTTATGCCGCTTGCTTCCTATGGTGAGGCCAACTATTGGCTGACCTGCATCACCATCGATCCGGAGAAGTTTGGCGCGACGCGCGAGGACATACGGCTTGCTCTGGCGAATCACAACATCGAGGCGCGTCCGATCTGGAAGCCGCTTCATTTACAGCCGGTGTTCGCGCACAGTCGAGTACGCGGCGGCTCAGTGGCCGAGACATTTTTTGCCCGCGGGCTTTGCCTGCCCAGTGGATCCAGTCTCACCGACACTGAGCTCGATCGGGTCTGCGCGATCGTCCTAGCCACGCAAAAGTAACCGTAGGGAAAGTTCTTATGGCTCGATCTATCGTTCGATGGATTCTGAAATTCGCACCACAGAACAGCACCGGGCGCGCGGCCGTGTTGACGCTGATTTATGTCACTACGGTCGCTCTATGCTTCTGGGCAGCCTACCAGATACGGTTCGATTTCGACGTGCCGCCAACGTTCCAATCGTCCTTTCTTCAGCTCTTGCTAGCCGCCGTCAGCGCAAAGTTGGTGGGCTTGCTTGTGTTTCGCCAGTTTGACGGACTGCTGACTTACTTCGGAAAGCCTGACCTCAAACGTCTGGTCCAGGCGTGCGCCATCGGATCGATACCCCTCGCCTTGATGTCCGTTCTTCGAGGCCCTGGCTCCGGTCCTCCACGCGGGGTCGTTCTCATCGACTTGGTGCTCTGTCTCATGGCTCTTTCGATGCTGCGCTTCAGTTTCGGGTACGTGCGCTTGCTTGCTTTCTGGCCGCAGCAAACATCCCGGACCAAACCGCGCCGGGTAGGCATTATCGGAGCCGGAGAAGCTGGTGCGGAGCTGGTAAGGCATATGATGGACGACCCATCGCTGGGACTCCAGCCGGTGGCCTTCTTTGATGATAATAGCGGACGTCACTCCAGCTTACATGGGATTCCGGTTGTCGGAAGACCGGAGCGAATTTCGCAGGGCAAAGCAAAGCTCCGGATCGAAGAGATCATCATCGCCATGCCGTCTGCGCCGGCCAGACGCATTCGCCAGGTCGTGGAACTCGCGCACGCCGCAGGGCTGGAGTGCAAGACAGTGCCTTCCCTTGGCCAGTTGGCAACAGGTCAGGTAAGCATAAGCAATTTGCGGCCGGTCAGAATCGAGGATTTGCTCGGGCGCGTTCCGGTCCGAATAAAAACGGATTCGATCCGCGATTTACTGAACGCCCGCACAGTGATGGTTACCGGGGCCGGTGGCAGCATCGGCAGCGAACTCTGTCGGCAGATTCTTTCGTTCCATCCCAGTACGCTGGTTCTCGTCGAACGCTCGGAGCCGCATGTTTTTGCGATTGAGCAGGAGCTCCTCGCATCGCGGACTGGCACTTGGATTGTGCCGCTTCTTGGTGACGTCACCAGTTCCGGGCGGATGCGCTACATATTTGATCGCTTCCAACCGGAAGTGATTTTCCACGCGGCTGCCCACAAGCACGTACCGATGATGGAGCACCAGCCGGCCGAGGCAATCCGCAACAACGTGCTTGGAACGGCACTGCTGGCTGACTTGGCAATCGAGCATGGCATCGATCGCTTCGGGTTCATCTCAACCGACAAAGCTGTCAATCCGAGCAGCGTAATGGGCGCAACGAAACGATGCGCGGAGATTTACCTCCAGTCGCTCATGACTCGCTCACACCCAACGAAGTTTACCGCCGTCCGCTTTGGCAACGTGCTCGGCTCTTCCGGCAGCGTAGTCCCAACCTTCGCCAAGCAAATCGCCGCCGGCGGTCCAGTGACAGTAACCCATCCCCAAGTCTCGCGTTTTTTCATGACTATTCCCGAAGCGGTGAGCCTGGTTTTGGAAGCCTTCGCACTGGGACAAGGCGGCGACATCTTCATGTTGGATATGGGAGAACCGATAAAAATTGTCGATCTCGCTATTCAGATGATCCGGTTGAGCGGATTGAAGCCACACGAAGACATTGAGATTGTTTTCACTGGTCTCCGACCCGGCGAGAAGCTGGAGGAAGTGCTGAGTTACCGTCTCGAAAATGTCACGCAGACAGAACATCCGCAGATCTCACGCCTGGTTTCGCCAGTTCAAGATTATAGCAACGCGCGGCCGATCATTGATGAGCTCGCGCTTGCCGCCGAGGATCTCGGCCTTTCGGCGGATGAACTGAAGGAGTTACTGGTCAAGGCGGCTCCGGAGTATACGCCATTCATTGCAAACAGGGTAGAAACATCGTGCGTCGAGGTCCGCGGATTCATTCGCGAAGGACCCGCCGGTGTTCTGCCGGAGCTACATGGAATCGCTCCAGAACATTCCTGACCAAATCAGCTGCCATGAAAAGCGAATCACTCAACGATCCGAACTCGCCAGATAGACACGAGTCGCTTGAGAACGGAACGCCGAAGCCACAGACAAACGGCGGAGAAGGGGATACCGAGCCTAAAGCGCATGGCAAACCTCCGCGTGCGAGTGACAAGCGATTAATACAAAGAGCGGCAGCAGAAACGGAGGTACTGCCAGTTACGCAGCCGTACTTCATTTCGACCCATTCGATGAACGGCGATTACCAAGGACGTCCTGATGAATCTTTCGGTTCAGATATCCGTGCGACATTGCTCCTGCTGCGAGAGAAAATTTGGCTGATCATCCTGTGCGTTCTCATGGCGGGAGTTGCCGGCGTTACTTATATCATTCTGCGCCCTCCAATCTATCGGGCCCAAGCAGTCATCCGAGTGGAACGAGGAGGCCAAGAAGTTCTCAAAGAGGATGAGCACAGGGTTCTGGACCTCAACCATGACGAGATCATCAAGACCATTGAACAGACCCTGACTAGCTCTGAACTTCTGCTGCAGCTGGTGAGGCGAAATGATCTCGACAAAGATCCTGCTTTCCTGCCCGGGCTAAAACGGCCCGCTTCGGACAACCGGGTGGTGGAGGAACTCGCTAAACAGATCTCCGTGCACGTTAGGCGGGGCACATGGCTGATCGACATCGGAGTGGAGGATCGAAGCCCGGTTCTGGCACAGAAGATCGCTGACCTATTAATCAAGGAATACGCTTACGAAAACTTCCAGCAGCGCACCGAATCATCGGAGATGGTGTATAACTACCTTCAGGAAAAGGCAAAGCGGCTGAAAGCGAAACTCGCGAATTCCGAAGAAGCGCTGCAAGCCTATAAGGAGGAACATCAGGCAGGCACTTTAGGGGAGAAAGAGAACACCGTTGTTGAAAAGTTGCACACACTCAATCGACTGGTCGCGGAAGCAAAAGCGGCCCGCCTCAAACTGGAATCAGATTACGGTCAGATAAAAAAACTCGGCCGCAACCCGCCGGCGGGGCTGCTGTCAATCCCGGCCATTGCTTCCTCTTCCCCCGTTATCGCGTTGGAGAAAGCCGTCTCCGAAAAAGAGGCGGAGGTCGCAGCACTGACCGAAATGTACAAACATCCGATTCACACCGGCGCCGTCAAGCAATTGCAGCAGCTAAAGGCAAGCCTGGACAGGACAATTCTTGAAGCGGCGGAGGAGGTGACCAACGCCTATGATTCCGCGGCCGCGAACGAAAAGAAGATGGAGGAGGCTCTCCGGGAGCAGGATGGCTTGGCCCTTCAGTCAAGTAAGATGTCAATCGCATACAACGTGTTACGTCAGGAGGTGGATGCGGATCGCATGCTGTATGAATCGGTTCTAAATCGCTTGAAGGAGACCGATGTGACGAAAGACGCGGTTCAAGACACGATTCAGCCGGTCTCACACCCGCTGCTGCCCGAGCGACCCGTTTCACCCAAAAAATGGGTAATTCTGCTATTCATTTTTGGTGGGTTGACGCTTGGCTGCGGGCTTGCAGTGCTGTCGAGGACGCTGGATCGATCTTTTAGAACGCCCAACGAAGCGGAGCGACGCCTTGGAGTACCGGCGCTTGCTGACATTCCGAAGGCTCGGAAAATAAAGTCGGATGATGATTGTTTAGTCCTGGTGAAGCAGCCCGGCTCCGCTGCCGCCGAATCTTTCCGTAGCTTACGCGCTTCACTGTCTCTGTTTTCTCAAGACGAGCTGTGCACTACGTTTTTATTCACCAGTGCAGTCCCTTCGGAAGGCAAGAGCTTTTGCGCGATCAACTGCGCCGTAGCCTTTGCGCAGCAGCGCCTAGAAACCCTGCTGATCGATGCCGACCTCCGGCTGCCATCGGTCGAAAAGGTATTCTTCAATGAAGCCTTTAAAGAAGCACCGATTAAGGGCCTAACCGAGATCCTGACGGGCGAAGCCGTTCTGGACGAGGCCACCCAATCCACCAGAATTAACAAGCTTTCCGTGTTGTGTACGGGATATCAAGTCTTTACACCGGCGGAGCTGCTTGCGAGTGAGGCGTGTGGCCAGCTTATTTCGGAGGCGACAGCTAAATTCGATCGAGTAGTGATTAATAGCGCGCCTATCCAGGCGGTAAGCGACACATTGCTCTTGGCCGGGCATGTCCAGGCGATTTGCCTGGTGATATCACCTCAGACTTCAGCAGAGATCGTCTTTCAAGCGGTCCAAAAGCTTGGCCCTGCACGCTCGAAGCTGATTGGATTTGTGTTCGACCGGGTCTCGCTGCGCCATGATGCAGACTATAGTCACCCGTATTCTCAGATCACATCCGCTGGCGCAAACGGCTTCAGTCGCAAGAGATGGCTGTTCAATATACCACCGATAATTCGGTCCTAGCTTCTTTGTGGTCATGCAGCTTTTGGATGCGGTAGCCGACAGTTTGTTCGCCGATCTAACACCACGACCGTTTCGTCGAAACGCTTTCTTTCATGCTCTCCACCTCTGCACCTAGCAGCGATAAAGCAGGGGAATTTGATCAGCCCCTGCTCAGATCCAGTCCTCACCGGTTAACACTGCGCGTCAACTTTCTATGGACGCTCAGCGGTAACTTGGTCTATGCAGGGTGCCAGTGGGGGATGTTTGACTGGCACATTGAGAATCGCCCACCTTACAACCGTTGACATTTCTCTGCCAAGCTTGCGGCTCTACCAACGGGCCAACGCAAGCAACTAGCCGTGAATGGAAGGAAAACGATGACCGCGAGAATTCGACTGGCTTACATCACGACCGCGGCGTGTTCTGCAAACAGCTTCCTAAAAGGCCATTTGGGTTATATGCGCAGGCGAGGATTCGATGTCGTAGTCATATCAGCTCCAGGCAAAGACCTCCCCCTCCTCAAGGAGCGAGAGCAAGTATCCACTATAGCGGTTCCGATGGAACGCGAAATTAGTCTGGCCAAGGACTTGATTTCTCTAGTTCGGCTCTATCGAGTCTTGCGACGAATTCGTCCCACGATCGTGAATGCTGGCACACCAAAGGCAGGGCTCTTAGGCATGATCGCAGCCTCCGCTGCTGGTGTCCCCGTTCGGATCTATTCATTGCACGGCCTGCGCTTGGAGACAGCACGCGGGCTAAAACGCTTTATGCTTGGCGTTGCTGAGCGTTGTTCGTCGGCTCTCGCGCACAGGGTGATCTGCTGCAGTGAGAGTTTGCGGCGGCTTTATGTAAGGCTCGGATTTACCAGGGAAGCCAAGACATGTGTGCTTGGAGAAGGCTCTGCAAATGGTATTGATATAGATGAGTTTACCCCAACTCCACAGTCACCTGACGGGACACAAGCATTGCGCGTGCGTCTGGGAATTCCCGATGGCGCGCCGGTAATTGGTTTTGTTGGCCGCTTGACACGCGACAAGGGCGTGCCCGAACTCTTGGATGCCTTTGAGCAAATCCGTCCATCTTTCGCTGACGCTCGGCTCTTGATGCTGGGCGATTTTGAAGACGGTGACCCGATCCCCGAGAGCTACGCAAAGCGGATCTCGATTCATCCGCGCGTGGTCCAAGCCGGCTGGGTCTCTGATCCGGCTTCCTATTATCCGATCATGGATGTCTTGGCCTTCCCCTCCTACCGCGAAGGATTTGGAAACGCAGTGCTCGAAGCTGCAGCAGCGCGAATACCCACGGTCGCGTTCAGGGCAACCGGAAGCGTGGATGCGGTTCGCGACGGTGTAACCGGCACCCTCGTTCCTCTGGGCGACGTCGGCGCGTTCGCTCGCGCACTGAAGAGATATCTAACCGACGACTTGCTCAAGCGTGAACATGGCCAAGCCGGCCGCGAGCGCGTCCCACGTCATTTCCGTCCGGATATGATCTGGGAGTTGCTATACGCAGAATACGCGCGGCTCCTGAAAACCACGAATGGGGTTCTTTTCCAAAGGTTGGTGGATTCTCAGCAGAGATTTCATGCTGTTCCTCTAGAAACGACTGAGACTGACGCGCGACACGTATGAATGTGATGCTTACTTGCGCCGGCCGCCGCAATTATTCCGTGGAAATCTTCAAAGAAGCGGTAGGAGATCGGCATTGCGTGTTTGCATGCGATTCCAGCGCGGATGCTCCGGCTCTGCAAAAAGCAGACAAGGCTTTCATCGTTCCGCGGGTCGACCAGGAAGACTATGTCGATACTCTCCTGGCCATCTGCGACGATCATCAGATCGGCTTGCTGATTCCTGCCCTTGAGCCTGAACTCCTACTGCTGGCGATGAACCGAGCGCGTTTTCTTGCGATCGGTACGCTTCCACTGGTATCATCCCCAGAGATCACTGCTACTTGTTTTGACAAATTGGCGACGTACAATTTTCTGTCGAACTGTGGCCTTTTGGCACCGCATACTTTCGACTCCCTCGCTGCCGCACGGACAGCAGTTTCACGCGGTGATACCGCTTTCCCGTTGGTAGTTAAACCGCGCTGGGGCGTCAGCTCAATCGGAATGCAGTTCCCCGAAGACGACGAAGAATTGGAACTCTCCTACCACCTTACCAAGAAGCAGATCGAGCGCAGTTTCCTTGCAGAAATCAGTGCCACTGAATCGCAGCGGAACATTCTTATCCAAGAGCGACTACAAGGAGCAGAGTACGGGATAGATGTTATCAATGATCTTAATGGCAACTTTGTTTGCACTTTCATCAAGCGCAAAACCAGGATGTGGGCCGGGCAAACTGACCGCGCGGTAACGGTTAGGAATCATCGACTTCAGATGATTGGCCAGTTGATCGGCGAGAAGCTTGGCCAGGTCGGTATTCTGGACTGCGATGCATTTGTCACCGAGCACGGCTGCTACGTAATCGACATCAATCCTCGGATTGGCGGCGGCTATCCTTTCTCCCACATCGCTGGAGCAAATCTTCCGGCAGCGCTGATTGCATGGGCAAATGGCCAGCCACCCGACCCGGCGTGGTTTAGCATTGAGCCGAATGTCGCGGCATCCCGATGTGACGGTTTGCTGGTGACGAACCGGAAGCCACCGGAGGTAGCCCGCTCCAGGGTCGCCCCAAGGATCCAGAAACACTCCCTAAAAACGTGAACATGACGATGCATACTAATTCCTCCCCTCAAATGGCAATCATCGGCGCGGGGCCGTATGGTCTGGCAACAGCAGCCCATTTACGCGCAGCAAAAATCGAGATCTGCGTTTTCGGTAAGCCGATGGAGTTCTGGGAAAACCAGATGCCGGAAGGCATGCTCCTACGCTCGTCCTGGGATGCCTGTCATATTGCAGATCCGCATCGAGCATCGACCCTTGATAACTACTCAGCTACACAGAGTGTTCCGGTGCCGAGGCCCGTTCCGCTTGATCGATTCATCGATTACGGGCGCTGGTTCCAAAAGAGAATTGTGCCCGATGTGGATCCCCGGCGAGTAGTTGGTGTTGAAATGACCGGCCGAGGCTTTCAACTGATTTTGAATGACGGCGATTCCGTGCGAGTTCAGCGGGTCGTCGTTGCTACCGGCATTGGCCCATTTGCTCGCCGCCCGCCGCAGTTTGTCGGGCTACCTTCGACGCTGATCTCCCACAGTTCCGAGCACCGCAATTTGAAACGTTTTGCCGGTCAACGAATGGCCGTAGTGGGTGCCGGTCAGAGCGCACTCGAAACAGCCGCGTTGCTGCACGAGATTGGGGCGGAGGTAGAACTCGTTGCTCGCCAACCGAAAGTTCGCTGGCTTGACCAAAAGATGCGGTGGCTGAAAAGCGAAGCCAACCCGATTCGCCCCCTGCTTTATCCGCGGACGGACGTCGGACCTCCGGGACTGAATTTGATTGTAGCAACGCCTGAGCTGTTCAAAAGGTTGCCGCGGCCGCTTCAAGAGAAAATCGCATATCGTTCGATTCGGCCTGCTGGTACGGGCTGGCTAGTACCGCGGGTGCGCAACGTGCGAATCACCACCGGCGTTGCCGTCAACTCAGTCAGAGCGAACGGAGAATGCCTGAGCCTCGATCTAAGCGACGGTAGTAAACGGGCCCTGGATCATGTGATGCTCGCAACAGGTTACCAGGTGGACGTTTCACGCTATGGGTTTCTCAGTACCGGAGTACTTCGGGCGTTACATGTGAACTATGGCTACCCAGAGCTTACGACTGGATTCGAATCTTCCGTGCCCGGTCTATATTTCGTCGGCGCGCCAGCAGCGCGTTCCTTCGGGCCGCTCTGCCGTTTTGTCTCCGGGACTCCTTTTACGGCGCGCGTGCTTACTCGTTCGATCCTGGCAAAGAAGGGGAACGGATTCCAGCGGAACTGTTTTTAGAGGAACGCGCGAGGTTAGTATCAACCTGGTGAAACAACGTCGCCAAATTGGCAAGCGAGTCTTCGACCTCGCCTTGACCTTGCCCGCTCTGGTACTGCTCTCGCCATTTATTGTGCTGGCGGCAGTCCTCGCGGGAATCGGCATGGGGCCACCGGTTTTCTTCCGCCAGCTACGCCCCGGCTTGCTCGGACAGCCGTTCACCCTCATCAAATTCCGCACCATGACCGACGCTCGAGATACCGAGGGCAAACTTAAGCCGGACGTCGAGCGAATGCCGCCCGTGGGGCGCTTCCTGTGAATGACTAGTCTCGATGAACTCCCGCAGTTGTGGAATGTCATGCGTGGCGAAATGTCGCTCGTTGGACCCAGACCGCTGTTGATGGAATATCTTCCACACTACACGGCGGAGCAGAACCGGCGACATAGTGTTCTGCCCGGCATTACGGGATTGGCCCAAATCAATGGAAGAAATCTCGCGAGCTTCAGTGATCGTTTGAAGCTCGATCTTTGGTATGTCGATCATTGGAGCCTTTGGCTCGATTTCAAGATACTTGCACGCACTCTAATCAATGTGCTTCGCTCCAGCGGAGTAAAGTTAGAGCAGCCCCTTGAGGAAGTGGATGATGTTGGACTCCACCCCGACACTCGAAAGAAAGCGGAGGCTGCTGGGGCATCAACGACAACCGGCCAAAACAGCGCGCTGCGATAAAAGTTCTTCGGGTGTCATAGCTGTCAGCAAATCTGCGAATTGACGTTTGTCCGACGCACCAAGGATCTGACTGTTCTGGGCAGTGAACCAAAAAGAACTGGGTAACACGGGTGTCCTGTTGCCTGAAATTGGACTCGGAACCTGGCAGTACCGTGGCAGTGTGGCACCGATCGAGAAAGCGATAGTTTTGGGGGCCGCTTTAATCGATACAGCCGAATCTTATGGTACCGAAGAAATTGTCGGCGAGGCAGTAAAGCACCTGAGGAGTCGCGTTTTCATCGCTACCAAAGTCTCGCCAAAACATTTCAGGCGCTCTGATCTGATGATAGCGCTGGACAAAAGCCTGCAGCGATTGAGAACAGATTACATCGATCTATACCAACTCCACTGGCCGAATTGCACCGTACCAATCGAGGAGACCATGGGCGCCATGGAGGACTTGGTAGATAGTGGCAAGATCCGATTCATCGGAGTAAGCAACTTCTCCGTCGCTGAACTCCGAAAGGCGCACAGAGCCTTGTCCAAGTATCGTATGGTCTCTAACCAGGTCCGTTACAGCCTCGTGGACAGAAGCGCGGAAATAGATCTTTTGCGCTACTGCGGAGAAAACAGGATAACGGTAATTGCCCACAGTCCTCTCGCCCATGGTATACGCCACATTAAAGAGAAAGATCCCCGTGCGATCCTGAGTAAGGTGGCGACCCTTACGGGCAAAACCGAAGCCCAGGTCGCATTAAACTGGTGCATCTCAAGAGAGAACGTGGTCGCTATACCCAAGGCATCGTCGATTGACCACGTGGTTCAAAACTGTGATGTCTCAGACTGGCGACTGTCACTCGAGGAGAACAGACTTCTTGAAAAAGGTCTAAAGTTTCGGCGGCGCGGCCGCGCCGAGGCCGGACTCCGGCGGGCAGCGCGCGCAGTCCTCCAAAGGCTGGGTTATAGGCTAGCATAATCCTGGGTTATAATTAGTGAACGCCCCATCTCGAGCGCAACGTGTCAGCGCCATGTGCTCTGAATGGAGGAAAACGGATCTGCATCCGTGAGATCTTTCAAATCCCGCCGGACCTCTCTGCACTAGCACGACAATAAGCGGACTGCTCCTGTGGGTCGGCGGCGATGGACTGTCAAGGACAAACGGTTAGATGCAATAGAATCATGGCTAACACTACTACGGCTGAAGAGCTTTATACAACGGGTAGCTATTTAGAAAAAAATCCGCTATGGCATACAGAAGAATCATCTTGGAAGGCAGAACAGGTGATGCGGATGCTGAATCGGCAAGCGATTGCTCCCAAAACAATCTGCGAAGTGGGTTGCGGGGCCGGTGAAGTATTAAAACAGCTTCAGCAACGACTCAATAACAATTGTGACTTGCTCGGCTGCGACGTCTCGCCCCAGGCGATCGAACTTTGCAGGAGCAGGGCTAATGAGAAGCTTCATTTCATTCTCGCGGACGTCACAAAGATATCGGACAGGCTCTTTGACCTGATCTTAGTATTGGATGTGATAGAGCACCTGGAAGATTACTTTTCCTTTTTGCGGAACATCAAGGAGCGAGCGCTCTATAAAATTTTTCAAATCCCGCTGGATCTCTCCGTGCAAACGGTTCTACGGGTTACCCCGTTGATTAGAGATCGTCAAAGATACGGTCATATTCATTATTTTAATAAAGAAACGGCGTTACGACTCTTAGTCGATCTTGGTTACCAAATAATCGATTACTTCTACACGGCCGTTGCTCTTGATCTTCCGTCAACCAGTTTCAAAAATCTTGTAATGAGAGTTCCTCGACGGCTGCTCTATTCGGTTAATATGGATACGGCTGTGCGTCTTTTGGGTGGATATAGGCTTTTGATTTTAACCAGATAGGCCTTTTGGAATCGCCGCGTGAACGCCGACTTCCCATTCGAAGAGCTCCAGTTGCGCGTCGCTGGAATATCAAACCAGCAACAGATGAATCGACGCAGATTTCTCCAGCTCGCTGGCACCTTGGCCGGTTCGGCTCTTGGTTGTATGGCAGCCGGCGCTTACGCGAATCAAATTGAGCCGCGGCATCTTGTCCTGGAGCGCCGGACGATCCGTCTGCCTCGCCTCACCCCGGCCCTGGCCGGCTTCCGGATCGCGTTAATGTCCGACCACCATCTGTTTCCGTTCACCTCACCTAAACTGCTCGAGCAGGCAGTGGAGCAAGCCAATGCGTTGCATCCCGACCTGATTTTACTGGGCGGCGACTACGTCTGCGCGGACGTGGAATCCATCCGAGAACTCGCGCCGATCCTCGGCCGACTCAACGCAAAATACGGTGTGTTCGCAGCGCCGGGCAATTACGATAGTCTGCTTGGCCTGGACCTGATCTGTTCCCAACTCGTCGCGCAATCTATTGAGGTATTGGTTAATCGCGGCCTGCACGTAGGACCAAGCGCTGGCCGGCTCTTTCTGGCCGGCTTGGATTCGGTTTGCACTGGAGCGCCTGATCCGATCCGCGCATTTGCCGGGTGCCGAGAGACCGACACGGCCCTGGCCCTGGTGCACGAGCCGGATTACTTCCCGAGGATGGTAAAGTTAACGCCCGTGCGACTGCAGCTCTCCGGTCACAGTCATGGGGGGCAAGTCCGAATCCCGGCGCTCGGCCCGCTGATATTGCCGCGTTTGGGTCGGATTTACCATACTGGCCTCTATCAGCTAAACGGGCGCTTTGTCTACACTGGGCGCGGCCTTGGAATGGTGGGATTACCGTTGCGGTTTGATTGTCCCCCAGAGCTCACGGACATAACATTGGAGACAGCCTGAGTACCAAACGACTCTGGTATTACCATTACTGTCGCTCTCGCTGGTGAGTCCCACCTAATTAGGATTGGGCATAACCTCGATCGAACGACCGATACGGGCTTCTATCATGACGGCTCACGGCGGCTGCAGAATCAATTTGACACCCGACGTGTTGCGGACCGCCCCGATGAAGTTCAGGTCCATTCGGTTTTCGCCCCCGAAGATTGGGTATTAATCGAAAGTGCAAGGATGTCCTTCCTGGCTACAGCCGATGGGCAAGGTCGACCGGATTGTTCCTACAAGGGTGGGTTGCCGGGGTTCGTGCGGATCGTAGACGAACGAACGCTGGCGTTCCCAGATTATAACGGCAATTGGATGTACCGAAGTCTTGGCAATGTTCTTGTGAACCAGAGTGTCGCGCTACTCTTTATCGACTTCGACCGCCCGCAACGGCTTCGCGTCCTTGGCGAAGCAACCTTGCACGATACCGACCCGCTGCTGGCGGAATTCGCTGGCGCTGACAAAACGGATCGCCTGAGCCCGGTGGCACGACAATGAGCGAATTGCTCGCGCGCGGCGGCGGCGATGAACTCTCAACGGCAGCAAAAGGACTATGGGGAGCACTACTACAGCTGAGCAGCTTTATACGACGGGTTCTTATCTGCAGAAGAATCCGCTCTGGCACACCGAGGAATCATTTTGGAAGGCCGAACAGGTGATGCGCATGCTCGATCGGCACAAGATTGTTCCCAAAACAATTTGTGAAGTGGGTTGCGGGGCCCGGTGAGGTCCTCAAACAGCTTCAGCAAAGGCTCAACAGTGATTGTGATTTACTCGGCTGCGACATCTCGCCTCAAGCAATCGAGTTTTGTCGGAGTAAAGCCAACGAAAAGCTTCGGTTTTTGCTCGGAAACATTACTGAGGTACCGGAGAGGTTCTTTGACCTGATCTTAGTCTTGGACGTGATCGAGCACCTGGAGGATTACTTTTTATTTTTGCGGAACATTAAGGATCGAGCCCTCTACAAGGTTTTTCAAATTCCGCTGGACCTCTCCGTACAAACGAATCTACGCGCGACGCCAATGATTAGAGATCGTCAGAGGTATGGCCATATTCACTATTTTAACAAAGAGATTGATTTCTACAGAGTCCTTCAACTTTCCGTTTCGCGGCATCACGAGGACTGGCCAAATTGCTTGATCCTCCCCCAACTACGATGGCGCACATCCATTTGAATCGCAGGAATGGTTCCGGTCCGGTTAATCTTTAGCGAGGAGAGCGCACTCTGCGGCGCAATCCAATTCAAACCTCAATAGGAGGAACTCAATGAACAATAACGAATCTCGAAAACCGCTCGAACTGTTTGCCACCTGCCTGCAGTCCAGCGCGGTTCAAACCGACTCCTACGTGCGTAGGGTGACCGATATAGCCCGCTGGAGCGAGCAGTACGGCTGCAAAGGTATTCTCGTTTATACAGATAACTCGCTAGTGGACGCTTGGCTAGTATCGCAAATCATCATCCAAAGCACGGAGAAGCTGTGCCCGCTCGTTGCCGTGCAGCCGGTGTATATGCATCCGTATTCGGTTGCCAAAATGGTCGCTTCATTCGGTTACCTATTCGGCCGGCGCATCTACCTGAACATGGTGGCGGGTGGCTTCAAAAACGACCTGTCTACCTTTAACGACACTACTCCGCACGATAAGAGATATACCCGCCTTATCGAGTACACGACGATCATAAAGGAGCTCCTGGCTAGTCCCGCGTCGGTAACCTTTGAAGGTGAATTCTACAAAGTGGACAAACTGAAAATGACGCCGCCGCTGCCGGCGGAACTCTTCCCCGGCATCTTCATTTCCGGGTCATCGGACGCAGGGCTCGCGGCGGCCAAGGCTCTTAAGGCGACGGCGGTCAAGTATCCGAAGCCGGCCAAAGAATGCGAAGCCGAAGCCCTGCTTGACGGCATCGATTCCGGTGTCCGGGTGGGGATAATCGCGCGCAGTGACGAGGCTGAAGCCTGGGAGATTGCTGAGCAGCGATTTCCCGAAGATCGCAAAGGTCAAATCACTCACCAGTTAGCTATGAAAGTTTCTGACTCATCTTGGCACCAGCAGTTGTCCGAGACCGCGAAACATACCCAAACGGACAGAAGTCCATATTGGCTAAGGCCTTTTGAGAACTACAAAACTTTCTGTCCCTATATAGTGGGAAGTTACGACCGGGTCGCCGAGGAATTGGGGCGATATATCACTCTTGGGTACATGACCTTCATACTGGACGTGCCGCCCAGCCAGGAGGAATTGCACCATGTTAACATTGTCTTTGATCGGGCTTCCCAAATGCAATCAGAGAGGGGAGCAGGTCGATGACACAGCCTACCCCGTTCAGAAGTCTCATCGACGGATTTGTCGAATCAGTTAACCGTTTTCCTGCGCGGGAAGCGCTGGTAGTGGACGGTGAATGTCTTAGCTATATCGCGCTGCAAGGCTTGGCAGCAAAGATTGCGTTCGTAATCCGACGACACGAGCACGATGCTTCTTCTCTGGTGGCGCTTTTGGCGCATCGAAGCAAAACGGCTTATGCAAGTATATTGGGCATACTGGGCGCAGGAAAAGGATATGTCCCGTTGAATCCCAAATTTCCGGTCGAGCGTACACGAAGGATGCTGGATCTCTCCGGGTGTGGAATGCTCATTGCCGGAACAGAGGGTTTTCAGCACCTGCCAAAGCTCTTAATAGAAGTTAACCGGCCTTTGACCGTGATCCTACCAGATCTTGTCGATGCAAGTGGTTTAACATCAGGCTTTCCTCAGCACCGTTTCGTTGCATCAAAAGAGATGGCGGACAATGACAGCTTTTCTTTCCGGCCAGAGGTCAGCCCAAGTGGGATCGCTTACTTACTATTTACTTCAGGGAGCACTGGACAACCAAAGGGCGTTCCGATTGCTCAATCGAATGTGCGCTCATACCTCCAGTATGTTTGTGATCGATACGATCTGGACGAAACGGACCGTTTCTCGCAAGAATTTGATCTCACGTTTGATCTGAGCGTTCACGACATGTTCGTGTGTTGGGAGCGAGGCGCGTGCTTATTCTCAGTGCCAGAGACATCGGTCATGGCTCCAGCGAAATTCATTCGTGAGCACCGGCTAACAATGTGGTTTTCGGTGCCTTCCGTCATCGGAGTTTTGGCAAGAATGAGATTGCTGCGACCAGGCTGCTTTCCGTCTTTACGATACAGCCTATTTTGCGGGGAACCTCTGGCTTCGTCCTATGCTCAACTCTGGCAGGAAGCAGCTCCGAATTCGATTGTGGAGAACCTCTACGGACCTACTGAAACAACCATCGCGATTTCCAATTACCGTTGGAATAAAACCGGATCGTCTGAGGAATCTGTGAATGGTATTGTGCCGATCGGGTGGATCTTCGATGGGCAAGAGTGCAGTGTCATCGACGCCGACCGAAAAGCTGTTTCGGCCGGCGTCCCCGGAGAGTTGTGCCTGTGCGGCTCGCAAGTAACTACCGGCTATTGGAATGAACCCAGGAAAACTCAGGAGCAGTTTGTCCGCCTACCGGCTGCCGGGGAAAGGATCTGGTATCGAACCGGAGATATTGTTCAACAAGACACAAATGGTTGTTTGCATTATCTGGGAAGAGTGGATCATCAAGTCAAGATCCGAGGCTATCGAGTGGAATTGCAAGAGATAGAGGCGGCGCTGCGAAGGGCGTGTGGCGCTGCACAGGTTGTTTCGATTGCGTGGCCGGTCGAGAACGGCACTGCGGACGGAGTCGTCGCTTTCGTTTCCGGGGTTGACGCTTTAGATCACGATCAGGTGTCGGCTTACTGTGGCAAAGTTCTGCCTGGCTATATGGTTCCAAGAAAGATCTATCTGTGCGACGAAATGCCGCTGAATGCGAACGGAAAGATTGATCGCTCTAGGCTGGTTTCCATACTCGAGAGTGAGGAGCTGCCTGCACCGATTGCAGCGAAAGACGAATTCATCAAGATAACCTGGAGCTAATCGCGGCTCACGCGGTGACCGGTTCCGATCAGCCATCGCTGGAGATTCCCAATGGCACCGTGCTGCCAAAGCCAGCACGGACTTCGCGCCTTTCCGCAGAACGATTTGCAAGCGCTGGGTGCGAGCACACGCTGAAATCCGGCGTACTGCAACCCCCTCACAGCTGAAGCCGTCAGTTATACGGTAGAACTCGACAAAAGTTAACTAATATCAGTTAGTCACCTAAAACCGCGGAGAAGCTGATGAAGCCGCAATTAGAGATTGAACTCGCCGATCTCATTATCAAGTGGGTGAGAAAAAACACACAGACAAACGGCAACGGCCAGGTGGAACTTACTGGGTATACAAATCTGATAGAAAGCGGGCTGTTAGATTCAATCGAGTTTGTCGAACTAATCGTGTTTATGGAAAGACAGACGGGCTGTAACATCGATCTCACCGATGTCGATCCCGGCGAATTTACGACGGTGGAAGGCTTGTCGCGAATCGCGTTAAGAAATGTCCAATAGGGTAAGACATATGCAAGCAACCATTAACCCGATTATTGAGATGTACTCGCGGCTGGCCACGACGTATGACGACGACTTGAATCAGCAATCTTGTTGGGGTCGCGCCGTAGAAAAAGCATTGGCCTCGCTCATCAAAAGAGATGACTATCAGCTCGTTCTCGATGTAGGCCGTGGCACAGGGCGAGCGCTGTCGCGCATAGCCGGTAATAGTAGACCGGGCATGGAGTTTATCGGTATCGATCCGGCTAAAAACATGCGTGGTCGCGCGATTGAGCGCACAAAGCAAAACCGGAATATAAAGATTCTTGATGGCAGCTTCGAAAAGAGGCCCCTGGAGGCCCGGTCGATTGACTATATGTATAGCATTTTCGCCTTTCACTGGATGACTGACCTTGAGGCGTCGGTCAAGGAGATCGCGCGGGTACTAAAGCCGGCTGCCGAAATGGATCTTTTTTTCATAGGACGAAACAACGGGCGAGAATTTATTCAACGGACCTCCCCAATCTTCTTGAAGTACATGGGCCCCGCCCTTTTCCTGGACTCGACTCGCACGCGGAAGGAGCTGAAGAAGGAAGAAGCCTTTCAACTTTTTGCTGCGACTTTGCCCCCAGAACGGCTTTCGATAGAGAAGAATCGTACGAAACCTACTATGACTCTCTAGAAGGTCATTGGGGTTGGTGGGTGCGTATCGAGGGACAGTTTGTACGAATTCCTGCCGACAAGCGAGAAGCCTGCAATCGTGAAGTAAGGGATGCGCTGCTCAGCTTTGGCCGGAGAAAGAGGTATCCCGTGCACCATCCATCGGTTGCACGTGATATTACGTCGCGGGTAGACGGGAGGTTGTCGATTGTGTCGCTTCGAGTCCGAGCGCACACGATATCAAGAGCGGGCTTGCGTCAGCACTTTCCCAGAAACTAACGAAATCGATTGTTCTGAGTCAATGAACCTAAAGGAGCTAGGAAAGACAGGTGTGCTATTACCTGAAGTTGGATTGGGAACCTGGCAATATCATGGCGGTGTAGAACCAATCAGGAAAGCGATAGTTTTAGGGAGTTCTCTAGTGGATACAGCGGAGTCTTACTGCACTGAAGAGATTGTCGGCGAGGCAGTAAAAGAGCTCAGGAATCGCGTTTTCATCGCTACTAAAGTCTCGCCAAGACACTTCCGGCGTTCCGATGTCTTAATGGCGGCGGATAGAAGCCTGGAGCGATTGAGAACTGATTACATAGATCTATATCAACTCCACTCGCCGAATTGCACTGTTCCCATCGAGGAGACCATGGGAGCCATGGAGGAGTTGGTAGACAAGGGCAAAATACGATTCATTGGGGTCAGCAACTTCTCCGTCTCCGAACTCCAAAAGGCGCAGAAAGCTTTGTCCAAGTACGGTCTAGTCTCTAACCAGGTACGTTACAGCCTCGTGGATAGGAGCGTAGAAGTAGGGCTTTTACGCTACTGCGCAAAAAACAAAATAACCGTGATCGCCTACAGCCCTCTCGCGCATGGTATAAACCACATTGAAGGGAAAGATCCCCGCGCTATACTGAGTAGAGTGGCGGCTCTGGCGGGCAAAACTGAAGCCCAGGTCGCATTAAACTGGTGCATCTCGAGAGAGAACGTGATTGCTATACCCAAGGCATCATCGGTTGAGCACGTGGTTCAAAACTGTGATGCCTCAGGCTGGCGACTGTCATCCGAGCAGATCAGACTCCTTGAAGAGGGTGTAAGATTTCGACGGCGCGGACGCGCCGAGGCCGCACTCCGGCGGGCGGCTCGCGCGATTCTCCGGAGATTGGATCGTAATCAGTAAGCACGCCATCCCGGCGCAACGCGGTTACTGCCTTGCGCTGCAATACAGAAAAACGGATCTATACGCAGAATACGCGGCTCCTGGATACTTGGGATCGCGTTCTGTTCCAGGGGCTGGGAGCAGCGGCGAGCTCATTGCGGCCTAGAAAGCTCTTCAACAGTGCTGACAGGAGCCTGTGCTAGAACATTCGGGCGTGAGATTGCCCGGATCCGCAAGAATCTAGAATTTCCCAGGATCTATTTCGACATGGAGACTAGGTCCAGCCGTAACCCCCCTAGAGTCCTGCTGATCGGCGAAGAGGCAGCCGGCGCGAGGGCATTGCGAGCATTGGCTCAAAGTAGCTGCGAGATCGTGGCTGTAATGACTTCCGCCGCAGACGAAAGTCGAGGGACTGCATCCTTGGTGGCTACCGCTAGAGAGCTTGGATGTATGATTTGGCCGGCCCGGGCAGTCAAAGACCCGGAATTTGCTCGCACCGTCAGGTCGGCGGAAGTGGACATCATTCTCAACGTGCATTCCCTTTACGTTATATCCGCGCCGATTTTACAGGCTGCACGGATCGGTGCATTCAACCTGCATCCTGGTCCGCTTCCTCAATACGCCGGCCTCAATACGGTAAGCTGGGCGATTTATCGTGGAGAAACCACTTACGGGGTGACGATCCACTGGATGGTGCCGGAGGTTGACGCAGGCGAGATTGCATATCAGGCGACGTTCTCGATCGAGGAGACCGACACCCCGGTGCTGCTGACTCATAAGTGCGTGAGGGCAGGCCTAACACTCATTTCGGAGCTCCTCAATACGGCAGCCGCAAGCCCCAACGCTATTCCCAGGCTGCAGCAGGATCTTGCCAAGAGGCGCTACTCCGGGAAGCAAGTCCCCGAGGAAGGTCGATTGTCTTGGAACCGACCCGCCCGCGAGGTTGTCAATTTCGTTCGTGCCTGTGAGTATTGGCCATATCGGTCTCCGTGGGGTCACCCGAAGTTTTCCCTCGGAGATCGCGAAATCGGCATCGCGAAGGCTGCTCGTACCTACCGGCAACGTGACGGTACACCCGGAACCATTGGCCCAGCAGATGAGTCAGGGGTTCTTGTAGCAGCTAAAGATGAATGGGTGTCCGTGCGCCGGTTGCTCATTGATGACCGATTTGTTAACCCGCAAACCGTGCTGAAGCCAGGCATCCTTCTTTACCCTGGATTCCGAACTCAATGAACACCAACACATCGCACAAACCGCTGGAAGTATTTGCCACCTGACCGCGGTCCACAAAGACTCCTACCTGCGAAACGTGGCCGAAGTCGCGCAATGGAGCGAGCAGTGCGGCTGCAAAGGTATTCTCGTATACACCGATAACTCGCTGGTGGACGCGTGGCTAGTATCCCAAGTTATCATCCAAAACACGGAAAAGCTGTGCCCACTCGTCGCCGTGCAGCCAGTCTATACGCATCCATATTCGGTTGCTAAGCTGGTTGCTTCCTTCGGGTATCTGTATGGAAGGCGCATCTACCTGAATATGGTCGCCGGCGGCTTTAGAAACGACCTGCTTGCCTCAGACGATACTACTCCTCACGATAAGCATTATGCCCGCCTCATTGAGTACACAACGATCATAAAGGAACTCCTAGCCAGCCCCGCGCCTGTGAGCTTCGAAGGCGAATTCTACAGGGTGGACAAGCTAAAAAATGCCGCCGCTGGCGCCGGAGCTCTTCCCCAGGATCTTTATCTCCGGGTCCTCTGATGCAGGGTTGGAGTCGGCCAAAAGCTCTTAAGGCGACGGCGGTCAAATACCCGAAGCCGGCGAAAGAATGCGAAGCCGAGGCCTCGCTCGACGGCATCGATTGCGGCATCCGCGTCGGAATCATCGTGCGCGCGGACGCTGCCCACGTCTGGGAGATCGCCGAGCAGCGGTTTCCCGAAGATCGCAAAGACCAAATTGCTCACCAGTTAGCTCAACCCATGAACCGACGTGAATTTCTTTGGTTTGGGGGCGCCACTCTCCTCAGTTGTATGGCGATGGGTGGTTACGCGAGCCAGATTAAGCCTTATCGTCTCGTCCTAGAGCGCCGAACGATCCGCTTACCCCATCTCCGTCCGGCCCTGGACGGCTTCCGGATCGCGTTAATGTCTGACCACCACCTGTTTCCGTTCACTCCGCGTAAACTGCTCGAGCAGGCGGTGGAGCAAGCCAATGTGCTGCATCCTGATCTGATCTTACTTGGCGGCGACTACGTCTGCACGGACGTGGAATCGATTCGCGAACTCGCGCCAATTCTTGGCCGGCTCAACGCGCGATATGGGGTGTTCGCCTCGCCTGGTAATTACGATGCTCTGCTTGGTCTGGAGCTAATCCGTTCCCAACTCGTCGCGCAATCTATTGAGGTATTGGTGAATTGCGGCCTGCACGTAGGACCGAGCGCCGGCCGGCTCTTTCTCGCCGGTTTGGATTCGGTTTGCACTGGAGTACCTGATCCGAGCCGCGCATTTGCCGGTTGCCGAGAAACCGACACGGCCCTGGCCCTGGTGCACGAGCCGGATTACTTCCCGACGATGGTCAAGTTAACGCCCGTGCAGCTGCAGCTCTCTGGTCACAGCCATGGCGGGCAAATCCGGCTCCCGCTCGGCCCGCTGATTTTGCCGCGTTTGGGTCGGATCTACCACACTGGCCTTTACGAATTGAACACGCGCTTCGTTTATACTGGGCGCGGCTTGGGTATGGTCGAACTACCGCTACGGTTTAATTGTCCTCCGGAACCCACTGAGATTACGTTGCAAGCGGCCTAAGCAGGAAGGGCGAAGCAACGCTAGCCGACATATTTCAAACGCCGGGTGAGCAAGTGAAGCTTTTTTGTGGGGATGCGCCGTAAAATTAACTGTAAGCAAGCGGGCGACGACCTTCACTGGTATAGCTGGTTAATTATCCTGGACTCTGCTCCGTAATGAAGAACACAGCAATCTTGCTGATCAACTGCCCGGACCGAAAGGGATTGTTTTAGCAGTAGCTAGCTTTTTGTACGAGCACGGCGCAAATATCATTCACTCGGATCAACATCGAGATAACGCGCTTGGGCTTTTTTTATGCGAGTGAAGTGGGCCCTTAAGGACTTTGATTTGGACGAAGCAACGTTTCGTAAACACTTTACCGCAGTGGGCTTGCGGTTCTCTATGACCTGGAAGGTTGAATATTGCAATCGGACTCCGGTTATTGCTGTTCTTGTTTCAAAGGATCTTCACTGCTTGGCGGATTTGCTTTATCGGCACCAAACGGAAGAGCTGAAATGTCACATTGGATTGATCATCAGCAATCATCAGAGCGCAAGTTCTTTGGCGGAATACTACAAGGTAGACAAGTCGTTTTTGAAGCCGCCTGCCACCATATTGAGGTAGATCCGCCGGCCGTACAGTTAACCGAAGGAAGCGACCAGCTTGGCAACATCGATATGAAGAAGATCGTCGTGATCTGCAAGGGTGGGTTTGGCAAAGAGATGCTGGAGTACCTCAGCGATACTTTCTCCGCGGATTCAGGATACGAGTCTGAGCGCATTCAGGACCTGTTTCCCGATGATGAACTGATCGTGAAGCCCGATGAGGTTTTTGTCGTTGCCAACGGCGACTCGGCCGTCAAAGCTCGCCTTGTCAAAAAGATCGAGCAAGCCGGCGGACAACTCCTTAGCGTCATTCATCCCACATGCTATGTCGCCAAGACAGCGACCATTGGTTCCGGGGTCATCATGTGCCCGTTTGCATTCGTCGCGCCGGGGGCCGTGCTGGCGCCGCATGTGACGATGAATGTGCACTGTGCTTGCGGACACAATGCCAGGATCGGGTCGTATTCCGTCCTGTCGCCTTACGCGTGCGTGGCCGGCGCGGCCGAGCTCGGTGAAGGCGTCTTCCTCGGATCGTATGCGTTCGTCGCTCCGGAAAAGCGCGTCGGCAACCATTCCAAGTTGTCGGTCGGCGCCATTGCTCACAAAGACGTTCCCGAGAACGCCCTGGCCGTGGGCAACCCCGCGCGGATCATCGCCAACTATTACTCCTGATTCGTTGCTCGATGTCGGATGGCGCCTCGGCTCATCCAGGTAGAGCAAAAGCACGGCGAGATCGGCCGGATAAGGTTAAAGCATGAACGATGAAAACTAACCTTTCTCATCAAGTGGCTATTATCGGTGCGGGACCCTATGGTTTGGCAACAGCAGCCCATTTGCGCGCAGCGAAGATCGAGACCTGCGTTTTTGGTGAGCCGATGGAGTTTTGGCAAAATCAGATGCCCGAAGGCATGCTTCTGCGCTCCTCCTGGGATGCGTGCCATATCGCAGATCCGCAGTGCACATCGACACTGGATAACTACTCAGCTTCACAGGCTCTTCCAGTGCCGAGGCCTGTTCCGCTTGATCGATATATCGATTACGGCCGCTGGTTCCAAAAGAGAATTGTACCCGATGTGGACCGCCGGCGAGTAGTTGGGGTTGAAAAGGCCGGCCGCGGCTTTCGACTGGATTTGAATGACGGTGATTGCGTGCAAGTACAGCGGGTAATCGTCGCTACCGGCATCAGATTTTTTGCTCGTCGCCCGCCGCAGTTTAGCGGGCTGCCTTTAGCGCTTGTCTCCCACACTTCCGAACACCGCAATTTGAAACGCTTTGCCGGCCAGCGAATGGTCGTGATTGGCGCTGACAGCCGCTCGGGGATTCTGCAAACTCCGAAAGAGCTGGTCGAAAGTCCGTTTCCGCTCCGAAACCAAACCTGGAAGGAGACGTTCTGCTCCTTGGACCCGAAAACCAAATTCCTATCCCTGGTCCCCAACTCCCGGAGAGATCGCCCCCAATATCAGACCACGGTAATCAGTTCGGACGACGTGGCCGCGACCGCCGCTTTGAAAGGCTCGCACGAACAGGGGGCGCCGGCGTGATCGTCGTAAAGGGGAGTCCACGCTTGGTTGCAGCAACCAACAGCGAACTGGCCATGTCGGCCGTACCGAGCGATTCGGTCGCGATGCATTTTGCGATCAGCGCGTTCTGGGCGCTGGTCGGGGCCGTTGTGTCGCGCGGCTTGACGCTGGCATCGGCGGTGTTGGCGGGAAGGCTCCTGGGAACGACGGGCTTCGGCCAAGTCGGCATGATTCAGAGCACGCAAGGCCTGTTCGGCGTCGTGGCCGGCGCCGGATTGGGGTTGGCGGCGACCAAGTTCGTCGCGGAGTTTCGTTCGATCGATCCCGCAAAAGCCGGCCGCTCCGCTACCCTGGCGACCACCATCGCCGTGATCTCCGGTACGCTGTTGGCCCTGGTGCTCCTTGTCCTTTCGGGAGTGATCGCTTCCAGCGTGCTGAACGCTCCCCACCTGACCAAGGAGCTGCAAGTGGCGGCCGGCCTGGTCCTCTTCGGCACGATCAACGGCGTGCAGTCGGGCGCCCTCGTCGGCTTCGGCGACTTTCGTACCTTGGCGGTCCTGAACAGCATCCGCGGCGTATGCCTGTGTGTGTTCTTGATCGCCGGCATTGAGCTCGGCGGCGTCCTGGGCGGAGTCATCGGCCTGGTGTTGACCGAATCGATCGCGGTGCTCGCCAACCATGTCGCTCTGCGGCGCCTTCTTCCCGAGACAGTCGCCTGGCAAGACCGTCACGCCGCGTGGAGCGAGTTGGTGATGATGTGTCGATTCGGCAGCCTGAGCCTGCTGGGGAGCATCTGCCTTATAGCGGCGATGTGGTTTGCCAATTTGGTGCTGGTCGCGCAGCCCGACGGCTACGCCTCGCTCGGGGTCTTCAACGCGGCCGAACGCTGGCGGCAACTGCTGTTGTTCCTCCCCGCCTCGTTCTCGCCGGTAATCCTCACGATGCTCAGCAACCTCCACGGCACGAACGATCCCAATGCCTATCGCCGGCTTCTTGGTCTCAACCTCGCGGTCAGCCTCGCCGTCGTCGTGGTCCCGTCGATCGGCATCATCCTGTGTGCTTCATCGGCCATGGGCCTGTTCGGCGACGAGTATCGCGACGGCCGGATGACGCTGGTCATCCTGTCGGCCTCGTCAGTCCCGGTGGTGCTCAACACCCTGTTGGGCCAGATCCTGGTGAGCAAAGGGGCGATCATGGGACGCTTCGTCCTTGATGTTCTGCTCGCCGCGGTCCTCGCGATCGCGTCGTGGCTACTGATTCCGATCTATCGCGACCTGGGGATGGCGCTGGGCAGTTTGATCGCGTTTGCGGTGACAGCGGCCGCTTTGATCGCGACGACTATCTACTTCATGAGACCGCACGGGAACCCGCGATGACGGCCTCGCTAATGCCCGGCACCACGCTCTGGGTGCTCACGATCAACGCCATCGCCCTCATCGGATTCGCGTGTGGGCCGGTTGCGCAGGAGTATCCGCTCGCGGTTGTCGGCATCCTGGCATTCCTGTTCGTGCAGGCATTTCTGCCAGCGTGTCGGATCCACGTGGCCGCTCCCCTGTGTCCGGCCAACATTGCCCAGGGCTTCTACTGGATCCAGCTTGTGCTCGTCACGGTACTGGTCGGCTACTTCGGCTTCAGCCAGGGGACGTTGCCGTATCTGCCGTCGAAGGATGCGATCAATCTGGCAATCATCGTTCACGTCGTGGGCTATCTGTCCTTTTGTGTGGCGTACCAGTGCTTCGGTCGCGTGACCGTGGGGCGAACCCTGCCCCACGTAACGACGCCGGGCACTGCGTACTTGATCGTGCCGTTTGCGGTCTTGGGATTGTTGGGGTTCTTGCTGATGCACGGCGGCGTCGCGGGGTTCATCGAGTATGCCTCGTCGCCGACCGGGAATCGCCTGCGGGCGGAAGAGGCGACGACGCTACAAGGGGCCGCCGGCAACTTTCTGAAGCACTTCCTCGGCTTCGCGGTGGTGCTGGCGTGGAGCTGGTGGCTCGGCAAGGCGCCGCGTAGGAAGGTGTCGATCATCGCCGTGACGGCCGGTGTGCTGATCGTCCTGCTGGTTGCCAATTTCAACTACAACCGTGGCACGATGCTCGGTCCGATCGTCGGCCTGGCAGCCGCGTTCTCCGCGCACGTGTGGCGGATTCCGTTCAAGGGCATGATCCTGGCCAGCGTGCTCGCGCTTTCCGTCGCGTTCACGTTCGGCTGGTATCGGTCCACCGACCTCGACATCACCGAATTGTCGGGCTCGGCAGTTGCGGACACGTGGGATACCGAAGACGTTGTCGAGTTCGTGCAGATCTACGCGTCGGGTCCGCAAATGTCCGCCTACCTGATCGAATCCCTGGAGGGCAAGTTCTACTACGGCACGACCTTGCTCTGCTCGCTGGTCTACCCGATTCCCGTGCTGGGCAAACCGTATCGCGATATCAGCGGCACCGGGATATTCAACGAGCTGATCTACGGCGATACGGATAGTGTCGATCAGATCATTCCCTTGGACGGCGAACTCTACATCAACTCCCACTTTGCCGGCGTGGTTCTCGGCAATGTGTTGCTCGGTTGTTTTCTAGCGTGGCTGCAGGGCAGGTTTGTGGCCGCCCCGACCCCCGTGGAAAGCTACGCCTGGCTCATGATGGCGCTGTGGACCGTGTTCCCTGGCAGCCTGGCGGTCGCCAGCCAGATATACGTGTATTCGTTCTGGCCGATCTACAGCTACTTCGTGGCCAAGCGTCTCTGGTCGTGGAATTCGGTGACAGCCTCCCACCGGGACCAGACCGCGGTGACGCGTATTCGTGAAAGGCGAGTCGCATGAAGATTTGTTTGGTCGGTGGCATCTTCGACCAGCCCGAGGCGGTTCGTTCGAAGCAGCTGGTGACGCCGGAGACGGTATTGCTCGACGGCTTCCGCAAGGCCGGCGTGGAGGTGCACGCGGTCGGACATGCCGGATTCCAGCCATCGGACGAGTACGACATCATTCACGTCCATCACTTCGGCAGGGCGGCGCTCAAGATGGCGTCTTCGCATTGCCGGGCGCGCGCCGTCTTCACCGGCCACAATGGGCTGATCCCCACGGGCTGGGAACGCTCGCGGCTGCGGCGCTACGCCTTTCAGTACGTCGTGGACAAGGCGGAGGCATACATCGCACTGTCGCACGCCGAGGCGCGGTACTACGCACGCGTGACCAACGCCGACAAGATCCACACCATTCCCAACGGCATTCCGCCCGATGTCTTTCGCGCCGCCGGACATCTCCAGAAGCGGGCCGACAAGGAGCGTTATGACGTGCTCTACGTCGGCCAGTTGATCGACTGGAAGGGGGTCAACTTCCTGCTGGAAGCGATGCAGCAGCTTCGCAAGCAACGCCACGTTCATCTTCGTTTGGTTTATCACAACGAGCACTTGGAGGCGAAACTCAGACAACAGGCCAACAATCTGGGCATCGCGGAGCACGTGGAATTCGTGGGCATCCGCGGTCCGAACGAGCTCGCCGTGGAGTATCATCTGGCGGACCTGCTGGTGCTGCCGAGCTTTGCCGATTGCTTGCCGAGCGTTGTCACCGAGGCGTTCCTGTGCGGCACGCCGGTGGTGGCGGGCGGGGTGTGCGGCGTGCCGGAACAGATTGGGCCCTACGGCCTGGCCGTGCCACCGGGCGATTCCGTCGCTCTGGCCAACGCCATCGAGACGATACTTGCCGATCGGCCGCGCTGGCAGGGTATGGCCGCCCAGATTCGAGCGTATGCGGAGCAAGCATTCAAGCCGGAAACGATGGTCGCCAGGCATCTCGCACTGTATCGCGACATGATCGAGGGCCGCACCGTGTCGGCCAAGCGCCGGGCCGCCTGTATGGATCTGGTGGTGCGCCTGGCGGTCGAGGTGTACTGGCGCCGCCGCCGGGCCGCGGCGTAGGACGGGGGGCGGACATCGATGAACATCAGCCACATCAGTGTCAGCACATTGCCGGTCCTGCATCGCTTCGGCGGCGCCATCGAGCGGCGCATCGTCGAAATCGCCCACGAGCAAGCGCGCCGCGGGCATCGCGTCAGCGTGTACTCGGTAGGCGACGCAACCGCCACGCGCGAAGTGAACGGCGTCACCTACCACTTCCTGAAATGCCGCACGCGTCTGCCTTTCAAGCACCTGGAGTTTCAGTACCAAGTCGTGCGGGAGTTGAAGAAGCGCTCCGACGACGTGCTGCACTTCCACAGTCAGCCAGAGGGCGCGTGGATGAGCAAGGCGCTGGGAGCCAAGAAGGTGCTCTCGTACGACTTCTTCCAGTTCCGCGGCGGCCGCGAGACGCCACTGTTTCACCTCTACAAGCGGGTGCTCCGAGGCTTCGACCTGCTCCTGCCGTGCTCACAGTATTGCCTGGAAGAGTCCAAGAGCTTCTGGAGCTTTCCCGCCAACAAGCTGCGCATCCTCTACAACGGGGTCAACACGCAGCAATTCAGGCCAGATCCGGAGGCGGCCGCGCGCGAACGCGGGCAGCTCGGCATCGACAACAAGGTGATGCTCTACGTCGGCCGCGTCTGCGAGCAGAAGGGAAGCGATCTGCTGTTGCAGGCGGCCCGGACGCTCCGCGAGCGGCGCCGCGACGTGCAGCTCGTGATTGCGGGACCGATCGGGCAGTTCGGCCTGAAGGATGATCAGGACGGCTGGGTCGCTCGCATCAAGGAGGTCGGTGGCCTCTACCTCGGGGCCGTCGAGGAAGGTCGGCTCAATGCGGTCTACAACCTCGCCGATGTCTTCGTGATGCCAACGCGCGCCTACGAGATGTTCGGCATGGCGGCCGTCGAGGCGCAGGCGTGCGGCAAGCCGGTCGTCTCCAGCGACTCGGGCGGCCTGAAGGAAGTGGTCCCCTCGAACTGCGGAGCGCGCGTCCCGGTCGGCGATTCGGCCAAGATGGCGGACGAGATCGAGAAACTGGTGGATGACTCGGATCTCTATGCGGCCTGTTCCGCGAACGCTCTGATCAACGCGGCGACCTACGACTGGGCGCGCATCTGTGACACGTGTGACGAACTCTACCGCACGGCAAGCTAACACACCGGAGACTTATCGTGAGTGATCGCGTGTCCGTTACCATCGGCATCCCGTTCTTGAACGCTCGACGCTACCTTGAGGACGCGGTGCGCTCCGTGTTTGCGCAAACGCATGGCGACTGGGAGTTGCTGCTGATTGACGACGGCTCCACCGATGGCTCGGTCGCTGTCGTGCGGCATCTTGACGATCCGCGCGTGCGCGTCCTCAGCGATGGGAGTAATCGCGGTCTGTGCGCGCGTCTCAACCAGATAGCTTCGCTTGCACAGGGGACCTATCTGGCGCGGATGGACGCCGACGATCTCATGCACCCCGAACGCATCGAGCGCCAGCTCAAGTTCTTGCGTGCGAATCCCAATGTCGATCTCATCGACACGGCGATATTCACCGTGGACGACGAGCTCACGCCGCTGGGCATTCGCGGCGATCGGCCGCTGGATTCCCGTCCGGAGGCCGTGCTACGGAATGGCCTCCTCATTCATCCGACCGTCATGGGGCGGGCTGAGTGGTTTCGCAGCAATCCGTACGATCCTGTCTACGTTCGTGCCGAGGACCGCGAGCTGTGGAGCCGAACCTGCGCAACGGCGAACTTCGCCCGGCTGTGCGAGCCGTTATTCTTCTATCGCGAAGGTCTCACCGGCAACTTGCGGGACTATCTTCGCACTGAAAGGACCGTGCGCGACATCCTGCGTCGCTACGGCCCGCCGCTGGTCGGGGGGCGGCAGACACGGGTCCTGGTGATGCGGTCACGACTTAAGTCGATGGCCTACCTCATCGGCACGAAAGTCGGGCTGCAAGGCCGGCTGATCAGGAAGCGAAACCGGCCGCTCAACGCGGCGGAGATACGGGAAGGGCGCCGCATTCTTTCCGCGATCCGAAACACGCCGGTTGCTGGCCTTGACCGGGTCCCTCCCACGCCCTCAGCCCAGCGACTGCTTCAGCAAGGGGGGCGGCATGAACCCGAGAGTGCTGCACGTGACGACGGTTCCGATGACGCTGTGGTTTCTGGCGGGGCACGTGGCCCATGCCAAGAGAAGGGGGTTCGACGTCCACGCGCTGTCCTCGCCCGGCGAGCCGCTCGGCAAATTCGGCCGAGAGATGCAGATTGAAGTGCATGCGGCGGGGAACACAAAAACCCACAAGCAGAGGAGTGAGTCGATGATCGCACTCGAGGCATGTTTTCGTGAGAGGCGCACGACTCAGCGACTAGCGGCTTGGCTTGCCCCCCACGGGATGCGGATAGGCTCGGCGCTGCCGCCTTGCCTAAGGCAATTCGCGCGCAACCTCATCGATATGGACTTGAGCCATTTGCCTTTTGCAATATTGCTCTTTCTCTTGATCGTGATTTCCCCCTGTCGATCACATGCGGGGTCCGAACGTACGACCTTCTTTCTTTCCAACGAATTCTTTGGACCGATGGGCTATAGCTATCCCGAGGTCGCCTGGAACTTCCAAAACGGTATGACCAATATGCTGGCCCTATGGCCTCCGGCGGATGCAGAGAAGTTCAATGTCATCACCAGCCGGAACACTGGATTTAATTTCTACATGCAGGGGGCGTCTCACGTGGTAGGGCCAACAGGACTAGCAAACTCTGCTCCCGAGATCGCCAGTCAGAGTCGATCTGCATCCACCATCTGTACAGCCAGGGGCAAGGACAAAAGCCTTTGGAGCTTAATGCTGGAATGGGATCAATCCGGCGGCAAGTGGGTGCCTAATGGACGTCCGCGTTACCTCGGACTAACCCGAACGCAAGCATACTCCAAGTTCACCAACTACTACCTGATTGACTCACCCCCGTTGGGCACCTATCTCGCCCAACCGGCCGCAGAACGGGGATGTCGCTTAGGAGCGCTTACCGATTACTCTCCGAACGCGTTTTACGCCTTTGAAATGGGTGTCGATGTGGGGTTGCTGGAACGCGTCATCGATGAGCTGGGCGATACCTCTACCGGCCTCGCGTACATGCGTGGCGCGGGACGGTTGTATGACCGGCCCTGGGGCATCGATATATCGCTCTGGCGGACCGGCGCTGACAGCGCGACCGAATTCAGCTCGAGTGGCCGTTTGATCGGAGGCTGGTCCCCCAGCTATATCCGGCGCCATCTGTATATCGCCTATATGGGGGGCGCACATATTCTTCAGATCGAGCCGGCGGTGTATTACTATTCGGGAACCAACCAACTCAACCCGTTTGGCCAAATGATGAAGGACTTCGCTAACTTTTCGCTGACACGCCATCCAGATGTCGGCGCCGCGGTTGTCCCGATGGCCCTGATGTTCGACTTCTACAGCGGGTTTGATACGAAGCATGGCCTGTACAACCAGGCGGACGCGGTGTGGTATCGGGATATCCCGTACTCTTCGGGCGACAACATGATCAACAACTTCCTCAAGATCGCCTACCCGAACCACTGGCTCCATGGCACCACGCCCAACGCACCGTTTTCGAATAGCGCGGGTTACAAGAACTTCTTGGCGTCGGGCGGCGATCCTCGTCCGTATGAGCCAATGCCTTTTACCCGCTGGGGCGACACGATGGATGTGACGCTCAATACCGCATCGCTGAGCACACTCAACCACTATAAAGTCATCGTCTTGATGGGCGGGGTGGTGATCGATACCCGTCTCCGAACCATTCTTCAATCGTGGGTGCAGTCCGGCGGGACGCTCGTGGTAAATGCCAGCCAGGTGACTTCGGAGGATCAATCACTGCTGGGTGTGACGCTCGGCGGGGCGTTGGTCAGTGGGGGGGCTTCTCGCTGGTCTTCGGACGGGACTACTTACAACGAACCCTCCTATCTCTACAAACCCGTCACAGTGGGCTCGGCCTCCGTGCTGGCCACCACTGGTTCGGCCCCCTTGATCACATCCAACACTGTCGGTTCTGGCCGTGTGATTCTAACGACACCGGAGTTTCTCCAGTCCTCCGCCCGTACCCAACTCTTGTCGATTGGGGTCCACCTCTTCGACTGGCTGAACAAGCAAGTCGCGCCGGCACAAGTGTCCGGTCCTCCAGTGGAGTATCTGTTCAATAGGTCTTCCAACCGGCTGATCACGACGGTCATCAACAATTCCGGAAGCACCTGGAATGGGACGATCACTGCCCCCATCGCCGGGAACGTCACTGCCGTGCGCGAATATATTGGGGACACCTCCTTAGCGTTCACCAACAATGGTTCGGGGGTCACTGTCAACGCGCAGGTGGCTCCATATGACGTTCGGGTCTATGCGATCGAGTATCAGCCGTCATCGTCATCGCTGCCGCCGGCTCCCACGAACCTCGTTATCCACTGATCGATCAGACACCGGTAGGGAGGCGGTTAAGTAGCGCAGGAGCGAGGGTGCAGGAAGAGGACTAGCAAGTCGTGGGGAAGGCGAGAATAGTGGCACGTCCGGGATGATCCAACCGGGTGGGCGGTGGGCAGGGTGGCGGGCGAACGGCCCTCGGGTGAAGTCGGAAAGATTCAGAAGTGGTAGCGAGCGCGACGCGGCGGCGGCTCGAGGGCAGCCCGGCCCACGAATCGCCGCTGTTAATAGCGCGAGGACCCCTGCTGCCGCTCTTCGCTCCCCAGCGTGCCGGGCGGACTTTCTCGACGCTGCGGGGCCTCGATGAAAAATTCCTATCCCTAAGCCCAAAACGGCGTTTACAGCCGCTCGGGGATTCTGCAAACTCCGAAAGAGCTGGTCGAAAGTCCGTTTCCGCTCCGAAACCAAACCTGGAAGGAGACGTTCTGCTCCTGGACCCGAAAACCAAATTCCTATCCCTAACTACTCGGGAGATAGTCTGTCTAGATGAATACGCCACGCGCAGTCTACATTGGACTTAAACCTGGCAATCGCAGGTATTTGCTTCATCGCGGTTATTTTGTGGCCCTCCAACGTTTTGGTTGGAAGACTGAATGGCTCAGTCACCACGAGGGTGCCACTGCAAAACTTGACCACGACGTGATTATCCATGATGCTGAGGTGCCCGAGTCTGTGCTCGCGCGGGTACGACCCAGTCAAGTACTCATTGCCCTCAATGGGGCAGGGACGGATATTTCTCACTATCATAGGCACGCAGAAAAATTTGCGCTCTGTGTCTCCTCATTCAACTTCTTCGATGATCCGTCCAGTATTCTGACGAGAGCACACCTGCGTCCGTCCCGAGTATTTTCCAAAGAGCTGTATTACGTGATGCGATACCATGGATTCTTCCGTAGATTTGCTCAGCCGCGATTCTTTCGGCGGGCGCGGATTCCATTCATGTTTCTCCCCTTCGCATCCGACCCTAGCCTGTTTTATCCCCTGAAGACCGCAAAAAAAGATTGCAAATGGGTGTTCGCGGGACTGCTAAAAGTACGTCGCCTCGTGCCCGCACTGCGTCGGGAGAGTGCGCGTAGAGGATGGAAGCATGAAATCATCGCTCCCGAGTTGAAGAATGCGATCGATCCGATGGACCTGAATGCGTTCTACAATCGGGCCGAGATTGGTGTCAATGAGCAACACCTAATGACATTCGGTCGCGAATTGAACCAACGCGGCTTCGACTACGGTATGGCCGGTATTCCGCAGGTGACCGACATGGGCTGGATGTGTGGGCCGCTATATGGGGCTTTCTGCGACATTTATGCTGGCAAGATCGCCAATACAGAGGATTTCCAATAGACTGTGCCAGGCAAGTTAACCCGGACGATTGTCATTCGTTCTTTCGGCAGTATCATTCATTTGAGGCCCGGCTTGCACAAATATCAGTCGCTATTGGAATGGATCTGACGCGCGGTAACATTAATCTTGCCGAGCACGAGCAGCTGGTGACTCGTTGGCGCACCTATGGGTGTGTAACCGCATCGTCACTTAACGCGAGGCAGGTACCGGCGATCTGTTGAGATTGTATGATCAAGGCCTGCTGAGCACCGCCGGCGCCGGCTCCCACGAACCTCGTTATCCACTGATCGATCAGACACCGCCGGCTGATCTATTCGATTAATATGGATATGGCGGTACGTCTTTTGGGCGGATACAGGCTGTTGGTCTTAACTAAATAGTGTCTTGGGGACCGCCGCGTGAACCCCCGATCCCGTTCAAGGATGTTCTTCCTGGCTACAGCCGATGGGCAAGGTCGACCGGATTGTTCCTACAAGGGTGGGTTGCCGGGGTTCGTGCGGATCGTAGACGAACGAACGCTGGCGTTCCCAGATAATAACGGCAATGGGATGTACCGGAGTCTTAGCAATGTTCTTGTGAACCAGAGTGTCGCGCTACTCTTTATCGACTTCGACCGCCCGCAACGGCTTCGCGTCCTTGGCGAAGCAACCTTGCACGATACCGACCTGCTGCTGGCGGAATTGCCTGGCGCTCAACTGCTCATTCGCGTTCGGGCTACACGGATCTTTCCGAACTGCCCTCGCTATGTTCACGAGATGCGGTCGTTGATTGTCTTGCATTACCGAAACAGGCTTTTGGGGTGGTCCGAGCGGCAACCCAGTGTTCGCAGATTTTTCCGCGCAGTCCAACTACTCACCATAGGTCGGCAGAAAGAGCTCGCGAACGGCAAGCCGATTGAAGTGTAGGGCGACGGTTCTACAGCTCGCGACTTTACTTATGTCGACGATATAACTCAGGGTGTCCTCGGGGCGCTCGATTTCCAGGGTGCGCCATTCGATGTCTTTAACCTGGGTGAGAGCGACACAATCGATTTGCTCTCGATGATTGCCGAAATCGAGAAAGCGCTTGGGCACAAGGCAACCATTGTATTTTGCTCACCCGTTCCAGGCGACATGCCGCGTACTTTCGCCGATATCACCAAAGCCAGGAAATCGTTGAATTACCAGCCTACGACCTCAATAAAAGAAGGGATTCCGAAGTTCGTACGATGGTATCGAGAAAAGCACGCGCACCGATGACATGGAGTATCGACATGGAGACGAAAGTTAACCCGCAACAGAACGAGACAGACAGCGCAGAATTGGCGTGGTATTGCCGGTGGTCTCAGCCCAAACACGAACACATCGCAGCAGCGTATCTTCGTAAGCTGGAGCGCGTGGCTGTTTTCTGCCCGCGGATCAGATTCAAAAAGGTGACCCGGCGCGGCCTCGTCTGGGTCACCGAGGCAATGTTCCCCGGCTACTTGTTTGCCCGCTTCGAGCTGACCGAAATGCATCGCTGGGTCCGGTCTACTCGCGGTGTGAGTGGTATTGTCCGGTTTGGCGATCTGTATTCCACTATAGAGGAGATTGAAGGTTGTGCGCCTGAATGAAGAACCAGGAATTCATCCAAATTGGCTGAACGGAGCGAGCGCTCTCCGTCGTGGACGCAAATGTGATTTCTGCCGGCAGACCGGCGTCAGCGGACGAAAAGCAATCTTTGAAGCGCTTATCGTCGATGACGAA
>Ga0209647_1000455_pt1 | contig 38189 bp, 31 predicted proteins | sample GraSoi_2013_60cm_FD_185827 | JGI IMG/M metagenome (GOLD analysis project Ga0209647, IMG submission 185827) | Grasslands soil microbial communities from the Angelo Coastal Reserve, California, USA - Sample 9_17_2013_60cm (SPAdes) (version 2) | ecosystem: Environmental > Terrestrial > Soil >... | reverse complement strand
GCTGGATGGTCTGCTGGCTTACCTCGCGTCCACACTGCGGACAGTGCGGGTGGCCGACGCGAGCATACAACAGGCGCAGGTAATCATACATCTCCGTCACCGTCCCGACCGTCGAACGGGGGTTGTGTGTCGTGCCTTTCTGGTCGATCGAGATGGCCGGGGAGAGGCCATCAATGTAATCAACATCTGGCTTCTCCATTTTATCCAGGAACTGGCGCGCATAGGCCGACAGCGACTCGACATAGCGGCGCTGTCCTTCGGCAAAAATGGTATCAAAGGCCAGGCTGCTCTTGCCCGAGCCCGAAAGTCCCGTAATGACCACCAACTGGTCACGGGGGATCGTCACATCGATGTTTTTCAGATTATGTTCGCGGGCACCACGAATACGAATGTTATCTTGAGGCATACAACTACACCACCCATTTCCACAACTCCAGAGGAGAAATTTTCTGGCCGTCACTTAACTTTGATACAAACGTTCGATGTACGCTACGCTACTCTTACGGTCAAGAAATTGCAAGGCAGCAAAGCGGGGAATTTCCAACGGTAAAGAGAAGAAACATAGACACATATCCTTATAGGAAAACAACGGATAGTGTAGCCTTTATTCCCTCTGGGACTATGGCAGGAGCGCAAACGAGGGCGGTGACCAACAGCGCGTTTTGGACGGTATCCTGGCGATCGCAAGCAACAGTATCCTGGCGACCGCAAGGGTTGCCACTACATTGAAAGGGCTGGTGGTAGAACCAGGTTATTGCGGCAACTCCCTCGGAGATAACTCACGATCGTGAGCACTACTAGTTTTCTCTCCACGCAAACTCTGATCAGCGTACTGCATGATGAATGATTTGAAGACCTTAGCCGTGGCAGAGAGGTTTTTATCCTGTAACTGTACGATGTGCCACTGGCGGACGATAGGAAAACCTTCGACGTCGAGAATGACAAGACGATTTGTCTTCAGTTCCATATCAATCACTGAGCGTGAGAGCAATGCAATACCGAGGCCAGCCGCAACACTGCGCTTAATCGCGCTATTGTTGCCTACCTGCATGCTTACCAGTAAAGGATATCCAGCCTCCTCGAAGAATGTTTCCAGGGCATCACGCGTGCTCGACCCTGGCTCACGCAGTAGAAAATGTTCTCGCGCCACTGCTGCAAAAGGAATATGAGCTCTTCCGGCTAAACTATGGGTCGGCGGGGCAACTAGAACCAATTCATTGTTCACAAAAGGTTCGCTGAAGACGGGAATCCCGGTAGGCACTTTCGCCATAACTGCCATATCTATACGCCTGCTCACGAGCGCATCAACGAGTGCGGCGTGATTCAATACCTCCATGAAGATTTCGACTTCGGGGTAAACCTCGTGGAATTTCCCTAGCAGGCTGGGAACGATGTAGGTGCCTACCGTGGTGTCGGCGCCCAAACTTAAACGCCCATAGTGGGGGCTGCGAAGAGTTGCCATTGCCTCCAACGTTTCCACCATTACAGAAAAAATTTTCTGGCTGTAGAGATACAGTTCTTCGCCTGCCGGGGTTAAGTACGTTTTGCGGCCGATCTGGTCGAAGAGCTTGACACCCACGGCCTTTTCGAGATGGCGGATATGCGCAGAGACCGCTGGCTGGCTCAAATGCAACTCTTCGGCAGCGCGGACGAAACTACCATGCTTTGCCACGACTTGAAACGTAGCGAGTTGATGCAGGTTAAGCGTGCGCTTAAACAAAGGTGCCTCCTGAGAACAAAGTTCCACAGGAATATAGTAAGTACTATCTTAGCTCAAGATGTCAACTACTTTCTTCCCTTACGATTGGCGTGTTGAATTCTAGCAAGGCTGCCCTGTCCCTGTCGAGACGGATTTCGGTAAGTGCAGCGTTGCGTACGAACGGGAATACGCTGCGGTATACCTCCAACGGCAGGCCGATAAGCCGGCAGAGCGCGAGACGTATAAGCGTGGTATGCGTCACGATAAGCACCCGGCCACCGGGATAGTCTCGTGCGATCTCTTCAAAGCAAGCGACAGCACGCTCAGCAGCGTCACGCGGATCCTCACCTCCGGGCAGGTGGTGGGCGACGGGGTTGACCCTGAAGGCAGCCATTGCATCGGGGAACAGGCGCTCCATCTCGACATGTGTACGCCCCTCGGCCTGTCCGAAGTCGAGCTCGCGAAGCCGGTCGTCGACCCGCGGTGTTAACCCGCTAGTGCGGGCGGCCGGGGCCGCTGTCTCAAGCGTTCGCGAGCGCGGCGAGACCCATATGGCGTCGAGCCTCGCGGTGCGGGCCCAACCCGCGAGCAGTTCCCCCTGCTCGTATCCACGCGGCGTCAGCCCTATATCGGTGCTCCCCGCATAGCGATCATCCGCGTGCCAGGTGGTCTCGCCATGACGGACGAGTACAAGATTCGTCACTGCGCGGCCCTCCTACGGGCGTGTGCTGCGACGCCCGGCTGAGCCCAGCCCCGGCGCTCGAACTCGCTTTGGGTACCTCGATCGAGGCCAAGCCAGGCGGCATCTGGCCCCGTCACATGGTCAGGCATTTGCACCTCCACTCAATGTTGTGCCAGGCGCGACGATAGCGCTTCTTGGAACATTATACGTTGAGCTGTCTCAAATAGCAGGTGAGCATCGTCTTATGAATTATAACCTGCTCTATTGCACCTGGCATCCCTTGCGGGTGCCAGGATATCCATCAGACTCAGATGACGTGGTACAATTAGGACGCATAGACTACGCATGTACACAGTCAGGAAGGGAGATACACTCATGTTCACTGGATATACCAGACCGCTCTACATCCTCCCATTCGACCATCGCGCATCCTATATATCAGGACTCTTCGGCTGGGAAGAGCCGCTCAATGTGGAACAGATGGTCACCGTTGCGAAAAGCAAGCAGGTCATCTATAACGGCTTTCAGCATGCCGTCGCGGAGCACGTACCAAAGGACTACGCTGGCATTCTGGTTGACGAGGAATTCGGTTCCGCCATCCTGCGCGATGCCGCGAGCAAGGGATTTATCACCGCTGCACCCGTCGAGAAGAGTGGCCAGGAAGAGTTCGACTTCCAGTATGGAGAGGACTTTGCTCAGCACATTGAAGCGTTCCATCCGACCTTCGCGAAAGTGCTTGTCCGCTATAATCCCGAGGGGGATGCGGTCCTCAACAAGCGCCAGGCGAGCCGGCTCAAACGATTATCCGACTACCTTCACCAGGCACAAACGCTGTTCATGTTCGAACTGCTGGTACCACCTGAACTGATCCAACTTGAACAGCTTGAAGATGACAAGAACGCCTATGACTTGCTATTACGTCCAAGGCTCATGGTGGAAGCTATACAGGAACTCCAGGATGCCGGTGTTGAGCCGGACGTGTGGAAGGTCGAAGGGCTCGATCGCCGGGAAGACTGTGCCAGGCTGGTGGAGACGGCCCGGCGTGGTGGACGGAGCAATGTGGGCGCCATTGTGCTCGGCCGTGGCGCGGATCGAGACAGAGTGGTGCACTGGCTGAAAACGGCTGCGGGCGTTCCCGGGTTCATTGGTTTTGCTGTGGGGCGAACGAGTTTCTGGCAGCCACTTGTCGATTTTGAGGCAAAACGCATCTCCGAAGAAGAGGCGGCCACGCAAATTGCTCACAATTTTACTGAATGGGTCACTATCTTTGAGCAAGCTCACACTACATGAGCGCGTGCTCATCCTTTCCACGTGATCCAGAACAGCATATGAAGGCCTGGAGGCATTAATACATTACGGTGCCAGCAGAAACGTTCAGGTCTTCACCTGTGATTGAGGCTGCCTGATCGGAAGCCAGGAAGACGGCTGCGTTGGCGATGTCGCCAGGAGGGACAAGACGGCCGAGTGGGGAACTGCTTGTGAAGCGCCGTCTTGACTCATCTGTGCTGATGTCTTCTGCTTCTGCCTGAAAGCGAATCACGCGCTCGACACGTTCTCCCGCTACCGGTCCCGGGGAGATGACATTCACGCGGATACGGTAGGGGCCCGTTTCCCAGGCGAGTGTTCTCGCCAGCCCGACCAGGGCTAATTTGCCAGCGGCATAAGGCGTGCGACCAAATAGCGGTCGCTTGCCGGTCATAGAGCTGATAAAGATGATAGACCCCGACTGTCGCTCGATCATAGAAGGCAGAAAGGCCCGGCAACAGAGAAAAGCGCCGGTGACGTTGACGGCAAACGTCTCTTCCCATTCCGCGAGCGTGATCTTCCATAGAGGGGTAGTGGGACCGGTGATGCCACTGTTGTTGACCAGGATATCGACGCGGCCGAAGTGCTCTAGCGTCTTTTCTGCCAGATTTTGTACGCTTGCTTCATGGCGAATGTCAGTCGGGACAACCAGGACCTTGCGCCCAAGGTCCTCGACCTCGGCCCTGGTCTCTTGCAGTGCCTCTACTGAGCGCGAGGCAAGGACGAGATCGGCCCCCTCCTTTGCATAGGCTAAGGCGATGACACGGCCAAGGCCCCGGCCGCCCCCGGTAATAACAGCAATCTTGTCTTTGAGGAGCATGGTTTTCTCTTCTACGGTGAGTAAATAAAGCACGAACAAGCAGTGACCCTATTATACAAGGTCTACGCGCCCGAGGCCAGGAATGCATCGACTTCTGCCCGTGTAGGAAGACCCGATTGTGCTCCAAACTTTGTGACTTTTAAGGAGCTGGCGTAGACTGCAAATTTCAAAGCGTCTGCCGTGTTTTGTCCGCCGGTCAAGGCCACGGTGAACGCGCCTACAAAACAGTCTCCAGCAGCGGTCGTGTCAACTACGGTTACCCTGGGTGCTGGTTGGTAAATGGTTTGAGTATTGCCCCTGCCATCATCCCCGGCAAGAACGGCTCCCTGTGCTCCCAGCGTGATCACAACGATCGGTATGCCCCGTGCTTGAAGCGTTGTAGCCACGGTGTGAGCATCTTCCACGTTGTCTACATGGGTACCGGCAAGCATGCTAGCCTCGGTCTCATTGACAATCAATACTTGTAGTTGCTTGAGTGTCTCCCAGGGAAGTGGTTGGGCAGGCGCGAGGTTTAGCACGACCGGAACCCCGCCATTGTGTCCGGCGGCAATCAAGGTTTTGACGGTGTCCAGTGGAATCTCCAGTTGTAATACCAGTGCTCGCGCCTGGGGGATGGTCTGAAGAATATTCGCAAGCTGTACCTGGTCGAGACCCACGTGCATGTTAGCCCCAGTGGCAACCACGATGGCGTTATCACCATCACTGGTGAGAAAGATAAAAGCCACGCCGCTGGCCTCTTGCTGATCGGTGACGACCAGGCTTGTATTAATCTTGTTCGCCTGTAGCGACTGGAGTAGTTGATCGCCAAAGGGGTCGCTGCCCACACGTCCCGCCATGGCGACGGACGCGTCCAGGCGAGCCATAGCTACAGCTTGATTGGCTCCTTTCCCGCCAGGCACGAGCTTGAGCGACCCCGCTCCGAGGAGTGTTTCGCCTAAGACTGGCAGGCGTGGGACTTGTACGACCTGGTCCATGTTGATGCTGCCAACGTCGAGGATCATGTTATTGGACATAAGCTTTATTTCTCCAAAAAGATTAACGCTGAACCATTGCCTACCTGGGGAGAATAGAGTTGTGAGGGATGATCGTGTTCATCCCACGGCAATACGCGAGTAGGCGTTGGAAAATGGGTAATGCTTCAAGTGCAGGAGCACATCCTACCAGGATAAGTTTCCGCTGGGCGCGGGTGAGTGCCACGTTAAGCCGGTGCCGGTCGGTGAGATGCTCTCTCAGTTGACTTTCTGCTGCTGGCGTGGCCGTGGTGGCGAACGACATGATAATTACGGGCCGCTCTCCCCCCTGGAAACGATCTACGGTGTCTACACACAAAGGCGTATCAGGCAGGAGCGCTTGCCATCCACTCGCCTCATCATCGCTGAACAGGTGGCGGCGCAGGTTGGCAACCTGTGCCCGGTAGGGTGCAATAATGCCGATGTCTTTTTGAGCAACCCCTCGTGAGAGTAATGCTGCAACTAGCTCGCGCACAGCGCGCGCCTCGGCGTTGCTGATCTTCACCTTTTCCTGCTCACCGCTGACGTCCAGAAAAACCAGTGGATACTGCGGGTCAACGGCTCGTACGATCGAAGGCGTTTCAGCAATTGCGCCTGGCCCTGACATGGTCACTTGCAGACGGCGGTTCGCTACAGAGGTGTGTGGAATAAGTTGACCGCCATAGAACACCTTAGAAGCAAAGTGTGAGATCCAACTATTCATGCGGTACTGCACCTTTAAAGGCACACAGGCGCTCACGCCCTGGCCGTTGTTCTTCATATAGTCATCGTCTAATTGTTTGAGTGTGCTGAAGAGGGATCCTGCGAGGCCTGCATTGGCGGCTTCCTTGCTCAGTACCAGGGGAGGAAGTTGTTTTTCGTCACCGACAAGGATGAAGCGTTTTGTGAAGCGGAGCGCACCTAGGATAGCAGGGACGGTGAGCTGCCCGGCTTCATCGATGATGGCAACGTCAAATTGGAGGAGCGAGTTTGTATTGTTAGTTTCTGCTCCGTTAAGTGACGAGGGTGCGTACTTTTCCGATGACCACGTCGCAGTGGTTGAAGCAATAACCGGGACATTGCGCAGCAAGGCGTGTACGGCTTGCAGGGTATCGACAGCAGTTGTTTCTTGTGTGCTATTGCCATTCCGTTTTTGCTGCACGAGATCTTTCAACAGGTGAGCGCGGATTGCGTCATCCACGCTGCGCTCGCTTCCCAAGCGCACGAAGTCATGAAAGCCCTCTGTTTCAAGCCGTTTGAGCATATTATCAACAGCTTGATTTGTGAATGCTGCGAGCATAACACGCTGACCCTGACTGCACAGCCGTTTGACGATCTCGGCGATGACGCTAGTTTTACCGGTGCCGGGAGGGCCATGTACCAGCAGGTAGTCTTGCACCTGCATGGCTCGCTCGACTGCCAGGTTCTGTTCTGCATTGAAGTCTGCGCGCGGCGGAACGGTGTTCGTGTTGAAGCGTGGTCGCTGCGCGCCAGCCACGAGTTCGCGTAGGTGCGGGTCGGCCTGCAACCAGCGCAGCAGGTTTTGGAGCGTGCGCACATGGACAATGCTTATGTCATAACGATCAATCAACGTGGGACGAGCGATGCGTTCTGGGGTCCAGACGGTGACCTGTTCGGAACTGATGCTGAGAATGGTGCCGGTAACAACTTCCCCGGTGATTGGATCGCCATCGCTGAGCAAGATTTCGTCGGCCTCGCGTAGTTCCGAGGTGTTGGTACAGTGGAAGGTCTGCCGCCATTCTCCCTGGCCTGTGCGCTCCGGTTTATCTAAAGGCTCCAGGTGAGTGATAGCTGTTCCGCGTTCAACGCGCTGCTGGACAGGTGTTTGCCAGAGCAAAGCCTGCTGCTTCTCGCCTTCGAGCCCTTCTATGTGCAGCAGGCGGTAGTATTTAGAGAAAAATTCGCGGTCTTGAGGGCTAAATTGTGCGGTGGGAGGGCGCACTCCATTATTCCCCAGGACGATATCGGCTTGAGAGGTAAATTGCGTCTCTACAATATCCACATTTTCAGGTAATTCGGGTTCGGGCGGCTGCCAGTCGAGCAAGGAGGAAACCTGTTCGCACTGGGCGAGCATAGCACATTTTGTGCAGCGCGATGGTCCAGGGGGAGCAGGTGGAATACCTGTGACATGGCTGAGTACCAGAATGTTGCGTTTCTCGATGACCCGTTGAAGCTGGTTTGTTGTCGCACGGATACCGAAGTCTTGCGCTTCTCCGGGAGTCCCGCTATAGAGCAGGATGGCAAGGGGCTTCTTTAATTTGGGATCCTGGCGAACTGTTAAGAGGGCGTGGTACCCCTGTACCTGCCACTTATGTGAGGATCTGGGTAGCTCGCCGGTCGCTCCACCTGTTTTCAATTCCAGCAGGCGCTGGCGACCTGTCTGGCGCCAGAGAAGGTCGAGCCGTCCGCGCAGCCCAATCTCGGGCGCTAAGAGGAAAGTCTCGGCACGCACTGAGTTCTCGCTGGCATGTTCTTCTGGTGCACCTGCTTGAGCGTCCTGGGATGTAGTGACCGCGGGCATATCCCACAAAGTGGTACGCTGTTTCTGGAACCAGGTTGCCAGGCTTTCCAGGTGAGGTGTCACTTCGGCGCGTATGGCTTCGGCTGAGGTGTTAATAAACGCCAGGTCGATATTACTGCGTTCCAGGGCCTGCTCGAAATGGCGATGCAGGGTTGCCAGCGGTGTTTCCTCTCCATTGGCTGCATGGCCCGCCATCAGTTCGCCCCGGTCGTGTTCCTTGAGCAGTTCTTTGAAGCTGTTGTGCACCAGGTTGCCGCGAACGGCGGCAGCCGATTGTGGCGAGGAGGCAAGACGATAGAGCAGGTACTGGCGCGGGCAATATTCAGCATGGTTCAGGTCTGTAATGTTGAGAATGGTATCAGGTTCCAGGATAGCCAGTGTATAGTCGTTGGCCCGGTAACGGTGCAGGATCCGGCCCTTGTGTTCGGTTGTGCTAGCAGCCTGGGGCAGGTGGTAGACACACAGGGTTAGTTTTGTTTTGCGCAAGTCGATACCTAAATCGTTTAAGCCTTTCACCAGGCTGCGGTAGTGCCGGGTCAGGCTGAAAGAAGCATATTCTGTTCCTAAGTCAATGGTGATGAAAGGAGTCATTTCGCCATCAACTTTAACTTCGTGGGCGTAAATGATGTGTCCCTTGAGCTGTGGGACCGCGCAGGGGGCGTTCGGATCGAGTGCGCAGAGAAAGCATCCTTGCTGTGTTTGCTCATGGTGATGACCATCATGTGTTACCATCGAGTATGCTTTCTCCTGCGAGCCTGGTGTTGGAAGATATTTTCTATAGGTGTTGTTGGAAGTTTACGAGACGGACGGATTTTCGTCAAGTATTTGGGAGTAATGCTGCTAAAACACCTCGTACATCGATCTGAGATCGGTCTCATGTGCTGGACGAAAAATCGTCATGTTGTGCCATCCTCGTTTCTAGCTAACTTCGCTGACCGTGTGCCGGAACCCCATGGCATAAAGCGACGCATATACTCCATCGCGCTGGAGGAGTTCTGCGTGAGTGCCTTGCTCCACGATGTGACCTGATTGCAAGACGACAATATTGTCTGCGCCCTTAATGGTCGAGAGGCGGTGAGCGATGACGATAGCTGTACGCCCGCGTAATAGCCTCCGTAAGCCTTGCTGAACCAACAACTCTGTAAAGCTGTCGATACTGGCGGTGGCTTCATCCAAGATGAGGATGCGTGGATCAGCAAGCAGAGCACGGGCAAAAGAGATGAGCTGGCGCTGGCCTACACTCAGATTGCGACCACGCTCCTGAATGGGCGTGTTGTACTTATCTGGAAGGCGCATAATCAAGTCATGCAATCCCACTGCGCGAGCAGCTTCCATCACCTCATCACCGGTTGCCTCGAGGCGTCCGTAACGTATGTTGTCGCGGATCGTGCCCGTGAACAAAAACGGCTCTTGCAGCACAATGCCGACCTGGCTGCGCAGTGAATGCTGTGTAACGCTGCGCACATCGTAACCATCAATGAGTATGCTGCCCTCTTGAACATCATAGAAGCGCGCTACCAGGCTTGCAATAGTGCTTTTACCCGCCCCTGTCGGCCCAACGATCGCAAGAGTCTGCCCGGCTTTGATGTGCATGTTAAAATCATGCAGCACCGGTAAATCGCGACTGTACCCAAAAGTAACGTCGCGGAATTCTACTTCACCGCGTATCTGAGGCAGCTTTTCTGCATCCGGGCTGTCCACAATATCGACGGGCATATCCAGGATTTGAAAGATACGTTCTGCCGCCACACCGGAGCGCTGCAGTTGCGTGTACTGCTGGCTGAGATCGCGGATGGGGTCAAAGAAACGGTTGATGTAGAGGGTGAAAGCGACAAGCATGCCTACCTGGAGTGCGCCCTGCGATACCAGTATGCCTCCATAAATGATCGTGAGCGCAATGGCGCCCGCCGCTATAACCTCCACAAGCGGTAATACGAGTGCTGCTACGCGGCTGGCTTCCTGGTTGGTATCGCGGTTATAGGAATTAAGCTCGTCGAACTCAGCATGGTTACGCTCCTCGCGGACGAGGCTCTGGATCACGCGCATGCCGGAAATGTTCTCTTGCAGTGTCGCGTTAACCATCGAGATGGCAGCGCGTGTACGGCGGAAAGAACGCTGGGCGTAGCGTTGCCAGAAGGCGGCAATGGCTATCATGATAGGCAAGACGGTAAAGGAGAGCAGCGCAAGTGATACGTTCATTACCAGCATCGCTGCAACGATGCCGATCAATGAGACGAGCGAGCCAAGGATTGAGAGCAATCCTGAACTCAGCATTGACTCTAACACGTCTATATCGGTTTGCAAGCGCGACATGACCCGCCCGATCTGCGTGTGGTCGTAGAAACTCAGGGAGAGGCGCTGCAGGTGTGCGAACATGTCGGAACTGAGATGGTAGAGTATTTGCTGCCCGGCCCATGACATCGTCCAGACCTGCCAGTACTGGGATTGCCACATTAAGATGTTGATTACGAGCAGGACGATGCTGATAATAGCCAGGCCCTTCAAATCGTTATGGCTGATGAATTGATCGATAGCCACGCCGATGAGATAAGGGTTTGCCAGGTTGAACGCTGTGTACAGCAGCATCAGCGCCACGCTGGCGAGCGTGGCGCCTTTATAGCGGGCCAGGTAGGGTCTGAACCTGGCCGTAAGGTGCCAGTTAAATTTCTGCGTTTCGTTCTCGTCTGAGCCTTCAAGGCTGTTTTCTTGCCAGCGGCTACGTTGACCATGTGCCGTGTATGAGTTTAGTTTCATCTTCTCACCTCCCGCTGCTGCTCTGCAAGGGAGGCCTGCACACGCTCTTCGAACTCCTCCTGATCGCGCAGTTGCAAATCGTAGAGCCGCGCATAGGCTCCCCCCTGGGCCAACAACGATGCATGCGTGCCACGTTCTATAATGCGCCCTTTTTCGAGTACCAGGATCTGGTCGGCATTTTTGATTGTGCGCAGGCGGGACGCAACTACAAATGTAGTGCGGCCGCGCATGACTGCGCTCAGGGCTTGTTGGATGAGATACTCGGTTTCCATGTCAACGCTTGAAGTCGACTCGTCCAGGATGAGGATGCGTGGATCAAGCAGCAGGGTACGTGCGATAGCCACGCGCTGTTTCTGGCCGCCGGAGAGCGTAACGCCGCGTTCTCCAACCCATGTATCATAGCCGTCTGGCAAGTTACGGGCGAACTCGTCTACGCGCGCAATTTTGGCTGCGGCAATGATCTGTTCTGTAGTTGCGTTGGCTGCGCCGTAAGCGATATTATCACGCAGCGTGGCGTTGAACAGGAAAACGTCTTGCAGCACTAGGCCCACGTTGCGCCGTAGAGAAGCCTGCGTCACCTCGCGCACGTCCTTGCCATCGACCAGGACGTGGCCACTCGTAACATCGTAGAAACGCGGCAAAAGATGCAATATGGTGCTTTTACCGCTGCCCGTAGCGCCCAGTACGGCGATGACCTGGCCGGGCTGGGCATCTATAGTAATGTCGCGCAACACCTGCGGGCCTTTTCCATAGGCAAATGAGACATGTGCAAAATGCACATGACCCTCTACACATTCCAACACGTGAGCCCCCGGAGCATCGGTAATGGTTGGCTGGGTATCAAGCACTCCAAAGATACGCGTGCCGCCCGAGAGGCCGCGCATGAACCAGGTGATCATGAAGCCGAAGGTGCGCACAGGCGTTGCCAGCAAGAGTATATATTGCGTTACGGCTACCAGTTTTCCAAGGCTGAGCTGGTGGCCGGTTACCGCAACGCCGCCGATCCACACAATCAACACCGTAATAATATTGAGTACGAGCACCATCAGCGGCTGGTTCCAGGCTGAGAGCCGCATTGCGCCCAGGTTGAGTTCCCGCAGTTCGCGGTTTTTCGTATCGAACTTGGTTGTCTCAAACTCTTCACGCGCAAAGGCTTTGACGACACGCATACCGCTCAGGCTCTCCTGCATGATTGTGCCCAGCGCACCTGCTTCGTTTTGCACACTTAACCACATTGGACGCAAACGGCGCGCTACCTGTGTTGCGAGAACTGCCAGGATGGGGATGCAAATCATCGTAACCAGAGCCAGGTGCCAGTCGAGTTGAAACAAGATGATGGTAATAGCCACGAAAGTCACCAGGGCCAGGAGCCCACGCAGCAATCCTAGCGGGATAAAGTTACGTACCGCCTCGATATCAACTGTAAGGCGCGACATCAATTGTCCCGTCTCCGCTTCATCATGGAATGAGAAGCTGAGACTTTGCAGATGATCATAGAGGCGATCACGCAGGTCATAGGCGACAAGATTCGAGACCGCCTGCGAGAGATACCCCTGTCCATAGGCGAAGAGGCCGCGTAGTGCGCTGGTAGCGAGTATAGCGGCGGCGGCAAGTAGCAAGGGGCCGACCTGGCCATGTTGAAATCCCTTATCGATTACCCATGCCAGCAGCCAGGGAACGACCAGCGCGAAGCCGGTGGAAAGTCCCAGGCAGATCACCGCACCCGTTGACGACAACCAGTGAGGACGCAGCAGGGCTATGATACGCATATAGATGCGTAAGTTGGCTTTCCAGGAATCAATAGAAGTGAGCGTTGTAGTATTGTCTTTTTGCGCGGGAATCACACACGTTTCCTTTCCTGATACTCCTGTCCCTCCGGGATAGAACCCAGATTGAAAAGCTTATCAAATAATAGATGACATATATATGTCAGTCTTTCGCTGGCTGATACCAAAACTGGTGTGTTACAATATGCTCATGCAGAAGATGGAACGCCTCTTAGCGATTACCCTGCTACTCCACGCTCGCGGCAAGATGACAGCAAAGCGCCTGGCCAGCATCCTGGGGGTTTCAACACGCACGATTTATCGCGATATAGATGCGCTTTCGCTGGCGCATGTACCTGTGTCGATGGACTATGGCCCGGGTGGTGGCTACTACCTGCCTGGTGACTACTACTTCGACCCGGCTATTTTCACCCGTGAAGAAGCTGTCTCCCTGGTCCTCAGCGCAGATATGGCAGGCAACTACAGCCTTTTCGCGGATGATGACGAACTCCAAAGAGCCCTCATTAAATTGGAGGCAGCGTTGCCTGAAGAGTACCGGGCGGATGTGAGGATGGCCCGGGAACGTATCCTGTTTGATACAACTGCATGGTACGAGAGCGCTACAAGCACTACGGTTTATCTAGAGGAGATTCGCCTGGCTGTATTAGGGGGGCTGCGGATCGAAATCCTTTATCCATATACTGGTGTGCCTGGTGCACAATGGAGGATTGTTGATCCCTATGGCCTGGTGTATAAAGGGCTATCACGCCAACACGTGCGTACCGGCATCTGGTACCTGGTGGCTTATTGCAATACATGCCAGGCATTCCATGTCTACAGGGTAAGCGACATCGAGGATCTAAGGGTGTGCGAAGAAAGGATAACGCCCCGACCTGACTTCGATCTACAAGCGTACTGGCAAGAGGCGCGCGAACATCTCCAGGAGCAGGTGCAGCCACTTGTGCTGGTGCTGCGAGTTCTTTCTGCGGCGCGACCCGGGCTGCGTGATGACTATACTGTGCTGAGCGAGGAACAGGACGGCAGCGCTGTTGTGCAGGTCAATGTTGCATCGGTTGAGGATGCTGTTTCCTATACGCTTGTCCTGGGTGCTGGTGCTATGGTGGTCAGCCCGAAAAAGGTACGCGAAGCTGTAGCCGCTACGGCAAAGGCAATAACAGAATTGTACCCAGGCAGGGTCTGTGAATGATCCTGGCAGGGGCGGGGTGCCAGGTTGACTCACAGTCTCCAGGTACAAGGCTGAACAGACATACGTGCAGAAAAGAGGTAGGTATATGCGTACTCCTCCCATACGGACTATCACGCTGGGTGTCGCGGATCAGCACCCTCTAGCCCCCCATATCATCCTGGGAGCCGCTGGCGTGCTGCAACGTGCCAGCACACGTTATGCGGAAGCGGGTTATGAGGTGCAGACTGTCAGATTGTCAACACGCCCAATTTTTGATGATCTGCATGATTGGTCTGTTGGAGCGCTGATTGACTATGCCCGGGAACTCCAGCATATGCTGGATGACGTTGGTGTGGGTTTCTGCTCTCTAGGCACTGCGCAGGCGGCCCGGCCCGATTTCCCATTGGAGCGTATTGAGTTGATTGCTGACCTGCTGGCGCCAAGCAGCGCACTCAATGCTACTGTGCAGCTTGCTACGACGGAGTATGGCGTGCGAGCCGAGACGGCATTACTCGCCGGCAGGGTGATGAAGCGATTGGCGCAAGAGACGGCGGAGGGATTTGGTAATTTCCGCTTTGCAGCCTTGGCCTGCGTTGAGCCGGGATGCCCTTTCTTTCCAACTGCTTACCACGCTGGCCCGCCGAGCCTGTCTCTTGGCTTGCAAGGGGCAGGTGTGGTAGCAGATGCGCTTAGTGCTCAGAGAAATGGTGAAATAACCCCGCTTCATCTCAAGACAATCGGTGAGCTGGTTCGTACAGCGCTGATTGAACAGGCATCACCGGTTGTGTCTTTAGGGCAGGGATTGGCAAGCGAGTATGGCCTGGCCTTTGGTGGCGTTGATCTGTCGCCTGCGCCGATGGGAGATGATAGCATTGTAACGGCACTGGAACTTTGTGGGTATGGGCCAATCGGTAGTCCTGGCATTGTCGCAGTAGCTGCTGCACTCACCTCTGCTCTGAAGAATACGGGTTTGCCCACCTGTGGCTACTGCGGGTTGATGTTGCCTGTGCTGGAAGATGCCATCCTGGGACGGAGGTGGGAAGAGGGCTTCATCGGTACTCATCAATTGCTGCTATATTCTGCGGTCTGTGGAACCGGGCTGGATACAGTACCGTTGCCGGGAGATATGGAAGCAGATATGATTGCTCACCTGCTGCTTGATGTAACTACCTTAGCAATGCGTCTGAACAAGCCGCTCTCTGCCCGCCTCTTTCCCGTGCCAGGCAAAAAGGCGGGTGAACGAACGGAATTTACATCGCCATATTTGACGAATACGCTTGTGAGGTAAAAGTAGGGTCTGATAATCTTGGCGGGGTTTGCCCCGCCAGGATTACCTACCTGCTATCGCTATATTGTAAACTGCTGCCCCAGAGCACATCCATCACACCATCATAGGAGTTTTTCAGGCTCTCGTAGAGGTTGGCATTTTCGATGGCGAGCGCAGCGAGGCTGGCAAGAACCGAGAGGAACTGGACGTCCTCATCGCAAAAATTGCACGGCTCGCCTGAATAGACACGCAGCACGCCAATAGCTTCGCCGCGCACCTCCAGTGGTACACATAGCACAGAGACAATGCCCTCGCGCCTGGCTGCCTCTTTATACTGGAATCGTGAGTCGGTACCCACATCCGCTATAATGACAGCTTTGCCAGTAAGTGCCTTGCTATCAATTGGGCTGTGCTCTATATCGACAGGTCCCTTAGCGAGATATCCGGCGCTTAGCCCGTATACAGCGCTCAGTTGTAGTTGCCCTGTACGGGGGTCCAGCAGGCGCAAGGCGCAGCCTTTTACTTCCATGGCCTCGGTAATACTCTTTACGACGCTTTGCAACACCTCCGGGAGGTCGAGGCTGGATGAGATAGTCAAGGCAGCCTGGTAGAGCGCGGTATAGTAATCTCTATGCCGACGCGCGGTCGTACCGGCGGAGTTGGAACTGGTTGTCATCGACTTACCCCTTTCTGAAAAGGCAATATGTACCATAAAAATCAATGCTGGTATGTTCAATTATACCATATTGACCATTTTGAAAACGAAAAACGCTTGATTCCGGCGGTTGATAGTCGTATATAGGGGCGCGGGTTATGGATTTGACGCGCTCAGGCTACAGGGTCCTGTACGAGCCATACCCTGCACGGTGCATTTGCCAGCACAAAAGGTATGGTTTTACCCAGGTCATTACCCACAGCATGCCCCTTGTGCGGATTACGCACCAGGCCCAACATGATCAGGGCACAGGAATGGTCTATGGCTTCATCAACAATAGCAGGCCCGGCATCGCGAGTCTGTACAACCTCCGCTACCGCTTCACACCCCGATTCGTCGGCAATTGCCAGGGCCTTACTCAGCAATTTATCTGCTTGTTCTGATTCTTTAGTAAGCGTGGCTTTTAGTGGTAATGTACGGGGGACTTCGATGATATGAACTAGATGTACTTTACGCTTAGCTCGCTTTGCCATCAAACAGGCTAGGCGTACTAACTCATTATCCAGTTTTTTGCCATCTACAATGACAACGATGTCGCCTGTTCCTCCTACCCCTGGAGCAGATTTGCTCGTTTCTGTATCTTCTTTGGTTCTACGCAGAAAGTTAACCATTATGTCTCTCCTCCTGCAGGAACATGATAAAACAGCATCATTTCTTGCTTGCAGCATCCTCGAAACGGATCCTCGTCAATGAGTTCCTTCAGGCTTCAATAGATTCTATCCTCTAGACCACTTATCGTCAATAGTGGAAGTGTACAGCAATTATGCATCGGGCTCGATGGTAGCTGTGAGGCCATAGCTGAGTAAGCGTTCCTGGTAGAATTCGGCGGTTTCTTTGGGGCAGACGACGACCACGGCACTGCCTGTGAGATGTGCAGTCAACATAATTTCTTCGGCTTCTTGCTGTGAAAGATTGTTGATGGTATGCAGCAGCACTGTGACAACATAAAGCATATCGTTGTAATCATCGTTAAAGAGGATAACTTTATACGGGGGAAGGAGCTTAGAGCGGAGCCGTATCAGCTCCTCCGTTTCGACCTCGACACGAGGTCGTATCGTGAGATTGTTGGACATGACAAGCTATCTCCGATAATCATGCTGATTGACGATGAGAGAAATCCGCTATCTTTATTGCTATCGATACTTTACCTGAAGTGCGGACAGAAATCAAGCGTATAGGTAGGCCTTTCCTTGCAAGGAAGCTATAGCACTTGTCTAATCGAGTGCCTTTCTAACGGTCTGTAGAAGTTCATCTAGTTCAGCAGGTTTTTGTATGAAGATGATCTCTCGTTCTCGAAGTTCGGGTGTGGGTAGGTCTGCGGTGAACATGACGACGGGCACGTCTGTTAATTCCTCGCTGTCACGAAGATGATCATAGAGTTCGATGCCATCCATACTTGGTAGATGGTAGTCTAAAAGGAACAGGTTCGGTATAAGGCTTCTGACCATCTTTAATGCCTGGAAGCCGTCGGTGGCGAGCAACGCTTGATAGGGGGTCTCCTGGCTAATAGCCTGCACGATGAATGCGCCTATATCTTCGTCATCCTCTACCACTAAAACTGTTTTCACGGAGGAGTGGTCTGCTTCTGAACGTGGGTTTTGGTCGTCAGACATTTTTCACCTCAAAATAATTCGGTTGCTGCCACGCAGTGACTACTAACGCAAATTCAGTATATCATGCCCTGGAATAGCAGTAAGTCAGAGATCATGAATCGCCTCTGCTAACACTTCTATCTATCTTGCCCTTGTTATTCAAAAGAATGGCGCGTGCTTTTGACTTGCGGCTGATATTACCAGGGTCGGGCAGGCGAACTGCAATGGCCGTACGCGCTCCCAGTTCAGGCCGGGTATTCGATGCGTTCACTCTTGACAGATCCTGGCCGATGGCTCCGCGCACGCGTCCTCTGCGTAGCAATCCAAGGATCGCGCCCAGTATGATGCCAACTGCAACGCCTACCAGGGTAAAGGGTAGTAATGGCAGCGTCTTGACAGCAAAGTCCGCAACTCCAAACAGCACTGCTCCCAATATCAAGCCGAATACAATAGCGAGCACGATGACGGTGACCGGGTTGGGTCCCGGACGTGTTGTTTGGAGAAATACAGAGCTACGATCGCGGTTGGGGCCATGTTCGCGGAACTGAGCGCCTGTGACGGAATCGGCCGCCAGGCGAAAGACTTCATCATCACCGAAGCCCTCTTTATGAAGTTTCGTCTCTGCTGCGTCCGCGTCGCTTTCATTGTTAAAGACTGCTAGCAGGTCATAGTTCATTTGCTGTCGTTGTTGCATATGAGAATAACTCCTGTATTGGCAAAATGTATTTTTCCCTGATTAATTATAGCCAATGCCAATGTGTATGGGTAGGGGTGCAGGCTGGTACCTGAATACTTACGCAAAGAATTGCTATGCTATACTTGTATGCAAATACTAGGTATGTTGTCGTATAGCCTCCCACACTGGCAGAAATATGGAAACAAGCAAAAACGAGCGCCAACCAATTTTCAGAAGCAAAGCAACTTTGTTGATCGGCCTTGTTGTCCTGGTGGTAGCCGGAAGCATAGTATTTTTCCTTTCACCGGCATTTAAATCGATCACTGCTCGTTCTCACCCTACTGTTAGCATTCCTGCCAGTTCCAATACTGCGATGTTCGGCTACGATATACAACGAACCCACTTTAATCCCTCAGAGCACATCCTCGGTACAGCAAACGTCTCTCACCTGGTGTCCTACTGGACGGCATCTACCAGGTCCTACATTTTGTCCTCACCGACAGTAGCTAACGGCATCGTCTACGTCGGATCAAGTGACGAATTATTGTATGCGCTTGATGCAAAGACGGGCAAGATACTCTGGTTACACGTTGCGAAGGATGATGTTGGCTCCTCAGCAGCGATTGCCAATGGTATCGTTTTTGCTGGATCAGATGATCATAACTTGTATGCGTTGAATGCCAGGACAGGGGCAACCGTATGGACTTATACTGCCGGAGGCGCAATCTGGTCCTCACCTGTAGTGGCAGGTGGCATAGTCTATGTTGGCTCTAATGACTCCAACCTGTATGCACTGGATGCTGCGACAGGTAAGGTCCTCTGGATGCACGCAACAGAGAACTTCGTCTCCTCCTCACCGGCAGTAGTCAATGGAGTGGTCTATGTTGGTTCAGAGGATGGGCACCTTTATGCGTTCGATGCCCGGAAAGGGAAAACGCTATGGGCTGCCACGGCCGGGCTTGCTATCCGTGTCTCCTCCCCGGCAGTGGTCAAGGGGGTGGTCTACATCGGTTCAGAGGATCGTAATGTGTATGCGTTCGATGCTCGGACCGGCAAATTACAGTGGGCAACTCCTACTGGTGGTTATATCCATTCCTCTCCAGCCGTAGCTGATGGCGTAGTCTATATCGGCTCAACTGACGGTAAACTACACGCGCTTAATGCCCGGACGGGCAAACCTATATGGACGGCTTCCACCGGAGCCACGATCCATTCCTCTCCGGCAGTAGCGAATGGGGTTGTTTACGTCGGCTCGCAGGACCATAAATTGTACGCGTTCGATGCCCATACGGGGACAATGCTCTGGAGCTACACCACTGGGGATGTTGTTGATTCCTCACCTGCGGTTATCAATGGAGTGGTATATGTAGGCTCATGGGATGGGAAGGTGTATGCATTTCACCTGTGAAGCACCCCGCGGATAATGACTTTTAGGCAAGGTTCAAATGCACTTGACAGTTCCGCATCAACAGCAAGGTCCAGCTCTGTCATGCTGAGCGCAGCGAAGCATCTCGCTGCCATCGCGACAGACCCTTCGCGGAGTTTACCCTGAGCGAAGCGAATGGGCTCAGGGTGACACGGTGTGACTGTTCAAACGGTCAAGGACACTTCGTCCACATTGAACCTTGCCTTAACAAAATAATGCGGATACCGGAAACCCACCAATGGCCGATAAATCGGCCCCTACAGACGCCCGCACACCTCTTCATCAGCGGAGACGGGCATCTGTGGGATACTTCCTGCCCTTTGTTATCTTGATAGCGTCGCAGGGGTTTTACGCGGCGGATTTGATAAGCTGGGACACGACTGCCTCTACGCGATTCGATGGGATCGCAAAACCGACACCATTCGCGGGTGTGTTGGACTCCGTATTGACTGCTGTCAATGTTGGGATGCCGATGAACTCCCCCTGCAAATTGACCAGGGCACCGCCGCTATTGCCGGGATTAATGGGGGCATCGGTCTGGATGGCATTGGAGATCGTTGTTCCTGCTGACTCCGTCACACTTCGGTTCAGCGCACTAATAATGCCCTCGGTTGCTGTCTCCGTAATACCAAGCGGGTTGCCGATAGCCAGTACCTCTTGGCCCACAGTGAGCTTTGATGAGTTGCCGATCTGTGCTACTGTCATATGGGCGAATGGAGGAATGCGTACGACGGCTAGGTCATCTGCAGGATCATTCCCTACAAGTCGCGCTTGTAATGTGGTTCCACTGTTAAGGACGACCTCAATAGTCTGTGCACCGCTGACGACATGGTTATTAGTCACAATGTCCCCATTCGTATCAATAATGACTCCCGAGCCAATCTGCTGCCCTTGTGCTGTCGTCACTTTGAGCTCTACGACGGCTGGCTCTATCTTTGCAATGGCGGCCTCTTGCTGTGCTTGTACCGTATTTCCGCTGGATGAGGAAGCGGTTGATTGCGCTTGTGAAGCTGATGAAGTTGTGCTTGTACTACTGCTGTTGCTCGCGAACTCCCAGCCAGCAAACAGACCCACACCCAAAATTATGGCGAGCAGGAGTGTGAGGGCGATGATCGCTCCAGCACGGCCACGCCGCTTATGTGGTGGTGTTGGAGTTGGTGGCAGCCCCGAAGGATAGCTGGGTGGCTGGGATGCGTCTTGCTCGGACGGAGCCCGCGTGACTGGATGCTCGTCTAAGATTCCTGCCGACGAAGACAATGAGAGTTGTGGGAGTAGTCGATAAGGTACATAGAATCCATTTTCTTCTTGAAGCATTTTCGTTACCTCCTGCTTTATGTTTAAACATACTATTTTTTGCTATACATATACCTGTCGCGTTTCTATATCTATAAGATAGCCTACGATGATCAAAAAAAGCGCAGAGTAATGTAAATTAACTGTAAGAATTGTCTAAAAAGGCTGAGAATGACATTGCAAGCTGATCTGGTGTACAATATCAAGTAGAGAGGCAACCCTCATACTGAATCTTGTTAAGATTCAGAACTATCTTACGACGATCAAAGGCTATATCCCCTTTGTCGCGCAATTTTGATTTGAGAATGAGACATAGTTTCCTCCATGCCCGAACAAGAACAACGTACTGAGAAAGACGCGCCATTACGCCGTGATATCCACACGCTGGGAGATGCTCTGGGACGTGCTATCCAGCAGCATGATGAGCCACGAGTGTTTGATACCGAGGAGCGGCTGCGGCTAAGCTGCAGGCGTATGCGTGAGTGTGCTGAGCGCCTTGTACATGCCTGTGAACCCGAATCTACTCAACTACAAAACGAAATAGCCGCATTGGACCAGGAAATCACGCGCATTGTAAAGGAGTGTGACCTGGATACCGCAATCGACGTGATCCGTGCCTTTACCGTCTATTTCCACCTTGTGAATACTGCCGAGCAGTATCATCGCATCCGTCGACGTCATGTGCACGAAATAGCCAGTCAGCCGACATCTCAGCATGGCTCGCTCGCTGCCCTGGTCGAATTTTTCCAGCATAACGGCCTGGATGCTGCAACGATCCAGAAACTGTTGGATCAGCTCTCGATAGAGCTTGTGTTTACGGCCCACCCTACCGAGGCTACACGCCGCAGCCTGATTGTCAAGTCACGTCGATTGGCTGAATTGCTGGAGGCGCGTGATCATGAAGCGGATTGGACGCCGCGCCAGCGTGCAAATTGGCGGCGTGAGATAGAGAGTACCGTTGCCCTCTTATGGTGTACTGACTCCGTGCGTCATGTACGCCTGCAGCCCCTGGATGAAATTAAGATGGGCCTTTACTACTTCAAAGAAATCCTCTACAATGCTGTGCCCGAACTCTATAGCGAATTAGAGCACCTTTTGACTACAGACTATGCGCATAATCGCTTGATGGTCCCGCCATTTCTACGCCTGGGCTCCTGGATTGGGGGCGATCAAGATGGAAATCCCAATGTGGGGCCAGAAACGCTCATACAGGCGCTGCGTTTGCAGCGAGCAAGCGTGATCGAACTTTATCGTTCTTCCATCGAAGGGCTGGCGCAAGAATTTTCGCAGTCCCTCCAGCATTGTTCGATTAGCGGGGCATTGGAGCAATCGATAGCCCATGATGCTCGCTGCATGCCCGATTATGACCGCGAACTTGGCTCGCAGACAGCCCAGGAACCGTATCGACACAAGCTTTCCTTTATATGGAAACGCCTTGAGGCGACGCTATCATCTAACGATGGGAAAAGTGGCAGTGAAATTTCCTATAGCCAATCAAGTGAATTGCTGGCCGATCTTGAGTTGGTACGGGAGAGCTTGTTGGCAGGTGGCGAGCATGATGCGACACGAGGAGAACTGGCGACGCTCATACGCCAGGTACAGGTCTTCGGCTTCCACTTCGCCGCACTTGATGTGCGCCAGCATAGTGAGCGCCATGCAAGCGCTCTCAGCGAGTTGCTGCATGCAACCGGATTGCTCGAAGTTGATTATCGTTTGTTGGAGGAGGCCGAACGAGTGCGCCTGCTGGGACAACTCTTACGTGATCCGCGAGTCTTGCCACGTCATGAGCTGAAGGTAAGTGCGGAGACCTCGCAGGTACTTGCGACGTTCGATGCGATTCGCCAGGCACGTGAAGAGTTCGGCAGTGACGTGGTAACATGCTACATCATCAGCATGGCATGCGCATTGAGCGATCTTCTGGAGGTACAATTCTTTTGTAAAGAAGCTGGTATTGTAGGGCTGCCAATTGTGCCTCTATTTGAGACCATCGAGGACTTGCGCGCATGTACAGATATATTGGAAAGCGCATTCACTCATCCGATCTATCGCGCGCATTTGGAGGTGTGCCATAGCCGGCAGCAGGTGATGCTTGGCTACTCCGATAGCAGTAAAGATGGAGGTATCCTGACCTCGAGCTGGGAGCTGTACCGGGCACAGAGCAGGCTGGCTGCCCTCGGGTCGCATCATGGCGTTGGCATTACGATCTTCCACGGCCGCGGGGGAGCGATTGGGCGCGGTGGTGGTCCCATCTATGAAGCTATTCTTGGGCAGCCTCCTGGGACAGTCAATGGGCATATACGCATTACTGAACAGGGCGAGATGCTCTCGTTCAAATATGGGCTGCACAAGATTGCATTACGCAACCTGGAGCTGGTTGTCGCCGGTGTAGCGCAGTCCAGCTTACCGGATGCTAAACTGATAGACGCAGAGATTCACGTACAGGCTCCTGAACGCTGGTTAGAGATGATGGATCAACTAGCCACCAGCGCCTATACCCGCTATCATCGCCTTGTCTATGACGATGCAGATTTTCTACGCTTTTTTGAACAGGCCACACCGATCCTGGAACTAGGCTGGCTCAATATCGGTTCGCGGCCTGCGCGCAGGGCAAAAGGGCGTAGTATTGAAGAGTTGCGCGCTATTCCATGGGTGTTCGCCTGGATGCAGAGCCGTTATGTGCTGCCGAGCTGGTATGGCGTGGGTGGAGCACTCGAGGAGCTTGTAAGCGAGAATCCTGGATGTTTGGAAGAGTTACAGCAGATGTATCGCGAATGGCCTTTCCTGCGGGCATTTCTGGACAATATGCAGATGACGCTCTCCAAGGCCGATATGCATATCGCGCAGCATTATGCATCGCTGGTTGAAGATGAGGAAATGCGCCAACGTCTTTCGAAGGAGATCCTGGTTGAGTATGAGCGTACACGGCGTATGTTGCTGGAGATTGTGGGGGGCGCTGAATTGCTTGATAACGCACCGGTCCTTCAACACTCGATTCGCCGCCGTAATCCCTATGTTGATCCTTTGAGCCACTTTCAGGTGGAATTGCTGCGTCGCCTGCGTGCGCTCGGTGGCCCGCTTGTACTTGATGAGGCCGAGCAGCAAACGACCAGCGAGCAGGAGCGTGAACGCGCTCGCCTTACTTATGCTGTGCTTTTGACGATTAATGGAATTGCGGCCGGACTGAGAAATACGGGTTAAATGCAAGCAGGTAGGTTTCTTGACGATCTCTGATATCATCGTTTACAAGAACCTGTTACAAGTGACGGTAAAAGTAAGTTAAGGAAAACATGAGAGTATTTGACCTGATAAAGAGGCGGCGCAGCATCGGTAAGATGACCGGGGAACGCCCGACTCGCGAGCAGATAGAGCATATGTTAGAGGCTGCTACCCATGCGCCTAATCATTATAAGGTGCAACCATGGAAGTTCATCGTGCTGGCAGATAAGGCTCGCGAGGAGCTTGGTGGAGTGATGGCTAGGGCGCTGGCGGGCAGACTAGAGGAAACGACGAGTGATAAGGCACAGGCGTTGCTGGACAAAGAACGAAATAAGCTTTTGCGCTCGCCCGTGATCATTGTGGTGGTGGCAGAACCTCCCCAGTTGCCAAAGGTTTTGGAGATTGAGAATATCGAGGCGACGGCTGCAGCTGTGCAGAACATGCTCCTGGTGGCTGAAGAGATGGGGTTGGCCTGTATGTGGCGCACGGGTGACGCTGCTTATGATCCACGTGTCAAGCAGTGGCTCGGGCTTGCGCCAGATGAGCATATCGTTTCTTTTCTGTATGTTGGTTTCCCGGCCATTCCCCACCTCGAGCGCGTGCCAGTTTCTTTCAAGGAGAAAACAACCTGGCTGGGGTGGGAGGAATAATGCATATTGATGGCTCACTCCGACAAGATGTCGGAACGTATGCCTGTTTATTCCCCGTGGATCACCTTGTCAAGCGTGTGACGGATTGATGACGGCAAGATATCATCCCACGCGCTGGTCTGCCAATCATCGAGATTGTCTTCTGGGGTAATCCAGGGCGGGAGGGAAACCAGCAGGAAATTCGCCAGGGCGCTCACAAATGGCTCATATGTCTCTCGTAGCTCGGCCAGCTTGCGCTCGGTTGCCGTTCCCTCTTTCAAGCGGATACCGTACGCTGCAAGCACCTCTCGCAGGTGGGCATATTCGGACGATGACAGCCGGTTCACTCCCGGTGTGGGTGGCGTATTAAAGACCTGGGCAAGGTCGACGGCTGTATGACGGGCCATGGCAAAGGCGAACCTGGCTGGATCGACCGGAATACCCTCAATGCCAGCCAGGATCAGTGCGCACGTATCCATGATCGTCGTCAGGACTTCCAGCCAGGATTGTGCCTGGTGTTGCGAGCGGTAGTAGGCCAGGGCGGGATACGACAGGTGGCTCTCCAGGATGTCCGCGCACCACTCTTCCCAATCATGCAGCAGCAACCGCAGTTCCTCGATATTCTTGCCAGCGTGATTGCGGCGCAGCAATTCCGCTGCACTTGCTGGGGAACCTGCTCGCGCGTCCAGTAACGAGATTCGCAGTTCACGCCGCGAGAACGCCTGGTAGATGACAGGCATATAGCCGATCACCAGTGCCAGAGCGCCGAACCCTAACGCGACCTCGATGACCACCAGCAAGCGAGCCACTCCTGGCACAGGGGTGACATCACCGAGGCCCAGGGTGAAAAAGGTGGTTCCGCTCAGGTAGAGATAGGTGACGAAGCTGATCGACTTCTCAGGAGCGTTCAGTGGAAGAGCCAATCCCCACAGCAGCAGTCCAAATCCGAAGACGAAGAGCACGGCCCAGAACCCGAACAGTGCCAGCAAAGAAAGTGGGCCGAAATAGCTCAGATAGGATTCCCGTCTTGTGCCCGGTCGCATGATACGACTGAGGGATTTCCACCCATTCCACGTCACGAGATAGAAGAGCCTGGTGATGCGGATTCGTCTTACTACTCGACGGGGCAAGACCACGCTCTCAAAGGCGTCTTGGAAGACCAGCACGATCAGCACAATACCGAAGATGGCCGCAAGTATTCTCATCGTTTCCTCCTTAAGAGAGAACTTTTCAACAGCGAGTATGCCCTCTTGCGGGAAGCAGAATGGTGCTTCGACTGAGAGGGGCATTGCAGGACAAACAGGGGAGACAGGCGAAGTCTCTCTGTCATCTTACCTCAAGTAACACCCTCTCTCAAAGCACTTCCCTTCTTTCTCTACTCACCGTCCTACCTGGAGAAAACATCATGGTGCTCCTCTGAATGGGACAGCCATAGGCCAACAGCGTTACGACAATCACGACGAGTGCTTTTGGCTTGCGTCGCCCCTCAAACATCGTGCCTGCTTGGGCGCTGAAGGTCTTCCCACAGGTCTTGCACCGATAGCGCGGGCGTTTCTTCCCATGGATCACGATATTGCCTTCGCCGTTTTCCCTCTTGGCCTATCAGTGTGAAACTGACGAAAAAGTACGACGTGCCATATAACTGAGGCTGAGCTTGCCCTCTTTCTGCTTTCCTGCATGTAAAACAGGTTTTTCTCCCCTGAGAACGTCTGTTTCTCTGGAGATGTCTCAAGCTGCTCTCTTGTTCATGACCCAGAAGGTGAAGGACTTCAAGATCCATCCAACAGCCTCTAGAGCCGCTTCATTTGAAACTCATCCGTAGTTATATGGCACATCGTACTTTTTCGTCAAAATGGCACTGCTAGGCCGTTCGCGCTTTCTGGCTGGGCCACAGATTCAACAGGTGATGCAGCAAGCCCAAAGCCTCACCAAGCAGGCCCCGCAAGACCTGTAAAGTGCATCATATAGGGAGCAATACCAGGAGAAGCCATAAAAACACAGCACGGGCACCCACATGCCTTCAGGCTGTGGGAGGAAGTGCCGCCTCCTTGCGCTGCTGATAGGTATAGCCATCGGCTCTAGCGATGAGCGTGCAGTAGCGATGATGAACGTCGGTGACCACGCCCTGCGCAGTGGTGATGTTGAAGACGCCACGCGTCCGCACGGCCACTTTGCCCACAGCGGTTCCCTGCTTCGTGCCACTTGTCACTACAGCGCGCACGAGGTCACCTGTCTGGAAGCCCTGGACACGTTCGTGCTGCTTGGGTCCTGTACGAGGGAACCCGTACTTGTCCATGCGACACATCTGTCGGCTGCCATGCCCAGTCGCGGTGATGTGCAATGGAACAATGTCTTTGATGATGAGAGAGGCTGGCGTGCTCCTGCCTACGTTGGCTGCATCGAGCCAGTGGGTCTTGTCGAGCCCTCGCATCATGCGGTTGTACTTCGTCAAGCCGCCACTTCCACCTTCCACGGGGAGCCCCAATAGCTTGAGCCGCGCGTTGAGGGCCCAGCGCGTGGCGTTGACAGCTGCTGCATCTCGCAGCGGCGCTTTCCTGTGTGCCAGGATGCGGGCAAGACGAGCAGGATCGTCTTGCAGGAACTCGCGCACATCCCGATCGCCCTTGCGCTGGTTACAGGATGTACAGGCCAGCGTCAAGTTGCTCACCCGATTGGAGCCGTGCTTGCTGCGTGGCTGCACATGATCGAGTTCCAGCGGGACATCGCGGGCATCACAGTAGGCACACTGATGGTTCCACTTGAGCAGGGCGTACTCTCTGACCTCAGAGCCCTTGAGCGTGCCGTGCTGATATGTCACGCCCTCGATATCCGGGTGCTCCAAGGCTTGGGTATCGAAGCGCGCCAGTTCTTGGCTGATGGCGCTGATAGGGCAGAGCCGCATCAGGCGGCGCACCCACGTGAGCACGTTGCACACGCGGCTCTCTAACGAAGGTGGCAACTTCCCTGTTCGTTTGCGCCGATTCGCAAAGCGCGGTTTCCTGTATCTGGTCTTGCGCTGTCTTCTGCTTCTCCTGACTGCTTGCCGCTTGTCCAAGTCGCGCTTGATCTGCTCGCCGCGATGGGTCAGTTCTGCCGCCCACACCACTTCTCCCGTGGGGTCGTTGACGAGGGCGATGCCAGTGGTGTGGCTTCCCGGATCGACTTTGATGCGCAACGGGTGAAGTGTGGGCTGCTCCACCGCGCTTGCCAGAATGATCGTGAACGGGTAGCGTCGATAGACGGCTGCCTTGCCTCGTTTGAGCAGCAAGCGGGCACGTCCCGGATGGATCGGGTTCAATGCTTGTTTGTTCGCATCTAGGACAAAGACCTGTGACATCGTGGATTCCTTTGGTTGTGCTCTTGCGAGCCTCCGCTTACGCGGGTGATGCTCACCTCGTCAACGTTCTTGAGCGGTTTCATATGAGCAGAACACTGGCTTTACCTCGTCAACCTGATTAATGCTGCTCCGCAGAGGTCCGGGCTGGTGAAGCACTCGGACGTGCCTATGCATTCGCTCTGAACGAAGCCCCGTCAGCCCTCTTCCAAAGAAGAAGACTGGTGGCTGAGACTGGTCAAGATGAGGCTTGCTCCTGCAAGCAAGCCTGCCCCGTGGAACAGGGCAGGTTCCTGACGCTAAAGCTTAGCTTCCCCTGGTATGCAATTAATACTTGATTAGCGCGAAGACATCGTGGCCCTGGAAGCGTTCGCGACCTTTGAGGTAGGTTAATTCGACTAAGAAGGCGATACCAGCAATATGCCCGCCCAACTTTTCCACCAGTTCCATAGCTGCAGAAACAGTGCCGCCCGTAGCCAGGAGATCATCGACAATCAGGACGCGCTGGCCAGGCGCAATGGCATCCGTGTGGATTTCGACGATATTCGTCCCATACTCCAACTCGTACTCAACAGTGACGGTCTGATAGGGTAGTTTGCCAAATTTCCGCACGGGCACAAATCCGCAGTTCAGCAGGTAGGCGAGAACCGCACCGAAAATGAAGCCACGGGACTCTACACCAACAACAGTTTGAATGCCGGCCCCGGCATAATGAGCGGCGAGACGATCCATCGCGGCATGAAACGCTTCACTATTCTGCAAGAGCGGCGTTATGTCTTTGAAGAGAACACCTCTCTGTGGAAAATCGGGGATGTCTCGTATCCAGTCTTCCAGACGTATAGACTCGGGTGTTGACGACATTTGTAACGCTCTCCTCTACTGAAAATAAGGTTATGACATAGGGGCAGCTAGTTCGCTTGCCCCACTTGACACACCGATAGTCGTCATGAGTACATCAGACAGGGTTGGGTACAATCGCGAAACAGCTAATGCTGGTTACTATTCATAGCGCCCTATGAAGTATACAGCAGCGTACACACTCATGCAAGATGGTAGTTCACCTGGGCCAGGGTCTGTGCATTATCCTGGCACCCGCAAGGGGTGCCAGGTGCGATTAAGAACCCTGCGAAAGCTAACCCCTCTGTGGCGCCTGCTGCTGGTATGCTGTTGGGGGCTGATTGGGTTGATTAGGTGGCGGCAGCGGGGATGTGCAATAGGCGCAGCGAGTAGCCATCAGTGGGACGCTGCTCAGGCAGTATGGGCAGTCACGAGTAGTGGGAGGTTCCTGCGCTTCCTTCGGTTTGTAGCGGGCCATCAATGCGTTCACCGGGCGCACGACGAAAAAGTAGATGACGAGCGCTACTATCAAGAAAGTGATAACCGCATTAATGAATGCGCCTGTCTTGAGTGAGCCGTAGGGAAGTTTAACAGTCCAGTCTGCAAAGCTGCCACCAGGAACTGGGATAAGAGGTGTGATGATATCGTTGACAAGTCCATTGACCACAGCGGTGAAAGCAGCGCCTATCACGATGCCGATTGCTAAGTCAACGACATTGCCACGCAGGATGAACGCTTTAAAGCCGCTCAGCCAACCGCCAACGCGTTTCTCTGCTCCGGTCACGGTCGGGTTATTCCACAAAGCCATAGTTATACCTCCGGATAAATGTTTACTTATAGATTGAACAATGGTGGGCCACCATTTTCGGCCTCTTTTTATACCACGCGTAGGATAGCATAATTTGTGACAATTGGGTACTGTCTAGGCCAGGAGTATCAGAGCTTCGCAAACGTCTTTTTCCTCTTCCCCTCCCCGCCCCAAAAAAGAGGTAAAGAGCGTGGTGCCGGTCTGGCGCGGCCGCGCCAGACCGGCACCACGCTCTTTACTCATCTGGGGTGGGGGGCTTGCTGCCAATCAGAGCGACGTTTGAGAAGCCCGGCCAGGAGTATAGATGTTAGTGTCTCTGGTTGCCATTGGTAGTAGAATGGATGTATAGTAGTGCAGTCAGTTTGTCGAAAGGAGGAAGAAATTATGGCATTCGATATTCATCAGAAGATAGTAAACCGCTATGGTGAACTCGATGAAAAGAAGGCAATGCAGTACCGGGATCAATTGTTCAATCTGTTCGTAGAGTCACCTGAAGGGCAGGCGCTCATAGACGAAGGAAACGGACCTAGTTGGGCCGACATGATGATGGATTACGGCATTAACTACTTGGCTGTTACTCCTCCACAGATGACACCCGGTGACCTGAGCGAAGTCCTGTTCGATCTGATCCCGCAGAAAGTTTCGGCTGAGGCCGACGAAGCGCCCAACATCATCCACGAGTTGCAAGCTTTCTGGAAATTTTTGCAGCGCGAATTCCAGCTTGAGAATGCTGCCGCTTGTTTGAAGATACTGGATGACAAGGCTGTTCACAGGCTGCAAAAGGAAATGAGCAACCCGGCTAATTTCGGCATGGCCAAGTCGTTCGTAATGATGGGCAAGCAGCGCGGCTTCGATATGACGACCGAAGAGGGGATAAACGAGTGGATGAAAATCTACAACACTGAACTAGCCGCAGGAACCGGGCCACGCATCCCTTCCCCCTTTCCTGCTTTCTCGGACTTCGCGAGTGGTGGTGCCAGGAAGGTCCGGGGGAAGAGCAGGCGCAGGATGGAAAGAGACAGTCGGAAGAAGAACCGTAGAAAGTAGTTAATTACGCACTCAGCTTCACGATTGTTACACCGTCGCCACCTTCCCGGGGTGGGGCAGAAGTAAACGACTTGACGAGAGGATGATGTGCTAGCTGTTCGCGCACAGCGGAGCGTAATGCACCTGTTCCTTTGCCGTGCACGATGCGTACGGAAGGCATGCCCGACATCACGGCATCATTCAGATAGGTATCCAGTTCCTCTAGCGCCTGTTCAACGCGCCAGCCGCGCATGTCGAGCTGCATTGCTACTTCAGGGCGATCCTCGTAGCGTGGCAGGACTACTGCCGGTTGTGACTGCCTGCGCTCCTGCGCGGCGGCCTGGCGTTTGCTCAGGCGCTCGATGTTATCCACGCTCACGCGGAAGCGCAGAGCACCCATCTGCACCTCAGCCTCACTGTGGTCGGGGGAAAGGCCCACCACTTCGGCATTCTGTCCGAAGCTGAGTACGCGTACGGTGTCGCCAATCTGCAATGGCCCCTCGTTAGTGCCTGCTTCTCTCTCTTCTGGCTCCGCTTTTGTGACTGGGCGCCGTGGTGCCGGGACCGGTGTGAGATTCTCTGAGAGGTTACGTACCTGCTGGCGCGTTTCACCAAGTCGCTCGCGGGTCATATTGACTCGGCTTGTATCGACTCTGATCTTTGCTAGCGCCCTTTGTACCTCTTCGAGTTCCCGTTGGGCTTGCGCCCGTGCCTCGTTGAGAATCTGCACCCGCTGCTCTTCGAGCTTGTAGCGATCCTGTTCGAGTTGCTTGCGCTGGTATTCGGCCTCGACCTGCTCCATACCAAGGTGGAAACGCTCATCCTCTAAGGCCTTGCGTTCGGATTGCAGACCCTCGAGCAGGTTTTCCATACGTACGCCTGCACTGCCCAGGAACTCGCGGGCACGCTCGATAATAGACTCGTCAAGTCCCAGGCGACCGGCAATCGCCAACGCGTTGCTGCGTCCCGGCAGGCCAATGTTCAAGCGATAAGTTGGCGAGAGCGTCTCGACGTCGAACTCAACCGAAGCGTTGACCACGCCGGGCTGTTCGTGCGCGAAGGCTTTCAGTTCGGAGTAGTGCGTGGTAGCGATGGTCGTTACATGGCGCTCCAAAAGAAAGGTGAGAATAGCGCGTGCCAGGGCTGAACCCTCGCTTGGATCTGTGCCTGCGCCCAATTCGTCGAGCAGTACCAGCGCGCGCAGGCGGCTCTCCGGTGTGCCAACCAGCGTTTCCGATAACTTGCCACGTATAGCGGGAGTCTCACGCTTGCTTTCTTCCTCGATACGCCGCAAGATTTCGATAATGTGGCTCATATGAGAGGAGAAGGTACTCAAGCTCTGTTCGATGCTCTGCTCATCGCCAATATCTGCGAAGACCTCCTCAAAGACAGCGATCTCAGAATGCTCGTCTGCGGGAATGTACAGACCTGCCTGGGCCATAAGTGTGAGCAGGCCCACCGTTTTGAGCGCAACCGTTTTACCACCTGTGTTGGGGCCCGTAATCACCACCATGAAGAATTCGTGCCCCAGGTGGAAGTTGATCGGCACTACTTTTCCGGTCAGCAGTGGATGGCGTGCATTGCGCAAGTTCATATAGCCCGCGTCGTTCAGGCGCGGTTCGGTAGCGCGCATCATGCGTCCATAACGTGCCTTTGCCAGGTGCAGATCGAACTCTGCCAGTAATTCAACGTCGAGCCTGAGCGCGTCTGCCTCATTGCCAATCTCGATGGAGAGTTGGCGCAGGATGCGCTCGATCTCCTGGCGTTCCTCGATCTGTAGTTCTTTTAGCCTGTTGTTCAACTCTACTACAACCATTGGCTCGATGAAGACGGTCGCGCCGCTGGAGGATTGATCTTGTACGATGCCGCGCACCTGCCCACGGTGCTCGGCTTTGACTGGAATTACGTAGCGGTCGTTGCGTATAGTGACGATAGGTTCTTGTAGCACATTGCCAAAGTCGTGTACTAATGTACGCAGGCGATCTTGTAAACGCTGGTTCGCTCCACGGATGTCGAAGCGCAATTTGCGCAGTGCCGGGCTTGCGGTATCCAGTACTTCACCTTCCTGGCTGATGGTTTCTTCGATGCGGCGGGCCAAGTGTGAGCGCTGCGGAATACCAGCGCCCAATTCATGCAGCAGCGGGAAACTCTGCGGATCGAGCTTTTCGGTCAGGTGTGCTACGTGGATGGCGCTCTGGATCGTTGCCAGCACCTCAAGCAGGTCACTCGGGGTCAGGATACCCTCGCGGGCAGCGCGTGCAAGGTGCGAGCGGATATCGCGCGCTCCCTGTACGCCTGCATCGGAACGAAGTTCGATCAGGCGGTAAGCTTCAGTTGTGTAAGCAAGACGCCGCCGCGCCTCGTCCAGGTTTGGTGTGGGCTGTAACTCCATCACCAGTTCTTTACTGGCGGAGAAGGCAGCTTCCCTGGCCACCTTCTCCATAATTTTAGGATACTCCAGTGTTACTATACTTTTCTCGTGCATGATTGTATGTTGATAAGTCCTTTTGATGCAAATTTAAAAAATCGGGGAATTCGTTTACCCTATCATCTCTTAAGTTCTGTAAAAGTCCTGGCTGAATAGGCTTATAATAATTCGATTACCCATGATAAGATACCATATTCGTAGCAAGATTGTAATATGATGTGTACGCAGGCGTGGTTGGACCTTCACCAATGCTTGTTCGTATATTGTATTAAGAGCTTAAAAATGCTGATGAACTGGAGAAAAAGCGCATGATCCTCCACCTTGGAGAACGAGTCTACTGGGGAGCGCCTGAGGTCATCTACCTGGAAGGGGTTATAACCAAACTGGATGAAGAGGCACAGGCTGTGCTGGTGCATATTGACCGCGCTACACCTAATTCTGCCCATTTGATCGGTTCAGATGTGCTATTTGCCGCAGATGGTGTAGCTCCTCTCAAAGGCGAAAGTCCTGCGGGTATTACGAATAAGCGCGATGTGCAGCCTCGAAAATCACAACCAATGAGTGATGATGAGAAGATTCGTTGTGCCGCTGCCGCCGCGGTGTATCAAAAGTATGGAAACACGCTCTCACCGGAACAAAAGGAAACGATAGTCGAACAGGTGATGCAGGTACTCAATAATGACCCAGACTTGCGGGCGCGCATCGTTGCTTCCATGGACCAGGTACTTTCGCGTGAGATATGAAGGGTGAAAGATGGCTTGTAATATGTGAAGTAGCGCATAGGCGCGTACGCAAAACCAGGTTATACTAAACGTTAACAATGCAGGACTGATCTTAAAGGCTAGAAAGTGAACGCTATGAACTGTACACATTGCAATGCGCCATTGCCACCAGGCGCCCGCTTCTGCCGCGTCTGTGGCTTAGCTGTTGTATCCGGTGCTCCCGAAGTGACCATTGTCGATGCTGCGCAGGCGAACCAACCGGTGAGGGAAGATGCTCCGACAGTTCCCACGTCTCCCGCGCAGGTACAGCAGCCAACTCAGCCGTCGCCTTTGCAGCAACCATATATACCACCACAATGGATGTCCCAAAATCACGCCACGCCGTCCCAGGCGTATCAACCGACGGTGGCTGTCTCGCCTGGTACCTTACAGAGTGCCGGGACTCTACCTCCCTCACCGCCGGTTCCTGTGCGTCGCAAGAAGAGGCGTTTAGGGCGGGTGTTGTTTATTCTTGCCCTGCTACTACTGGTGCTGGTAGCGGGCTGGTTCGTCGGTCTGCGGCCTTACCTGCATGGTTTAGCCCAGCGCCAGGTTGATGGAGTTCTATCGAATGCCGTCAATCAGATTAACCCCGCGCAGATGCCGTTTATACCCCCCGGGCAACAAGTAACGGTGCCCGTATCTGAAACAGCCATAAACAACCTGATTGTGCTCAATACCGCCCCCTCTGACCCGGTGCAGCAAATACATATGACGATTGCCCCAGGAGGGATGCGCCTGGACTTCCAGGTATATGGATTTGCGTGTACGGTTACGGGAGTGCCTCAGGCGGTCAATGGTCAGCTTGTAATGTCCAATGTGACAGTTCAGGGCATAGTGTTCTTGATTATGTCGCCTGACGAGTTGACCGCGACGTTGGACGCTCACTTGCATGATGCTACAACAAAGTTACAACATGCTGTTAGCGGGGTAATTCTCAAGAATCACGAGATAGATATAGAACTACGTTAGCCCGGTCGGCATATCCAATGGAGGATCATGCTGCTTAGACTGAGCACCCTTCGGTGCGAGGCGACTACCCAGACTGCCTACGCGGAAAAGCACCAGCAAGAGCATGGGCGTTATCAGGAGCACTAGCGGATCGGAGCCTAACATGATGCCATAGCTGAGGAGCGTAAAGGCAGCACTACCTTGATGAACGTTGGCAAAAACGAGGGAAACATTGGGTAAGAAACCATCGTTGTCCTCGTGCAGCGGCCAGTAGACGAAAGCAGCGCGTCCTATAATGTTCTTGCGTGGCACAAAGCCCCAATCTCTTGAATCAGAGCTGCCTTTGCGATTGTCCCCCAGCACGAAATAATCATTAGTAGGGACAACCATGTTGTGAATAGCTCTATTTGCCTCGTAGATATTCCCCTGGTTGTTTGGATCGACATAGGTCTCCTTCAAGGTTACGCCATCTACGATGACTGTCGTATTATTAATGGTGATAGTGTCGCCTGGCAGGCCAATAACACGCTTAATATAGTCTTGGGACGGTTGTGGAGGAGCTATAAAGACAATCACGTCACCGCGAGTCGGAGGGCGGAAAAGATAGGTCCATTTGTCCACCAGAATGAGTTCTTGATTATGCAGGCTAGGTTCCATACTTGTGCCCTCGATATTGAAGTTCTGCACGGCAAAGCGGATGACCAAAAACATTAAGACCGTGAGCACAATCGTTTCAATGACCTCACGTACGAGCCGGTACCGCTTTTCAAAATCAAGATCTGCATTCATTGTTATCTCTGTCCCTCAGTCATGTATTTGGCAATCTACGTGTAGCACTATTTATTACGCAATGTACCAGATGTAGGTTAGAGAAGGCAAGCTCGCTTTTACCATCCGAGGTTCAAAGACAATCTCTGGTGGCCTGGACATTTCCATCTCAATCTCTCTGGGGAGCATATGCCCCAATTGCTTATCAATCGAATACTTATTATATACACTTGCTATGAAGTCTCTAATTATGCTCTTGCCCGGCTAAATGCCTGATCTCAGGTTGTTGTGGTGTATAGTACTATCGGCCCTGATGGTACTTTATGGGTATTAGCTTAGGGCAGAGGTCCGATTTGAGTAATGCAGTGCAGCCGGGGTTACAATTTTTTCATGTAACTCTCATAAGTGACCAGGTTATTACTTAACCGTGCTATACTTGGTCTGATGCAATTTTCAATGTATGTAGGGTGGATGAGTATAAGAGGAGTCTTTTATATGCGCAGCGGGCATTCTGACTCATATCCTGCGAATGATAAGCGAACTCTCCATAGCCGCAACGATGCGGGCGTATTCAAAATATCTCCCGATGAGAACGAGAGTGGAATCAGCTTGAAACATACAGCTTTAGAGAGAGTGCTGCGCCTGTTGCATCTTTTGGTAGCTAATGAGTGTACACGGCAAGAGATTTTTGCGCGTTTGGCTCCCTATTACAACATTGTAATTGATGTGGGCTCCTCTTCTCGACGTGCTGACAGGATGTTCGAGCGAGACATAAAGTTGCTGGAAGAACAGGGTTTTGAGATACGCAAGATCAAGGCCAAAGGGAAGCCAACACGTTACAGCCTGGTGAAAGGCTCGGGACCTGCAGTGCCATTCCTGTTCAGCGGGGAGGAAGTTGAAATCCTGGCCCTGCTGTACAACCTGTTTACTGATCCCGCCACAAGTCGTAAGCATCCACGCACGGGTGCACTCGTCCTCCCAGCAGAACAACCGTTGCATAACCCCTTTGCGGAAGATATCTTAACCTTCATCAAAAAACTTGCTGCAACACTTCCACCCGTCCAGGTGGAGCAATTCGAGCAACGCATCAAAAGGCCTTCCGTGCATCTTAATTTAGCCACAGTGACAGATTATCTGCCGCACCGGAAGACGATCGATACTATCGAGAAAGCTATTCTGCGGCGACAGCAGATCGGTTTCGATTATACTGCTGTACGCAGTAAGCAAGACATCGTTGCTCATTATCATGTAGACCCCTACTACATCGTCCACCTGGAAGGGCACTTCTATCTCATCGGCTATAGCAATACACTCAACAAATTTTTCGAGTACCGTATTGACCGTATTAAAGGAGACAGTATCGAGATTCTACCTGACATGATTGATACGGTACGCCAACGCCCCGTCGTGGAGTTTAGATATTGGATTGACGGGGATATTGCTAAACGCGGCTTGAGCGAGCGCTGGTTAGCGCAGACTATGGAGCGTGAGGAGGTATACATTGATAGCGATGGGCATGAGAAGCGCAGGGTACTCGTGCGAGCTAAAGCGCACAACGAATGGCGTGTGATCCAGCAACTGCTCAAATACGGTGACCAGGCTGAACTTGTCGACCCCGCCAGTTTACGCGAGCAAATGCGCCAGGTAGTCGCTCGCATGCAGAGCTTTTATGAAAAATAACAGCTCCCTCAAAAATTCATCGTCAAATTCACTTGATGCGACATATAGTGTCGCTATCACCTGTTAGACTATAACCATAGCGGGAAAAGCGCAGGCGTCCGAAGCCGCGCCTGGGGGCGCTTTTATCTGCTAGACTATTTCGCTGAAAACAGGAGGGGATTCAGGATGCCGTCGGATATCAGTTTCCTTGAGTTTGCCAGCAGCCCCGAGCAGGAGAGCGGTGCTGACAAGGTTTTCAATGACTACCTGCTATACATAGCCAACAAAAAATTACGCCGCTACAAGCTGATCGTTCATACCCGTGGAGAGAAGCAGGGGCAGAGCTATTGCAGCCATGTCATGGACCTGGTGACGATAGCCGAAAAGTTGCGTCCAGCTATAGGATTAGATGAGCGTGAAATGCGCTGTGTGCTGCTCGCGCTTACGATCCATGACTTGAATAAAGTACCCCCATATGACAAAGGGCCTGGTGGTAGGGAAGCAAAGTACGCCGATGCTGCTACACTGGAGAATATCCGGGCTGAACTAGAGAGATTGGAGGTCGATGCTTTCTTTCCAGAGTGGCGGGACTATCTCCAGGATATCATCTTGCTCGCTCATTCGCACCAGGAATCAGCTACGGGAACCACTCTTACTTTTGACCAACGTGTATATGACAGGTGTAAGCTACCTCCGGGGAGGTTGAAAGGGCCGTTGAAGCACTTGATGAAAGCGGCTGATGCATCCGACAATTCGCATTCTGGCGATTATCGCGATCCACATGAGACGCATATCCGTGACAAGCTGCTGCAACATGTCAACGCTGCCATGCCAGAGCGCCAGTACCGGTTCTTTGGTCATCGACTGGCAGAACTGCGCGGACTGTTCACGAATGTCATACACAACGAGCTGGTGACTTATTTTCAAGAAAAGTACGGCGACAATGCATGTATCGATCTCCAGTACTATACCGAAGGTGTGAACTACCTGTTGGAAAAGCAGGTAGCGCTTGAATGGACGCCTTATATTCTACAAGAGGCCGCTGCAAGGATTGAAAGCA
>Ga0209647_1000454_pt1 | contig 38260 bp, 34 predicted proteins | sample GraSoi_2013_60cm_FD_185827 | JGI IMG/M metagenome (GOLD analysis project Ga0209647, IMG submission 185827) | Grasslands soil microbial communities from the Angelo Coastal Reserve, California, USA - Sample 9_17_2013_60cm (SPAdes) (version 2) | ecosystem: Environmental > Terrestrial > Soil >... | reverse complement strand
GATAGCCGATAGCCGATATTTGCGGTTCGCTCATCCAAGCAACTCTTCAGCGAATCTCCTTCAGCCGGAGGTAGCCATGCAGCGGCTCCGGCAATCGAATCGATCCGTCCGCTTGCTGGTAGCTCTCGATCAAGGCGACCAACAGCCGGGGCAAGGCGGTTCCAGAACCGTTGAGCGTATGACAAAGGCGATTCTTGCCGGCGGCGTCCCTGTATTTGAGATTCATCCGGCGCGCTTGGAAATCCTCAAAATTACTACAGCTGGACACTTCGAGATAGCGCCCCTGCCCGGGGGACCAAACCTCGATGTCGTAGGTCTTTGCTGCTCCAAATCCGAGATCGCCGGTACAGAGTTCGATGATTCGGTAGTGCAGCCCGAGGATTTGCAACACCTTCTCGGCGTTCGCGGTCAATGTCTCCAACTCGGAATAGGATGATTCTGGCGTCGTTGTCTTGACCAGCTCCACCTTATCGAATTGGTGTATGCGAATGAGGCCGCGGGTCTCTTTTCCCGCGGCTCCAGCCTCTCGTCGAAAACAAGGCGTATAAGCGACATATTTCTTCGGCAACTCGGCTAAAGTGAGGGTTTCCTCGCGATGCAAGTTGGTGACTGGCACCTCGGCTGTAGGAATCAGAAAGAGTTGATCCTGTTCCAATCCGTAACACATCTCGTGCTCGAATTTAGGTAGCTGCGTTGTGCCAATCATCGCCTCGCGTCGAACCAGGTACGGGGGGCTCACCTCGACGTAACCGTGCTCGGTCGTATGCAGATCGAGAAGAAACTGAAGCAGACCACGCTGGAGCCGAGCGCCCAGGTTGGTGAAACAAACGAAACCGCTGCCACTGATTTTCGTGGCTCTTTCGAAATCGATCAGTTTCAGTGCGGTCGCCAGCTCAACATGACCGAGCGGCGAAAAACCGAAAGAAGGTTTTTCGCCCCATTCGCGAACGAGCGGGTTATCGTCGGCGCTCTGGCCGATCGGCGCCTGAAGATGCGGTAGGTTCGGCAGGTTCAGGAGCAGATCGCGCTGCTTTTCGTCCGCTGCCGTGACCTCGGCGTTCTGCCGGGCGATTTCCTCGGCAATGATGCGAACACGGGCCTCCAGATCAGCGCTCGGCTCTTTGCGCGACCGCAGTATCCCGATCTCCTTGCTCAATCGATTTCGTTCAGCGTTAAGCTTCTGTAGCTCGGTCTCGGCGCGCCTGCGTTGAGCATCGATTGCAAGGATTTCATCGACTTGAGCCGGCAAATCTTCGCTCCGCGTCGCTAAGCGTTCGCGAATAAAGTCTGGCTTTTCGCGTAAGAGACGGATATCGAGCATGCCTTGACGCTATAACCCATCTTCAGGCCGGAGCGAGTCGGAAAATTTCCTGAATTCACCGGCCATCCTTCAGTTTGGCTGCAACCCATTGTCAATTGGCCGTCTCTCAGTCGAAATCCTGATTTTCCACAAACGCGAGAAAACCGGACAACTTACCCGATGGACATTCGAGACCGAAATGATAGACTCCAGCCGTTTTGTCCCAGCGGGACCGCAAATAAGTCGGGAATTCTCGGAATGATGCGGTGAGCTGGAAAGAGTGAGTTGCATATGGAACCGATCTCAAAACCGGAAATCACATCCCCGGATTCGCCGTTAAGAAATGAGCTTCCGCGCGCCTCCGGTTCGGATCAACCAGGTCCGAAGCTGGCGACGCGACCCGAAGCCAAAACCGGCAAAAAGGAGGGTGATTCTTACCGCGGCACGCGTTCAGGGCGCGCGTACGTTCCTTTGCAGGGGGAATCCGAGGGTCAACACCTCTCTGGTCAACAACTCTCTGGGCAAGAGAAGGTCGTCGCTGCGCCGGGTAAGAACGGCAAGGTAATCTTTTGGATTATCGTCGTAGTTGCGGCGGGACTTGCCCTTGGTGCAACGTACTGGAGCTGGCATCAATTTGGTGACAATGGCGGGCAAAATCTGCTGAGCCTGACGGCTGCAGACGTAGATCAGCAACTGACCGAGTCAGCGAGAACATCTCTTTTGCAGGGCCAGGTACCGAACTATTTGAGTAGCGCCAGTACTGAGATACTGAACAAAGTCAAAAACGGTGAGATGGATTTGGCCTCAAAGAATCTTATCGATTCGGCACAAGCTTCCGGTGTGATGGTGCACGTTTACGTCAGCATCAATGGCCAAGCCGCAGCGAACGAAGTGCTGACCCCTGAGCATTTGAAAACCACAATTTTTCCGATCAGCCGCAATAGCATCACCCGCTTCCACTATGTCGTCGATTCTGCAGGTCCCAGTGGAGCTGTTACCCTCTCGGTCCCGTCTGCTTCTGGTGCCGTGCTCTCAACCGGTCCGTTAGCGACTGGAGCTAAAGCAGATTTGCAGCTGATTGAGCGATAGTTCCACAACATCGGTATGGCTTTTTCCAATTCTTGGCTCCAGGGCACCGATGAGCAACGCCTGCCTCCCGCCGTCTTGGTCGGGCTTAGCGTCATCTTGGTGGGCGTAATAATCGCGCTTAACCAAGTAAGTGCCTGGTTCTCGCCGGTATTGTTCCTGTGCGCGACCGGGGGAGTCATCTACTGGGTCTGGAGAGGAGGCCTTGGCGAACAAGAGACGAAGCGCATGGAAGATTACACCAAACTCTCTTCGACTGATTTCGCTCAGCGAGAGCAATGGCTAAAGATGAACGTGCGAGGACAAGATGAAGCGATCGAAACCGTGGTTTCCAGTCTGACAAGTGAAATGGCGATTGCTCGGCCCGGTCAACTGCTCGGTTCTTTTTTGCTGGTGGGGCCAACCGGTACCGGAAAGACGTTCCTTTCTCAATTGGTCGGCCAAGCGCTCTATCCTGATAGCGAATCGGTCATTTTGCGGATGAACCAGTACAAGAGCCAAAACGACGTGCAAACGTTGCTTGGTCCCCCTCCGGGAATGCCTGGCTACGAGGTTGGTGGCGCGCTCATGCGGCCGGTGCTGCAGAACCCGCGTCGGGTGATTGTGCTAGACGAGCTGGAAAAGGCTCACCCGGACATCCATCATTGTCTTTACGATATTCTGGATGCTGCGTCATGCCGGGAAAAGAGTAGCGGCAAAGAGGTCGATTTCAGCCGGTGCGTCTTTTTTGGAACTAGCAATTCGGGAGTAGAGGTATTGCGGCGACTCCGTCAACAGATCGATCCATCCCAGAACCCGGCTCTGTGGTTAGGGCAAAGCCGAGACGCACTGGTGGAGCACGCCGGATTCGAACGCGCGTTTCTGGCGCGTTGGGGGCACATCATTCTGATGGACGAACTTTCCCCGTATCACGTCGCTGAAGTCGCCTGCCTGCAACTGTCGAGGTACTGGCGCGACTACGGCATCGAATTGACCTATACTTCACCGGAGCTCCTTTTAGATACCGTCGCGCAAAACGTTGAGTTCAAGCAATACGGTGTGCGCCAGCTGGAACACTATCTGAAACAGAAAACCAATCCGGCAATTGTGCAGGCGCGCACTCAAGGCTTTTCCCGAGTCCGCTTGGTGGTTGGGCCCGATCGCGACTTGCGCATCGAACCGATGCCGCAGGAAAGATCCATTTCGCACTCGTGAAAACAATCGACTTCCGTGCGCTCATCAAAAACCAGTGGGTGCTCGTCCTGTCATTGGTCGCGCTGGTTTCCTTCTGCACCACCGTGCTTGATCTATTTACCGGGAAGTTCGGCGGGGCTTCCAACCAAAGAAGGGTCGATTCGACAGGCAAGAGGACCTGGGTTCTCGATGCTGGCGGCGGTCGCGGATCGGACGGAAAGGATTTTTCTGAGATCATTAACAACGTTGCGGAGGGTGACGCGATAGAGCTCAAGCCTGGAGTTTATAACGGTCCATCGGTCGTGGCGCGGTCGATTCGTATTACCGGTCAGACGGCAAGTTCAGGCGAACGCGCTTCGATTCACTACACGGCCGGGCTTGGAATGACGGTTACCGCCGCTCAGATCAGTGTTGAGAATATTGAGTTTACTCAAACCTCAGCTGGGCAATCAGGAATAATCGTCGTTAGCGGCCAGACGATAGCTCAGATTAACAAATGCGCATTTCTGACGCGAGGAAGTTACTGCATATCTGGACAGGGATCAGCGCGCATTGTGGTGCAGGATTGCAAATTCCAATCGTTTAGCCAAGGCACGGGCTTTTTTATAAAAGAAAATGTTAATGGCACGTTAGAACGTTGCACTTTTGAGGAAAATCAAGAAGGCGCGCACAGCGAGGGTGCTTCGTATCTTACCTTGAACGATTGCACATTTCAGAAGAATGCGATCACCAAGGCCGGTTCTTGCGTGTTCGTTCTTTCCAGTGGGAACGCTCAAGTAAATGGTTGTCATTTTTCCGATAACGAGAATGCTGCGCCCATTCAGGTCGGCCAATCTGATGTCACGCTGAATAACTGCACTTTCGAGAGAAATGGTGGCAGTGAAGTTGGCTTTGCGATAGAGGCTCACAATGGAGCTACTTTGCATATTAATAGCTGCACTTTCACTGAGAACAAAAGGCCCGTGGTCATCAAGGACGGTTCGCGATTGTTCATGGAGAACTGCAAACTTGATAAATGCGGCGAGAGTTCCAAGTCGGTCTCTGGCTCAGATTTATTGATTCAAGACAAGAACTCGCAAGCGACCGTCAAAAAGGCAGAATTCACCAATATAGTGTACGCGGGAGTTCTAATTGCGGATGAAGCCCAGTTGACGATGCAGGACTCGACCGTAAACGGGGGTCAATACGGAGTGGATCTGGGGACGACAAAAGAGAAGGGTTCGGTTGGAGGCACGGCGAACTTGCAAAACGTAACCATCACCGGACAGGTTGGACAGATGGTTCGGGTGACACGCGGCGGTAAGCTAACGATGGTTAATTGTAAGCTGAACTCAGCTGATGCCTACTACAGCGCAATATATCTGGACGCGGGAGCTAATGTCGACATGTCTGGCTGTGAGGTCCAGGGTGGCAAGAGGCATGGCTTAGAAGCTGTTGGCGTGAATACGCAGGTAGTCGCCAAGAATTGCAAATTTTTCAGCTTCCAGAATTCTGGTGTACTGGCGCGCAGGAACGCGCGAGCGACTTTGGATTCCTGCACGCTGGAGCAAAACGATATCGGTGCTGAGGTAGGAGATGGGACGGATGCGCACGACAATGCTACCCTGACCTTACAAAACTGCACGGTCAGCTCCAATCGAACGTTTGGGGTTTCGGCCGTACAGAGATCGGTTCTTGTCCTCTCAGCGATTACTTACAACGACCAGATAACCCAAATCCACAAAGATCCTTCGGCAGCAGTGCGCGATCATTGATGCTATTCCGGCGCCGCTCGGTTATACTATACACTTTATGAGCGATCTCCGCAGCATGACCGATTGGGAGCGGCTCAAACAGCTCCTGGAAAACCAAGGGGACGACGGTTCGACGATGAAGGTCAGGATCCGATCCTTAAGGATGTCGCTCGCCTCATTCGCCTGCAAGCGGCCAAGCAGCAGAAGACCCGTCCGATTTGCAATCTACTGTTTCTCGGTCCGACCGGTACCGGAAAGACCGAACTGGCCAAAGCAATTGGCAGTTTTCTGTTCGATGAGGAAAAATCCGTGTTGCGTTTCGATTGCTCGGAGCTCAACGGAGCGCATTCCAAGGATCGCTTGATCGGTACTCCAGCAGGCTATGTTGCTTCGGAACAGGGAGGACAGCTAACTCGGCCGGTTTTATCTAATCCGAAACGGCTCATTCTGTTTGATGAGATCGAAAAGGCGTATCCGCCGGTTTTCGATTTGTTTCTCCAGATGATGGGTGAGGCTCGTTTGACTGAACAGGGGAGCGGAAAGACCGCCGATTTTTCGCGATCTGTCATTATTCTCACCAGCAATGCCGATGCTGAACAAATAGGCAAAATACAGCGGGAAGTGACCGACTATCATGAGATGGTCAACGCCGTTAAGAGTCATCTGGCCGATTCCAAGATATTTCGTCCTGAAATAATCGGTCGAATTGATCGGGTCTATGTTTTCCAACCACTAAGCGGCATGGTCATCGCGGAAATTGCGCTACTGAAAATTACCAAGCTAGCGGAGCAATATCGGCTGAAGGTGAAGTTTGTTGCGCCGGAGTTGCTGCTGCAGGCGCTAGCCGCAAACGAGAAGGTCAGCCGTTTTGGCATTCGGGAACTGGAACGTATTCTGGACGATATGCTGGCTGGACAGCTCCTTCAGGCGAGAGATTTGGGCGCAAAAGAAGTACTGCTCGAGCCAGATCTCAGCAAAGACGAGATCTCCATTCGGCCTAACTAGAGGAGGTTGGGAGTTACAGGCCGGCAGTTCAATGCAGGCGACAAGCAGACCGGCAGCGGTCCCGCGTCCGCGAGATCCGATTATGGCCGTCGTGCCGCAGATCCGTGTTTTTTCGGTAGCGGCGACTGTCCCGTTAGGGTCTTGGCTCTGCCCGGCCGAATAGATTGCACCGGAGCGATTTGCTCCACCTGTTCTCAACGTGCAGTCGCCACCTCTTTCGAGCGTACAACGATATGGCGACTGAGGTTTATGGTGGTGCTGTGCTATTCGCTTCGGTGACATTTCTTCGGTCGAGTAGAGCCAGGAGTGTAACGGGACAGTCGCCGCTACCGAAAAACGCCGTCGGCGACAGGCCTATTTAATCCCCATTACTTAACGGCTTTTCTTTTTCCGCAAGTTTCGGTCGAGGCGAGTGAGAGGCGGATGAGACGGCGGCGGCTGGGGGAGAAGTTTCGGGATTTGCAATCGGCCCGAGCCCAGGGATTGAAGCGTACCCTTCAAAGCGTGGTGTGAGATCTGGGTCGCCCTTATTCGGTGTGCCATTTGGTAGCCTAAAATCAAACACGCTTACCCCAAACCGCCTCTCACCATTGTAAGTTCGACCGTCACTCGCACCGACCATCACCGGTTTTTTGGTCTTTTTCTCGGTGCCGAGGTAGATCATTACGTGTGTGATCGGTACGTCTCGATTCACCTGATAGGTGCCCGACCAGAACATCAAGTCGCCGGGGCGAAGCTGCTTCAATTCGAAGGTGTCGCTGTTTCGGCTCAGCACCGCATGGAAGTTACTGTTTTTGCGCACCCAGAGATATTGGTCACTCGATTGGCGAGGAACGTCTTTGTAGCCGGCGTTCGTCAGCACATAGTAAATGAACCCAGAGCAATCCATTCCTCCGCTATTTGGGTCCGACGAACCATAAGTATAGGCTAGATTCCGCTCGGTCAGAGCAAGCGCAGACCGGATGAATTCCTGGACCTTCGGAGGTTGACTATTGAATTCGCGCAGATCGTCAGGTCGCAGACTTGCAACCGGTGGCGGTCCCGGTTTTTCTCCTGCTTCTTTTTTCTTCGTCTGATCGTTGCTGTCTTGGCTTTGCGATGCCTTCTTTTTGTCACCTTCTTCAGAAGAGGGCCTAGGAGTGGGGGTTGCAGATTGATTAGCCTCTTCGGTGGACTTCTTGGGAGAAGGCGATGCGCGATGTTTCTTTTTGGAACTGTGGCGTTCCGGAGTTGAGTCAGTTTCGGCAGATGAACTTCGTCGAAACTCAACGCTTAACTGTTTGATGGAATGATAGATACTATTCCAGGGAGCTTGCTCAGCTCGCAGCTTGCTCAGCGCGAACAAAACCGTGACCACGAGAATGAGAGCGAACAAAGCTTTTCTCATGATGGTTCGGTTTTGACGGTTGGCCAGAATTTAGACGCAAACCGGTGGCCGTGTAATCAATGAGTTGGTCACACCGTGGCCAGGCCAAGGCGACGTTATCGTAGTTAAGTGACGATCCCTAATAGAGTGGAGGCGGATCAATCGCTACGGAGGGGGCGGTGACCGTAGAATTCTGCAACGCAACCGGTGACGAAACTGGTTTCGGCGATTGGTCAGCCGCTGCGGCTTGGTCACTATCCACTGTGGGTTCTGCAGATTGAACTGGAACCGGGCTAGTCGCCGGGGGTTCTCCTGGTCCGGGAGACGCTTCGGAGTTCGGCGAGGGGTTTTCTTCGGGTTTATCGCCTTTATTGGGGTTGGCGTGACCCCTTGCTCTGGGATGGGCATGTTTGACCGGCTGCTCGTGGTGGCCCGGTATTAATCCCTTCAGCGTGTCAAGAAAGCCCGCAAATACCGGTCCCGTTGAGAAGACCAGGACCAAACCGACAAACAGCGCGACATATCGTTTCATTTCAGTTCCGCAATTTCGTCGAGCAATCGTTGGTTCAAACGAATGCCCTGCTCAAAATTCTCGACCGGAAAATTTTCGTTGGGTGAATGAGCTTTAGCGTCCGGCAAGGCCAAGCCGAGTAACAATGTATCTAAATTCAGAACGTCTTTAAAGCTTTGTGTAATCGGAACACTCCCTCCCTCACGAATAAAAGCGACCGGTTGGCCGAAAGTTTTTTCCAAGGCTCGTTGGGCTGCTTGTCCGAACAGTGATCCTGGCTCCACCAGATAGGGTTTTCCCTGGTGCTGGAAAATGACATCGATAGCGACTGTAGGTGGGCAATTCTGAGTGAGAAATTTGGTGATTATTCCGCGAAGTTCGGTCGGATCTTGATCAGGAACGAGTCGAAAGGAGAGCTTGGCCGTTGCCCGGCTCGGCACGATCGTCTTGGGTCCTTCTCCCTGATATCCGCTTCCGAGACCGTTAATCTCCGCTGTGGGTCGAGCCCAAACTCGTTCCAGATTGCTGAAACCTTCTTCGCCGTAAAGAGCGGGTGCGCCGGTAGTCTTTAGCCAAGCCTGATCATTAAACGGAAGGGTAGCCCATCGTTCGCGTTCCCAAGATTGGAGGGGTTTGACGCGATCATAAAAGCCTGGCACCGCCACTTTCCCATGCTGGTCGTGTAATTTGGCCAGCAACTCAACAAGAACGGTCGCTGGATTAGCGACCGAGCCGCCGAAAATCCCGGAGTGCAGGTCCACCGCGGGTCCGCTCAGCCGGACTTCCAGACAAAGAATTCCGCGGAGGCCATAGGTAAATGTCGGGATCCCTGGGGCAACCATTCCCGTATCGGAGATCACCACAATATCGGCGGTCAGCGCTGTAATGTTCTTTCGCAGGAAATCCTCCAGATGTGGGCTCCCCGTTTCTTCTTCGCCTTCGACCAGGAAGATAACGTTTACTGGGAGATCACCTCTGGATTGCAAGCTCTTTTCTACACCGATCAAGTGCGCGAAGATCTGGCCTTTGTTATCGGTCGAGCCTCGGGCAAAAATTCGGCCATCGCGGATCACTGGCTCAAATGGAGGCGTTTGCCAAAGTGCCAAAGGATCCGGCGGTTGAACATCATAATGCCCGTAAATGAGAACTGTTTTCCTGCCCGGCCGGTGATCATTTCGAGCTAGAACAACAGGATTACCGCCGGTGGGAAGTTTCTCTGCATCGAGGCCCGCCTTTTTGAATCGCTGCAGGAGCCAATCCGCACACGCTTCAACGTGAGGCTTAAACTGTGTATCGGCCGATACGGACGGAAACCGAAGAAACTGGATCAAATCATTAAGCGCATCATCCCTGGACATGAAGTACAGAATACAGGAATCGGGAGTCAGGAGCCAGGGGTTAGGATTAGAAATCTGGTGCTGTCCGGGCCATAAAGCGCGGCGACTAGTCGCCACCGTTGACGCAGGCCCTTAAGCGGCGATGGTCAAGAGCACTCGCCATACTTCAGTCAAATAATGTCGTTACCTGAAGCGTCGAAGGAGAGCGTAAGGCTCTGCGAATTAGAGACTGGACCCCAATATATTGCGGTCGTGAACCGCATTTGTCCTAGCTATTGTATTTTGGCCTTGTCAGCAGCGTTGGTGCGGCCTAGTTTCGGACCCAAGCAGCGGTATGTATCTCCAATCCATAGAGCTTATCGGTTTTAAGTCTTTTGCCCACAAGACATTGCTCAATTTTCATCGCGGGGTGACGGCGATAGTGGGTCCGAACGGATGCGGGAAATCGAACGTGCTGGATGCGATCCGCTGGGTGTTAGGTGAGCAATCGGCCAAAGCGCTGCGGGGCGGGGAGATGGCCGATGTGATCTTCAGCGGAACCGACAGCAAGCAAGCGGTCGGAGTGGCAGAGGTATCCCTCACGTTTGCCGAGTGCGAAAGCGAATTGGGACTGGAATATCACGAGGTTACCATTACGCGCCGAGTCTATCGGGACGGGCGGTCTGATTATTTCCTCAACAAAGTTCCCTGCCGGCTGAAGGACATCCAAATGCTTTTCATGGATACCGGGATCGGCCGAACCGCGTATTCGATCATGGAGCAGGGAAAAATCGATCAGATTCTAAGTTCAAGGCCGGAAGACCGCCGGGCTATTTTTGAAGAAGCAGCAGGAATCACCAAATACAAGGCTCAGAAAAAAGAGGCTCTACGCAAGCTTGAGTATACCGACGCAAATCTTCTTCGGCTGGCCGATATCCTGAAGGAGGTGAAACGCCAAATCGGGTCGCTACAACGTCAGGCGGGGAAGGCGCGGCGATACCAAGCGCTGTTTGAGAATCTCCGAACGCTCGATTTGCATCTAGCATACCGGAATGCCGAAGAGATGCGTCGCAACATTAGTGAAGCCGAATCAGAGGTGGAAAGGCTTCGATCGGTCCAGCGGTCGCTCGAGGAACAGGTCGAGTCCCAAGAGTTTGGCTTAACGGAGCAACGAGCGGCACTTGAGATACTGGAAGAGCAGGTTTTGGCGGCGCGACAGGGCGTGCAGGAGTTGAAGAGCGAAGCGGACCGAGCGGCTAGCCGGATCGGCTTCAATGAGGAGCGAGCGCGCGAGGCAGAGGAACTTTCTCAGCGTTACGCTGCAGATGTTGCAGCTGCTCAAGAGAAAGTCGTCGTCCAGCAAAGCCAGTTGGAAGATACCGACCATCAATTGAGCGAGCTATTTCAAACGCTGCAGAGCGAGGAAAGTCAGCTGGAGGAACGGCAGAAAAGGGTCAATCAATTGCGACAGAGTCGACTAGAAACGGAGACGGCCGCTCACGAGAGCCAGCGACAGATTCAGCAGCGGGAGAGCCGAATGGCAATTCTCCGCGGAGAGCTTGCCAGCACAGTGAATCAACGAGAAGCAGGAGAGACCCGGCTTGGTCTTTTGCAGCAGGAGCTTAAACAGGTCGAATCGGTTCGCGATCAGCTCGCGTCCCAAATTGAATCGGCGGCAGCGGAATCGAAGGAGGGAGCGGCCCTAGTGCAGAGTGCGCGGGAAGCGCTCCGCGATCGCGAGCAAGAATTAGGCAACCTAAAAAAAACGCTCCAACAAGCCGAACGCGATTTAGCATTAGTGGAGCGGAACCTGGCGGAACGGGAATCGAGACTGGAGCTGCTGAATCAATTGAACGAAGAAGGCGCCGGACTGCAGACCGGAACTCAAGCCGTCTTGAAAGGTTTGGAGAACCCTACCTTATTTCGACCAGCAGTTCTGGGGACTCTAGCAAATTTTCTCGAGGTCGAGCACGATTTTATTGCTGCGATTGAAGCGGCGCTCGGTGACCAATTGCAAACCATCTTGATCGCTGATCCAGAAGTTGCGGAAGCGCTCGGAAAATTGTTGGCGGCGAATCGGCATGGGAGGGCTGCGCTCTGCGCGAAAGCTGCATTTTCGCAATTGCCGCCGCTGCCGGCGGAGGCGCTACCGTCCGGCGCGTTGGCCTGGGCATTGGATCGAGTGCGCACACACGGAGAGGTTGCCCCTTTGGTGAACCGGTTGCTGGCGAATGTGGCCTTGGCTCCAGATCTGGAGGTTGCACTTCGAATCAGAGAAACGATGCCCAGTTGTGCGGTGGCAACCTTGAAAGGAGAGTTCATCTCTGAGATCGGTGTGATTTTTGCCGGAGCATCTGGCGAGGCAAACGTCCATTCCGTTCTTCAGCGAAAGGCCCAGATACGCGATCTGGAGGTGGAGTGCGCCGAAATACGGGCAAAGGTGAATTATGCTCAAGAACAGCGGATGCTGATCGAATCGGAATTGGAGCAAATGCACCACCGGGTCGAGGAGCAACGGGAGGAAGTACACCGGACACAGATCCAGAGCGCGACGCTCGACGGCCGAATTTCAATGCTAGATCGAGAACTCCGAGAGTCCGACGGGCGAGTAAAAAGCCTCGTCTGGGAAAACGGGAATACGGAGCAACGATTAAGTAGTGCATCGGCCCGAGTAACCACGCTCGAAGCGGAGCTCGAGACCTTGGCGCAGCAACTAACGGAGTGCCAGGAGCGACTCTCGGAATCTCTATCTCAAGTTGAGTCGTTACGAGCCGATGAAGAATTGCTTACGGAGACTTTGAACGAATCTAAGGTCAGAGTGGCCACGGAACGGCAGCGGCGCGAAAACCTCCAGCGCCAGCGCCAACCGATGGCAAACCGCTTGAGCGAACTGCAAGACCTGATCCTTAGTCGCGAACGGGACATCGCAAATTATGGAGCTCGAGCTAAGCAGTTTATTGCTGAGAACGACTCGTTGCGTCTAAGGATCGAAGAGCTGCGATCAGACCAGGCAAAGGCGGAAATGGAGGTGACAGCGCTGCTGGAAGAACGCAGCGGACGCATCGCTTCAGCGGAAGGGGTCGAACTCAGCTTGCGGCAGCTTCGTAAGAAACTTAGTGAATCTCAGGAAGCCCGAGGCGAGCAAGAGGTACGCGCCACCCAGCAGAAGCTCCGATTGGAAAGCGCGCGCGAACATATCAGCCATCGCTACCAGACAGAATTAGAGACTTTTGAGCCAGATTGGGACCGGTTTCGAGCAACCGTCCGCGAGCAGCGCAAGCGCCTTGATCAATCGAATTCCGACATCCCAGAGACCGAAGAAATGGGCGTATCGGTTGATCAGTCTGATTCGATTCCAGCAGCCGAATGGGAATTAGTGAGAACGATTGTCGCGGAGATGAGCGAACGATTGGACGCCATGGGCCCGGTGAACCTGGAAGCGATCCAGGAATACGATGAGCTGGAAGAGCGTCAGCGATTCCTCGAGGAGCAGAACGCGGATCTGATTAAATCGAAGACCGAATTGCTCGACGTCATCAACAAGATCAATGAGACGACGAAAGAGTTGTTCGCAGAAACGTTTGAGCAGGTGCGAAAGAATTTTCAGGAAATGTTCATCGAGCTTTTCGGCGGCGGCAAAGCCAACCTCTTGTTGGTCGATGACGCGGATCCGCTAGAGAGCGGAATTGAGATAATCGCGAAGCCGCCAGGGAAGCAGCTGCAGTCGATCACCCTGCTATCTGGTGGCGAAAAGACCATGACGGCGGTCGGACTGTTGTTCGCGATTTATATGGTCAAGCCAAGTCCATTTTGTGTCTTGGACGAGATGGATGCTCCTCTCGACGAGTCGAATATCAGCCGGTTCATCAAGATTTTGGACCGGTTCGTAGCTCAAAGCCAGTTTGTCGTGATTACCCATAACAAGCGCACGATCGCGAAGGCCGATGTTCTATATGGTGTCACCATGGAGGAGCACGGCATCAGCAAGTTAGTAGGCGTCCGATTGACCAAGCAACACGACACCGAATCAGATTTGATCGGCGCCAGTCTCGGCACTGAGGGGTTCGGAAGGTAGGATTGGGCTATCCGGCCAAGGCTGGTTCTGCTTTCTCGGCAGCCGGCTCCAGCCAGCGTCCGTTTTCCTTGATGAGATCGACCAAGCGATCCACTGCTTCCGCCTCTGGAATGTTGAACTTCACTGGTGTCTTGCCAATGTAGAGATTGACCTTGCCGGGTGCGCCACCGACATACCCGAAGTCAGCGTCCGCCATTTCGCCGGGGCCGTTTACGATGCATCCCATGATAGCGATCTTGACGCCCTTGAGGTGCAGGGTGGCTGTTTTGATGCGCGCGGTCGTCGTTTGCAAGTCAAACAAAGTTCGGCCGCACGACGGGCAAGCAACGTAGTCGGTCTTGAAGATTCGGTTGCCGGCGGCCTGTAAGATATTGTAGGCCAATCGGAGCGACTGACCTGGTGCTTCCTCGCCCTGCACCAGAATAGCGTCTCCGATCCCATCACAAAGTAGCGCTCCAGTATTGGTTGCCGAGGTGAGCAATGTACGGATGAAGTCGCGGCGCGGGTCGGTAGATGGAATAAGCGTGTCCTTGAGCAAGATGGGGTGGCGTGCATCCAGCTTCGCGGCTAAAAGCCGGAAGGCGGTGATCACCGGTAGATCAATACCATCACGCACGGTGACCAACCGTGGTTCAGCGCTTTGGTTTGTAGCAGCAATGGCAGGATCGTCTCGCGGATCAATCGCAACGAGGTTCGCCTGCCTTTCCGCCACAAACTCCGGTTTAAAATCGCCCATTCGGTCGACCTTGTGCGCGATCTGATCAAAACTCTTTTGCCGTATTCCGACTCGAATCAGTTCGTCTCCCCCGGCCCGGACGTCGCCCAGGGTAATCTTCTCAGTTGGCCGGCGATTGTATTGGAATGGGTCGAACGAGGGCTCGATTGGATCGATGTGCGCCATCTGGGCGGCTGTACGGTTATAGGGTTCCACCAATGCCTGTGCGACCGGTATCTCGTGTACGCTGTCTTCGGTCAGAGAAACGCGAACCGTGTCGCCCAATCCATCTGCCAAGAGGGAGCCAATACCAATCGCGCTCTTAATCCGACCATCTTCGCCATCGCCTGCTTCGGTGACACCGAGATGCAAGGGATAGCACCAATCAGGTCCCGCTCGATAAAGGCGTGAGACGAGCAAGCGATAGGCAGCGATCATCACCTTCGGGTTGCTGGCTTTCATGGAGAAGATGAAATCGTGAAAATCCAGGTCGCGAGCGATTCGAGCAAACTCCAGCGCGCTCTCGACCATTCCAAGAGGGGTGTCCCCGTAACGGTTCATGATCCGATCGCTCAACGAGCCGTGATTAGTACCGATCCGGATGCTGATTCCGCGCTGCTGGCAAAGCTGCACCAACGGTGTGAATCGCTCTCGAATTCGATCCAACTCCGCCGCATACAGTTCGTCGCTGTATTCCTTCACGGCGAACTTCTTCGAATCGGCGTAGTTCCCGGGATTAATGCGAACCTTCTCAACCCACCGAGCCGCTTCCATGGCTGCCTCGGGCTTGAAGTGGATATCGGCCACGATTGGGACATCGCAGCCGCGGGCGAGTAAGCCCTCCTTAATCGGTTTCAGATTTTTGGCGTCTTTCACCGTAGGAGCCGTAATCCGAACGATTTCGCAGCCGACCGCGACCAGATCGAGTGTCTGCTGGATACAGGCTTCTGTATCCATCGTATCACAGGTCAACATCGATTGGATCCGAATCGGATTTGGACCACCGACTCCGATCTTTCCTACTTTCACTTCGCGGGTTTGGCGCCGCTGGTACGACCAGGGGCTGGGACAAAAGCGGCTCATGGAGTTTCTGGAGGCGCTGCTTTGGCTGGACTGCTGAACGTCGGTTTTTGGTTGTTACTCCAGGGAAGATCCTGAACGTCGTAAAACGAAATGTACAACATGAATCCGATCAGAAGAATGGCGCAGGCGCCTTGCAAAATCTCCAGCAGTTTCAGGTTTAGCGGGCGGCGGCGAATCGCTTCGAGGATCGCCAAAAGAATGTGACCTCCATCCAGCACCGGAATTGGCAGCAGATTAATCACGGCCAGGTTAATATTGAAGACGACACTGAACCAAAGCGCCAACTGCCAACCAAATTCACTCTGAAAAAGAATGTAGTAAGTCCGCATGATCATGATCGGACCGCTCATGTGCTGCAGCTTAATATCGGACTGCGGAGAAAGCAGTGCGCCGACTGTATTGGTAAGGGTTTGGACGCCGGCCGAAATCTGTTCCAGCGGTGAGGTGTGAGTAATTGTCATCTTCCCACCCGCATCCCAGGTGATACCGTAAGACACAGGGGAGGAGTATATGCCCAGCATCGCTTGTTTTTGGCCATCTGGCGTTTGGGGAAGAATCCGGGCCTTTAATTGCTTATCGCCTTGCTGAACGGTCAAAGTTAATGGTTTGCCGGGGTTTTCTTCCACGTGCTTAACGACCGTTAGCCAGTCGTAGATCTGCTCGTCATTCAGGGCGATGATACGGTCTCCGGCGCGCACGCCGGCGACTTCGGCCGGGCTATTTTTGATCACGCTACTTATGACCGGCCGACCTGGGCGGAGCGATATTTGTAATTGCGCGTTATCCCTCAGCACCGTCAATGGAATCATCTGACCGGGATGCTCTTGCTCCCATTCCGTAATCCGCGATGGGTAATAAATCTTCTGTCCGTCGATCGCAATGATTTGGTCGTTGGGCTTTAATCCAGATTCGGCAGCTGTCGATCCAGGTTCAATCTTCGCAACGACTGGCGTAACCGCGGCCAGAAAATCGACTTGGCGGAGCGATTTGCGCTCCCAGCCGGTGGTCTCCGGCTTTTCAAATTCGGAATTCAATTCCAAGATTTGATTGCCTCTTCGTACTTTGAAACGGATGGTTGCCCCTTCACTTCGCACGACGTACCAGGCAATGCTATCGACCATCCCGGTGAAACGAGTGACGGGATGGCCGTCGACCGCCAAAATCTTGTCGCCGGGGAGGAAGCCGGCCTTGGCGGCCGGTCCATCAGGCGTTACATATCCGACGGTCGTGGTCGTTTCAGCCTCTGGCATTGGGCGGCCAACTGCCCACACCAAAGTAGCGAAGGCGAGTGCCAGAAGAAAGCTGAACAACGGGCCGGCGAATGCGACAATGATCTTGTCGAGTGGTTTGATCGGGGGTAGTTCAGTTCGACCCGGCTTCCCTTCGATCGCATCCATCGGTGCCATTTGGGGCAAAAGAACGAATCCGCCAGCGGGAATCCAACCGAGGCTGAATTCGACCCCATTGATGACCTTCTTCCAGATCGGTCGTCCGAACCATACCCCAAACTTGTCGACATAAAGACCGCGCCAACGCGCAGCCAGAAAGTGGCCCAACTCGTGGACGATAATAAGGAGGTTAAAGATGAGAACGACCTCGAGAATGATGAGGGCGATACGTAAGATGTTGAGGATCATATACTAATGATGTTCGAGCTCTCCTTGGACGTGTGCCCGAGCCTTGGCATCGGCCTCCATTATATCACTGAGACTCGGTCTGGCAAAACTCTCGACCTGTTCCATTGCGTTCTCTACCAATGACCATATCCGCGGGAACGGAATCCGGCCCTGTAGGAAAGCTTGGACTGCTTCTTCGTTCGCTGCATTCAAAATTGCCGGCAAGACTCCCCCATTTTCTCCGGCTCGTCGAGCGAGATTGAGGGCGGGAAACGCATCGTAGCGTGGTTCTTCAAAGTCGAGACGACCAAGTTCTGAAAGGCACAATGGCTTAAGCGAATGCGGAACACGATCGGGCCAGGTGACCGCATACTGAATTGGGAAACACATGTCGGAATGGCTCAGTTGCGCCAGAATTGAGCCATCGACGAACTCGACCATGGAGTGCACGATGCTTTGCGGATGAACGATCACTTGAACCCGTGGCATCGGAACATCGAAGAGCCACCGAGCTTCGATCATCTCTAACCCTTTGTTAAAGAGAGTCGCTGAATCGATAGTGATTTTTTGCCCCATGTTCCAGGTCGGATGTTTTAATGCCTCAGCCACGGTGACCCGCGCTAATTTTTCTGCTGGCCAGGTGCGAAATGGGCCGCCGGAAGCGGTCAAAATGAGATTACTGATGTGGTGTCCGGGTTTTCCCTCCAGGCATTGAAAGATTGCATTGTGCTCGCTGTCGACCGGCAACACTCGAACCCCTTTTTCCCGAGCTCGCTGCATCACAATTTCGCCGGCCATCACCAAAATTTCTTTGCTGGCCACGGCCAAATCTTTGCCCGTCTCAATCGCCCCCATAGCTGGGCGAAATCCGGCAGTCCCGATGATCGCTACCAAAACCAAGTCTGCCCCGTCTATTCGGGCCAATGCTTCGAGGCCATCTTCACCAGCGAAGACCTCCGGCCGATAGTTCAGCCGGCGGCGAAGTTCCGGTAATTGTGCCGGATCGACCAGACAAAGATGAGAGGGTCGGAGTCGATTCGCCGACTCGGCTAGTGCCGCAGCGCTCTGGCGGGCAGCCATTCCGACAATTTCCATTCGGTCAGGTATGCTGGCGGCGACCTTAATGGCGCTGGTGCCGATCGAACCAGTTGAGCCGAGCAGGATAACGCGACGTTTTCTCATCGGACCAGGAATCTGAGGTAGAAATAGAGTAGCGGGCCAGTAAACAACAAACTATCGATTAGATCCATAATTCCGCCGATACCAGGGAGTATAGTTCCTGAATCTTTGACGCCGGTACTCCGTTTCACGATCGATTCGCCGAGGTCTCCGACGACCGCCGCAATTCCGATCAGTAATCCTAGAATCGTCGCATGAAAGTAATTCAGCTGCGCCAGGCGATCCGGAATGATCCCCAAAAGAAAGTAACTGGCAATGATCGCAAAAATGAGCGAACCAGCAAATCCCTCCCAGGTTTTCGCGGCGCTGATGTGAGGCATCATCTGGTGCCGCCCAATCCGGCTGCCGACGAGATATCCTCCCATGTCGCTGAATTTTGTCACGACCACCAAATACAAGACATAAAACTGCCCGGTAGTCGCTCCCGTTGAAGTCGGCGGAGTGACGTAGACAATTTTGGTGAGAAAATTGAAGAGCCAGGCGACATAAAGAATGCCGAAAAGTGTGTAAGCCATTGTTTCCAAGGGCGCCTGTTTGGTGGTCGGCCGAAACATTTGGCGAGCGAACACACCAAAAAGGAAAATCACGAGCACCAGCATCTCAAAGTCGTAAGCAGAACCGTATCCATTCAGATGGAAGAATACGAAGCTGCCAATTAAATAGGCCGCCCCGCAGATCATGCCGAACGCCTTGAAGCAGCGCATCCCGGACTTTTCGATCATTCCGAAGTACTCCCAGAGGCCGGCGAGGCCGAGCGAACCGACCAGCAACAGAAAAAATAGTTCGTTAGCCGAGAAGATAACCAGCAACGCGATAACCCACATCGCGACCGCGCTTAATAATCTTCGCAAGAACCGACTCATCCGGTGGAAATAAAAAGTCAGATGGGATGAGAAAGCCAATGCTACGCGATGCCCGATAGCCAATAGCCGATAGCCGAAACGGGTTTTACCATGGGTCGTTCATTGGTTGATTGATCATTGGCTATTGGCTATCGGCTATTCGCGTAGCGTTGGCTTTCTCATCCCACCTGACTTTTTATTTCCAACAACGATTTTTCGATTTTCGTCGCACGTTCCTGCAAAGGCAGATGTCGTTGGGTTTCCGCTTGGCAGAAGCTTTCGAGCGGAGCGAACGTTTGGCCCACCTCCTGGTAGAACGCCGTAATGGCGTGCCGCAACTGCGTTTCGACTGCTTCCGCTAGTTCTTTTCTTTTTTCGTCCATCCGCAGCCGATATTCGCGTAAAATGTGGCGACGTCGGAAGACGGCGTAAACGGTACCGGTAAACGCAGCCAGACCCGCAACCGTCCCGCTAACATCCAGAATTGCGGCATGAGCCAGAGCGGCGATAATCGTAAAAATTCCGCCGGCGGCGGCGACCCCAGCCGGGACGCGAAGCCAGCGGGCGGTTTCGCCAAACCACTCCTGGAGTTGTTGCTTGATTTTCGCATCAGACATTTGCTCGAGCAGTGTGAGCTGAAGCTTCTGTAAAATCACCCCCCGTTGACTGACGAATCCAAGAATGGCTGGCCGTACCTGTTTTCTGCTGTCAGACTCAAATTGCGCCTGCACCTTGTCTTGCAATTCTTGCCAGATTAGCCGCAGATCCGATTCTAACAGCTCAAGCGCATGCTCGATCTTTTCTCGTACTTTCGCCTGAACGTCACTTTCAATTTTATCCTGAAAATCTTTTTCCCAGCGTCCGCCGGAGAAAATCATCTTAAAGGTCTGCAAAAAGCCGAGCCGTTCCTCGAGTAATTTCTCGCCACGCTCCCGACAAGCGTCATAGGCCATTTCCATTTCGCGAATGAAGCCACCGACCTGTCGTAAAGTCTGCTCCTTGCGCACACCAAGACTGCCTCGGATCGAAGTGATCCTCTCCTGATCCGCTTTGAGAAGGTCGAGCGCGCTTCGGAGTTTGGCTTGAATGCCCTGCAGGACCACTTGTCCGGTTTGAGCAATGGATCGCAGTTTGCCTCCGCGTTCGTCGCTATTAGTGACAGTAGTGGAGATCCAGTTTTCTAATGCGCTGAAATTACTGTTTTGCCAGAGAGGATCCTCTTGGCCTTTTCGGTCCAACTTTGCTTGCAATGCCTGTTTGGCTGAAACGGCGAAAATTGGACGGCTGGAGCCGAGTAACTGGAGAATCGTTTGTTCCAAATGCTGAATAATCGTCTGCACTTCTGCTTGGGTCCGGAGATCGGCCTGTTGCAACACGAACACGATATTCTTCTTCCAGCCATGGCCGAGCATACGAAGAAAGTCCCAAGCGGAGGCGGCCCAGGGATTCACGACCGAGAAGACGAAGATGATTAGATCGGCAAGCGGTACGAAGCTAGTGGTAATATCCTGGTGACTGGTAACGATGGTGTTGGTCCCGGGAGTATCTACAACGCTGAAGTTTTTTAAGAATTCGATCGGGAGATAGCGTTCGGTGACGTCTTCGGCGATTGGGACATCTCGCGCAGAGTCCGCATATTTGAATATGTAGATTTTGTCCGTTGCCGGAAGCACATCGATCTTGCAAAATTCTTGGCCGAACAACGCATTAAGGAGCGATGACTTACCGGCCTTTACTTCACCGACCGCTACGAACAAAAGCGGGTCATTGAGACCGGCGCTCAGGCTCTGCAGGTTCTGGATGGTAGCGTCTGGTTCACCCGTTTGCTGCGATAGTGTAACGAGCGCGCTCAGGGCCTGGCTGAGGTGCGCACGCGTTTCAAGGTATTTTTCTACGACCATCGTTTCAGGTTCAAGGCAGCGAAGGTCGTTTCCAAAACAGGAGCTACCTTATTGCGCCACCACTTTTTTCGTCTTGGCTTTTCGCGGCGGTTGGGTCGGGGAACTGCCGGGGGTCGGCGATGACTTTGGCCGGTTCATGGCAATGAGCTGACTGACAGTCACAAATTTAAAGCCTTTTGCTGCCAACGCGTCGAGAGTAGCCGGCATCGAATCGACCGTCTGCTTGTGAATGTCATGCGAAAGAATAATCGCTCCGGGACGAGCGCCCGCCAAAATACGCTGTTGAATAACCGAAGCACCCGGCCGCTTCCAATCAAACGGATCGACCGACCATAGAATAACGCTCAAGCCAAACTGATTCTCGATCCACTCTTTCTGGCGACCGGTAATCGATCCATAAGGCGGACGGAGCAGCTTGGGTGTATAGCCGGAAGCATTCGTGATAGCGTTCTGCGTTTTCGTAATTTCTTCGGTAACCCGGTCATCCGGAAGCTTGGCGAGCTGCGGGTGAGTCCAAGAGTGATTCCCGATCTCGTGCCCGTCGGCCAAAATGCGTTTCACAATTTCCGGATTCCGCTCCGCATTCTGGCCAATCATGAAGAAAGTGGCCTTAATGTTCCTTTGTTTAAGGATATCGAGGAGCCGTGGTGTTGTTTCTGGACTGGGTCCGTCGTCGAAAGTCATCGCGATGTAGGGACCATCGACATTGGCTTGGAAGTATGTAGCCGGTTTCAAGCCAGTCGGAGCGGGAGAACTGGCTGGTGACGGAGTGGGCGCTGCCGAGTCTTCCGCGCGAAGCAATGGGGCAATGCCGACGATGATCAAGAAAAGTCCGAGATGAGAGCGCATGAGATTAAAGAAAACGTTTGAGAATGACCTCTAACTTTTTAACCGTCAATTCCGGCCAAAGTTTCCGATCGGTTACCAGCGCGGAATCGAGTGCTCGGTGTTCCGGCCAAGTCGGCTCGGTCGGAATTCTCGCGATGATGTTTGGTAGTATCCGACGGGCTGCGGCAGCATTTGCCAACAAATGTCCGATGACGATCTCTGCGGTCACCGGTTCGTCATCCACTTTCCAGCAGTCGTAATCGGTTATGAAACAAAGGGAAGCAAACGAAATCTCCGCCTCTCGCGAAAGCTTTGCTTCCGGCGAGTTGGTCATCCCAATGACATCGAATCCCATTCGCCGATGAAAGTCCGATTCTGCCCGCGTTGAAAAAGCGGGACCATCCATGTTGACGTAGGTCCCGCCGTTATGGACCCGGTACCCAAGTGCGGTTGCTTCTTCCGCGGCGATCGTGCGAAGCGCATGACTAACCGGATCGGCCAACGCCGCGTGAGCAACGATTCCTTCTCCAAAGAAAGTCGCATTAGCTCTCAGGCTCGTCCGATCAAAAAATTGGTCCGGCAGAACGATATCTCGTGGGCGATATTGCTCTTGCAAGCTACCAACCGCGCCAATGCTTATGATCCACCGCACGTTCAGTGATCGAAGAGCAAAGATATTGGCCCGATGATTTAGTTCCGTCGGCAAAATCCGGTGCCCTCGAGCGTGGCGCGGGAGAAAGAAGATCGGCCGCTCATGGATGGTTCCACCGACAATAGCGTCAGAAGGGCTTCCGAACGGTGTTTCAACCAGAATTTCCTTTGGGGAGGCGAAACCTTCGATCTGGTAAAGGCCGCTCCCGCCGATAATGCCGATCGCGGCTGGTTGGTCATTCATGGACAATCGATATGATTCAGGGAGTCTGGGCGATCGGCGATGCCTTTAGCAGCCTTTGCACGGAATCATCAATCGTTGAGATGTCTGCTGAAGTTGTCTCGACGATTCCGTCCTTGTTTATTATCCAAATCTCCGGAATTTGGTGAACGCTATATTGCACTGCGTAGGTATTGTTCCAACCTTTGCCATCATAGTAGATCGGCCAATTGATTGATTTTTTAACCAGAAAACTGGCCATCGCCTCGCGATCACGGTCGAGAGAAATTCCGATTACAACCAAGCCGGACGCCCGGTAGCTTTGATCGAGTTTCTTAATCTCGGGCAGCTCACGGATGCAATCCGGGCACCACGAGGCCCAAAAGTCGATGAGTACGACCTTTCCGCGGAGCTGTGCCAGATCGATTGCACTTCCGTCTGTTGCGGTAAAATGCAAGTCGAGCGACTTGCCCAAAAGTTCCGCTTTGGCTAGCCGTGCGCGCGCGGCTTCAGCTAGCGGTTGATCGGAATCATGGCTCAGTTCCTCCAAGAAGGATTTTGCCTTTTGCGCATCGACGCGATAGAGCAGATTCGAGCGAGCAATTTGGAGAGAAAGCTTTTTTGGATCCGCCGGGTTTTCTTTCAAGTAATCGCAGATCTGTTGTTCCAGATGTGGGGCCGACTCATTGGTAATTAAATCATCGTTATTAAGTCGCTGATCAATCAAACGAACGGTCATCTGCTGCCGTAACGATTCCGGTAGCGAATGGCTAGCGATAAAACTGCGCGTTTCTTTTTCCAACTGATCGAGCAAATCCCCGCGTTCGGTAGCGGAACCTGAAAACTCGGCGCTTTCGAGTTCCCATTCGAGTGCGGCGCCAGCGCGAGAATCGTTCGGATATCTCTGTACGTAAGCTCTTGCAGCGTTGAAGAGGTCACGGTCTCGCTGGGCATAAAACTCGACTGCGTTTTCCCCAGCGGCCGGTTGATCCTCAGAGCGTTTTTCAAGTTGAATGAGCTTTGTCCAATCTGTTTCGACCGAGTCCTGGCCGGGAGCGGCAGGGCCGAACGCTAAGATGATCAAGGCCAATCCAAAAGTGCGCATCGGATAAGCTCGTTCCTCCTAGCCAGAACAGTCAAGAACTTGGTTTTTGAATTCCGGAGGGAGTCGTTCCGACCTCCGCTACCGGAGGTATCGCTTTGCGGCCGCGGATTTGCAGGAGGAGATTGGCAAGCAAGATGAGTCCGCCACCGGACACAACGGCTAACGAGAACCGTTCGTTAGCGTAATTAATGTGAGCCAGCACGCTGAGCTGAGCCGGTAGAAAGAGAGCGAACACCGTCGTAAACAGCGGCTCAGTCGTATACACGATGCCTGCTTCCGTTGAGGTAATCGCCGGTTGGCAATGGTTCATGAGATTAAAGGCAAGCAGCGTACAGAAAAATACGAGTAAGAAAGTCAGGAAAATTTTCGGAAACGAATCAATCGCTGTTGCGTAATTCATTCGCTCGGGCCGGGTACAAAGCGCAGCCAACCGAAGATCAAGCCCATCGACAGAAACATTGTTGTCGAGACCATGCGAGTTCGATTCGGGCGAAAGACCGGTCTTTCCAACCACAGGATTTGGAAGGTGAAGAACACTGCGCTAACGAGAGTCTCCAATTCACCTCGGCCAATTCGGAAACGTACTCCAATCCACATTGGCCAGAATCCCGATGCCGGTAACCACCATGAAAATGGCCAATAGATCGCGGAATCCGGGTGCCGTCCGGTTGCGTGAGAAATGATAGAGCGGCAGAAGGATGCAATAGGCTTGGGTAAGGAATGCGGATATCGATGCGGAAGTGTAGGCGAGGCCATCCATTTGAAAGAGCATTCCTGGTCCGCCGCAGAGTCCGAGACCCACTCCCTGGATAACTTCGCGTTCGCGAAGGCTAGGGAGTTCCCTCCAGCCGAAAGGCAGCATTAGCAGGCCGGCGAGAAGAAAACGAATACTTCCTTGAAGGCTGACGACGAACCAGCTTGAGGCTCCAGGCATTGATTGTAAGTACAGCAACGTCAAAGCCTTGCTGACCGGGAAACTGATACCCCAAAACAGACATGCCAAAACCAAAAGCAGAATGGCCTTTCGGTGATTCAATCCGGCGGCATCCAGCCTGGTTGCCGCGGCAATATCGCTAACCTGAGCCATCGTGGACCGGCACAGAACGAGATGAACCGTTTCTGGTCAAGAGGAGGATTCGGCGAAGTTGCGCGACCCATGAGACCCATTGAGGCAATTCACAACCCCAGCGACAACTGATTCTTCTCCACTCGCCGGAAGGCGTCACAACTCAAGTGTAGATCTCGTTCATTTAACCCAAATCTTCGGCTGGCGACCTCAAACAGCCGTCGAATCTGTTCGGCCAGTAAACCTTCGCCGCGCATCCGTTGGCCAAACTGAGGGGAATTTAGCTTTCCATTGCGCATCGAGCGAATTCGTCCAAGCACCGCATCAGCCCGGTCGGGGAAATGCGATCTGAGCCACGCGGGGAAAATTTCGGAAACTGCAAAGGGCAGTCGCACAATAGTATAGTGCGCGCAGCGAGCGCCAGCCTCGGCCGCAGCTTCAATGATGTGTGGAATCTCATGGTCGTTAAGGCCGGGAATGATGGGCGCAACGTTCACGCCGACGGGAATATCGGCTTGCGCGAGCTCGCGCACAGCAGCCAGCCGGGCACGGGGAGTCGAAGCTCTTGGCTCCAGTTTTGCGGCGAGATCTGCCTCGAGCGTAGTGATGGATAAGGTAACAATTGCCGCGCGGTGACGGGCGAGGCATTGCAGGAGGTCAATGTCACGCGTTACCAGAAAGTTTTTGGTTACGATCGCGACCGGATTACGAAACTCGGCCAAGACCTCTAAACACGACCTTGTCAATCTGAGCTTCCGTTCAATCGGCTGGTAACAGTCAGTCACCCCGCTCAGCACCACAACCTGGGGTCTCCAATTCCGGTTGCTCAGTTCTGCGCGAAGCAGCGGTCCCGCTTTCAGCTTCACGAGGATCTTAGATTCGAAATCCAGTCCCGCCGAAAACCCGAGGTATTCGTGGGTGGGTCTTGCATAACAGTAGGCGCAGCCATGCTCGCATCCGCGGTATGGGTTCACGCTCGTCTCGAAGCCAACATCGGGACTGTTGTTTCGGGATATGATCGACTGGGTGTCGTCATGGAAGAATTCGGTTGGTACCGGGCGGGCGTCCTCCACAGCGCTGAATTCATCCTGCTCGTAATGTAGAGCCGTAAACCGATCGGCTGGATTTATGGTGGCTCCGCGACCGCGAGGTCCAGGCCGGTTTGGGGAATGGTCGGCACCGAAGCTCATGGGGGAAGGATGGACCGAGAACGGATTATGTTCAAGTGAACATGTTTAGTTTCGCAAAAGTAGGCACATCCCAAGGCCCGCTGTCGCTAGGCGACAGCTTTGCGGTGGGTCCCGGCTCAGACAGGCGCTCGAGGCGCTAGGCGTCTTTGAAACCGACTTTCTTGGATCTTTTAAGCCGGCAGTGCAGCTCCCTGAGGCAGGAGCATCAGGCTGCGTCAATTCTCTGCTACCCTGGATGAACCAGCGGGCGATACATCCAAGGGTCGTACGACCATGATGCCGGCAAATCTATGATATCGATAGACGTATTGGTGGATCGGAACATCGATGACGACGCGCCGCGCATCCTTTGATGCGTGCATAAAATGAACGACTCCAACGCCGTCACGATAAGCCAGCCCGACATGCTCGGTGAAACCCTCCGGTCCCCGACCAGTAATGCAGATCACGTCACCGCTACGAATCTTTGATTCACTCTGCGAGACTTGCTCACGCGGGATGTGGTAGATCGTGCGAGAGGCAATGCGCTGTTCGATTGCGACCATTTGCGGCACCAGGGCAACATTGTGACGCATATACCGGGACTCACGCCAATGGTGGCTCATTTCGGTGAGGTAGCGTCCGCGCATGGGCACGCCCCCGAGTGCGACGGACAAATTCTTGACCAGTCCGCGTCGCTCATTGTCGTAAATCCAGTCCTCAAGAAAATGCAGGCGGGAGGTGTAGCTACCGTCGCAGCGGCCACCACGGTAACGGTCCAGTTCGATCATCGCGAGCAAGTCACTTGGGGTGTAGTTGCCACTCTTCATTTCCAACATTCGAGCGAATCCGACGGAGATTTCGAAAAACGTCCAACAGTCAAGCCCGTCCATGTCCACCGATGGCGCCTCGATATGGTCGTCGATTTCCAAGGTGTAATTGACGTAGTGAGTTCCTAGAAAGCTCTTTGCTACCGCAATGATTCGTTCGCCGAGAGGCAATGCTCGCCAGTTTTGGCGTTCTGCCTCTGCTGCCAGGGCGTAAAACCTTGATTGGCCGCGGAACAGGGTCGACCAAGGCAAACTGCTAGCCTTAGCAGTCAACCCGATCGAAAACGACAGAAGGGCTATCAAAAGGACCGGCAAACGCATTTTACTATTTTGCAATATTCGGTCGAATGAGCCAGCAGATTTAGTACAAGGCCGAAATATTCGATAGCGCCGGGAACGCCGGGAACGCCGGGAACGCCGGGAACGCCGGCGTTCCCGGCGCTATTCCTGCTGGCTCCTGGCTTCTAAATTCTGGATTCTGATTTACCTTCCCGTATGACGCTCCAAGAAAAGATCGATTCGGATCTAAAAGAGGCGATGAAGGCTAAAGAGGCAGAACGGTTATCCGTACTCCGTATGGTTAAATCGGCGATGATGAACGTTGCTATCGAAAAACATGGCGCCGGAGGTAAGTTAGCGGATTCTGACGCGATCGCCGTCCTCCGGAAACAAGTGAAACAGAGGCAGGACTCGGTGGCTGGATTTGAAAAAGGAGGTCGTTCGGAACTAGCGGAAAAGGAGCGGAGAGAGATTGGAATTCTTTCGAGTTATTTACCGCAGCCGTTGACGGCTGAAGAGGTAGCCAGCATTGTGCAGGCAGCGATTGCGGAGTCCGGTGCATCGTCCAAGGCGCAAATGGGACAGGTTATGAAGATTGTGAACGAGAAAGCGGCTGGACGAGCGGATGGCAGAACTTTAAGTGAGGCGGTCCAAAAGGCGTTAGGTTAACTGTTGTTATTTCTCTGGAATGATTCACGAATACCCGGTTCGATCCAACGCTCGCTGAACCAAGGAAGGGTTGGCACGCCATGACATCTGCAATCGTCGTCGCCGCTGGGACTAGCCAGCGGATGGGATTTGATAAGCTGACAGCCAAATTGGCCGGTTGCCCGGTTTTTATTCGTACCCTCCAACGATTCGAAATTTGTTCGGATGTGAAAGAAATTATCCTGGTAGTTCACCCCGACCGCTTGAAGCAATTCGCCTCATTGGTTGCCGATTTTGGTTTAAGCAAAGTCAATCGAGTGGTCGCGGGCGGGGAGCAGCGCCATCTTTCGGTGGCTGCTGGTCTGCAGGCAACAAGCCCGGCCGCCGACTTAATTGCGGTTCACGACGGTGCGCGACCGCTCATTTCTCCAGATGTGATCTCGCTGGCTATTCGGGAAGCTAGTGCGTGTGGCGCGGTCTCGGTGGCGGCGCCAATCGTCGAAACGCTAAAGCGGGCTGACGAAGAACGGCGAGTAGTCGGGAGCGTGGAAAGGGTCGGTTTGTGGACGATGCAAACCCCACAAGTCTTTCGGCGCGAATGGCTGACTCGAGCGTATGAGGCGGTGCTGGCCGGCGGCATCCCAGTGACCGATGAGGTTTCCGCTATCCAAACAGCAGGTTTTCCAGTGAAGCTATTGACGAATCCAGGTTGGAATCTAAAGATAACCTACCCAAGAGACCTAGATTTGGCGCAAATCTTGTTCAATTTGGAATCTAGTAATGTGTGATAAAGGGTGGGACTGTTTTTACGTTCCCCCCCACTCGGTGACCGTCTGATGCTTTATCGAACCAGTAGACTGAAAAACGGGGTGCGGATCGCTACCTGCGAAATGCCCCAAATGAAAAGCGTCAGCGTTGGCGTTTGGGTCGGAGTGGGCGGTCGACACGAACCTGAGCAGCTCTGCGGCATCTCTCATTTTCTGGAGCACCTTTTGTTCAAAGGAACTGAGACGAGGTCTGCTCGCAATCTCACGGAGGCGATCGAAGGATTGGGTGGATTTATCAATGCTTTCACCACCGAAGATCACACCTGCTTCTATGCGAAAGCGGCCGCACCGCACCTTCCGGTTCTAGCGGAAGTGCTGATCGACATGTTCCGGAATTCTCTATTTGCGGAGACTGAGATCGAGCGTGAACGAGACGTTATTCGCGAAGAAATTCTGATGTACCGGGATCAACCGGCCCAATTTTCGCAGGAGTTATTGAGCGAGGCGATTTGGCCTGCTCACGCCTTGGGTCGACCTTTGACTGGTTCGTTGGAGTCGATTGGGAGAATTCGACGACCGGAGTTGCTCGAATATGTACAGCGCAATTACAACGGCCGCAGCACGGTCGTTACGGTCGCCGGAAAGTGCCGGCATGACGACGTAGTCGAAATGTTCAGGAGCGGCTTGGAAGACCTGCCGGTCGGCGCAGCCCCGGAGTTTGATCCCTGGAATGGTTCGAAAAGGAACAAACGCCTGATTGTAGCAACGGAGGATACAGAACAGACCCATCTGGCGCTCGGCTATCATGCGATCAGTCGAACTGATGATCGACGGCATGCCTTGAAACTGCTCAGTGTCATTCTTGGCGAAAACATGAGTTCGCGATTGTTTCAACAACTGCGTGAGCGGTACGCTTTCTGTTATTCGATCAACAGCGGCACCTTGGTGTTGGAGGACTCCGGTCTGGTGAGCATCTGCGTCGGGCTTGAATCAGTCAAACTGCGGCGGGCGTTGCGGGCGATCAATCGGGAGCTGGAAAAGTTCCGGGAACGGCCGCCGACCAAAAAAGAGCTGCGGCAAGCGCAGGAGTACACATTGGGGCAGAATGAGCTCAGCCTTGAGAGTACGACCAATCAGATAATGTGGATGGGCGAATCGCTGATTGCCTACGATTACGTAATCGACCCGGAAGAGGTACAAACCAAGGTAAAGAGTGTTACTCCTGAGACAGTTCAATCCGTGGCTCGCCTGTGCTTTTGTCCTGAGCGTATGGGAATCGCGGTGGTAGGTGCGGTGAAAGAAGATAACGTCCAACGCTGGTTGTCGGAAAACGAGATGTGAGGACGGTAGGGACGCCCACTTGATGGCCAGGCCGAACCGGATTAGCGTCGGGTTTCTTCTGATTTCATGAATGTCGAAGTAGAACAGTTACCCAATTGCCTGGCGTCTATCCACGTGGAACTCCCACCGGAGCGGGTCAAGCAGGAGTGGAGCGAAATAGTGAAAGGATTCCGCCAGGCGGCGCGCATCCCCGGGTTTCGACCCGGTAAGGCGCCTCAAAGTGTAGTGGAGGCCAAATACCGGAAAGAAATTCAGGAAGAGCTCACCCGTAAGCTCGTCCAGGAGACGACCAGAGAAGCGATCAAGGAAAAAGGACTGAAGGTCTTGTCGGTGTCTAATGTCGACGATGTCGAGTTTACGCCGGAACGCAGCATGCGTTTTACCGCCACCCTGATAACCACTCCCGAGTTCGAGTTGCCGGAATACAAGGGTATCCGGGTCAAAGCGCAGAGCACCGACGTTACCGAGGAGGAAGTGGACTCTGCATTGGATCGGCTCCGGGAACGTCACGCGACATTTAGCGAACTGGAGGGTCAGTCGCTGGAAATCGGCAGCTTTGCCGTGATTGACTTTACGACCGCGGTAGATGGACAGCCTTTATTGGAAGCGTTTCCCGATGCGCCGAAAATGTTGAGTGGTAATAGCGACTTCTGGATCCGGGCCGAGGACGACATTTTATTGCCAGGATTTGGACCATCTTTGGTTGGGATGCAGATTGGCGAGATTCGCGAATTTGATCTGCCAGTTCCAGATAAGTTTCCGACGGCCAGTCTCGCAGGGAAATTGATTCATTTCCGAGTCACTTTGAAAGCGCTGAAAAGGATGGATCTGCCGGAGTTAAATGATGAGTTTGCTACTCAGGTGGGCGAAGGTTTAACCGTTGGGAAATTGCGCGATTTGGTACGAGCAAGGCTGCAGGAGGAGCGCGCGAAGGCGGTAAATGCGGAAAAACGAACTCAAATCGTCGACTATCTGGTGAAGAACGTTGAGTGCGAATTGCCGCAAACCTATGTCAGAGACGAAACGCGGCGGATCATGTCCGAGATCGTCGAGCACAATCAACAACGGGGGATTAGTGAGGAATTGTTGCGGGAGAGCGGAAAGGAGATCGTCGATACGGCGTCGCGCAGCGCCAAGGACCGGCTCAAGGCAAGCTTTATTTTGACCCGAATCGGCGAAAAGGAGAAGATTGAGGTTAGTCCGAATGATCTAAAACAGCGAGTGGCAGAACTTGCTACCCAGTACCGTATGACTTTTGAAAAGGCGATGTCTGAACTCGACCGGAAGGGCGCCATTCCGCAGATCTACGAAGAGATCCAGATCGGCAAGGTCCTTGATTTCCTGACCTCGAATGCTACCGTCGACCACAGCTCGGAAACCTCCTAGGAAGCTGCTTTAGAAGACCAAGCGAATGTCCAACAGCGTTTACACTCCGCACAGCAACTACTACCCTCCAACAGTCATCGAACGGGACGGAAATCAGGAAAGAGGGTACGACATTTATAGCCGATTGCTCAAAGATCGCATTGTTTTCATCGGCACTCCGATTGATGATTTCGTAGCAAACAGCGTCGTTGCTCAACTGCTGTTTCTGCAGATGCAGGATCCCAAGCGTGATATCAACCTTTACATCAATTCCCCGGGTGGCTCGGTTACTGCCGGTCTCGCGATTTACGATACGATGCAGTTTGTGACCTGCGATGTTGCCACCTACTGTATGGGTATCGCGGCGAGCATGGGAGCCGTTTTGCTTGCAGCGGGCACCCAAGGAAAGCGCTACGCTTTGCCGAATTCGGATATCATGATTCACCAGGTTTCCGGCGGAGCTCAAGGTACGGCCAGCGATGTGGAGCGAACGGTTGAGTGGATGTTCAAGATTAAGCGCCGGCTGATCCACATCCTCTCGGCTCACACCGGCAAATCAGACGAACAGGTGCAGATTGATTCCGATCGAGATTACTGGATGTCCGCGGATGAGGCGAAGGCCTACGGGTTAGTCGACGAGGTTGTGAAATCTCGCAAAGATGTTCGCGCGGATCTGCTTCCACAGAACACCGGGAGTGTGGTAACTTCCTGAGGGTCGTGAAATTCAGTTGCTGACGTAAGATGGCTCGGGCTTCCAATCTCACCATGTGCTCTTTCTGTGGCAAAAGCCACGCGGAGGTGCGCAAGCTTATTGCCGGCCCCGGCGTCTATATTTGCGATAATTGTATCAATGTCTGTAAGGGTATCCTCGACAAAGAGCTGAATGAAGACGCCCGTCGCCAAACGACGACGCTCCGTGTGCCGAAGCCGGCGGAAATCCGGCGGCAACTCGATCAGTACGTTATTGGTCAGGAGGGAGCCAAAAAGGTGCTTTCGGTAGCGGTACATAACCACTACAAACGCATTTTAAACTCTGGTGGGGGGAAGGATTTGGCGCTTGATCCCTATGCCGACGTGGAAATTGAGAAGAGCAATATTCTCCTCATCGGACCGACCGGCTGCGGGAAAACGCTATTGGCGCGCACGCTGGCTCGCATCCTCGATGTGCCATTTTGCATCGCTGATGCTACGACGCTGACAGAGGCGGGTTACGTCGGAGAGGATGTCGAAAACATCATTTTGCGGCTGCTGCAGAACGCTGACTACGATGTGAAGCGGGCCGAGATCGGAATCGTTTATATTGACGAGATCGACAAGATCGGCCGCAAAACGGATAATGTCAGCATCACGCGCGACGTCTCGGGCGAAGGCGTGCAGCAGGCTTTGCTTAAGATTCTTGAAGGCAGTAGTTGCAATGTACCTCCTCAGGGTGGCCGCAAACACCCGCATCAAGAATATATCCAGGTAAATACTGAGAAGATTCTGTTTATCTGCGGAGGCGCTTTTGTTGGTCTCGATCGCATTATCAATCGGCGGTTAGGTAATCGAGTTCTCGGATTCCAGGCCGCCATGTCCAGTACGTCCACCGTGCAAATGCACGAGGTGCTGCGATATACTGAACCGGAAGATCTCCTCTCGTTCGGCATGATCCCCGAGTTTATCGGGCGACTACCCGTCGTCTCTGCATTGGACGCTTTGACCGAGGACGAGCTGATGTTGATTTTGACCGACACGCGGAACGCGATGGTCAAGCAATATACGAAGTTATTGGCAATGGAGGGAGCCAATCTGGTCGTAACGAAGGATGCGCTACGAGCCATGGCGCAACAGGCGGCCACCAAAGGGACCGGGGCTCGGGCTCTTCGCTCAATGTTTGAGAAGATAATGCTTGATGTGATGTACGACGTTCCCAGTCGCGAAGATGTTGCAGACGTCGTCATTAATCGCGCGGTGGTAGAAGGCAAGCGCGCACCTTTGATTCGTCGCAAACAAGATAAAGACGCGGCGTGAGATTCGGGCCTGCTGCACAGTGCTTGGGCAGCATTTTCGAATTTCTTTTCCCCACCTTGTCCGCTCGCAACTGATAGATTAGTCTCGAGTGAACCGCCTTCCCGGCAGTTCAAACGTCAGTAGTTCGTTGGTTTGAACGCAAATGGCCCAGTTCGAGTATACCCGACGGTGGATCGCGATCGCTTGCGGCGTTGCCCTCTTTTGCGGCTGTCAAAAGGCTCCGAAGGTTAGCGACGAAGAACTCATTCACCGGTTAGTCGGAACTTGGGTTACCGATGAATCAGGAGGTAATTACCGCTTTTACGGGGAGAACAGTTTCCATCGCGACGGCATGCATTCAGCCGACGAAGTGATGCACGCCGATGGCGGTACGACAAAGTGGAGCTTCTCCGGGATGTGGGACGTGCGCGGCGGAAAGTTGCTCGCATCCGGCGAAGTTTTCCGAAGCGATTCGGCCGCAGTTGAAACTTACCAGGTCGAGGAAAAAATTGAGAGTCTGACCAGCGACGAACTAGTGCTCGTGAGCGCGAATGGGACCCGGTTGGTCCGACATCGCAAGAGATGACCGGGCTAGCGTTATCCCGAATGGCGAGGATTGTTCCGATGGCGCTTCCGCTCTCTTGGCTCCTCTCGTGAACCGTGCAAGCCAGGTAGTTTGGGCGACAAAAGCGGTGGGGAACTCGCTGGCTTCGGTCGAGACGTGTGGTAGGATGCTGCCGGAATTATGCGCAAGTTTTCGTTGGTGGCTTTGGCGCTACTAGTCTGTTTTAATTTAGCGGTTGGTTACAAAGTCCTGACGGGCAGCGCATCCGCTGAATCGAGCGAGACCGAGTACAGCAATCTATCCGTCTTTACCCGTGCTCTTCAGTTGGTCCGCCAAGACTACGTCGACGAGAACAAGGTCGCGCTCAAAGACCTCACTTACTCGGCCCTTCGCGGAATGCTTAACAGCTTGGATCCGCACAGCCAATTCATGGAGCCGACGGACTTCCGGGACATGCAGGATGACACCCGCAGCGAATTTGGCGGTCTAGGGATCATTGTTTCGACGAAAGATGGAATTATTACCGTCGTTACTCCAATGGAAGATACTCCCGGGTTCCGGGCGGGAATCATGCCGGGAGATGAAATATTGCGGATCAACGGAAAGGTGACCGATCGGATGAGCCTGCAAGACGCTCTCAACCAGCTCCGAGGCGAACCGGGCCAGCGCGTGACGTTAACAATCTATCGCCAATCATCCAAAGAGACGAAGGAATTCAATCTCCAGCGTGAAATCATCAAAGTCGCGAGCGTAAAGGATTCGAAGATTCTGGATGCAACGGCCACCGGGAAGTTCAGGATAGGCTATCTCCGAATCACTCAATTTAATGAGCCGACTGCGCAAGAGCTGCGGCAACGATTGGACGAACTCCAGGCGAAAGGCATGCAAGCTCTCATTGTCGATCTCCGAAATAACCCGGGAGGATTGCTCAACAGTGCGGTCGACGTCTGCGCCAATTTTGTTCCTCCCAAAACAATGGTGGTTTACACGGAAGGTCGCGGAGGGTCGCAACACCGCGAGTATTTCACCGATCGCAATGCTAAGCCGGTAGCAAATTTTCCACTGGTGTTGTTGGTTAATTCGGGCAGCGCGAGCGGTGCGGAAATCGTTGCCGGTGCGCTGAAGGATCTGAACCGAGCTATCGTCGTGGGAGACACTACCTTCGGCAAAGGCTCTGTTCAGACAGTGATCCAGCTGCCGGACGGTTCTGGCTTGCGCCTGACTACTGCTAAATATTACACGCCGAGTCGGCAAGTAATCCATCAAAACGGTGTCACTCCAAATATCAAGGCTTCGCTCACACCGGATCAGGAGAAAGCGCTGGTTTTGCGGCGTCGTGATGGTCCGTTGACCGGGGACGAACAGAAACTGGTGAACGAGCAGCGAGACGCGCAACTCGACCGCGCAATCGACGCCTTGAAGAGCGTAATGATCTACACGCAGAACGCCGGCAATACCGAACAGGGAAATTGATTGAAAAACGCGAACTCCGGAATGCGGATTGCGGAATGAAGGTTTGCAATCTGGAATTCGAGGGACGCAATCGGGTGGACGGGCCGCTGGTTCTGGCGATAGAGACTTCATGTGACGAAACCGCAGTAGCGCTACTCCGGAATCGGGATCGACTCCTGGTTTCGAAGATAGCGAGCCAAAGCGCGATCCACAATCGTTATGGCGGTGTCGTCCCGGAGGTTGCGTCGCGCAATCATCTCGTTAAGCTGCCGCCCCTAGTGGAGAATGCTTTGGCCGAAGGGCAAGTTCGATTGAGCGATGTCGATTGCGTCGCAGCTACCCGCGGACCGGGGTTGCTCACTTCTTTACTGGTCGGGTACGCGGCAGCCAAAGGAATCGCGATCGGGCTGCGAAAGCCGTTTATCGGGGTCAATCATCTAGAAGCGCATCTGCTTTCGCCGTTCTTCAACGATCCAGCTGGACCGCAGCCATCGGTTGGGCTCATCGTCAGTGGCGGTCACACTCAGCTCGTTGCGATGGAAGCGGTGGGTCAATACCGAATATTAGGTTCCACCCTTGATGACGCAGCCGGTGAGGCGTTTGACAAGGTGGCGAAGCTGTTGGGTCTACCGTATCCGGGAGGACCAAGTATCGAGCGCTGCGCGCAAAGCGGCGATCCAGCTCGTTTTGATCTTCCCCGCGGCATGCTGGGAAGTGGCGATTTCAATTTTAGTTTCAGTGGCCTGAAGACGGCGGTTCGCTATTTGTTGCCCAAGTTATCTGGCGATTACCAAGCCGATTTGTGTGCTTCCTTTCAGGAAGCGGTGGTCCAAGTCTTGGTCCGGAAAACGATTGCAGCTGCTAAATCGGTTGCCATTCAAACCGTGACCGTAAGCGGTGGAGTAAGCGGTAATTTGCGGCTGCGTCAGGAGATGGAGCGTGCGGCGATAGCTGCCGGCATTAATCTACGTTTGGCCGCTCCGGCACTAACGACCGACAATGCCGCGATGATCGCCTTTGTAGCAGGAGAACGTTTCCGATCTGGATCATTTACCGGTTGGGCCGAAGACGCAGACCCGAATCTGAAGTTGGTCTAAGGCAGCGCGGGCGTGTCCGCCGAAGTATTCGCTGCCAAGATCATGGTGCGAAAGTTTTGTGAAGGCGGACGACGCGTTTCAGGATAACTCGCAATCTGTCGGACTTCGCTTCGCCGCTGAAAATCTTTTATCAATTCGACCAAAGACTGTCAGGCGGCCAGGCCATCTTGAACCGCACCTTCGGCACTGCTAAAGAAGAGACGTGACACTTTTGTTGATCGACGGACACTATTATGTCTATCGCTCGTTTCATGCGATCCAGACCTTGAACAACTCCCGAGGCGAACCGACGAACGCCATTTACGGATTTGTAAAAACGGTCCGCAAGATGATCAAAGATTTGCGGCCGGATCTCGCTGCGGTTTTCTGGGACGAAGGAATGCCGGAAAGAAGGGTTCAATTGCAGCCGGCTTACAAGCAGCAGCGCGAAGCCATGCCGGAAAAAATGATTCCGCAATTAGACTTCATTCGTTCCTTTGTACGACCGATGGGAATTAAGTCGGTAGCGCTGCCCAATACGGAAGCAGACGATCTAATGGGGTGTTATGTTCTGGCGGCGGCGCAGGATCAGCACGACGTCATTTTGTCGACGAACGATAAAGACCTTTTCCAACTGGTCAGCGACAAAGTCAAAGTCTACTCAACCAATAAGACGGACCTGAAGCACCCGAAGGACTCGCATGCGCTTCTCGGCGTTGAAGAGGTGACTGAGAAATGGGGAGTGCCCCCAGCCGGGATCGGCGAGGTATTAGCCCTGACCGGAGACTCGGTCGATAATATTCCAGGAGTTGACGGTATTGGCTCGAAGACGGCTTCGGCTCTTATTCGGCAATTCGGCACTATCCAGAACTTGCTGGACAATCTGAAAGACGTACCCAGCGAAAAGCTGAGGAAACGGTTGGAGGAAAGCCGGACACAGATTTTGCAAAATCGCGAGATGGTCAAGCTTGATCTGGACCATGCATTGCCGGTGCCAATCCCGGATCTCAAGATCCAACCGATATACGATGAATATCTCAAAGGACTCGAGCAGTGCGAATTCAAATCGTTGCTTGATGAAATTCGCGCAGAAGCGGCCAACGCTGCGCGCAGCCAGGGAGAATTGTTCTTTTCCTGATTTAGCTCGCGCGAGTTAGGTTGGTTGGCTTTAGCGAATGCCAAATCATCAAATGGACCAAAACTCCATGAATGATTCGTAGGTCTGCCGGTGGTGAAGCCAAAAGCAAACAAATCGCGAGCGATCGTAGGCGTCTTGCTCGGTGCAATTGCTTTCGTGATAGGAGCAATTTTGACCTGGGTCATTCTCACACAATTGTCCGGGCGCTTTCCAGCCTCTCCGTCGAGAGAAAAAGACGTTCTTCCGGATGTCTCCATGCTCGCTCCGAGCCAAAGCGCGGTCGTTTTGGGCAACTGGTATTTCGATCATCATGAGTGGGCGAAGGCGACCGAACAGTATCGAAAAGCGATCAGTCTTGGGCTGGACAATGCCGACATTCGTTCCGATCTCGGTAGTGCGCTCCGCTTCAACAACCAGCTGGAAGCGGCGGCGGCCGAATACGAAACCGCGCAACGCGAGAACCCAGAGCACGAAAATAGTTTGTTTAACCTGGCAACCCTTTATCTCCAATCGTTAAATCGGCCCGATCGTGCCGTCGCGGTTCTGGAACAATTCAAAGCCCGGTTTCCCCGCAGCGGAGCGATTCCGCGTGTAGACGAGCTTCTCGAGGAGGCAAGGAAGAAGGGAGCGGCGGTGTCGCCCACGTCGGGTAGCGGCTGAGTACCGGCGCAGGGAATTCAGAATCTAGAATCTAGAAGGTGGGATTTAGGAGCCAGGAGCCAGCGTGGATGCAAAGCAGTCCGGTAAGCGTGTGCGTCAACATAGCTAACCGGCGGACTGTGAGCCGCCGCCTTCATCTGGCTTACACGCTGGCTCACACATCCTCTCGCTGTCGCTCGACGATATGTATCGCCCTACCTTTCCGCGTGT
>Ga0209647_1000453_pt1 | contig 38293 bp, 30 predicted proteins | sample GraSoi_2013_60cm_FD_185827 | JGI IMG/M metagenome (GOLD analysis project Ga0209647, IMG submission 185827) | Grasslands soil microbial communities from the Angelo Coastal Reserve, California, USA - Sample 9_17_2013_60cm (SPAdes) (version 2) | ecosystem: Environmental > Terrestrial > Soil >... | reverse complement strand
GTGGATTTAAGACTCCGATTGCGCGTGACTAGCGCCAGGAACGCCAGGCGGGTTCGCGTTTGACGGGGCGCGTGGGTCGATGCCCCGTAGAAACATTCGGGGCGCAAAGAACGCGCCGGAAGAGGGCAGGGAGGAGGGCCCAGGCGATGGAGCCGTCGAGGGGACGGATGGGAATTAGATTGAAGGCGGCGGTACTCATAAGCCCGGCCAGCGAGCAATGCGAGCGCTCCTGATTCTCCATCGCACTCAGGTCTACTTCGTCACACGGCGTAAGCCCAGGCTAACTGATGCAATAAAGGGGTGCTACGCTAAGTTCCGCGACGATGGCCCTGCGAACTCTCGCTCCCGCCGATCCGTCATCTTCACCAACGCTAAGTTCCCGTCCAAATTGGAAGAGGCTCGACGGCGTAGACGTCCTGCGGGGGCTGGCGATACTTTTTGTGGTGCTGAACCACGTTCACATGCGCTTAGCGATCGCACACATTCGGTATGTCGCGGATACTTCCAAACCGCTCATTGCGTCGCTCGTCTGGAATGGACAATTTGGCGTTCAGATATTTTTCGCCGTCTCAGGTTTTCTTATTACGTCCACGGCGCTGCGACGTTGGGGCATACTCTCGAATGTCAGGCTGCGGGACTTTTATCTACTGCGCGTGGCACGTATCGCACCGATGCTTCTGGCGCTGCTTGCCGTGATGGCAGTGTTGCACTACGCAAATGTCTCGCCATTCGTCGTTTCCGAAAAAACGGGCGGCATCGGCCGCGCGCTGCTGGCTGCGCTAACGCTCCACGTCAATATGTTGCAGGCGCAACGCGGATGGCTTCCCGCCAATTGGGGCGTTCTCTGGTCGCTGTCGGTTGAAGAAATGTTTTATCTCTTTTTCCCGCTCGCGGCGCGGTTTTTTAGCCGGAGCAACTTTTTTCCGTCCATTCTTCTTTGTTTCGTCGCACTGGGGCCGTTCGCTCGCACAATATTTGCGCGCGGAAATGATATATGGGCGGAGCAGTCGTATCTGGGCGGAATGGATGCAATCGCTCTCGGTTGTCTGACCGCGCTGCTGGTCTGCCGCGTTCACTTCTCGCGCACCGCGCTGCGTGCCGTTGCCATGACAGGGGCAACGCTGATCTTATCCATTCTTGTCGGCCTGCGGCTGACCTACGTGCCGCCTATTGCAAAGTCCGGCCTAGATATGACGGTCATCGCGCTGGGAACTTGCATGGTGATCATTGCCGCCGCGCAAACGCAGTGGAAAGGTCCTCGCTTGCTCGCGCCGCTGCTCCGTCTCGGCCAGTGCAGTTACGAAGTGTATTTGACTCACATGTTCGTCGTTTTCGCATTGTTCGCGGTCTTCCTGAAGTGCGGAAATCCGATCTGGTCTGTTCCGTTGCTCTTTGTCGCCACCGTTATCGTCGCAGCTGGGGTCGGAGACATCGTCGCGCGCTTCTTCTCTGAACCCCTCAACCGGATACTCCGTGAACGTTGGAGGGATGGCCGCCGACAACTCGGTAGCGTAAGTGATTCCAGGGTCGGGTCCGTGGAACTCTGAACCCGACAATTCGCTAAACGAATTGTAACTCCGGATAAGTTCATCGGGCTCTTGCCGATTGCTCGACGTGTGTCGGGCGATGATTCTACGCGGCTGCCGAAGAGCGACAGGTTAGCGCCCCCAGACAAGTGCTATCGTAGGAACGCGACGCCCAAATTCTCTCACGAGCCTGTCGGCCGCCCGCCGACTATCGTTCTTTCGGTTTACGTGACAGACCGCTGCGCGGTGACCCGTGAGGCCAGGTAAGCTGACACGTTCACGTTCAACGTCCAGGCTCGACAACCGGAAATCCGGCCTCGAAGTCGACCAGCAGCGCGAACAAATCGGATACTGCCTTGGCATCTCCAACAGTCGTGATCTCGCGGTGCTCCATTGCATCCGCGAGTGTTCGTTGTCCTAGAACGAGGCTTTCAAACACAGTTCGGGTTGTCGTCACGGTAGTTACGGCATTGGGAACGGTTTTGCCGGTGATCGAGGTCAGTGCGCCATGCTCAAGAGTAGACGCAAGCGACTCGCGTGTATCGGTGAATTGCCAGTTGATCACGATGTTCGCTGTCCCGGCTCGAGGCCCGTCTACGCGCGTACCGAGATAATCGAAGACTAGGGCGATCGGCGTCGCGTGCAAAATTTCTGGGCTGACGCCGGGGACGGACCGTGCTCCACCGCGGACGCCGCTGCGCAATTCCTGTGCTCCGAGCAGGTAGGCATTTCGCCATGCTGCCGATTCGGCAAGGTATCCCAGTTGCTCGAACGCGTCCGCGGCGAGACTGCGCGCCTCCTTATTGGAGGGCTCGGCGAAGACGACCTGGTCCATTACCTGAGCGACCCAGCGGTAACGGCCCGCTTTGAAGTCCCCGCGCGCCCGCGCGATCACCGCAGCCGATCCGCCCATGTACTCGAGATATTTTTTGGCCTCTTCGACGCGCGGCAGACGATTGAGAGTCGCAGGATTTCCGTCGTACCAGCCGACATAGCGCTGATATACGGCCTTTGAATTATGCGAGATCGTGCCGTAATATCCGCGCGCGGACAGTCGTTCTCAAGCCCAGGCGGCATCGCAAGGGCCTCAGCAATCTCGGTAGGCCCCAGCCCCTGATTCATCATTCGGATTGTCTGGTCATGTACATATTTGTAGAGGTCACGCTGATTAGCCAATCGCGCTCGCACCCGTTCGTTACCCCACACCGGCCAGTGATGTTGCGCGATTATCACCTGCGCGTCGGCGCCGAATTGTTCGAGCGCGCCATTGAGATATTGTGACCAACGATTCGCGTCGCGCACTACGCTGCCGCGAAACGGGAGCAGATTGTGCAGCGTGTGAGTCGCATCCTCTGCCACATCCAGAACATGCGACTGCGGCAAGTAAATCAGCATCTCGGAAGGCGCTTCCGAATCCAGAGCAAGTTGAAATGTGAAAGCTACTCCATCGATCGTGCGGGTCTCCATCGGCTGCTGAATGGTATCGTTTGGTGCGATAATCGATCCGAATCCGCTCGCTCCCCGAGAGTCGTTCTTGCCAAGGCCTTCATCGACGTTCCCCCCTTCTCCAATTGGCAGCGGCATTCCAAACTGATACTGCCCGCGCCGTGCCTTTGCGTTTCCGCCCATAACGGCTTCTCCGACGACGGCTTCCAGGAAGCCCGCTGGCGCAATGAGCTTTATTTTTCCGGCAACCACCTCGGCTTGCGAGACGACGCCACTCACGCCGCCATAGTGGTCGGGGTGACTGTGGCTGTAGATTACAGCCACGACCGGCTTGCGTGGACGGTGCGCAAAATAGAGGTCGAGAGCTTCGCGCGCTGCTCCGGGTGTAGTGAGTGTGTCGATGACGATGAGACCGGTCATACCCTCCACGATCGTCATATTCGCCTGCGAGAAACCGCGGACCTGAAAAACGCCGTCAGTGACCTTAAACAATCCGTTTGTGGCGTTGAGTTGCGCCTGACGCCAAAGACTTGGATTTACGGTCGGGGGCGCCTCGTGCTCAAGAAATGCCCAGCGATCTGGATTGCCCGGGTCGGGTGTTGTCGCGATGAATCCCCGCGTCGCATCCTCGAAGTCCTGTCGATCGCTAAACGGCAACTGCGATCGGACAGCCCTGTTGGCGGCGACATTAGGTTCCGCGGGCTTGGTTTGCTGAGATTGTGCAGGATGAACAATAGTCGTTATCGCGATGAAGCACGCTAAATGCAGCGGAACTTTTCGTGCCATTGTTCCTCCTACATATCGCTAAGATGCGTGTGCCTCCTCACTGGTACCAGTGCCCGATAAACGGGTTATTAGAAGGCGGCGGTGGTCAGGGATGGAGAGTCGGAGCGCTCGCATTGCTCGCTAGCCGGGCCCTTCGCGGGGCTCCCTTCGCTTTGACTCAGGGCAAGCAGGATAAACTGAAGCCCGGCCTCTACATTTGGTGGCCTGCCGCCTTCGGCGGGCGCGGTGCCGGATTGCGGCGCTAAGGTAAGACGACGCAACGGCGCTACAAGAATTGTTCTTTGGCGGGACGGTTTATCCCACAAGCGGACGGGTCCCATCGTTGAAATTGAGCTTAGCGCCTGCTTTTCAATCACTTGCAATGGTAAGCTGCGTGCGTTCTTCCCTCTCACACTATGAACAACATATTGCGCGACCTACGCTACGGCTTGCGGACACTGGGGCGAAATCCTGGCTTTACCGCTGTCGCGGTGCTGACTATCGGGATTGGAATCGGGGCTAGCACCACTATCTTCAGCTGGATGCGCTCGATGCTGCTGAATCCGTTGCCTGGCGCTACACAGGCGGAGCGCATCGTGGCGATCGAGAATATGGCGCCGGACGGCGAGCCGATCACGACGTCTTATCTGGACTTCCGCGATTTCCGGGACAATTTGAAGCTCGTGAACCTGGTGACGGCGCGGGTGGGGAATGTATTCTCCGTGGGCGATGCCCCGCGCACCACTCAAGTTTGGGGCGAAATGGTGTCGGGCGGCTTCTTCGACATGCTGGGGATACAGCCGGAAGCTGGGCGATTCTTCTCCGACGCGGAGCGCGATGACGCGCAGAACGCTCATGCGGTGGTGGTGATCAGCCACAGCTATTGGAAGAACCAATACCACTCGGATCGTTCGGCCATCGGGGCGAGCCTGCGTATCAACCGCACGCCGTTCACGATTATCGGTGTAGCCCCGGATGGTTTCCACGGGACTCGCTCGGGGTTGGATTACGAGATGTGGATGCCCCTCACAATGTACGGGCAGTTGACCCATACAGGGACTTGGATGTTGCGCGACCGAAACACACGCAACTTCATGATGTTCGCGCGGCTTGCGCCGGGCGTGACGATGGAGCAGGCGCGTGGGGAAGTGCAAGCGCTGGCAAACCGGATGGCGGTGGCCGACGCGGACTCGAATCAGGGGATTGGCGCTACGGTGCTGCCGATTTGGCAGGCGCACTTCGGTACGCAGTCGATACTATTGACGCCGATTACGATCCTGATGGGCGCCAGTGGCGTGGTGCTGCTGATTGTTTGCGCTAACCTGGCAAACCTGCTGCTGGCGCGCGCGACTGGGCGGCTGAAAGAGTTCAGCGTGCGGCTGGCGATGGGTGCGCGGCCGATGCGACTGACGCAGCAGCTTCTCACGGAGACATTGCTGATGGCGGTGGCCGGCTCGGTGTGCGGGTTGATGCTGGCAAACTTGCTGGGCGGAGCGCTGCGCTGGCTGCTTCCGGGAGTGGCAAGGCCGGTGATGCTGCAACCGCCGCTCGACGGGCAGGTGCTGGCGTTCACAACGGCGCTGGCATTTGGCGTGGCGATTCTTGCGGGACTGGCTCCGGCTCTGCACGCTTCGCGAGCCAACGTCAACGAGATGCTGAAGGAGGGCGGTCGCAGCGCGAGCTCGGGTGCGCATTCGCATCGCTTACGCGGGCTGCTGGTGGTTTCCGAGGTGGCGCTCGCGGTGGTAGCCCTGGTGGGCGCGGGACTATTTCTGAGGAGTTTTCAGACCGCGCGGTCCATGGATCCCGGATTCAAGCCGGAAGGTGTGGCGCTGGCGCGCTTCGATTTTTCCACGGCCGCGTATGATGCGCGGCAGACGGACAGTTTTTGCAGGCGTCTGCGCGAGGAACTGGAGCGGCAGCCTGGAGTGACCGCGGTCAGTTACGACGATTCGGCGCCTTTGGGATTTAGCGGAGGGAACTGGGAAACGCTGGAGGTGGAGGGCTACGTTCCGGGCGCAAACGAGAATATGAAGATCTACCGGGACTTGGTATCGCCTGGGTACTTCGAGACGATGAAGATACCGCTGGTGGAAGGGCGCGATTTCGATCTCCGCGACGACGCCACATCGCTGAAGGTGATGATCGTCAACCAGGAGTTCGTGCGGCGCTTCCTGGCCAATCGCAGCGTGATCGGGCGCAGGGTGCACGGATGGGGCGAATGGTTCACGATTGTGGGCGTGGCGAAGGATAGCAAGTATCATCGGGTTACGGAGAGCCCGCAGCCGTACTTCTACATTCCCATCCGGCAGATTTTCCGGCCGGAGTATGGTTTGACGTTCGATGTGCGAACCTCCGGATCGGTGAATGAAGCGATTGCGGCGCTGCGACTCGAGGCGACGGCGATCGATCCGGCGCTGACGATCTTCGATGCCGAGCCTATGACGGAATACGTTGCTGCATCACTTTTCGGGGCGAAGATCGCGGCGAGTCTTTTGAGCGTGCTGAGCGGGCTGGGGTTGCTGCTGGCAGCAATCGGTCTGTACAGCGTGATGGCTTATGCGGTGGCGCAGCGGACAGGCGAGATCGGGATTCGCGTGACCCTGGGGGCGCAGCCGAGGGACATCATGCGGCTGGTGATCCGGCAAGGGATCGCGTTCGCTGCGGCGGGCCTGGTTGTGGGTTCGCTGGCGGCTGCGGCGCTCGCGCGCGTGGTGGCGGCGATGCTGGTGGGAGTGGGTCCGGCTGATCCGCTGGTGTATGCCGCGGCGACCGGATTCACGGTGCTGGTCACGCTGGCCTCGGCGGCGATTCCCGCCTGGCGGGCGCTGCGGGTGGATCCGGCGGTGGCGCTGCGGTGGCAGTAGAGTTTGTTGGAGCGTTACGCGACTCGCTAACACGTTCCTAGAACTGGTGTCGCGGTAACGGACGGAGAGTCAAGAGCGCTCGCATTGCTCGCTAGCCGGGCTGAAACCCGGCCTCTACAGGCGCCTCGCGCGCTGAGCGTGATGACGTGCGGCATTTTACCGGTGGGCGGCACCATTCACTTCAAGAGAGCGGGAAGACTCCGCGGAGGAGCGACGCAGCGTTTGGGGAGGAGCTTCGAGTTCAGAGAGTGGGGAAGAAAAGGTCCTTGGAGTTTGTACTCCATCCATGGATGGATTCAGGTTTTATTAGACTTGGAGTGTGGCTCTGGGTTGGGTCACTCATCTGAAGAGAATAACCATTTGCAAGGTAAGAAGGGATATCGCGGGAATCGGTGATCGGAATATATGGGCCTTCCTTACCCAGGTGGACGTGGTAGCGGTTGTCGTTGAAGCGGTGCGGAAACAAACGGGTTCCTGGCTTCTTGCCGCGAGAGACGATTGCAAACAGCATCGAGCACCTCTCAAGAGGAAAAATCTCGCGTATTTTACAAACGGCGATGGCGTGCTGGTAAGTGGCCGGTCTGTGGAAAAATGTGCATCGTTTTCGCGGGGAGGTCAGGCAGAGTGAAGGCGGCGGTCCAAGGTGAAGAAGCATAAGACGGCGAGCGTGGCGTTGACGGGCAGATTACGGGTGTGGCCAAGAAAATCCGCAGGGCTCCGCAGACTCCGCCCTGCGCTACAGGGGCTTGCGGGCGGTCAAGGTCTTGAGGGACTCTGCCATGTCGATCAGGCTGCCTTTTGGCACGATGAGGTCAATACCAACCGAAGAAGCCAAAGTCGCGCCACCAAGTGAGTCTGTAAAGGCGGAGAAAAGGACGATCTGCGCTTTCGGCGCGACAGATTTAAGGGCCATTGCCGTCTCGATTCCGTTCATTCCCGGCATCTTCAGGTCTAGCAGAATCAGGTCAGGCTTTAGTTCTTCTGCCTTCTTGATAGCCTCGAGACCGCTACCGGCCTCGCCGCAGACTTTGAAAGAGGCGTCGCGCTTTAGGAACGTTTGCACGATGCTGCGCACATCGGAGCTGTCATCGACAATTAAAACGCTCGGCATTGTGACCAAGTGTCGGCCCGGCCTACAAAATTGAACATACAGGGGTTCCTGTAGCGTTTCGTTTCAGGCAACGGCTTCTCGTCGGTACTCGAAGGGTTGCGGCTACGCGTCTTCGACAGCACGGCCGACAGTTGAACGGTCAGACCGCGTAGATGTGCGAGCTATGGTTAGAACCAATCGCTGCGGTAGGCGATCCACCAGCTGGCCATGCCGATGGGGACGGTGGCGCCGACAGCCCACCAGAATGGCAATGCCAAGTCGGCGATTAGGCCGGCGACGGTGAAGGTCAGCCAAAAGACTTTGCGCTGCATAGCATTATTCTAGCAGCCCATAAGTGGGGTGGGTGGTTACTTAACGAACGCCGGTGACTAGCTCGCCGATTCGGGAGGGCTGATTGGCTGGATCCCCCGTCGGGGGGGCAGGCTCTTCAGGGACTTAGCCATATCGGCCAAACTACCTTTTGACAACACGAGGTCAATACCTACCGCCGAGGCCAGGGTCGTGCCAAGTTGATCGGTATAGTTCGAGAAAAGGACTATGTGTACTTTTGGCAGGAGACGTCTGAGGACCATTGCTGTCTCGATACCGTTCATTCCCGGCATGGACAGGTCCAGCAGGACGAGGTCGGGGTTCAACTCCTGCGCTTTCTTAATAGCTTCGAGACCGTCCGGGGCCTCGCCGCAAACGGCGAAAGCGGCATCCCGCTCAAGGAAGGTTCGGACGATGTGGCGCACGTCCGGGCTGTCGTCGACAATTAGAACGTTGTGCGGCACAGCGTCAGTGTCGGTCAGGTCTTTAGGGTCGAACAATACAGGATTTCCTGTACCTTTCGTGTGAGGCATCGCTGCCTCGGTTACGTAGTAAAGCGTGACATTTCACGCTGCTAGCCGCCGCCGCTCACCCGCAAGGATGGGTAACGGCGTTGAGTTCACAGGGACTTCAGGAACTCGATGATGGCTTCCTGGTCTGGACGCTTCAGTTTTTCAAATTGCTGGATGACGTGGGTGGCCTCGCCGCGGTGGCGGGTGATGGCTTCGAGGAGCGTTAGCGAGGTGCCGTCGTGCATCAATCGCGGGCGCAAGCGGACTCCCCACAACGGAGCGGTGCGGATCTTGTTGCGGCTGCTCTCGAAGTCTTGTCTCGAGAGGTAGTCGGACATCTGCGCGAAGACTTTGTGACCATAGTGCTCACGAGTGGCTTGCAGGATTCCGTCGCCGGTGCCTACGTCGTGCATGAGGAAATCGCCGTAGGGATGGAAGGTGGCGGAGGCGAGCGCGGGTGGAATGGCGAACGTGCCGCCGTTGATCTTGGTTCCGGCGGGAGCGGTGGTCAATGTCGGAACATGGCAGGTCACGCAACCGATCTTGTCAAACAGGGCGAGACCCTTCTGCGCCGCAGCGCTGCCAGCGAGCTGCGCGTCGCGTGCTGGCGCTTTGGTCGCGCGAATGAAGCGGGCGAAGTGATCGATGTCGGCAAGGCCGTCGGGCCCCGGGGTGTCATTCGGCTCCGAAACGGCGTTGCAGAGATTGGTGACCTCGGTGGGTTGCAGGCGATTGGTGATGCCCATCTCGTTCAGGTAGGCGTCGCCGGAGAACGAAAGCAGGCTGGCGTGCTGGTCTTTCCAGCCGAAACGGCCTACGCCCATTTGTCCGGGGGCTTCCACGATGGGGACGTAGAGAACTTGCCCGCAGATTTTCTGGTGCGAGGATTTGCATTGTTGCTTGGAAAGATCGACGAGAGTTTGGTCGGCAAGGGCTTCGACGAAGCCGTCGCCCAATAGGTTCAGAGAGAGGCGAAGCGTGCGGATCGTCTCGGTCTCGGGAACGCGCTCCTGGATTTCCTTGTCGGGAAAAGCGGCGTTGGGGCAAATGGCGCGGTCGTTTACCAGGGAGCGGCCGGTGATGACCTCGGCGCCGTGAGCGATCGGGATGTCGGGAGTGCGGAAGCGTCCGTCCGGTCCGTTATGGCCGACGCGCAATTCGGTGACTTGGGAGGCTGCGCCGGAGACCGGGCTCTGATGGCATTCGCGGCAAGACTGCGCGTTGTAGAGCGGCCCGAGGCCGTCGGTGAGCAGCTCGAATTCGTCAAATTTGGCTTGGTCGGCCAGATGCGTTGCATCATCGACCATGCCGTTGGATTTATTGTCAAAGCCCGTAGGTGCGTCGGGAAACTGCGTGGCGACAGACACGAGAGCGAAAGTTACAACAGCCGCTGCGATGAAGAGCTTCATGGGCTCTGCCTCCTCGAGCGGATTGAAAGCGGGCTAAGACGTAAATACCACCTTGTGTGTACGGTGCAAACGTTAAAGAGGCAGGAAGCTGCCCAAATCGACACGGGCCTAGGCCAAGGGGAGTAGGCGCGTATTTAGGCGAGTTTTCTTTTGGCCGTAAAAAATGAACCGGTCACGATTGCTGCGTGACCGGTTCGTTAGATCGGTGAGTGCGTGGGGAAGCCGCGTCAGTTGCCGGGAGAGGGCGATGGCGAGGGGCGCGGGGTGATGGTCACGGCGAGATTCTTGCCATCTGGAGTGGGCTGAAACTCGACGGTGGCGTCGGTACCGACGCTCACCTTGCCTTGCACTTGCGTGTTGGCGTCCAAGATGAATTGGATGGCGTGTTTGGTGTTTCCGTCAATCACTTCCAGAACGAAGGACTTTTTGTCGCTGGCAATGTCGGTTACTTTGCCCGAGGCTGACTTGGTGTCCTCGTTGCGTTGTTTCTCCTCATTGCGTTGTTTTGGTTGAGATTTATCCTGGGCGGGGCGCGCGTGCGCGGCGGCGATACCGGAGAGCATCAGGCCGGCAAGCGAGGCGGAATAGAGGAACTTACGAAGCATAGGCGTACACCTCCTGGTGTGTGGGTGGGAATAGATTAAGTGGGCACGTGGCGTTCCATCGCGGCGATCCATGCAAGATGCGCGCAAGAAATTCTCGGAGCCGTAAGAGGTGGCAGGGATGAGAGTTGCGGAGACGTTACGATGCTGGTTTCGCCTCGATGGGGAGAACGGCTGGCATCAGGTTGCCAGCGGGAGCATTTTTTTCGTGGGGGCGGCGATTTCTCGCTCAGTGGAAGATGGGAGTGGACCTTAGAGATTTGAATGCCGGGGCCCGATCGATGGGCTGGTTGTTTACTGACGGCATTTGGCGAGGATTAGGGTGATGTCGTCGTGTTGCTCGTGGGGGCTGAAGTGGAGGACTTCGTCGACTATGGAAGTGAGCGCGGCTTGCGGGGAGTGGGCGTGATGGCGGCGGAGGGAGTCGAGGAGGCGCGTCTCGCCAAATTCCTCGCCATCAGGGTTGAAGGTTTCGGTGATGCCGTCGGTGTAGAGGGCGAGGATGTCGCCGGGGGCGAGTTGGCATTCGCCGAGCTCGCACTCCCACTTTTTGAAAATGCCGACGACGGTGGCGGTGGCTTCGAGGCGCGCGACGGTGTCGTTGGCACGGAGGAGAAGCGCGGGGAGGTGGCCGCAGTTGGCGTAATGCAAGAGGCGCGTCGCGTCGTCATACTCGGCGAAGAACAGCGTGGCGTAGGCGCCGTCGGTGGTGTTTTCGCAGAAGAGCTGGTTCACGGAGCACAGGAGATGAGCGGGCTGCTGGTGGGGGATGGTGCAGAGGCTGCGCAGATTGGCTTGCAGGTTGGCCATCAGGAGAGCGGCGGCAATTCCTTTGCCGGAAATGTCCGCGATGACGAAGCCGAGGCGGTTTTGGCCGAGGTCGAGGAAATCGTAATAATCGCCGCCGACTTGGCGGGCCTGGATGCAGACGCCGGCGTATTCGAGAGTGGCGAGAGGCGGCAGGGTTTGCGGGAATAGCCGGGACTGCACGTGTTTGGCGATTTCGAGTTCGTGGGCGGCGCGGCGTTCGGCTTCCTGTTTTGCGGTGACGGCGCGGCGTTGCGCTTCCATGGCGTGGGTGAGCTCATCGAAACTGACGAGCGAGAAGGAGTTGCCGTCGATATCGCGGAAGCGTGCAACGGTTCCTCCCCAGATCGGCGTTTCTTCGCCGAGGAGCATGTGGGTTCTGCTGACAGTGCTGGAAGTCTCTGCGCTTTCACTTGCTGCTGCTACTGCCACTGCTGCATTTTGTGCCGCGTGAGTTTGGTAGCGGATACGCTTGAGGCGAGGCGTACTGTGAAAGCGGACGCCGCGCTTGGACCATTCGAGGAACTTGGAGGTGACGTCTTCCGTGACGAAGACGACTTGCGTGGCGCGACCGATGAGCTTGTACTGTTCCGAATTGGGCTTGGGAGCGATGAGCGATAGGATAGCGGAGCCATCGGGAGGTGCGACGCCCACCCAGCGCTCGCCGGATTGCACGCGCGTGTCGAATGCGACGTTAAAGCCGAGTTGGTCGACGAAAAAGCGCAGGCTGCGGTCCTGGTCGCGGACGAAGACGTTGATGCAGTGAATGCGCAGGTGGGGGGACTGGCGGAGCGTAGAAGGAACTGTGCCCATGGACGGAATTATAAGTCGAAATGCATATGTCGGATGCGAGCGGGTTGAGGTCTAGGCGCACAGCCAAGATTGGCTGTGCCACAAGGATTGTGCAGGTGATTGGCGTGTGCGAAAATGAACGGTGACGAGGGCTTATGAGCACATCGTTGGGCAAGCATGTCACGCTGACCAAGCCGGATGATTTCGGCAAGTTGCTGGAAGATGAAGGGATCATCTTCACCACGCTGGATAAGGCGGTGAATTGGGCACGCAAGAGCTCGATCTGGCCGCTGGGATTTGGGCTGGCGTGCTGCGCGATTGAGATGATGTCGATGGCGGCGGCGCGGTTTGACGTAGCGCGATTTGGCGCGGAAGTGTTTCGTCCGTCACCGCGGCAGGCGGACTTGATGATCGTGGCGGGACGGCTTTCGCAGAAGATGGCGCCGGTGGTGCGGCAGCTTTACGATCAAATGCCGGAGCCGAAGTGGGTGATTTCGATGGGGGCTTGCGCGACCTCGGGCGGCGTGTTCAACAATTACGCTATCGTGCAAGGATGCAATCAGGTGATTCCGGTGGACGTGTACGTGCCGGGATGCCCGCCGCGGCCGGAGGCGCTGCTGTATTCGATTTTGCAACTGCAGAAGAAGATTGACAGCGAGAAGGGGTCGTTTAAGCGAGCGCTGAATTTGGCGTGATGTTTCTCCTTAATCGGATCGCGAGGATCGATGCAAGTACGGTTGAAACCTGACACCGAATCGCGCCTGAACGAACTGGTGGTCAAGACCGGCCGGTCCACTGCCGATCTGATTGAAGACGCGATGGCCGGATATCTTGCAGAAGTGCTGGAAACCCGCAAGATGCTTGACGGCCGCTATGACGATGTTAAAAGCGGCCGGGTACAGCCAATTGACGGTGAACAAGCCTTTGCACGTCTCCGGCGCAAGAGCAAGGAGCGCCGCTCCAGCCGTTCATGACGGGTTTTGTCCTTCACCCCGAAGCCTACCGAGACATTGAAGAGATTTGGGAATACGTTGCAGTCGACAATCTTTCGGCGGCTGACAGCATAGTTGAAGAAATCTACGAAATGATTCAAAGACTCGTCCCGTTTCCGGGCCAAGGCCATGCCCGTCAAGACCTCACCTCACGGCCGCTGCGGTTTCAAATTCTGCGAGATTACGTCATTGTGTATGCGCCCGCCGAACAACCACTCCTTGTGATTGGGGTCATACACGGCCGGCGCAACCCTCGCGTCATGGCGGCGATGCTGCGCGCAAGAGAGTAAATCATCACGATCGACACAATCAAACTTTCAAGACGACTTTGCCGAATTGTAGGCCGGACTCGAGGTAGGTGTGGGCGGCGGCGGCTTCGGCTAACGGGAAAATGCGGTCAACTATAGGTTTCAGGCGGCCGGCGGAGACTAGCTTCATGATGGCGTGTAGCTCGCTCTTCACTCCCATGTAGGAGCCGAGCAGGGAAAGCTGGCGGCTGAAGAGGAAGCGGAGATCGAGTTTGGCGTCGTAGCCGGTGGTGTTGCCGCAGGTGACCAGGCGTCCGGCGAGCGCGAGGCTGGCGAGGCTATCGTCCCAAGTGGCGGTGCCGACGTGCTCGAAGACGACGTCGACGCCGCGCTTGTTGGTGATGCGGCGGACCTCGTCGCGAATTTTTTGCGATTTGTGGTTGATGACGTGGTCGGCACCGAGTTGACGGGCTTTTTCGAGCTTTGCGTCGGAACCGGCGGTGGTGATGACGCGCGCGCCGAAGAATTTCGCAATCTGGATGGCGGCGGTGCCTACGCCGCTTCCCGCGCCGAGGACTAGCACGTCTTCGCCGGGCTGAAGCTGGGCGCGCTCCACGAGCATGTGCCACGCGGTTTGGAAGACGAGCGGGATGGCGGCGGCTTCTTCGAAGGAGAGATTTTCGGGATAGGGCAGGCAATTGACTTCGGGCGCGCGAACAAATTCGGCGCAGCCGCCGTCGATCATGTAGCCGAGATTCGTGAACTGGCGGCAGCGATTGTCGAGGCAGGAGATGCAGGCTGGGCATTTGCCGCAGGTGACTCCGGGGGCGAGGACAACCTTTTGCCCGACGCGCACGGTGGTGACTTCCGAGCCGATGTTGGCGATTTCTCCGGCGACGTCGCTTCCGGGAATGTGGGGAAGCGGGATGGGGACGTTAGGCAAGCCGCCGCGGACCCAGAGATCGAGATGATTCAAGGCGCACGCGCGCACGCGGACGAGCACTTCGTTGGGGCGGGGTTCGGGGTCGGGAACGTCGACGTATTGCAGGACTTCGGGTCCGCCATGCTGGCGGAAGAGGATGGCTTTCACGATGCCTCCGCATTGTTTTTAGGTTGGGAGTTTAGCGAGTGCGGCGTAGTGTGTCCATGTAAGCGGGAGGCGGGAACATGCGATCGCGGATGCATGGAGTTCGTCATTTCGAGTTGGCGCTGGCGAGTCTAAAGACTCGCCACTACATTTGTTTGCTTGCTGCCGTGAGTTTGTTTTCGCAGGGAGGCGAGGCGCAAAAGGCGAAGCCGCTAGAGGGCTACACCTTGGTGTGGAGCGATGAGTTTAATGGGAAGGACGGCTCGTTGCCGGATTCTTCGAAGTGGACATACGACATTGGCGGGAGCGGGTGGGGGAATCATGAGCTGGAGTACTACACGAATCGCGCGGAGAATGCGCGGATTGAGGATGGGAAGCTGATAATCACGGCGCGGCGGGAGGCGTACACCGGGCCGGACGGCAAGAAATTCAACTACACGTCGGCGCGACTGAAGACGCAGGGTTTGTTCTCGCAAGCGTACGGGAGATTCGAGGCGCGCATCAAGCTGCCCGCGGGGCAGGGAATGTGGCCTGCGTTCTGGATGCTGGGAGAAAATATTGATTCCGTTGGCTGGCCGAAGTGCGGCGAGATCGACATCATGGAAAATATCGGCAAGGAGCCGGGAATCAACCATGGCTCACTGCATGGTCCGAGCTCGACGAACGCGACCAGCGATTTGACGGCTACGATCACGCTGCCGGCGGGGCAGAAATTGTCGGACGACTTTCACGTTTATACGGCGGAGTGGGAGCCTGGCACGGTGCGGTTTTATCTGGATGCGAATCTATATGCGACGTTCACTGCGGCGCAGTGGCCCGCCGGCGGGACGTGGATGTTCGATCACCGTTTTTTCCTCATCCTGAATGTGGCCGTGGGCGGAGACTGGCCGGGTTCGCCGGACGCGACGACGGCGTTTCCGCAGACGCTGTTGGTGGATTATGTGCGGGTGTACAAGGGCAACAAGTAGCCAGCGGCGAGCCTGTCCACGCGTACAGTTTTCCTCTGGAAACCTTGATCGCGCAGCACTTAGGTGGAGGCGCGGCTCTCATCTATCCTACAAGTAGGAATCATCTCTAAAGCATCAGAGAATCTACCCGGGGGCAAAATGGATCTCAGGAACCGAAGTGTTTCTAGAGTGGGCGTGCGCGCGGCGAATTGGGGCCGCACCGCAGCGATTGCACTGTTATTTTCATTGGGCGCTGCGCAGGGGAGTCAGGCGCAGAGTCCGAACGCGGCAGGCAGCGGAGCTGCGAAGTCCGATGAAGGGTTCTACCCGGGCTGGACACTGGGTACGCGATTCGAAGGCAGCACGAGTGGAGACGGATCGGTATACGATCTGGCCTTTGGAGGCGGGTACAATTTCTCGCACCATTTCGGAGTCAGCCTCGGGGTTCCATACTATTTCGTTGGCACGCCTACCGCACTCAAGGCGAAGAATCCGCAGGCGGTTTCGGGGACGGGTTTGGGAAACGTCGGGGTGGATCTGAAGTGGCTGTTTCCGAGTCCAACCGTGAATTATGGTTCGACGATTCACCTCGGCGCGCCAACGGGGGATATGAAAAAGGGCTTCAGCACCGGACATGCGACATGGAACTGGACGAATCACATTGAACATGCATGGGGAAATTTCACGCCGTTTATCGATGGAGGCGTGGGGAACACCGTGCCGGATACGCGGTCCTTTCACAAGCCTTTCATGACCTTTGGTTACAACGCGCAGTTTGAGGCAGGAACGGAAGTGGATGCCGGGCCCTTCAGCGTTTCGGGGTCGGCGTATGACGTCGCGCCGTGGGGCACACAAACGGTGGTCAGCCGCGTGTTTCGGTGCACGGGAGGCGTCAAGTGCGGCGCCATAGGAAAGAGCACGAATCGCAAAGGATATTTGAACTCCAGCGTTCAGAGCGGCGGTGCGAGCCTGGCGCGAGACAATGGGTTCAATGCAAGCGTAGACGTGAAGCCTGTGAAGACGATTGATCTCGAGTTCGACTATAGCCGGAGCGTCCCGCTGCGGCTGAATACGTTTTCGTTCGGGATCGGCCTGGATTTGGGGGCGTTGCTGCGGCGGTCTTCGCTAGGCAAATAGTGGAGCGTTACGTTTCCAGGTTAGGGAAGCGGCGTTCGGGAATCTTCGATCGAAAGAATCTGTTGCGGCCGCCCGGCGTTCGGTTGCTTTGTTATTCTACCCACGGCGCGTGGTGGATTTGTGGAATGTAATCAATCCGTGGCGGTTTGAGCTTGCTAGGGGTGTAAAAGCGGCGGCCCTTCGAAACTCCCCTCAAACTTCGGGGTAAACAGGGTGAACAAGACCGCCGCACTCCATAACGTGTGCCCATTTCGCAACTCCGCGACTTTCTTCCTCACCTTCCTTTACCGTACGCACTTGGGAGACAATAGAACTCCAGCCACGGGGAGCTAGAGTGTGCGCATTCGCATCCTGAAAGGTTTTTGGACGTCCGGTCTCGGTCTGACCATTCTCGGAGTGTTCTTCGCGATTTTTCTGACCGCAGCGGGCCTCTTCACGTACTCCTACACAAAATATTCCCGCATGATCGACGCCCGCCTGTCCGGCCACGTCTTGCAAAGCACGACGCAAATTTTCTCGGCTCCCGAGCACATCTCCGTCGGCCAAGCCATCAGCCCTGAAGAGCTTACCGGCTATCTACAGCGATCCGGCTATCGCCCGGAAGCGGATGAAAATGCCCTCGGCCAGTACACGGTGCAGCGCAACTCGGTGGACATTCGTCCGTCCAAGCTCTCTTACTTCGTTGGCGGCAATGCACTGGACGTGCAATTCACCGGAAAGACCATTCGTGCTATCCGTCCGCTCGGCGGAGGCAACACGATCGACCACGCTGAGATCGAGCCGGAGCTCATCACGAATCTTTTCGATAGCGCGCGCGAGAAGCGCCGGCCGGTCCGCTATGACGATCTCCCCCCGCTTCTCGTCCACGCCATTCTGTCCGCGGAGGACAAGCGCTTCTTCGAGCATGGCGGCTTCGACTTCGTGCGCATCGCGGGCGCTGCCTGGGCGGACTTGCGCCACACCAGCAATCATTTTCAGGGCGCCAGCACCATCACCATGCAAGTCGCGCGGACTTTCTTTCTCAGCAACGAGCGCACCTTCCGCCGCAAAGTCGCAGAAGCGATGGTTTCGGTGGAACTCGAGCAGCGTTTCACGAAGCCGCAAATTTTCGAGCTGTACGCCAATGAAGTCTATCTCGGCAACCGCGGCAGCTTCGGAATCCGGGGATTCTCGCAGGCCAGCGTCGCGTACTTCGGCAAGGATCTTCGCCAACTCTCCCTTTCCGAATGCGCTTATCTAGCCGGCATCATTCGCGCTCCAAATTATTATTCCTCCGCCGACCGGCATCCCGAGCGAGGCGCGCAAGCTCGCGACCGCGTGCTCACGCAGATGCTGGAGAACAAATACATCAACGAGCCGGACCTTCAGGAAGCCAAAAAAGCCCCGCTAAATATCGTCAAAGCATCCGTCTCCGGCAGCGAAGCCCCTTACTTCGTCGACATGATCAAGGACCACCTGCTCGACAAGTACTCCGAAAGCGATCTGCTCAGCGAAAATTTTCGCGTTTACACCACGCTCGATCCGGCACTGCAACGCGCCGCCGCCTCTGCGATCGAGGTGGGGATGAAGAATGTCGACATTCTTCTCAGCAAAAAATACGACCGGTGGCGCAAGGAGCAAGCCAAGAAAGGCTCGAACGAGCCGATTCCGCAGGCGCAGGCTGCTCTCGTCGCTCTAGACCCGCGTACTGGAGAGATTAAAGCCGTTATCGGCGGCCGCGACTACGGCCAGAGCCAGCTTAATCACGCCCTGGCTCATCGCCAGCCGGGTTCGGTTTTCAAGCCTTTTGTCTACGCCGCCGCGTTCGACAGCGCAGTCGACGGCGTTCAGCCCGTTGTTACTCCCGCCACCACAATTGACGATGAACCTACCACGTTCGAGTACGATGGCGTCGATTACACTCCCAACAATTTCGGCGAGAGATTTATGGGCCGCGTCACCGCGCGCGACGCCCTTACCAATTCGCTGAACGTAGCCACCGTGAAGGTCGCCGAGCTCATCGGCTACGGGCGCGTTGTGCAAATCGCCCGTCAGATGGGCCTGGGCAATAACATCCGAGCTACGCCCGCGGTCGCGCTCGGCGCCTACGAGATGACCCCGGTAGACGTCGCCGCCGGCTACACCACTTTCGCCAACATCGGCATGCGCGCCGAGCCGCAGTTCATCCGCAACATCATCGGCGCCGACGGCGGCATCCTCGAGAAAGTTACGCCGCAAACGCACACCGCGCTTGACCCGCGCGTCGCTTATCTTGTTACCAGCGTTCTCAAGGATGTCTTGAATCGCGGCACCGGCGCAGGCGTGCGCGCCCGGGGCTTTACTTTGCCGGCGGCGGGAAAAACCGGCACGTCCCGGGATGGTTGGTTTGCCGGCTTCACCTCTAATCTCGTGTGCGTGATCTGGATCGGCTTCGACGACAATCGCGACCTCGGCCTGCCCGGAGGTTCCACGGCTGCGCCCATCTGGGCGGACTTCATGAACCACGCGACCGCGCTCCCCACTTACCGCGACGTGAAGGATTTCGACGCTCCTGAAGGCGTTCAGTCCGTGCTCATCGACCCTGAATCCTTGCAACTGGCCACTTCCAATTGCCCGACCACACGCCAAGAGGTTTACATCGCCGGTTCCGCGCCCACGCAGTACTGCGAAATTCACGGCAGCCACAACGTCTTCACCTCCACTGGTTCCTGGTTATCCCATGTGTTCGGCGGCGGTCAGCCCAAGGAGCCTCCCAAGGACGCCGACGGAAAACCAATTCCTTACGATCCCAATCGGCCGCCCAATGCTACCGGCCAGGGACAGCCTCCCGAACCTGTTGAGGCCAAGGACAAGGAGGATGAAAAGAAAACGAATCCTTTGAAGAAGATTTTTGGTATCTTTGGAGGTAAGAAGAAGGACTCCGACAAGCCTAAGCCGGACGATGCACCGCAGCCGGACAAGACTAAGCCGGATTAACAAAGGAGACTCGCCATGAATCGTCTTCGAATGGCGTTGCCTGTTAGTTTTCTCCTCGTTAGCCTGACCCTCCCGTCCATTGGCCAGACCAGCGACGACGACTCCCGTAAAGAATCATTCGTTTCCATGCAGACGCAGTCACAGGTTTCTAATGCCGCGGCAGGCACTGCCGATCGCCAACTTAGCGGCGAAGAGATGGGAGACCTGTATATGGCTCGCAAGCAGTATCGCGAGGCCACGGAGCAATACAGATCGCTCAGTGCGCAAGATCCTCGCAACGCGATCTATCTGAACAAGCTGGGCATCGCGCTGCACCAGCAAACCGCTTTGGGGGCCGCGCTGAAATATTACGAGCGGGCCGTAAAGGCCAACCCGCACTACGCCGACGCCGAAAACAACATCGGCACCATCTGGTACCAGCGCAAGAAATTCGGGAAAGCCATTCGCGCCTATCAAAAAGCGATCAAGATGCGAGACGACATGCCCGTGCTTTACAGCAACCTCGGCTATGCGTATTTCAGCCAGGGCAAGTATGAAGACTCCATCGTCGCCTTCCGGACTGCATTAGCCAAAGACCCCCAATTTTTTGAGCGCGGCTCTTCGCGGACGGGCTCCATTCTTCAGGACCGCTCGGTGCCCGACCGCGGGCGCTTCTATTTTTTGCTGGCGAAATCCTTTGCTGAGGCCGGCAATGTCGAGCGCGCCGTCTTCTACCTCCGCAAGGCCAAAGAAGAAGGCTGCGCCCAGCTGAATGATGTGAAGAAAGACCCCGCCTTCGCCGCTGTGCTGAAGGATCCGGTGGTCATCGATCTTCTGGCTCCCAAGCCGGTTGAATCCGCGCAACCGTAATCCTCAGCCCGCACAGCTCTGGCGCCGGCGTCTCGTCGGGCACATTCGCCTGAGCTAGCAGCCCGTTCGGGCGTTTACCATTGGTAGCGCCCTCCGCAGGTGTAAATACGAGTTCCCTTGCGTCTGTTACAATGCGTAGGAACCATGTCCCTTGATCGTTTCATCCGTCGCGCTGTGCTTGTTTCGTGTGCGCTGCTCTGCTCTGCGGCGTATCTTAGCGCCCAACAAACTCCTGCCCACGCGAACGGTTCAGCCCAACCCGGCGTCTACCTCGTTTTCCCTTTTGAAAACATTGGCGCGTCCCCTCGTCTCGACTGGCTCGGCGAAGGGCTTGAAGAGCTCACCATCCAGGCGCTTTCCGCCGGAGGCCAGCAGGTCTATTCCCACGCCGGCCGTACCATCGAAATGGAACGCAACGGCCTTCCTTTCTCGGCCAAGCTCAGCCGCGCCAGCATGCTGCGCGTTGCGCAAGATCTCGACGCCGACTTCGTTGTATTCGGCTCCTTCACTTCCGACGGCAAGACTTTGACGATCGATTCGCGCGTCCTGCGCACCGATCCCCTGATGCTGCTTCCCTCCGTACACGAAACGGGTCCTCTTGATTCGCTAATGGAGATGCAATCCAAGGTTGTGTGGCGCCTGCTTTCCGAAAACGATAAAGCATATCGCCCCACGCTGGCGGAATTCTCCAAGGCACAGCGTCCTCTGCGTCTCGACGCTTTCGAGCATTACATACGAGGTCTGCTCGCCAATGAAGACGAGCCGCGCCTGCGTGAATTGCGCGAAGCTTCTCGCCTCGAGCCGGCATGGCCCGATCCCTATTTCGCTCTCGCCGAGACGTATTTCACGCGCAACGATTGCGTCACCGCGCTCTCGTTCCTAGCGCACGTACCGCCCGCTCACGATCGTTACCTTGAGGCGCTCTTCTCTACCGGCGTTTGCCGCTTACAGATGAATCAGCCCGAGCGTGCCGAGGAAGTCTTTATGTCCTTGCAGACCGCCCTGGGTGGCAATGGCAAACACGAGTCGCAAGCCGGCGCGTCGGGCGCGGACCTCCCGGAAATTCTCAACAACGTGGCTGTGGCGCGAGCCCGTCAAGGCAAATCCGCCGCGGCTCAAGCTGATCTTCGCCGTGCCGCCGATCTCGACCCCGATGAGGACGATTATCCTTTCAATCTCGGCCTGCTCGCCATGCAGTCCGGCGACTTCGCCGCGGCTGCAACCGCTTTCCGCGAAGCGTCCGAACGCAAACCGGAAAATCCCGAAGACCGCGCGCTGCTTGTTCACTCTCTGGAAAAAGCGGGAAAGAAAGCCGAGGCGGACCAGGAGCGCGAATCAGCCGCGGAAGCCCTCGGTCCGAACGCCCTGCAGTCCGCGCGTGTGGATGGGAAACTCGACGCGACCTTCCGCCTTGCGCGCATACGAACTGAGTTGGATACCACAGCGCTGCGCCTCGAAATTGCGTCCGCGAGCAGTGGAGCGAATTCCGCTGCAATGAGCACCGCGGTCAACAGCTCGGCATCGCATATTCGACGTGGACGCCAGGAGCTTGCCGCGGGCCGCCTTGATTCCGCCGAAAACGAATTTCGCGGTGTTTTGCGCGCCGAACCTGCCAACGCCGCCGCTCACCGCGGCCTGGCCGAAATCGATCATCGGCGCGGCAAGCTCGACGACGCCGTCAAGGAACTCCAGGCTTCGCTTGCGAGTCGCGATTCCGCGTTGGTGCGCACCATACTCGCACGCATTTATCTGGAGCAGAAGAAACCTGACCTGGCGCGTGCCGAGGTGCAGCGTGCCTTGCAGCTTGCACCCAACTACACAGAAGCCAAACAATTGCTCGAACATCTCCAAAATTCAAAGCCCCACGGAGGCGCGCCATGATCCTGATTCGCGCTCTCTTCGCCAGCCTTATGCCACTCTCTTGGAGGTCGGAACGTCAGCTCCGGCATAAACCATTCGCGACCTATAGGCTTCCGCCTCTGAAAAAACATCTTGTTCTCGTCGCTTTCTCCACCTTCGCGCTCCTTTGCTTTTTTCCCTCCGTCTCCGCGGACGAACACGTTTCCGCGCCCATGGTAATCGACTTGAATCTGCATGGCGTCGTCGAACCCATCCTGGCTACCTATATCGATGAAGGCATCGCGGATGCCGAGCGCCGCCAGGCGGCCTTGATTCTCATCACCATGGACACTCCGGGCGGCCTCAGCGACTCCATGCAAGACATCATCAAGCACATCCTGGCATCGCGCGTTCCGGTCGCCGTGTATATCACGCCCACCGGCGCTCGCGGCGCTTCCGCTGGTTTCTTTATTCTTCTCTCCGCGGATATTGCCGCCATGGCTCCTGGTACGCACACCGGAGCCGCGTCGCCGGTGATTGCCATCGGCGGGTGGCAGCTGCAAGTCGACGAAACCATGAAGCGGAAAATCCTTAACGACGCTTTGGCTTTCTTGCGGAGCTACGCGGAAAAACGCGGGCGCAACACGACTCTAGCGGAAACCGCGGTCACCGATGCCAAAGCGTTTACCGACAAAGAAGCCCTGGACGGCAAGCTGATCGATCTCGTCGCCCCTACAACGGACGACCTGTTGCGGCAGCTGGATGGCCGTCAGATCACGCGCTTTGATGGCAGCAAGACCAAACTTTCGCTTTCGAACGCCAAGCTCACGCCTTTTCAATTGTCCGGCCGGCAGAAATTTCTCGCGCGCATCGTCGAGCCCGACATCTTTTTTGTGCTTCTGATCATCGGCGTGCTCGGCCTCTATACGGAGTTCACCCATCCTGGCGCGATTGCCCCGGGGGTCATCGGTGGTATTTGTGCGGTGCTGGCCCTCTACGCTATGCAAATTCTTCCCGTCAATATCGCGGGAGTGCTGCTAATTCTTCTAGCGCTGGCGCTGTTTATCCTGGAGGCGAAATACACGAGTCACGGAGTGCTTCTTGCCGGCGGCGTAGTGTCCATGCTCCTTGGCGCCATGTTCCTGATTCGCTCGCCGCTCACGGCGGGCGGCGTCAGCCTCGGCGTGGCTCTCGCCGTCACGCTGCCCTTCGCTGCGCTAACCGTTTTCTTGATGCGCCTTGTTCTGCGTTCCCGCTCCTGGAAAACGACGACCGGCCGCGAAGAAATGATCAATGCGCAAGGAATCGTGGTCACTCCGTTGGCGGACGGCATCGAGGGCATGATCCGCATTCACGGCGAACTGTGGCGCGCCTTTTCAACGCAGCCGGTGTCCGAAGGCAAACCCGTGCGCGTGATTAAAATCGAAGGCTTGAAGCTCTACGTGGAACCGGTTGCATAGCGGCGCCCATCGCGTCATTTGCGATTTTCAAGACCAAACTTTGTCTAATGAGTTAGAGTCGCATGGGTTGAGGAGGAACACATGTTCGAGTTCTTCGGTGTAGGCACGCTGGTCGTGATCGGCTTCGTGCTCATCTGGTTCTGGAATTCCCTGTACGTCATCAAAGAGTGGGAGCGCGGCGTGGTCCTCCGCCTCGGCCGAATGTTGCCGCAAGCCAAAGGCGCCGGCCTTAACCTTGTGTTCTGGCCCATCGAAACGCTTACGCGCATGAGCATGCGCATCGAAACGCTGGACGTCCCGCCGCAGGACATCATCACGCGCGACAATATCTCCGTGAAAGTGAACGCCGTCTGTTATTTCCGCATCGTCGACGCCAATCTCGCTCTGTCCCAAGTGCAGAACTACCAATACGCAACCTCGCAGCTCGCGCAGACCACCATCCGCAGCGTCGTCGGCCAATTCGAGCTCGACGAAATTCTCGCTCAGCGCGACAAAGTCAACGCCAAGCTGCAGGTTATTCTCGATACGGAAACCGAGCCCTGGGGCATCAAGGTCAGCAAAGTCGAAGTGAAACAGGTCGACATCCCCGAGCAGATGCAGCGAGCCATCGCCCGACAGGCCGAAGCCGAACGCGAGCGCCGCGCAAAAATTATTCACGCGGACGGCGAGTTCCAAGCCTCCTCGAAATTGGCCGAAGCTGCCAAGGTCCTCGAGACGCAACGGTCCGCCATCCAGCTCCGTTATCTGCAGACTCTTACCGAAATAGGTGTTGAGAAGAACACAACCATTGTGTTTCCGCTGCCCATCGATATTATTAACAGTTGGGTGCAATCGTTAGGGGGACAAAACAAGTAAGAATGGCATCAGGAGGTAGACGCGGGGGAGCCGGCGAGCGCGTGCTCGAGAGCAGGCACGTCATCGGCCTGTTCATGCTGATGCTCCTATTCTCCGGTGTTTTCTTCACGCTGGGCTACGTTATGGGCCGCAATCAGTATGACGGCCAGGTGCGCGCCGCATCGAATCCGCGCACGCTGCAGCCTACTCCCGTGGCTCCCAAATCCGACCCGCCCGCAAAGCGACCGAAGGATGCGCGCCGCGATTCCGATCCCGGTACGGACGTCAACTCTCAGCCCAACTCTGACTGGAGTTTCTATAATTCCGGCAAGTCTTCTTCGCCTGACGACAATCTGAAGCCAGCGTGGTCCATACCCGCTCCGCGCACCGTTCCTGCCGCAGCAAGAGGTAAGAACGCAAAACCATCCACCGCGCCCGCGATTCCCGCCAATTCCTACACCTTGCAAGTCGCCGCCCTGCGCCGCGAAGCGGACGCCATGAGCCTCGCCTCTCACCTGCAAAAGAAAAAATTTCCCGCCTTCGTTGTTTCCCCGCAGGGCGACAAATATTACCGCGTTCAGGTTGGCCCCTACGCCGATCAAAAATCCGCGGACGCCGCCAGGAAGGGCCTCGAGGGCGCCGGCTTCAAAGCTATCGTGAAGCATTGATGTCGTTGCGTTCCTGGACTCATTTTTTTCCTCCTTATCCGGGACCAGCCATTCCCCCCGCTTTTCGTTTGGTCTGCGCCGCCGTCTCCGGCGCGGCTTTGTCTCTTTCGTACACGGGATTTTATTTCAGCATCTACTCCTGGCTCTGCATCGGCCTGCTTCTCGTCGTTATTCTAGACGCGCGCCCGCACATCGCCTTTGCCTGCGGCTTCGCGCACTCGCTCCTTTTCGTTTTCACTTCTGAGTCCTGGATTGCCACCGTCCTCGCCGTCCACGGCGGTCTCTCCCGCGTCGGCGGGTGGGGAATTCTATTTCTCATCGCTTTGGTGATAGGCACTCTCACCGGCAGCTTCGCGTGGTGCGTTCGCCGTCTTGCCCAGCGTAGCCTGCTGCTCGCCTGCCTCGGCGCGCCGTTTCTATGGGTCACCTTCGAATTCGCCCTCGCGCATCTCCCCGAAATCAGCTTTCCCTGGAATTTGCTGGGTTATCCCGCTTCCTCGAATCTAGGCCTTCTTCAGCTCACCCCGATCACAGGAATTTGGGGCCTCTCCTTCGTGGTCGCCGGTTTCAACTCGCTCCTCGCTTGGACGATTTTGGCTCCCGAGCCGCCCCCCAGAATTCGCGCCACGATCCTCGCTTCGGCTGCCGTTCTCATTCTAGCGGTCATGGCCATCGGTCCGCGTTTCGTCCCGCGAACTTCCGCCAATCACTTCGCCCGCGCCGTCCAGCCCAACTTTCCGGAAGCTATGGAGTACCCGCCGGACTGGTTTCGTGCTCACGCGCGCGATCTCGAGGAAATCGAGCAACTGAGCCTCGCGCCTTCCAATCACGCGACCGACCTTCTCGTCTGGCCGGAAGCGCCCGCGCCCTTTTCCTTTGAAGACCCGCAGTTCGCGCGCCATGCTTCGCTGCTCGCCATTCATTTTCAGCATCCCTTCCTGGCCGGAGTCATCCAGTGGGAGCCCGCGCCCGAATCATCCGCCAACGCGCACGCCGCGCTCGCTCCTTACAACAGCGCCATTCTGCTCGATCCGCAAGGGCAAAAAGTTTTCACCTACGACAAAATTCATCTCGTTCCTTTCGGCGAGTACGAGCCTTTCCCGCTGATTCATAGCGTGGCTGCTGGCGTTTCTGACGAAATCGGCAGCTTCCGCAAGGGCAGCAAATATTCCGTCGCGCATCTCCCCGGCGGCTACAGGTTCGGCGCGTTTATTTGTTACGAAGCTATTTTCCCCGGAGAAGTACGCCACTTCGCCTCTGCTGGCGCGGATCTCTTGATCAATATTTCCAACGATGGCTGGTTCGGCCGCTCCGCAGCGCCGGAGCAGCATCTGCGCATGGCTCGCGTCCGCGCCGTCGAAAATCGCCGCTGGCTCCTTCGCGTCACCAACAATGGCTTCACCGTCAGCGTCGATCCCTACGGCCGCATCTTCAGCCTGCTTCCTCCCGATGTCCGCGCCGCCGTTGATTTGCCCTACGACTTTCGAACGGACGAAACGCTCTACACGCACTTCGGCGATTGGTTCGCTTGGCTCTGCGTCTTCGTTTCCGCTATTCTGTTAGCATTAACTTTTCGGAAAGGAAACATTGCGCGCGAGGAGCTCCTGATACCGGTTGGGGAAATTCCGCCGTCGCTGGCGACCAGCAGCTAACAGGTTTGAGCATTGCAGGGTCGTTGTAGGGGCGCGCTTCAGCGCGTCCCAGCGGCGTCAGCCGCCAGTCAACAGGCTTTTAGCTCTTAAACGCGCGCCTACATCTCATGATTCTCGAAGACCTCCAGCACCGCTACGAACTCCTCAAGCCGCGCATCACGATGGTCCGGAGCTATCTTTGACGCCGCGCCACATCGCGAACGTCTGAAATCCCTCGAAGCCCGCATCGCAGCGCCCGAGTTCTGGAACAATCAGGAAGCCGCGCAATCCGTCCTGCGCGATCGCAAACGCTCGGAAGAGCAAATTGCCGCCGATGAAAAGCTCACCTCGCTTTCCGGCGACCTCGACACTTACATCCACCTGGCACATGAAGAAACCAACGCCGAGCAGCGCAACGATCTGCTCAAGGAGCTCGACCGCGAGCTCAACAACGCCGAAACATATATCGCGGACCTGGAAACCAAAACGCTGCTTTCCGGCGAAAGCGATCATCTCAACGCCATCATGACCATTAAGCCTGGAGCCGGCGGCACCGAGTCCCAGGATTGGGCCTCCATTCTGCTGCGCATGTATCTCCGCTGGGCCGAGCGCAAAGGCATGACCGCCGTTGTTCTCGACGAAACTCCCGGCGAAGAAGCCGGCATCAAGAACGCCACCATCCAGTTTGCCGGCGAAAACGCCTACGGTCTCCTCATCGGAGAAGCCGGTGTGCATCGCCTTGTGCGCATCTCTCCGTTTGACCAGGCCGCGCGCCGCCACACTTCGTTCGCCTCTGTATTCGTTATTCCCGAAGTCGACGACAAGATCGAAATCAACATCCGCCCGGAGGATCTGCGCGTCGATACCTTCCGTTCCGGCGGCAAAGGCGGCCAGAACGTCAATAAAGTCGAGACGGCAGTGCGCATCACGCATCTTCCCACGAACATCGTCGTGGGCTGCCAGGTCGAGCGCAGCCAGCACAAAAATCGCGAGCTAGCCATGAAAATGCTTCGTTCCCGCCTCTACGATCTGGAAATTCAGAAGCGCAAGGCGGAAACCGACCGCCTTGACGAAACCAAGATGGACATCTCTTTCGGCAGCCAGATCCGCTCCTACGTCATGCAGCCCTATCGCCAGATCAAGGACCATCGCACCAAATTCGTCGTCGGCGATGTCGACCGCGTCCTTGATGGTGACCTCGACCCCTTCATGCGCTCCTACCTCATGGCCAAGAAAACGAAGGGCAAGCTCGAAATCCAGCCGGACGACGAAATGAAAGTGGATACGGAGTAGCCCGTTTCGCGCGATTCTAGTAGCAGCCCCGTGAGGTGACGGGGCCGCGGAGCGGATTGCATGCGGAGCAGGGTGCGTGTATGTTAGCGGTCCCACGGCGACCACGACCCGACTTGTTCAGAACGGAGACGCTCATGATCTTTGGTATGACGTATTTGACGTTCGTGCACGTCTTGTTGAGCTTGATCGGGATCTTGGCTGGATTGGTCGTACTCTTGGGGCTGCTCACCTCGAAACAACTCCCCGGTTGGACTGCGGTTTTTATTTGGAGCACGGTGGCGACGAGCGTGACTGGGTTCCTGTTTCCGTTCCACCGCTTTTTGCCGTCCCATGCGATCGGCATCATATCGCTGGTAGTGCTTGCGATCGCCGTCTACGCTCTTTATGGGCGGCACCTCGCTGGCGCGTGGCGGCGCACCTACGCGATCACGGCCGTGCTCGCCCTCTACCTCAATGTTTTTGTCCTGATTGCGCAACTCTTTATGAAAGTGCCGGCGTTGAAGGTGCTGGCTCCAACGCAAAGCGAGGCGCCATTTAAAGAAGCCCAACTCGCGGCGCTGGTCGCCTTCGTCGTCCTGACCATTCTCGCGGCAATCCGGTTCCACAGCCAGCCGGTTCAGCCGGCCTCCTGACCACGCAGGAAGGATCGCCCCGGCGCCGGGTGCCCAGGTACGATCGCTAACGTTTCGGCTCAGCCGGCGCGTTTTTGAGCAAGGCCCTAATCGCCGAAACCGTTCAATGTCCCAAATCGCCATTCGACCCTGAAATTCGACCATTCGATGGGTTTCACTTTACCAACGAATTAAACCTGCGTTACCATTCACCGTGCGATCTACATTTCGTCGCTGGCATAAACCGTGCGGTAGCTCGATAGGCGCTCGCTTGCTTCCACGCAACCCATGCTCCTTTTCCGGGTTAAGCCTTTTAGAATCCGCACTTCCGAAGAGTTCGCCCGCAAGTCGTTTAGAATCCGCACTTACAGAAATACCGGGGGGGGCAGTTGCCTCGCGAAGAATTGCCCAGCCGGCGAAGGCGCAGATGCCGTTCGACCCGCGATTTTCGCCGTTTAATGCGCCTTATCGCCGTTCAATTCAATTCGTTGATTCTTGTCAGGCCGGATGGTAGCTTACTGAAGATACCGAATGGCGTGGAAGTTAGGCGTGTCGCGAACTGTGTCCCCGCGCCTTATGTTTGCCGCTTTGCATCCAAGCTTTGATGTGGTGAAAAAGGAGAGCCCGTTTTGAGCGAAGCCTCACGGAATTTTTTGTTTACTTCGGAGTCCGTCACCGAAGGCCATCCCGACAAGATTGCTGATCAAATATCCGACGCCGTTCTCGATGAAGTAATGCGGCAGGATCCGAAGGGCCGTGTCGCGTGCGAGACGCTGGTGACCACCGGCTTGGCCGTGGTCGCCGGAGAAATCACCACTAGCGCGCACGTGGATTACGACAGCTTGGTGCGCGACACGATTCGCGGCGTCGGCTATGACGACGCAACCTACGGCTATGACGGTTGCACGTGCGCGGTCATGTGCACCGTGAAGCGCCAGTCGCCGGACATCGCCATGGGCGTGGACACTGGCGGCGCGGGCGACCAAGGGCTGATGTTTGGTTTCGCTTGCGATGAAACAGATGAGCTGATGCCCATGCCCATCCAACTGGCCCACCACTTGACGCAACGCCTCTCGGAAGTTCGCAAGTCCAAGAAAGTTGATTTCCTTCGCCCGGACGGAAAATCCCAAGTCACCATCGAATACCGCAATGGACGCCCGGCGCGCGTGGACACGGTGGTGATTTCGACGCAGCATGACGAGAAGGTTTCCACCAAGAATTTGCACGATGCGGTTATGGAGTACGTGATTCGGCCCATCGTTCCGGCGTCGATGCTCGATCGCAATACGAAGTACCACATCAACCCGACAGGGCGTTTCGTGATTGGCGGGCCCATGGGCGACGCGGGATTAACCGGCCGCAAGATTATCGTGGACACCTATGGTGGCTACAGCCGTCACGGCGGCGGTGCATTCTCTGGCAAGGATCCGTCGAAGGTGGACCGCTCGGCGTGCTACATGGCGCGGTACATCGCGAAGAACATTGTGTCTGCGGGTTTGGCGCGCAAGGCGGAAGTGCAGCTTGCTTACGCTATCGGCGTGGCGGAGCCGGTTTCCGTGATGGTCGATACGTTTGGCACGGAGAGCGTGCCGGAAGAGCGCATCACCGAGCTCGTGCGCGAGAATTTTTCGCTGACGCCGAAGGGAATTATCGAAGCACTGGATTTGCGCCGGCCGATTTATAAGCCGACGGCGGCGTATGGGCACTTTGGGCGCAGCGGGCCGGGATTCACCTGGGAGCGTACGGACCGCGCGGCCGCTCTGCGCAAGGCCGCGGGCTTGGGTGCGAACTCCAGCGCGGGCGTCGAAGTGGGCGCGCGAGCCTAGAGCCTAGCGTAGCTGCCACATAATCGAGACGAATCCATCGTTTCAGCTTGGGCATTGGGAATTTAAGAATTTCAATTCGAGGAGCACCACTTTGGCTATCGCGGAAATGAAAAAAGGCGACGTGAAAGATATTTCGCTGGCGGATGCTGGGAAGCGCAAGATCGAGTGGGCGGCGCAGCAAATGCCGGTGCTCGAGATCATTCGCAAGCGGTTTGCGAAGGAGCAGCCTCTGAAGGGCTTGCGTGCTTCGGCTTGTCTGCATGTGACGAGCGAAACGGCGAACCTGATGATTGCGTTGCGAGATGGCGGCGCGGACGTGGTATTGTGCGCGTCCAATCCGCTTTCCACGCAGGATGAAGTGGCGGCTTCGCTGAACCGCGACTTCAACATTCCGACGTATGCGATCAAGGGCGAGGACAACCAGACATACTACTCGCACCTCGGCGCGGCGCTGGAGCACAAGCCGCAGTTCACAATGGATGATGGCGCGGACTTGGTGACCATGCTGCTGACCAAGCGCACGGACCTGGTTCCCAATGTGATCGCCGGCACGGAAGAAACGACCACCGGCGTGATTAGGCTGCGCGCGATGGCCAAGGATGGCACGCTGAAGTATCCGATCATTGCGGTGAATGACGCGCAGACGAAGCATTTCTTTGATAATCGCTACGGCACGGGGCAGTCGACGCTGGATGGCGTGATTCGCGCTACAAATCTCCTGCTAGCCGGGTTGAAGGTAGTGGTTGCGGGCTACGGCTGGTGCGGGCGCGGCATCGCGATGCGCGCGAAGGGACATGGCGCGGACGTGATCATTACGGAAATTGATCCGACTAAAGGCATCGAGGCGGTGATGGACGGATTCCGCGTGATGCCGATGGCCGACGCAGCGAAGGAAGGCGACGTTTTCATCACCGTGACCGGGAACAAGAGCGTCATTCGCACCGAACATTTTGAAGTGATGAAGAATGGCGCGGTGGTTTGCAACTCCGGGCACTTCAACGTGGAAATTGACATTCCCGCGTTGGAGAAATTGTCGAGCGGCAAGAGGGAAGTGCGGCCGCTGGTCGATGAATATGTGCTCAAGGGTGGACGCAAAGTGTACCTGCTGGGCGAAGGCCGCCTGGTGAATTTGGCGACCGCGGAAGGCCATCCAGCCGCGGTGATGGATATGAGTTTTGCGAACCAGGCCCTCTCGGCGGAATACCTGCTGAAGAATTACAAGACGCTTAAGCCGCAAGTCTACGTCGTGCCGGAGCACCTCGACCGCGAAATCGCGCGGCTGAAGCTCGAATCCATGGGTCACAAACTGGATAAGCTCACGCCGGAGCAAGAGCACTATCTGGCTTCCTGGCAAGAAGGCACCTAGCAACTGGTATCCGGCCGGAGATTAATTATGGGCGGCTTTAGCCGCCCATAATTGTTTGCGAGAAGCGCAAACGCCTAATGCCGGCTGTGCGGGCGAAATTTATGTGGGATCTCTGCACACATTCTCTAGCAATTAGCAAAGTTCGCGGCGCTTCCTACGCTGACGTGCGCGTGATGCATTTGCGGCAGCGCGACTTGACCACGAAGAATGGGCAAGTGGGGACGCTGGCGCAGTCGGAGTCCATCGGGATCGGCATCCGCGTGCTGGCGAATGGCGCTTGGGGATTTGCCTCCACGGACCGGCTGACTCGTGACGGCGTAGCGGCTTGCGCGGCGCAGGCGGTTTCGATCGCGAAGGCTTCGGCGCTGGCGAAGCGCGAAGACGTGGTAATGGCGCCGGAGAATGCGTACGTGGACAGTTGGCAGAGCCCGTTTCTCAAAGATCCGTTCGAAATCCCGCTGGAAACGCAATTGGCGCTGCTGCTTGCGGCGGATGCGGAGATGCGGCGCGTTAAGGGCGTGACGCTCACTGAGACGGACATGCAGTTTCGGAAGATTGATTCGTGGTTTGCGTCAAGCATCGGGTCGCGGATTCATCAGCGGAAAGTGATTACCGGCTGCGGGATTGTGGCCACTTCGTTTCAAGGCGACGAAATTCAGAAGCGGTCGTATCCGAACAGTTTTGGCGGGCAGCACGCACTGCAAGGGTATGAGTTGGTGGAGTCGCTGGATTTGCTGGAACATGCGCCGGTGATTGCGGAAGAAGCGGTGGCATTGCACTCGGCGGCGCAGTGCCCGCAAAAAACGGGTACGCTGATTTTGGGCGGCAGCCAGTTGGGTTTGCAGATTCATGAATCGGTGGGGCATCCGATTGAGCTGGATCGCGTGCTGGGACAGGAAGCGAATTTCGCGGGCACGAGTTTTCTTACACTCGATCAGCTCAACAAGCTTCGCTACGCCTCGGACATCGTGAACGTGGTGGCCGACGCGAGGGTCGATCATGGACAGGGGCTGGGGACGTTTGCCTATGATGATGAAGGTGTGCCGGCGCAGTGCACGGACATCATCAAGGCTGGGCAGTTTCGCGGATATCTTTCAAATCGCGAGACGGCGCACCTAATCGGGCTCAATCGCTCTTCCGGTACTATGCGCACGGAAAGCTGGAATCGGCTGCCGATTATTCGGATGACCAATATCAGTTTGCTGCCGGGAACCTGGTCATTCGACAACCTGATAGCAGATACGGATGACGGGATTCTGATGGAGACGAATCGCTCCTGGTCCATCGATGATCGCCGGTATCAATTCCAGTTTTCAACAGAGATTGGCTGGGAGATCAAGGGCGGGAAGCGCGGGCGGATGTTGAAGAATCCGAGCTACAGCGGAATTACGACGGAGTTCTGGAATTCGTGCGATGCGATCTGCAAACGCGAGCATTGGACGCTGTGGGGCACGCCGAATTGCGGCAAGGGCCAGCCGATGCAGACCATGGGGACCGGCCACGGAGCATCGCCTTCGAGGTTTCGCGACGTGCGGATTGGGGCGGCGTTTTCCAAACAATGAGTGCGGCGCGCAAATCCAGTGCGGGGGCAGCCAGCGCAAAGGGCGCCGCTACGGAGCGCGAGCTTCGGGGCATCATCGATACGGTGCTGCGGCTGGCTAAATCCATTGGCGTTGAGGAGACGGAAGTCCACGTCGATGAAACGATCAGCGCGCTGACACGCTTTGCCAATAACGGCATTCACCAAAACGTGGCAGAGCATACCGTGAATGTGTCGGTGCGAACGCAGGTGGACCAGCGCACCGCGCGCGCCACGACGAATCGCATAGATGAAGACTCGCTGCGTGCGGCCATCGAGGCGTCTCTTTCTTTGGCGCATAGCCAGCCGAAAAACCCACTTTTGTTGCCGATGCCTGGAAAGCAGCGCTACCGCAGGGTCAACCGTTTCATCAAGCAGACCGCGGCGCTGACGCCGGAAGATCGCGCGCGTGCGGTGCGGCGGGCTTGCGATCTGGCGGTCAAGAAGGGCCAGACGGCCGCGGGCATTTTCTCGAGCGCGCAGTCGCACAGCGCGATGGGGAATTCACGCGGCCTGTTTGCGGCGTATCGCGACACGCACGCGGTGTTTTCCATCACCATGCAGGAAGGCTCGGCCGCGAGCTGGGCGAAGGAAAACGCTGCGGACGTTTCGCACATCGATCCCCAACGATTGGCGGAACGCGCGAGCGACAAGGCGCACCGGGCCGTTGATGCCCGGGAGCTTGCGCCGGGCCGGTACACAGTAATTTTGGAACCAGCCGCGGTGCTCGACCTTGTGGGCTTTCTCTTTTATGACTTTGCGGCAACGGCTGTGCAGGACAAGCGGTCTTGCTTCAACGAGCGCATGGGCAAGCAGGTGTTCGGGAACAACATCAGCATCGTGGATGACGTCTACCATCCATTGCAACTTGGTGCTCCCTACGATGGCGAAGGCAGTCCGCGGCAGCGAGTCCTGCTGGTGGATCGCGGGGTGCCGAAGAATTTAGTGTATTCGCGGGCTTCAGCGAAAGTGACGAAGAAGAAGCCCACTGGCCACGGCTTCATGCTGCCGAACGAATACGGCGAAGCGCCGATGAACCTGGTTTTTTCGGGCGGCAAGAGTTCGCTGGAGGAAATGATTGCGTCGACCGAGCGGGGGTTGCTGGTGACGCGGCTGTGGTACATCCGCGAGGTCGACCCCTACGAAAAAATCATGACTGGGATGACGCGGGACGGGCTGTTCTTGGTGGAAAAAGGGCGAGTGACTTCGGCGGCGCGCAATTTCCGGTTTAATCAGTCGATCCTGGAGATGCTGCGCAATGCGGAGATGATGGGGCCCGCAGTGCGCGCAACGGGCGAAGAAGCGTTCGAGATGGTCGTGCCCGCCATGAAAATTCGCGACTTTCACTTCTCGGAAGTCACAAAGTTTTAATCTCTCTTTTTTTCAAGAAGGCAGCTTACTTCGACACCGGGGCCAAATAAGGGCGTTCCACGACCGTAGCTCGCCGGGACGGAAGCTCGCTTTCGTCGATGCGATCCAGAATCCGAAGCGGGATGCCCATTTCCTTGCAAGCCTCTACGGCAGCGTCGTTGAAATACAGAAACACAAGAAACTGGCCCTGCTGCTTGTACTTCGTTCGGGCTACGGAGCCTTGGGTGTCCGTCTCGATAGTCGTATAGACCAAGATTCTTTCCGCGTATCGAAAGTTGCTCTTGGTCATCCGAGTGTCGAGCGTCTTAGTTAAGCGCACATGGGGCAGCGAACCTGACGAAACTTCATCTAAGGTCAAACCCACTACCGAGAACATGTCTATCCTCTGCGCGCGCTGATTCTTCGCGCACTGCCCGCATCCTTAAGGTAGATTGGGACCGATTATCACAATGATCCGCCCCGCAAGGCAGGAGGTACAGTAGGGATATGTCCGTTGATCCAAAATTGTTCCGAAAAGGTTACTTCAATTCTGAGCCGGGCCTGCGACATTGTCTTCATGCGCCGCAAGCCAGTAAGGCCACCGAAACTATTGAGCCGATGGAGGTTAACGGGAAGGTAGGGTGAAATATTGCGTCAATCTTGGGGAGGAGTTCGTCATCGTAGGCGACATGCTTCGGCCGCCAAGGGCGAGACTCGATGGCGGTCGGCTTTCACCTCACGAGCGACCCACAAAATTCGATTTGTCGAATGCAAATTCTGCGTTGTACAAGCAGGGCCTCCGCGTTCGATAAACAACTATGTGCCCGCACCCCAATTGGGGGCACCCGGACCACGACGCGTGCGGAACCGGCTTTATTGCGCGCCTGGGCGGCGCGCCCAATCACGACATCATTGAGCATGCCCTGACGGCGCTTGAGCGTTTGACGCACCGCGGGGGTGTCGACGCGGATGGCGCCAGCGGCGACGGCGCAGGGCTATTGACCTCGATACCAGAGGCTTTCTTTCGGGCGAGGGCGCAGGAGCAGGGAATTGAGCTTCCTGAGGCCTTCGGGTTGGGTTTCGCGTTCTTTCCTGCCGGGTCGGCGGCTGATGCCCGGGCGGCTGTAGAAGCTGCTGCGGACGTGGAGCGCCTGCGGGTAGTTGGCTGGCGGCGCGTTCCGGTGAACACCAATTCGTTGGGGCGGATGGCGCTTGAGACGATGCCGGAAGCCTGGCAGTTCTTCGTCGAGCCATTTCATCCGGCGCGCGGGGCGTCACGGTTTGAGTGGCGACTGGCGCTGCTGCGCAAGCGCGCCGAGTCTTTGCTGCCGGAGCGCTGCTACATCTGCTCGCTTTCTTCGCAGACCGTCGTGTACAAGGGCCTGCTGACACCGTGGCAGTTTCCGCAATTCTACGAAGACCTGCGGAACCCGTCCTTTGCGACAACGTTTGCCGTCTTTCACCAGCGGTATTCGACCAACACGCAGCCGTCATGGCATCTGGCGCAGCCATTCCGGTACGTGGCGCACAACGGCGAGATCAACACGATTGTTTCCAATCGCCGGTGGTTGCGCGCGAAAGAACGGGAGATTCGCGCGAAGCTGACCGCCGGCCCGTGGCTGCGGCTTCTCGAAGAAAACGTCAGCGATTCGGCGAGCTTCGACAATGGCTTCGAGTTGAAATTGCTGGAAGGATTTTCCGCGGATGCCGCCATGCTGTCGATGGTTCCGCCCGCGTTTGAGAATGATCCCCTGCTCTCGCGGGATGTTCGGGCTGCGCTGGCGTCTTTGTCCCAGCACGGCGAGCCGTGGGACGGCCCAGCTGCGCTGGTTTTCTCCGACGGGCAGTTTGTGGGCGCGAAGCTGGATCGCAACGGATTGCGGCCGCTGCGTTACACGCTGACACACGATGGGCTGCTTATCGCGGGGTCCGAAGTAGGAATCATCGACTTGGATGAGTCGCGCATCGCAGAACGCCAGCGGCTCGGACCGGGCGAAATGATTCTGGCGAATCCCGCGACGGGAACTGTTTTTCGTTATCGCGAGATCCTGAAGCGGCTGGCTACGCTGCAATCGCGCAACTCGATGCCAGTGGTGCGGCAGGTCAGTGTCTCTGGAGCTGCGGCGGCTGTGAGCGTGGAGCGTCCGGAACGCATGGCCGCGGCGGCGGGCTGGACGGAAGACCAATTCAAAATTCTGTTTTCGCCGTTGGTGCAAGGGCACGAAGCGAACTGGAGCATGGGAGACGACGCGCCACCGGCGTTTCTTTCTAACTTGCCGCGCACGCTGTGGGATTACTGTAAACAGCGTTTCGCGCAGGTGACCAACCCGCCGATCGATCCCCTGCGCGAATCGCATGTGATGTCGCTTGCCGTGCATCTTAAGAACGGGATCGTGTTGCCCAGTCCCCTAATTGGCGCGGCGCAGCTCGCCGAGCTTTCTACGACATTCGGTCCTGTACAGAACATCGACTTTACTTTTTCCGCCCCAAATGAAGTTCCGGGCGCACGCTGCAGTTTGGCTCAGTTGACTACCCCTCTGAGCGGCAGCGGGCGTCCGGGGCTTCTCCTCCTTTCGGACCGCGGCATCAGCAGTGAACGCGCGGCGCTCCCGGCGCTGCTGGCCACCGCGGCGGTATGGAAGGCGATGGTTCGCGAAGGTTTGTGGGACGTGCCGCTGATCGTGGAATCGGCGCAGGTTTTCGATACGCATCACATTGCTTTGCTGGTGGCTGCGGGCGCGAGTGCGGTGGTGCCGTATCTTGCGGAGCAGTTCGCGGAATCGTTGGAGGCCGGCGGGACGGAGCGAATGCGCGCGGCGATCAACGCGGGTTTGCTAAAAGTTCTAGCGCGCATGGGAGTCTCGACGCTGGCGAGCTATCGCAATAGCCATCTGTTTGAGATTGTCGGGCTTTCGGAAGAGGTCTGCGCCGAGTTTTTCGAGGATGCCGCCGATTTTCCCGGACAGAAGAGCCTGGACGATCTGCTTGGCGATTATTTGCGCATGCACCGCGCGGCGTTTTCGGGTGCTGCCGTCGAACTGGCGGACGCGGGGTTGTATCGCTTCCGAAAGGGCGCGGAGCTGCACGCTAATTCGCCGGAAATTGTGCGGCGCATGCATGCGCACGTGCGCGCGCCGGATGCTGGGAAATTTTCCGCTTTCGAGGAACTGGCGGAGAGCCAGGGCACGGTGTTTCTGCGCGACCTGCTGGAGACGGTGCCGGCGCCCCCGGTTGCGTTGGAGGAAGTTGAGCCGATCGATGCGATTGTGCGGCGATTCAGCACACAAGCGATGTCGCTCGGATCGCTTAGCCTTGAAGCGCATCGGACTCTTGCGCTGGCGATGAACTCGCTTGGCGGGCGCAGCAACACAGGAGAGGGCGGCGAGGATCCTTCGCTGTATCGTCGCGAGCCGCATGCGGCGAACAAAATCAAGCAGGTGGCTTCGGGGCGGTTTGGCGTTACGGCGGACTACCT
>Ga0209647_1000452_pt1 | contig 38500 bp, 35 predicted proteins | sample GraSoi_2013_60cm_FD_185827 | JGI IMG/M metagenome (GOLD analysis project Ga0209647, IMG submission 185827) | Grasslands soil microbial communities from the Angelo Coastal Reserve, California, USA - Sample 9_17_2013_60cm (SPAdes) (version 2) | ecosystem: Environmental > Terrestrial > Soil >... | reverse complement strand
GTCCAGGCGGGCGCGGTCGGCAGCGTTCACGGTGACGATGATCCCCTTGCGCATCCCCGAGACTCGCACGCCAGCGAGCCCCTGGGAATCCTCAAAGGGACTCAATTGTCAGGTCGGATCCACTAGCATGTCGCCGGCGTGCATGTCAGCGCGCCGCCGGCAGGCCGAAAAAACTGCACAACCGCCGGAGAATTTCCGCCGAGCTCGGCGCCGGGGCCACATCGACGGCATACTCGCGGGAGCGCAGACGGGCGACGTTCCACTGTTGACGCTCCGCCATGATAGCGGCAAGCGCCTCACCGAGTTCCGGGCGGCGCTGCAGGAGCGGGGCCACGTCGTCCTTGCGAACTTCGTAGAGCAGCGCCGTGGTGAGCGCGACGATGGTGGCGCGGCGCGCTTCGCCGGTCAGCAGAGAGATCTCGCCGAATACGTCGCCGGCGCCCAGGCAATCGACGGCAATCTCGGCGCCGTTCCTGTCGGAGACACGCACTTCGAGTGCGCCCTCGGCGACGAAGAAGAGCGAACCGCCGGCGTCGCCCTGGCGGACGACCACGCTGCCGTCTTTGACGGGGCATTCGGCCAGATGTTCGGCCAGGTCAGCGAGCTCTGCCGGCGTGAAGGCGCTGAACGGGCCGATCGCCCCGAGCAACGCCGTCAGAGGTGGCCGTTTGCGCCCGCTGGGAAGATCGGCGCGGGATACCGCTATTTCTCGCCGCGGCGCCGAAGCGGCCATGCCTGCATGGCGCAGCGCCTCCAAAACGCCCGACAACACAGCGTCGCGACACGCGTTTTCCTCGGCGAAATCGGGAACCCAGAAGCGGACGACATAAATGATGCCGCTCTCGCCGCAGTCCTGCACCAGGATGTCCGGACGCAGATTGGGGAAGGATCGCGTCGCCGAGATCGCGCCGGCAAGGAGAACTTGCTTGGCGCGATCCACCGGCACCCGATGATCGAGCGGCAATCGCAAATTGACACGGAATGTCGGTTCCGGATCGCTGTAGTTGATGAGCCGGCCGGTCGCGATCAGGCCGTTGGGCACTACCACGACCGCGCCGTCGCGAGTTACCAGCCGGGTGGTGCGCCAAGTGATCTCGTCGACGCGGCCGACGAGACCCGGCGAGGGCTCCACCCAGTCGCCGATGCGATACGGGTGATCGAAATTCAGGGCGATGCCCGAGAACACGTCGCTGATGATGTAGCGCAAAGCGAAGCCAATGACGGCAATGAGGACGCTCGACGTAGCGATGAAGCCCGTCGCCTGCTGCTGGAAGACGAAGATGAGAATGGCGATCGCGGCGAGGACGAACATAATGCCATGCAGCAGATCGCTGAGAAGGCGAGGGTATTGGGTCGGGCGCGGCGCCGAGAGCGCGGCGCGGTAGAGCAGAAAATCGAGGAGCCGCGCGCAGAACCACGCGACGGCAAGCCAGGCGATCACGCCGGATACATAACGGGTTCCGCTGATGAAAGGGAGGTCGGTTGCGTAGCCGCCAATATCATTCGCGCGTAGCGACAGACCGTACGCAACGAATGCGGCGGCCGCTAGGACCGCCGGGGAGATGAGACGCCGATAGCCCGGCACGGTCATTGCGAGCGCCGCGGCACAACGGTTGCACCAGGGAAATTGGTAGCGGAACGGGCAACGATCGGAAAGCCGTTTCTCGACCGTGCCAGCTCGTTGGTCGTCTTTGGGTCACGAAACGAGGCGCAGCCTGCCTCGTGGCGCGCTGCGGCGCGGCGCGCGCTGACCACAGCCAACGGGCCACCAGTCGGGCGAGGCCGGGATCGCCATCGCGAGCGGCTCGCCGGCCACCGTGAGCGTGGCGTGCCGGAACCCATGTACGTAGACAATCGTGCCGTCGTCCTCGCGCCAGGGAGCGGAACCGAGGTAGCGCCACTGCTGTAGATTCCACGGAGGGGCGGCTTCGTTTTGCGGCATCGCGTCGGCGGCCCCGGTAAGATGTCTCTGGAGCAGCGACAAGCGCTCCTTGAGCTGTCGGCGCGCTTGGGCGAGTTCGGGGTCGCCCTCATCCATCACGGCGCAGGTCGGCACGCAACGCATTTGGAATCTCCCTGTCTGAACGGACCGCATGAGGTGACGGCCGGCTTCCGACGCCACGCTCACGACGTGCTGTCGGGGCTGAGGCGGAGGAACTGGACGCGACGGTTGCGGCCATCCATGGGATCGGCGACGAGCGGCTCTGTCTTGCCCTTGCCCACGGCCATGAGGCGGCTGGCCTCGACGCCGTGATCGACGAGGTAGCGGACCACGGCCACGGCGCGGCGGCGCGAGAGGTCGATGTTGTATTCGGCGCTGCCGACGGCATCGGTATGGCCCTCGACCGCAAGGGACAATGCCGGCTCTTGGCGCAGCAGATCAGCGACGCGGTCGAGCTGCGAGAAGTGCGCCGGCGGGATCACGGCTGAATTGAAGGCAAAGTTGATGCGGAAGCCGACGGCGGTGGCTGTGTCGCTAGCGGGTGCCGGCTTTGCCTCCTTCGCGTTGACTACGACGGGCGGCGCGACCTGCTCAGGCGCGGAAGCGGCCACCGGTGCCGGCGCGTTGGAGGGCGGCGTCGTGCTCGCCTGTGACTGGGTCGGGGACATCGCTCCCGGTGCGGCCGCCGGCTGGATTGGCTTTGCCGCATCAAGCGCGTCGTGGCGCGGGAATTCGATCCGGCGCGACGCGCTGGCGTGAGACTCCGGAATGAGGACGGCACGCAGCTGTTCGACCGAGGGCGTGTCTTCGAAGAGGCGCACCTCGGCCTGGGCGCGGGGCTGAACCAGCAGCGAGCCACCGATGGCGAGGGCGATGAGAGCGGTACGCGTCGTCGGGCGCATAGTGTCCTCCATTGAAAGGTGGCCTGACGCTAAGCCCTTGCGCGCGCGTGCGCTGTGAGCTGCTCCACACTGCGGCGCAAGTAAGCGGAGGCAATGATGGGGGAGCGCAAAGCCGGTTCGGCCGTTATCCTGTAGGACGGCGCTGCTGCCAGGTGCCTGACGATGCGCGTGCCGGACGGGGTCAGACAGGCGGGGCCGATGACGCTCGGCTCGGTCGTGATCCTGGCCGTCTCCGTGTTGCTCGCGCTGGTGCTCGCGGCCCCGGCTTCGCCGCTTGCGGCGGTCGATCGCCTCTTCGAGAGCTTGACCTTCCGCTTCTTTGCGCCGGCGCGGCCGCCGAGCGATCGCGTCGTTATCATCGGCATTACCGAGGACACGCTCGGACGACTTCCTTACCGCTCTCCGCTCGATCGCGGCCTGCTCGCCCGGCTGGTCGAGACGCTTGCCAAGCAAGAGGTCCGGGCGATCGGGCTGGATATCATCATCGACCAGCCGACCGAGCCCGAGAAGGATCTGGCGCTCAAAACGGCAATCGATGGCGCCAGCGTGCCGGTGGTATTTGCGGCTGTCAGCCCGGACACACCTATATCGGCGGACCGCCGGGGCTATCTCGACGATTTCCTGCGGCACCAGCGATACGGCTACAGCAATCTGGCGCGGGAGTCGCTGGACAGCACTGTGCGCGTTCATATGCCCAGCAACGGTACAGGCGAGCCCAGCTTCGCGGCAGCGCTGGCGGAGGCGGCGGGCGCCGTGCGGCCGGACCATCCGTTCCGCATAAGCTGGCGCCGTGCCGTCGAGGGCTCACCGCCTTTCCCGGTCTATCCCGTGCATCTGGTGTCGGCTTTGCCGACGGGCTGGTTGCGCGGCAGGGTCGCTCTGGTGGGCAGCCTGATTCCCGGCGAGGACGAGCACCGCACGCCGGCCTCGATCTTCTCCCGTCCGACCTATGGCGTCGAAATTCATGCTCAGGCGCTATCGCAGATGCTCGAAGGACGGGCCGCGGACGAAATCAATCCCTGGCTTGTCCGCGCATTGGTCGGGGCGGCGGCATTGGTGGGAATGGCTTTGGCCGCTAGCGGCGGCGGGGTGCTCGTTGTCGCCGGGTTGATCGCTCTCGTACCGCTGATCTGGGTGGGCGCCGTCATTGGCTTCGCTGGCGGCGGTCCGCTCATTCCGCCGTTGTCCTCGACAATGGCGCTCGGGCTCGGCGCCGGCGGTGTCCGCTTGTGGCGCGGACGGCGAGATGCGCGCGATCGGCAAATGCTGATGCAGCTGTTCTCGCGCTTTGTCAGCGAGCCCGTGGTACGAGAGTTGTGGAAGCAGCGCCAAGCCTTTCTCTCGGGCGGGCGGCCGCGGCCGCAGGAGCTCACGGCTACCGTGCTGTTCTCCGACATCGCCGGCTTCACGCCGATCTGCGAGAAACTGGCGCCCGGCCCACTCATCGCCTGGCTCGACGCTTATATCGACACCATGGTCCAGGTGGTGATAGCCCATGACGGCGTCGTGCTGCGCTTCATCGGCGACGGGATTCTGGCGGTGTTTGGCGCGCCGGTGCCGCGCCGCAGCGAGACCGAGATCAGTGCCGATGCGCGCAACGCCGCTCAGTGCGCGCTGAGCATGGCTGCCGCGATGCGCCGCCTAAATGACGGCTGGCGCAGCGAAGGCCTGCCGACGGCGGCCGTGCGCGTCGGCATCTACACAGGCCCACTGGTAGCCGGCAGCCTCGGCAGCGGTTCGCACATGGAGTATTGCCTTCTGGGCGATACCGCGAATACGGCGGCGCGGCTCGAGGCGGCGGGCAAGGCGCATTCCCGCGCCGCGGAAGACTCGATCATCCTGGTTGGCGAGCCGACCATGGAACGGCTCGGCGACCACTTCCCGGCGCAAAGCGTCGGCGAACTCAACCTGCGCGGCAAGGAGCGGCCGGTCCGCGTCTATCGCATTCTCGCCGACGGCTAGCCGCTCAAGCGTTCGCGCTGGCGATCACTTCGATCGCCCGGCGGTCGCGCAGGGTTATGATGCCGCCGGCGATGTCGATGAGCCCGCCGCGCTGCCACTCGCCCAATTGCTTGTTGACACTCTCGCGGGAGACGCCGACGAGGTTGCCGAGTTGCTGCTGCGAGAGTTTGATGTCGAGCCGGGTCCCCCCTCCTTCCGGCTTGCCGAAGGCCTCGGCGAGGCGCAACAGGGATCGCGCCAGACGCGATGGCGCCTCGAAGAACATCGTGTCTTCGAGATGCTCGCTGGTCTGTCGCAACCGTTTGCACAAGACGGTGATCAGCCGGAGCGCGAGGTCGGGGCGTTCCGACAAGAAGGGCTGGAAGCGCGATCGCTCGAGGACCAGGAGATCGGTCTCCTCGAGGGCGACCGCGTCGGCAGTGCGCGGCTCGCCGTCGAGCAGCGCTATCTCGCCGAAGAGGCCGCCGCGACTGATGATGTTGAGCACGAGCTCTTTGCCGTCGACCGATTGTGTGCAGATCTTCACCTTCCCGCGGATGACCGCCATCATGCTGCTGCCGGGATCGCCCTTCTGAAAGATCAGGGCGCGGGGCAGGTGATGCGCGAGAGTTGTCGTCGCGGCAAGGCGGCGCAACTCGTCGCGGCCCAAATGCTGCAACAGGAAGTGCCCAGCGAGCACGAGTTCCTTGTCGAAAGCGATGCGCACCATAGGCGTCCTCCCCCGGCAACCATTTGCCGTTGCGGCAGTTGCTTGGCTTCCTGGTTCCGATAGCTAATCGCGAGACGCGCGCGACGGCAAGAGCATAGCAGCCGGATCGACGGGATTCTGTCCTGTCCTTCAGCGTTCAGCAGCCAAGGATCAATTCAACTGCAAGTCTAGCCCGCGTTGTTTCGCTTCGCCGCGAACCGCAATTCTGCTGTTAGCCAGCTCACAGCTTTTACATCCGCGCCGCTGTACGTAGTCGACATGTGGCTGTACTGTTTAACTCGGCACGCCCAGGAGGCTGCTGCTATGCGGAGACCGACGCTCGACGAAGCATTACCGCGGCCCGCGTCTCGGCGGTGGCGAGTACGCCACTCGTGCCTCGCTCTCGCACTCGCGTTGATCGCGTGCCAACCGAGTCCTGAAATGGCGCATGTCGCTGTTCAACCGCGGACGGCTCCCGTTAGAACCATCACCAGCTTCAACGAAGCGCTGCGCTGCATGGACGACATGTTCCTCGCCCAGGGCAAAAAAGATATTTACATCACCAGTGCCGGGATCCCCGACGCGACGGGAATGGTCGCCGCCGGAACCAAGGAGATGCTGATTACCGCCATCTCCAAGATGTCCGCCACCAGCGGCGCGTTCCGCTTTGTCGATTATGACCCGACGCAGCTCGATGTTCAGGTGCTTTCTGAACTCGTCGGGTTGCGCGAGAATTTCGTCGCCCCGAACTACTACATCCGGGGCGCGATCACGCAGCTCGACAGCAACGTGTTGAGCTCCCTTGAGAGCGCGGGCGTATCGACGCCTTATGTCGACCTCGCGGTCTCGCGGGACCAGGTCGTGTCGGTGATGTCGCTGGACCTGAATGTCGGCAAGCTGGTGACGCGACAGATCATCCCGGGCATGTCGGCGAGCAACTCGATTGCCGTGGTACGCTCCGGAAAGGGCGGCGATGTCGGCGGCGTCATCGGAAAGGCCGGGCTATCCATCTCGGTGTCGCTCGACCGTTCCGAAGGCTTCCACCAGGCAGTACGGAATCTCGTCGAGCTTTCGACCATCGAGGCCGTCGGCAAACTCACCCGCGTGCCATACTGGCAATGCCTGCAGATCGATCAGACCAATCCCACCTACCGGACCGAGGCACGCGAATGGTTCGACACGATGAGCTCGGCCGAACGTGTACGCTTTGTCAGGACGAATCTCGCTGGTGCCGGTTACGCACAGGGAGCATTGAGCGACCAGCCCGATCCCGAGCTTCCTAACGCCATCGCCCGCTACCAGGCTGATCACGACCTCGTGCCAAACGGTCGCATCGACTTCGACCTCTATTACGGCCTTTTGGCCGCCACGAGTCACGACAAGAAGGTCGCGGCGGTCGCCGTGAATGCGACGCCGTCCGCGAGCACTGTGCCGGCGGCAAGCCCACCGCCGGTGCTGCCGCGCGTCGAGATCAGGACCAGCCAGGGGGCGCATCCGAGTTTTCGCGTCAACGATTCGCTCGTCGTCGAGGCGCGCACCAGCCAGGACGGATTCCTCTACTGTTACTATCAGGATTCGGGCGGCGCCGTGGCGCGCATCTTCCCCAACCGCTTCCAGCCGAATGCCTATGTCCACGGCGGCAGTTTGGTCGAGATCCCGCCCGGCTCCGAGAAACCGTTCAACATCCGCTTCGACAAAGGCCATGCCCGCGAGGCGGTCGCCTGCGTTGCTTCGCCGCTCGAGCTTGGGCTCAAGCTGCCTGAGCCGTTCAAGGTCCAGGATCTGGAACCATTGCCGGTGAGCAGTCTTAAAGACGTCGTCGAGAGTTTCCGCCGGGCCGGCAGCGGCCAGATCAGCGAAGGGTGGTTGCCGATTGAGGTGATGTGATGATCGCATCCTCGCGACAGCAGAATAGCGAGTGCTTCGCGCGCTTCGCCGGGTGGTGGCGTATTGCGCTCTCGGGTGTGGTCATCGTGATTCTTGCGGCCAGCGCGCTGCCGGCGTTTGCCGCGGGGGTCGCGCCCGATGAAAAGCGCGTCGCTCTCGTGGTGGGCATAAGCAAGTACCAGTTCGCGCCGCCGCTGCCGAACCCGGACAACGACGCCCGGCGGATGGCCGAGGCGTTGCGGCGTGTCAAGTTCGAGGTCGAGGAGCTCTACGACCCCGACTATCGGACGCTCGCTCGCGCGCTGCGTGCCTTCGGCCTGAGGGCGCAGAAGGCCGACGCGGCGTTGGTGTTCTATGCCGGACACGGCGTCCAAGTCGACCACGACAACTACATTATCCCCGCCGACGCCAAACTCGAGCGCGAGCACGACCTGCTCTACGAGGCGCTCTCGCTCGACCTCTTCTTGGGTGAAGTCTCGCAAGCCAAGAAGGTGGGAATTCTCCTGCTCGACGCCTGCCGCAACAACCCCTTCGTCGAACGCATGTCGCGATCGTATTCCATGGCCGGTCGGGCTGCCGGCGTGCAGAAAGGCTTGGCGCGCGTCGACAAGGTGCCGCGCAATACCATCGTCGCCATGGCGACGCGCGCCGACGAAATCGCCGAGGATGGCGACGGCGAGAACAGCCCGTTCACCCAAGCCGTCCTCGCGCATCTGCAGATTCCTGGCCTCGAGCTCAGCCTGTTCTTCCGCAGCGTGCGCGACACCGTGCTCAAAGCGACCAACTACCGCCAGGAGCCATACGTCTTCAGCTCGCTCGGCGCGGAGCCGTTCTATTTCTATCCTCGGCCGCCCAACCGGCCGCCCGTCATCGGCGCGATTGCCGAGCTGCAGGTGACCGACGTGGCCGGACCGACACCGCTAGGGATTCCGCGGCCGACCGATCCGGATGACGATCCGCTGACCGTCCGTGTCATCGGATTACCGCGCTCGGGCGAGATCCGGCTCGATGGCAAAGTCGCCGCGCCGAACGACGTGGTGTCGCTCGAGAAATTCATGACCGCAACCTACAAGTCGGACGGCAAGAGCTTGGGCCGGGTCGGCACCTTCGACTTCCTCGTCGAGGACGGGCGCGGCGCCAACGCGATGGGAAGCCTGCCGATCACCGTGACGTCGTCCAACCACCCGCCCGTCGTCGAGCCAGAACGGACGGTACGCATCTATCCGGGGGCGTTCGGTATTGCTCAGCCTACCGATCCCGATGGCGACCGGCTCACCATAACCATCACAGCCCTGCCGAGCCGCGGCGTCGTTCGCAACGGCACTACCGCCATAAAGAACGGCGATCGGCTGCCGCCGCAAGACCTCACGACCCTGACCTATACTGCCGATCCCGGGGCAATCGGCGATGTCGGGATGCTTCGGTACACCGTGGATGACGGGCGCGGCGGCACCGCGGAAGGCCGGCTCAAGATCCAGGTCGCTGAGCTCGACGAGAGCAGCGATCTCGTTTCTGAAGGCAAGCTGTCGCGACAGCTGCTGGAAAAGGGCCGACCGGATGAAATCCAGTCCTTCTTGAGCCTTTTTCCCGACTCGCGTCACGCTGGAGAGCTGCGCCAGCGCCAGCAGGAGCTGATCGCCTCCGGCGCTACCAGCGGCGACCGGGCCGGTGCCGGACAACCGCCGGCGACCGCGGCAGCGACGAAGCCAGTCTCGGCCACCAATGCACCCCCTCCGCCACCGTCTCCCGCGCCGGCGAGCGAACCAGCTCGAGTCGCAACGGCGGCACAGGCAGAGGCCACAGCAGCCGCGCCGGGAACGCCGGACCCGCAGCGAAAGACTTCGGAGAGCCAGGTCGCCGCGGCGGGCGCCATCGCGCCGCCGCCTAAAGCCAGTCGTGGCGACCAGGCGACATTCCAGGACTGCCCGACTTGCCCGATCATGGTGAAGATCCCCGGCGGCAGCTTCATGATGGGGCAGGCGAGCGACGACCCCAGCGCGGCACCGATGCACAAGGTCACCCTGCATCCCTTCGCCATCGGCCAGCACGCGATAACCGTCGCAGAATGGAAGGCCTGCACCGTCAATGGCGGCTGCGACTTTACGCCCCGCATGGTGAAGGCGGACGACAGTACGCCCGTGCACAACATCAGCTGGGATGATGCGCAGCGCTACGTCGCCTGGCTGTCGCAGAAGAGCGGGCATCGCTATCGGCTGCCGAGCGAGGCGGAGTGGGAATACGCCGCGCGCAGCAATACCACGACACGCTATTGGTGGGGCAATGACGTCGGCATGGCGCTGGCGAACTGCCGGGATTGCGGCGGCAATCAGGACCGGGCCGCGCCGCTGCCGGTCGAATCCTTCAAGCCCAATCCTTTCGGGCTCTACGACGTCCATGGCGGCGTCGCGCAATGGGTCGCCGATTGCTGGTTCCCGAATTACAAGGGTGCGGCGTCGGACGGCAGTGCTCGCGACCAGAAGAATTGCCAGCAGCGCGTGCTACGCGGCGGTTCCTTCCGTACCGACCGCAACGGCATCACGGCAGCAGCGCGAAATTACTACGACGCCTCCGTGCGCTACATCGAGCACGGCTTCCGTGTGGCGGCCGACTGATGAAGTGGGCTCTCGGTCACTGTACGCGGACCGTTATCTTCTTCGATATGAGCGGCGGATCGTGCGGTATATGATCGGCGTCGCCCATGATCAGTTGCAGCGTGTGGGTTCCCGGCGGCAGCTCTACATAGGTCTCGGTCTGGCCGGCGCCGAAGTGCAAATGGTTCTTGTCGTTCGGAATGGGCTCATCGAGCGGCGGCAGACTGGCGTCGATCAGCAGATGGTGGTGCCCGGTATTGGCTTTGGTCACCCCCGCGGGCGCGACGCCGAAATTGCGCGTGCCGAACCAGACCTTGAATCGATGCGTATGGATTACTTCACCGTCGTTCGGCCAACCGATGTAGACATAGGCGTCCGCGGGTGCCGGTACGCGCGTCGCCTTCGTCGCCGCCGGCGCGGCGGCCTCTTTAACCTGTGCACGCGCGCTTGTCGGGAATGGGATGCTAGCCGAGGCGACGACGGCGATGATCGTCAGCCAACGTAATGCAGGCATGAAGGCCTCCCTGATGGCGGTAACCGACCTTATTGCGGCACGATCACGGCGATCTTTCTCGAGGTGATGGGCGGGTTGTGCGGTATGTGATCGACATCGCCCAGGAGCAACTGGATCGTGTGCCGCCCGGGCGGCAGCTCGATGCGCGCCTCTGTCTGCCCTGCCCCGAAGTGCAGGTGCTTCTTGTCGTTCGGAATGGGCTCGTCGAGCGGCGGCATATCCGCGTCGACGAGGACATGATGGTGACCGGTGTTCGGCTTGTCGATGCCGGCGGGCGCAACGCCCGCGCCACTCAGCCCCATGCGCAGCCAGAACTTGCCGCCGGGGATGACGGCGCCGTCGGTTGGCCAAATGATGTACGCGTGAGCGCCGTCGGGCGCGGGTCGGGGTTCGGCGCCGGTCGCAGGATTGAGGGCCAGTGCGATCAGGACACACGCGGCCGCAATGCTGCAGATTTGTCTCATTGGCATCTCCCACATGATCGTGGTTGTCGCGGATGCCCGGAGGTGCAAGGCGGGTCGCTCGCAATGGCTCCTTGAGCCGGCGAGGTCATTCCATTGGAGGCGGTTGGCTAGGCATCCGCAATAAGAAAATGAAGATGGAGCGACAGAACGCGCGGGGGTGTGGCGCAGATCACAGCACACCCGATTCTGCACTCCTAAACTGCGACAGCTGAAAGGAAGGTAGCCATGAAGCGGCGACCATTATCGGCATTGAGACGAATGCTGCTGTCGGCAACCGCCCTCGTCCTGGGGGCAAGTATGGCGCAGGCCGAGGATGCCGTGCTGGTATCGTCCAGTGTCGCCGACTACGTGCCGGGCACGATCATCAGCGACGCGCAGAAGCTCGCATTGCCCGACGGCGCGAACGCCGTCTTTCTATTCCGCTCGGGCGAGATGCTGGAGCTCAAGGGACCATTCGAAGGCAGCCTTGTCGTCGCGCACGCCAAAGGCCATGCGAGCGGCGTCGAGGCGCTCGTGCAGGCATTGCGCGGCGAGGGCATCGATGCCTCTGCCGTCGGCGCTACCCGCAGCCTCGGCCCGCTGGTGCACTCGGCGATGGACGGGAAAAGGGTGACGATCGACCCGCATCGCTCGGCAATTTATTGCATCGGATCCGCCGATACACTGTGGTTGCGGCGCCCGACCGGGGCGGCTCCGACCGCGCAGCTGCGCCGCCGCGGGAGTGTTCGCTCGGTATCTTGGCCCGGAAACGCCGCGCAGATCGAATGGCCGGCAGATTTGCTGGTCGAGGACGGCGACCGCTTCGACACTCTGGATGCGTCGGGTGCACCGGTCGCCACAATCATCTTGCGTCGACTGGAGTCCGGGAAATCGGAAACGGCATGGATTGCCGCGAGCTTCCTGCTGGGTTGCCGTGAGCAGGCCGAGCCTGCCTTGCGCGAGCTTGCGCACGACGTCGAGCAGTCCACCCGCCCGAAAGGCTGAGCCCGCTGGCGGTCCGCAGCGGACACCGCCGCGCCTCTCTGCGCGGCGGCTTCTGCCGTCGCTGTTCTCGGAAAAGTGGCGGCGATGCCGCCGTGGCCATCAGGGTAGACCGGCAACCCGCTTCGTGGTGAGAAGGCTGTCGCAAGAGAGCGTGCCGTGTGCGGCGTCGAACGCCGCGAAGCTCGCCAAGCAATCGGCGAAGCGGGTGGTGAAGGCGTGGCTCGAAGCCGCCCAGTGCGATACCAGCCGCGCCGGTTGATCGATGACGAGATAGGGTAGGTCGCGTCGGGCCAGTATCTCCACCGCGCGCTCGCCCCGTCCGCCGGGGTCGAACTCGTCACCGTGGAAGAACACCAGTGCCACGCGCGCGCGCCGGACGCTCTCGAGGAGCTCGTACAGCCTGGTCGCGTTTAGCCTGAAGGTATCGTAGCTGTCCTCGAAATTGCCGTATGCGGCGGGTGCGGTGCCAATGACGGCGTCCACGGCGTCGCTCCGGCCCGCGGCGATGAGCGAGATGAAGGCGCCGAAGGACTGTCCCGCGAGTACGATGCGGCGGTAGCCGCTGGCCTTGAATTGCTCCGCGTAGTTGGCGAGTGCGGCGCCGCTGGCGGGAAGCGTATCGCCGGCGCGCAAGCGGTTGAGGCGGAAAGTGTCCCATCCGACCTTGCGCATCTCCGCGATGTACTCGGGCGTCGGTGCCAGCGAATCCTCGACCTCGACCGACCGGCCATGGCTCCAGATCACCACCCCTGCGGCTCGTATCGGACCGCGCAGCGTCGCTTGCTCCTGAACTGGGACGAGCGTCATCGGGGTCTGCGCCACCGCCGCCGGTACGAGCGCGATCACGGTCATCGCTGCCGCGAGACAGGTTTTGAGGTGACAAATGAGCCGCCCGCAACGATGGGGGCGCTTGCGATAGGCACGAGCTAGGGCGGTCATGGCCACAGCCTCCTGGGACTCTCGGTCTGCCGTGATCCGAGGAAAACCCAAGTGGCCGCGGCCGGCGGTAAGCCAGCTCACATTTTGTGGGATTTTTCCGAGAGGGCGCTGCCCTTAAGGCAAAGTGACCGCGACGCGCAGCCCGTTGGCGATGTAACGGACGGTAGCGTCATAGAAATTTCGGCTGGTGACCGTGAGGTCGGCGGGCGGGTTCTTCCATGATCCGCCGCGCAGAACGTGTTCTCGGCAGCGTGCGGTCTGCCACGCGGATCCATTGGCCGGCGCGCCCTCGTAGTTCTTGTGCCAGCAGTCTTCGGTCCATTCGGCGACGCCGCCGAGCATGTCATAGAGTCCCCAGGCGTTCGGCGGAAAGCTTCCGACCGTGGCGGGAAGCTTTGGATCGTAATTGCCTCCGCATCCGCTGCAATTCGCCCGAGCCACACCGATCTCCTTGCCCCAGGGATAAGGCGTCGTCGCGCCGGCGCGAGCGGCATACTCCCATTCGGCTTCGCTCGGCAGACGGTATGGTTTCCCGGCCACGCCGCGCAGCCATTGAACGTACTGCGCTGCATCGTCCAAACTGAGATTCATCATCGGCAGCTGGTCGCCGGCGCTGACACGCGGCTTGTCGCTGCAGGCGCCGGCGGCAACGCACGCCTTCCATTCGCGTTGCGTCACTTCGTACTTGCCCAACGCAAATGCCGCCAGTTTCACGCGGTGGACCGGCCGCTCGCTGGCGTCGGCGAGCGAACCCATCTCGAACTGTCCGCCCGGAAGCGTGATCATCGCGGGACACTGCTCGCAGTCACGGAACTCCCGTGCCGTCGGTGCGGGCACCGCCGGCGAAGGCGTGTTCGCCGTCGGCGGCGGCGTCGCAACGGCGAGTTGTTCCTGCGGCCCGGATTGTGGCGCCGGCTGTGGGGCACAAGCGCCCTCCGCTGCCGGCGCCGGATTGGGCACGGTCTTCCCGGAAGCGCCGGGCGCCGTCTCGCGCACCCCGGCGTCGGCGCCTTGCGCAGACGTATCGGCGACGGCAAGTTTTCGCAACCGCTCGCCGTAGACGTAGCCGCTAACTCCGTCGGGCATTGCCACGCGCAGCCAATTCGTACCAGAAACCGTGCCGGTCACATGGACTTTCTGGCCACGCTTGAGGGTGCCGAGGGCCGGCGACGTGGCGCTGGGCAGCTGGTGGATCGTCGTCACGGCGAGGGCGTCATGCTCCTCGTCGAGCTCGACGATCGAAAACTGCTCGTGCAGGCAGATGATCTCGCCTTCGCGTCCCGCTTCGCGGCTGCGGGCGGCAATCTCGCCGAGCTTGGCCGCATTCTTGGCCGCGGCGTCGCTGCACGCTTCGTAGCTCGGGTAGCTGATTGCGGGCTCCGGACGCACCAAGTCGCAGTTGTCGCCCAGACACAGCAGGATGGCGATGACGTATCCAGCCGGCATCGGAGGCTCACCGATCTAGCGGGCGGCCAAACACTTGATTGTGCGCGCCATGATTCGGATCGTCAATTATTGTTAACGCGCGCATCGGCCGACTCCGCGCGCTCCCGGCTTCATCTCCGGGCAAAGGGCGCCGGCGAATTCGCGGATAGATCGTGCAGAAGCGGAATAAGCATTTTTGTCGGCTGTTCGTATTGCGGGGCGATTTCCAAAATTTTCTCACCATGTGACGCCCCGAGGGAGATCAGTCATGAAGAAATGGGTTGTGTTCGCGGCAGCATTGCTGCTCGGGGCCTCATCGGCTGCAATCGCGCAGACGAGTTCGACAAATCCATCGAACCCCGGGGGTACTAACGCTCCGGCGGCGACAACCGGTGGAGCAACCACCGCGCCGTCGCGCAGCCTCTCCGGCACGTCGACCCCGAGCGAGGCCCAAATCAAGCAGAAGCTGGAGAACGGCGGCTATTCACAAATCCAGCTGCACGAGAACGCGACGAACCAATGGAACGGCACGGCCATGAAGAACGGGCGTCAGGTCAATATCCAAGTGACGCCCGACGGCTCGGTGGTCGAGAAATAAGCCCGGCAGTCGGGAGCGTCCGCTCGGGAAATCAAGGCAGTCTCCCGGTCGCATCGCCCGGCGCCGCTGCCGAATGGGCGGCGTCCTACGGGGCGCGGCTCACCGGCAGAGTGCCGGCGCGATGAGAACCCCGAGCTTTGGTGCGGAAGCCCCTTGGCCCGGCGGCGCTCGCAGGTTCCGAGTCGGTCCGGAAAAAAGCGGCCCGCCTTTGAGGGGCGGGCCTAGTCTGGGGGAGGTCGATGAGGTCGATGAAGCGCTTACTCGCGGCTGTTGCTCTGCACGACGCTGTTGCTGTTGGCCGAGAGAGCGTTGGCGTCGCCGCCGATGCTCACCGCCTTGCTGGTCGCGGTCTGCGTTGTGGGCGCGCTGTTGCGCTGGTAGAGCGGCGACTTCTTGCCGCCGAAGGCGCTGTTGTCCTGCAGGATCGCGTTGGTGTTGACCGAGGTGGCGTCGGCATCGCCGTGCTTCGCGAAGGCGTTGCTCGTCGCCGTCTGATGCGTCGGCGCGCTGTTGGTCTGGTCGATCGGCGACCACTTCTTGCCGCCGACCTTGAGGTTGCCCTGCTCGATCATGTTGTTGTTGAGCGACAGCGCGCTGGCCGAGCCGTGCTTCGCATAGGCATTGCTGTAGGCGTTCTGCCAGGTGGGAGCGGAGTTGGTCTGGCCCGCGAAAGCCGGAGCGGCCATCAGGGTGAGAGCGGCGACGGCTGAGAATAGAGAATGACGCATGGTAGATAGTTCCTTCTGGGTTGGCGCCGGGGCCCAATGCCTCGGTGCGTTCGGTTGACGCAGAGGACCCTACCGGCACTCGCCCGCCGCCGCTGTGAACCGCGCCACAAAGACGATGAGATTAAGCGGCGACCGCCGCTTGGTGCTTGCCCGCTGTGCGCGGGGTACGCCACGAAGGCACCCAGCGCGCCGAACCGCTCGTACATCTCGCGCAGATATGCAGCCCCCGCGGCGATGTTCGCCGGCGGATCATATGGGTCGTCGCCCAGCCCGTAGCGCTCGCTGAGCTCGGCGTAGGTTTGCGGCATCAGTTGCATCAGGCCCATCGCGCCCGCCTCCGACGTGGCAAAGGCCGCACCGTCGCTCCCGACCCGCATCACCTCCCGCAACCATCGCTGCGGCACGCCGAACCGGCGCGACGCCGCTTCCATGTAGGGTGTCCACCGATCGACCGCGGACCAGCCGGCAAACCGTCCGCTCGGAGCTCCGGCCTTGTCGGGTGAATCGCACGCATCCCCGGTTCCGGATGGTGCTAACAACACCGCCCGCAGACCGAAGGCACAGACGGCGACCAGCATCACCAGATCCATATTCCGTCCCTCCGCTGAGGATCACCGGTGCGATGTCCGACAAGGAGACAGGGTGCCGCCGTGCTCGCTTGCGTCAAGGCCAAGCCGCGCCTGCGGCGCGGCGGCCGTGCCTCCGGCCTTGACCCAAGCTGCGCGCGACAGCGTCCGGGCAGGCGGTCGGGACGAGAGGATGGTCGTCCCTTGGTCGAACAAAAGGATGACTTCAGGGAAACAGGTCCGTTTCCGGATCATCGCGCGTCCGGAGTCCACAGCGGGATCGCGCGGCCGATCACCCCGGCGATCGGCGAGGCCCGAAATACCGTCCATCAAGCGACGCGGGATTGTCGGCGTTGAGCACGAGAATTTCATCCTCGGCCAGAATGCGGCAGCCATCCCAAGCCGCGATCGGGAGGCCCCTTCCATCCGTCGCCTGGGCGCCGGCGACGTGCCTTCCGTCAATGGACAGTGCACCGCCACGCTCGCAGACCACCGAGCCGGCAATGGCGCCGACGGGTTTCAGCAGGGGCACGCCGGCCGGCAGGTAGCCGCCCGCCCCAAACCGCGACGCCGATGCCGGATCGAGACGCAGCAGCGCCAAATCGCCGACGCGCAACGCGTCGGGGCGGACGATGAGATAGAGCCCGACTGGGACGCTCGGCGTCGCATCCACACGATCACGGGACGCACCGCAACGAACCGGGAGGCAAGTATGCCGAGCAGGCCTAGCCCGATCACGGCAAGGATTCCGAGGCGCGCCGCGTCATGCGATCACCCGGCGCCGCTTCACCCAGGCGGCATGCTTCGCTCGTGAATAGGGCCGCCACGGCGCGTTGCACAGGATCCGGCTGTGCAGATGTCGCCACCATTCCGGTGCCACGTCGGCCGGGTCGATGCCGAGCTGCTCGATCGCGGTAATGGCGGCGAAGGCGCGGCGAACGCGCGACCAGCCCTGGAGCCGCAGCAGGCTATCGCCGCCGGGCGTCACGCCCGGAACGGTCGACACGCGCTCGCCGAAGCCCCAGGCGCGCATGATGTCGAGTCAGGAGAGGATCGTGCCGTACTCGTTCGCCTGCCAACGGACGGGCGCAAAGAGCTCTCCCGGGGCGAAAGCGATGATGCGCCGGCGGCGGTCGAGGATGCGCTCGTGCTCCTGCGTGCCGAAGGGCAACCAGTACTCGACCCGGCCCGGTAGAAGACGAGCTCGACTTCGGTCATCGGCGCAGCCATTGCAGCGGTGGCGCGAGAGCGACGGCGACGGCCCGGTCGCGCCCGCGCACGACCGGGCGCCGAAGTCCGCGCGACTTGCCCCTCGCCGAAGCGCGCCGGGCTAGCGGGCGTACTGCTTCGGGGGCAGCACCGTGCCCGTGCCCGGATCCGCCGTCGAGGTCCGCTGCCCGAGATCAGCCCAGCACTCGAGATCGGCGACACGGTAGACGACTCGGCCGCCGATCTTTAGTGTGTGCGAAGTCGGCATCATTCTGTCGATCGAGGTGACGCGGCTCGCCCGCAATTGCTCGGACTGGTACCCGCTATTGGACGTGTGCGGCCGTGGCGAATCCCTGATCGCCACCTGCAGCTCACATGGATCGTCGCCTCAAACATCGATCGTCGCTCAAGCCCCTTCCAAAAGCGAGATGCAGGCCGAGAGCAATACTTTCAGATCACCGGTGGTCCCAAATGGTCCTTTTTCGGTTCTATCGATCCTCAGATCCGCATATGAATAATCTAGAGCAGCCGCATGCGGCTGGAACGCAGCTCCGCCTCGACGTCCTTCAAGCCGTTGCCGGCTTACATTTTTCCAGCGGTTATCAATGAGAATTCTGTTCGCCTTTGAGAACCCTCTGCCGAGCGCCGAGGCAGACGCTGAAGTTTTTATAACAACCGCAACATATCTTGCGTCGTTTGCCCCGCAATCGTGGTTGCACGTCCCCTTATCGGATAGCACCAGTCGCGACGCGGTCGGCACGTTGGCCGGAATGCCTGTGATCCGAGCTTACGCGCCGGTTCGGCCTGCGGCGCTACGGCACCTCTGCTGCGGGTTGACCATGGTGTTCCGACAGGAATTCCGGCAAGCCGATCTCGTTTACACGCGAAATCTGTGGGTCGCCTGGCTGGCGGTGCTGTTCCGACAGCAAGTTGTGTTCGACCACTATCGCCCCTGGCCCGACCAGATTCCTCCCTTGCGACTCTGGATCTATCGCCTGATCTGCAATCGACGCTTTCTGATCAACATTTGTCACTCCGACTACACCAGAAAGAAATATCTGGAGTTAGGAATCCCGGAGGACAAATTACACTGCATTCGAAATGGCTTCGAGCCACAGCGGTTGCAAGCGCCCGTCTCAATAGAAGTCGCGAAGGAGAGAATCGGCGTCGCCGTCGATAAGAAGACCGTCATCTACACGGGACACATCAATCACAAAAAAGGCCTGCATCTCGTGATCGAGGCAGCGAAAAAGCTGCCGGATCTTTTGTTCATTCTGGTCGGCTCCTACGGAGAGGGCCCGATTGAGACTATGGCACGTGCCGTCACCAATATCCGCATCGTCCCTTGGCAACCGCCGGAAGCGCTCGGATACTATGTGTTTGCCGCGGACGTGCTGCTGATCCCGCCGTCCTGGCAGCCTTTGGCCGAATTCGGCTCGACCGTGCTGCCGCTGAAGCTCTTCTTCTATATGGCTTCGGGCCGCCCGATCCTCGCCGGCGATACGCCCGATGTGCGGGAAGTCTTGAAGCATGGAGAAAATGCTATCCTTTGCCGTCCGGATTGCCTGGATGCGCTGGTCGCCGGAATCAGTGGGTTGACCAACGACCCGAAACTCGCTGCGGGCCTTGCCGCGGCGGCACTGGCGGACAGTCGTGATTTCACTTGGGAGGCACGCGCCCGCAGGATTGCCGGCATCGTCGCACGTCGGCTGCAGACAGCACCAGAAGAGCGCGGCGCCTGGGGTCGTACGCAATTTCGCGCCTGGATGGGCCAATCGCGGCGCTGGCTGGTTCATTTGATCCGCAATCGATCGTGGATACTGCCTCCCGATACCGTCTTGTCCGCCGCACGCCTCCCTTCCGCGGAATGCGAGTAGAGCGCCGGCGTCACGGCACCGATGCCGTGCGGAAGCCTGTTCACATGAATAGCCATCAGCGAGATCTGAGTCGCGGATTCAACTGGCTCGGTGGTGCCACGATCATCGCCAAGGTCACCGACTTTTCGACGATTCTGGCCGTCCTGCTGTTTCTGACCAAACAGCAGGTCGGTATCGCTTCGCTCGTCGTTTCAATCGGCATGATCGTTGAGGCATTTGACGGCTTCGGCACCAGCGAGGCATTGGTGCAGGCCAAATCGGTCTCCCGGCTTCAACTCGATACGCTGTTCTGGTTCGTCGTCGGCGCGGCGGTGTCGGTTGCCGGATTGACGTTGCTTGCCGCCCCTTGGATCGAGGCGATCTACGGCGTGGCCGGGATGGCGACGTATTTTGTCGCGGCAGCGATCAAGCAGCCTCTGGTCGGGGCTGCGCTGATCCCCTTGGCGATCATGAACAGGGATCTGCAGTATGAGCGCATCGCGGTCGTCAATGTGTGCGCGACCTTGGCTGCCGCGTTGACGCGCCTGGGCCTCGCCGTGTCCGGAGCCGGCGCTTGGGCGCTTGTCGTCGGGTATTCGGCGAGCGGTCTCTATATCTTGATCGGCGCAATGCTGGCGAGACCGTTTTGGCCGGGCTTCCGGTTTCAGATGTCGATGATCTTGCCCTTGGTGCGCTTCGGGATGCGTGCCGCCGCCTCGAACATATTCGAACAGACCTTCAAAAACGTCGATTATCTGCTGATCGGATGGTTCTACGGAGCTTCCCAACTTGCGGTGTATCGGGTCGCGTTCGATGTCACCATGGAGCCGGCGATGGCGGGCGGCACACTGGTCAACCGAACGGCTCTGCCTGTTTTTGCGCGCGTCTCAACGGTCAAGGATGCTTTGGCGAAGTCGCTGACATGGTCGCTTCGCAGGCTTGTGGTCTTGGTTGCTCCGCTGATGGTGGGTTTGATGCTCGTCGCAGATCCGCTCACCGCGTTGATCCACGATGAACAGGGCAACAGTTATGCCGCGGCCGCCGTGCCGCTCAAACTGCTGGCCGCGGCGGGGCTGCTGCGCGTGACGTCACAACTGCTGTCTCCTGTGATGATGGGGTCAGGGCGCCCAGGAACAGCGGCCCGACTGTCGGCGATGACCTTGCTGCTGTTGAGCGCGGGCATCCTGGTCGCCGGTTTCAGCTTCCCTGCACAAACCGGGATCATCGCCGTGTCGGCGGTCTGGCTAGGTGTCTATCTGCTCTTGCTGGTCTGGGGAACCCGCTACTTGCGGCGGCACTGGGACATGCGTGCCGGAGACCTGGCGCGGGCCTTCATCGTGCCATTCATCGGTATCGGCGCCATGGTCTCAATCGCGGAGGCGGTACGCCTGTTGGTCGGCAGCAGCGATCCCAAGATCCAGATCGGCATCGTCCTGGCGGTGACGGCGCTGGCCTATGCCGGCCTGTCCCTCCACGCCCGATGTCGGACTCACAAGACCGCGTAATCGACGGATCCGGTAAGGTTACGCTTCGATCTCCTGAGCTGCGTTCCGATCAGCCCGAGGCGGCCGCGGTCGGGTCCGGAGTCTTCTGCGCGCCGCGGTAGCGATCGAACATGCTCATCTGGTGCACGCAGCTCAACGTACAGGTCGGGCTGCAGGATTTCTCGGTGTGGAATTCACGGCGGATGTCCTCGCGCGTGTATTCGAGCAACGGGATTCCCGGATATCCACGCCGTTGCGAACACCAGTGAACCTTACCGTCCTCGGCGACGTAGAGATAGCGCGCGCCCGCGCGGCACTTCCAGTCATTGGCCTGGCCATGCATCAGATTTTTCTGGAACAACCAGTAATTCAGGCTGTGCACCACAGACGGGGAAATCTTCGTGACTTGGGTATAGGCACGCATCTGGCCCGGACTTAGGGGTTTAAGGGTGCCGGTATGGTCGTGCAAGACGCCCACCGAGTGCTGCAAACCGTACTTCGCCGCAGTTTCGGCCACCGTCACCACGTCCTGCGTGCGCTCGCCGCTGACGCCGAGCACGGAATTGACGTTCACCTTGAACTTGGCGTGTTTCGACAGCAGCCCGAGCTTACGTTCGACCGAAGACAGACTCTTCATCGACACCTCATCGGGCTTGAGGTTGTCGATGCTGATCTGCATGCCCTGTAGGCCTGCCGCGTTGAGTCGATCGACCCAGCTCCGGCTGAGGTGGAAGCCGTTGGTGATGATGGTCACGATCATTCCATGCCGACGGGCGGCGCGGATGACTTGGTCGAGATCAGGATGCAGCAGCGGTTCTCCGCCAGTGAAGGTAATCGACGCGGTCTTCAAAGCAGCGAGATGATCGACGCGGGCGAGCAGATCCTGCAGCGGAACGGGAGGCGAGAAATCGTCATACTCGTTGCAATAGCCGCAGGCCAGGTTGCAACGACGTGTTACCACGACCTGAGCCAGGAGCGGATTGTACCGCGACCCGACAGCCCGGGACAGGAACCGCGCGCCGGAACCGAGGCTTTTGAGCCGGTCGAATAGGGAAGTATCGCTCATCGATGTCATAAGGTGACCTAAGGGCAAGAACGCAGACCCGAAGGACTGCGCGCCATAGTAGCACTCGTCGTCCCCCTAAGAAAGTTCAGTACGCTCAATCTAAGCGTCTGTGGGCCGCACGCCATGGCGGCGGCCACCATCGCAGCCCGGCGACATCGAGCAACCATTCTCCCGACAAAGGGTACCGCGTTTCGAGATTTTCGGCAGGAGGCTGCGCATAGAGGGTCTCCTGCGCGGGCCAACGATGAAACCGCGTCCAGGTCCACGCGCCATGGCGCTGGTACACCCGCATGAGCTTGCGTGCCATAGCCAGGTCGGGCTGGATTGTGCGGCGATGCGTCCAGCATGGCTGCCTGCCGACCTCTTGGGCTAGAGGCCAGCTCGCAGCATCGACATAATTGGAGAACCAGATCGTGTAGCCAAGTTCGGCCTGCAGCGCCGCGACGACGCGGTAGATCTGGACATGCTCGGTGTGGCCATACTCGCCCCAGGGATTGTGCGTGTAGACATCGCTGCATCCGGCGAGCGTCGTCCGCAATGCTTCGACCAGCTGCGTGTAGTTGGCTCCGTACCGTGCGCGTGCCGCGGCATCCGTAATCTCAATGCCGGCGGCCGTCAGGCGGGGGTGGGCCGAGTCGGCCAAAAATCTAGCGCCACTTTCAGGCACCTTGAGATCGACCAGACGGGTTAACGGCAGTGCTGCGACAGCCCGCCGGCGTGCCGCGGACGCTTTGGGTTTCTCGAACGAATCGCCAAAACAGAACACGACTCGATCAGCCGACGAAACAACCCCGCTCAGCCACAGGACTTCATCGTCCGGATGCGCGACCACCACCGCCGTCGGCGATCTCAGCTCGAATTGCGTATCGCTCATGGCGCACTCAGCCGCGACATCGATGTCGGAGCTGCCGAACCGCGACCGCCATTATCGATTCGACAAGACGGCATCGTAGAGGTCCTCGAGCGTTTCGGTTTGCCGACGGATATCGAACTGCCGTTCGATCAAGGCTCGTGCCTGGGCTCCCATGCGCAGCCGTGTCGCGGAATCGTCAAGCAGATCATTTATGCGCCCGGCAAGGGCATCGGCATCGCGTTCGGGCACCAGAAACCCGGTCTGGCCATCAATGACGCCTTCCGGTATCCCGCCCAGGCGGGAGCCGACCGCCGGCACGCCGGTGGCTGCGGCTTCGAGCAACACCATGCCCAAGCCTTCGACCCGCCCGGTGGAAGTCCGAACACTCGGCAACACCAGTAGGGCCGCCTTGCGCATCCAGGTCAGCACCTGCTCATGTGGCAGCGCTCCCAGAAATTGCACCCGGTGTTCGAGCCCCAGCGATTTTGCGAGTCCTTGCAGCGGGCGCTTTAACGGGCCGTCGCCGATAATGACCAGCTGGGCGTTCGCATGCCGTCCCGCCAGCGCTCCAAGCGCGCGGATCAGATATTTGGTGCCCTTTACATCCACCAAACGAGCGACGTGCAGGATCGTCGGCGTTTCCTCGCAGGAATCGCGCGGCCGGATCGCTTGGCAATCCACGCCGATATAGTGAATCCGCGTGCGCGCCTCGGGAAAGCCCATGGCCAGCACCCGATCGCGAATGAACGACGAAGCGCAGAGGAACAGATCGCCCTGCCGGGCGAGCCGGTGCCGAAACAGCGGATAATTCGCCCAAGCGGGTGAACACAGCAAGGCGGCGGTCGACAGAGTGGCGTCAAAGCCATGAAACGTCGTGACCAACGGTATCTTCAACTGCGTTGCCAAAGGGAGCGCGTAGACACCTTCGACGCCAAAATGCGCGTGTATAAGCGACGGGCGACGATCCCCTAGCAAGCGCTGATACGGTCTCGGATTCCGAGTGATCATCTGCCACCCTATGCGCGGCAGCGCGCACCGTGAGCCGAGATCCTGCAAGGCAAGGGATTCCGCTCCGGCGGGCGGGGCGCCAAAGCGCAGCCTTCCAAGATATAACGCTTTGTGCCGTCGCAGGTGTTGCGCCTGCTGAGTGATGAACGGTTCCGATATCCTAAACAGGTTATGGCGGAACACAGCAATTTCTCGCCCGTGTCTCTTCTGATCGCTGTCCGCACCCATCATCCCGCCACCGCAGACCTTACTTCATCTGTTTTTTAGCTGGAACCATGGCCAGAGCGTTTCACGGACAGGGCCATATCACCGTAGGAGCCAAACGTACTAAGGACGAGCCGTCCCTTGTACCGATAAGGGCCGGTAACGGTACATAGCGCACGACAATGGAATTTGGCTTGTCTGATCCCACTCAAGCGTGGTGCATCAGTGGCGGGGACGGACTTATGAGACAGACTTTTCATGGCGATGCCTGGACGGTGCAGAGCGTATTTTGGCTGGCGGCGCTGACTGGACTGATCTTGTTGCTATCATCCCTTCGGCGGCCAGCGCAGGCCGAACGCCGCCGGACTGCAACGCTGCCGACCCCAATCAAGTTCGACTTCAGGTCAGCGTCAGCGGGATGCGCTCGACGGAAGGCAACGTCACAATCACGATCTATCCGGATAAGCCGTCTCATTTTCTGGATGGACCCCACAAACTGGCGCGACAGGCGGTGCCGATAACGCGAGCTTGCTTCCCCTTCGTCACGCCGGGTTTCTACGCGGTCGCGCTCTTTCACGACGAGAACAGCAATGGTCACTTCGACACCACGCTGCTCGGCATACCGGCCGAAGGTTACGGCTTTTCCAACAATCCGACATTATATCTAGGCTCGCCCAGTCTAAACCAAATCCGATTCGCTGCGCATTCCGGCGACAATTCGGTCGAGATACGGATGAAATACTAAGGGGACTTGATGCGGTCATGGTGTTTTACCCAGCGTCCTCAGACGCTTCGGGCCTGATCACATCCGATCTGCAATGAAATCCGATGAAGATTAAACGGCCTTGCGCACTCTCGCGAGCGGAATGACATTCATGGCACGGCCCACGTCTGCAAACAGGGCCAAAGCATAGTCGATCTGCGCGGGCGTATGCGCGGCGCTCACGCTCGAACGGAGAAGCGCAAGGCCTTTAGGGGTTGCGGGCGGCAGACTCACGTTGGTGTAAAGCCCTGCTTCTAAAAGCTGCGACCAGAAGGCGAAAGCGGTTTCTGGGTCGGGCATCAGCGCCGATACGACGGGGCTCGGCTCGGGGCCAAGACTGAAGCCAAGTTCCGAAAGCCCGAAATAAAACCGCCGAGCGTTGTCGATGAGCCGATGGCGTAAGGCAGGCCGCGTGCGCACTTGGTGAAGAGCTTCCATCACCCCCGCAATCACGCCAGGCGGCAACGACGCTGTGAACATATAAGGCCGGCTGGCGACCCGCAGAATATTGAAATCATCGATGTCACTAACACAAAAGCCACCGACACCCCCCAGGCTCTTGGAGAAAGTCCCGACGACGAAATCGACATCGGTTTCGACGTCTTCGGCTTCGGCGAGGCCGCGACCAGTCTCGCCTAGGACGCCAAGCGAATGGGCTTCATCGACGACGAGATAGGCGCCCCACTCGCGCTTTACCTCGGCGAATTCGCGCAACGGCGCGGTATCGCCCAACATCGAATAGATGCCTTCGAGGACGATGACCTTGTCGCCAGGCGTGTCGGCTAGACGGCGCAGGCGGTTGGCGAGATCATTCGGGTCGTTATGACGGAAGCGCGTGACTTGCGCATGTCCGAGTCTCGATCCGTCATAGATGCTGGCGTGGCAATCTGCGTCAAGCAACAAATGATCGTTCTTGCCCGCAAGCGTCGAAAGGATGCCGACATTGGCTTGGTAACCTGTCGAAAACACCATTGCGTGCTTGCGGCCATAGAAATCGGCGAGCCCACGCTCAAGCTGATTGTGACCGTCATAGCTTCCGTTCGCGATGCGCGATCCGGTAGTTCCCGTGCCAAAGTTCTCGATTGCTTCGACCGACTTCGCGATTACTGCGGAGTCGTAGGTAAGGCCGAGATAATTGTTGGTGCCAAGCAGCAATATCAGCCGGTTTCCAATTTTCGCTTCCGTTGGTGAAAGAACACGGTCGAAAGTGACATTGAACGGATTGGATTTGGTGCTTTCTAGCCTGTTATATGCGGCTGCTAGCGGTGCGAACTTGTCAAAGAGAGACATCGATCACGCGCCACCTTTCAAGTCACGCACTGTGAATACAAGATCGCCTAGCGTTTCGATCTCCGCAATCTTGTCGAGCGGGACAGAAATGTTCAATCGGTCTTCGATTTCCATCACAAAGTCCATAACCGCGACAGAATCGAGGCCGAGGTCGTTAACGATGTTCGTCTGGTCGGAAAGTTCGACAAGCTTTTGCAGTGACGAGCGTAACGTGTCGAATATCATCTCTCGGATGTCACCAATTGTGTTCTCCATGTGCTTTTCCGTCGGCTCCTCGGCTTTCACTGTCCGCCAGCTAGGAGGGCTTCCCGACCTGTGTGTACCAATAAGAGGCCGACATGGGGATGTCACCGGCTTTATCGTGTGATTCCAATGGCATGACTGCCTAGTTTATATCATCCTGCTGTTAGGGTCAATGGTTGGCCGCATACCCCCTATACTGCGGCGTTCAGCAACAGCCCGGGCTCACTCCCGGGCTTTCTTCTCCCTGCGGTGCGGCGGCCGTCGGCCGCTCTCCCTCGGGGACGAAGAACCAGTCGGCCTTGCCCTCGCGGCGGATGACGTGCTCGCGCGAGAGCCGGTAGAGGGTCGTGCCCACGGTCTTTTCGTGGACGACGATCCCGAACCCTTCGAGCTGCTTGCGGATCTGCGATGCCCTAACAGAGTTGGGGTGCGCCTGTTGGGCTATGTCGCGGACATGGTCCTTGACCGTCTTGGCCGGCACGGAGGTCGGCGGCGGCGGCGTTGTAACCGCCGGTGCCGGAGCGCGAGCCGGTACCGTGTCCAGTACGCATTCTGCAAGCAGATCGAAGCCGAATAGCTCGGCCGTGGCATGGCATTTCTGCGCTTGGACGGAGATATGCTGCTGCTCCGCTTCCAAGGCGGTGATCTGGTCCCTCCGAAAGTCCTTGCAGGCCGGGGGCCATCCACACATGAGACACTACCAAAATTTGCAATGAGCGACTACCATGGAACCTTTCCGCGCTTATCTCAGCGATACGAAATTTTCTCGTGTTTTGAGCAGGGTACGTATGGCACCAAATCCATGCTCGGTTTCTCGATCGGCCCCACAATCCCTTAGGGGGCGCAGCGATCGGCACTTCATGCGAACGACCTGTTGGAATCTGAACGCGAACGCCCCTAGCGTAGGGGTTGGTAGCGATTGCCTCCCCGCCGTTCGCCCGATCTGCGAGATTCTGGAGACCAGCGCACCCCTTGAAGGTGGCGCTCCGTTGTGGACCGACTCCCTGTCGTCTGACGGTGTACGAGCTTGATTATCAACCGTTATCTGATCCGCGAAATCTCCAAGCCGCTGACGATTATCCTGGGCATTCTGATCGCCTTGTTCGCCGGCTACAGTGCCGCTGGCTTCTTGTCGGATGCGGTCAATGGGTTGCTGCCGATCGACACTGTCGCGGAGATGATCGGCCTGAAGGCGCTCATCTCACTGGAAGTGCTGATCCCAGTGTCGCTCTATATCTCGGTGGTGCTGTCCTTCGGCAAGCTGTACGGTGATTCTGAATTTACTGCGATGTTCGCGGCACGCGTGACACCGGCAAGGGTGATGGGCGCCGTACTCGCCCTGTCGGGATGTTTGGCTCTTTTCGTAGGCGGCTTGTCGCTGGTAACGCGACCGTGGGCGTATGAGAAGCTGCACGAGCTTTCCAAACGAGCCGAGGTCACGCTCGATGTTACCGCGATGGAGGCTGGCACCTTCTACGTCGGCCAACACGGAAACCGCGTCATCTTCCTCTCTCATCGCGATGGACCGGCATCTCCGGCGCAAGATGTGTTCGTACAACTTTGGCACAACGATCGCACCGAGATCGTTCATGCACGGCTCGCATACCCGCTCTCGCAAACGACCCCGAACAGCGGCTCGGAAATCTATCTGAGCGACGCTCACATCTATGAAATCGGCCACGACGACGAGGAAATCGACCGGGCCATGACGGCACAAGGAATCATCGTCGATCCCAATCGCGGCGACGACACGCCGCCTGAATACAGTTCCGTGGCCGCCAGCAGCGCGCATCTCGCCGTCTCTGGCTCGGCTGCAGACATCGCCGAATTGCAATGGCGCCTCTCGACCCCGTTGTCGACACTCTTGCTCGGCATGTTGGGGATACCGTTGAGCCGCGCGAAACCGCGCCAAAGCAAGTATGAGAAATTCGGCACGGCGATTTTGATTTATTCCGGATACTACCTCCTTTGCACGTCGGTGCGAACTTGCGTTCAGCATGGCATGGTAGCCAAATTCCCGGGCATTTGGTGGGGGCCGACGATCCTTGCCCTGTTTTTGCTCATTACCGCGGTCGGACCGAGCCTGACCTTCAAATTCAGACGCGGACGGGCATGATACGGTATCTCGCTCGCCTGATAGTCCCGCTCCAGACGACGTACTCGGTGATCATGACACCGTTTGATCGTTATATCGGAGCCGCCGCCTTAAGGGCTTTTGTTCTGGTCGCCGCGGCGCTGACGGCATTGTTCAGCTTGCTTGAATTCGTCGAACAGCTCAGTTCCGTCGGCCAAGGTCACTATGGCTTGAGTGACGCCCTCACCTATGTGCTGCTGACTGCTCCTTCCCGGCTGCTGCAAGTGACGCCGGTATCGATGCTGTTGGGTTGCTTGCTCGCGCTAGGCGCATTCGCCAAAAATTCCGAGCTCATAGCGTTGCAGGGTCTCGGCATCTCCGAGATCCGCATCATCGGAGCGGTCCTCAAGCTCGCCGTACCCGTCATCGTCGCCTTATTTATGATGGCGGAATTCGTAATCCCGCCGACTCAACAACTTGCGCAGGCGCAACGAGGGTCCGCTCTATCTTCCGCGGCGCCTCTCCGAAGCGACACGAGTTTCTGGGCGCACGGCGACCATCAGTATCTGAATGTGCAACAATTTGAATCCGGAAATGCCGCGAGGAACATCGATATCTACGCGTTCGCTGACGGCGGCAGCCTGACGAGTTTCATGCATGCCGAACGCGCCGATATCAAACCAGACGGCACCTGGTCCCTTATCGACGTGGTGAGGAAACGCGTCGACGCCTCAGAATTTGAAACCGAACACCTGGCCACACTCCCCTGGTCCTCGTTCGTGTCTGCCGAACAGATTCAGTTTTTGATCCTGCCCCCGGAAACCATACCGCCGATCGCGCTCTACCGGTATATCCATGACCTCGGACAGCGGCATCAGCAAGCGATACGCTATGAACAAGAACTGTGGAGAAAGGCCAGCATTCCGCTCTCGATCGTCGCGATGATATTGATCGCCGCACCCTTCGTATTCGGGCCGCCGCGCGGGCAGAGCACTGGGCGGCAAATCACGATCGGCGCGGTCTTCGGCATCGTATTCTCGCTGAGCCAACAGATCGTAGGCCATCTGGATCTGCTGCTCGACCTAAACCCAGTGGTCGCCGCATTGGCGCCCTCGCTGTTGTTAATGGTTCTAGCGTCTTATCTTTTCCGCCGCGCGCATCGATAGCCCAACAGGCTGTTCACTTACCGATTCGAGACTCTCAAAAAACAGCGCGTAGCGCGCATGTCGGTCGTAACGAAGAATGACTAAAATCACATTGAAGCCGACCACTTCGAACCAAAAATAACACTGAGGCGCCCCTAACGCGGCGCAAATAAAAATTCCGAGCGTCCGATAATTGGCCGACATCACGGACCATCGGCGAACCGACGGCGCGAATACCTCGCGATACCGCTGACGGAGGGAGGCGGCGCGCTCAGGCTGCAACTCCAGAGTCAGGGCCAGTCTCTTGTGAAATTCTACTGTGACGCCGGCCGCTAGAAACTGGACCTTCACATAAACGCGATGAAGGAAATCAGAAAGCCGCCGCACCGGTGAGGCGTTCGCGTGCTGCGACACGGCGGTCGGTTCCAGAAATTCCGCAGACTTTCGCCCCAAACCCCAGAAGTTATACTCCTGTCGTTGTACCTCGTAAGCAGCTGCTTGAACGGCATGACACATCCCAGCAGCGACGACGAGGCCCCAGATCCAATCTCCGTATTGCCCGGCGAGGCTGACCGCCAAACCCGTATATACGGCGATAAACGTGACGTAGTCACAGATGCCGTCGAGAACCTTTCCGGACTGGGACTGCGACTGCGTCAGACGCGCGAGTTGCCCATCGGCGCCATCCATCACATGCCATGCGATCATCAGGATAAATCCTGCGATCACACACCGCAGATCTTGATAGTGGTGGTAAGCAACGCCGGCCAATATGCCGAACAGCATGCCTGCTACAGAAACGGCATTGGGTGGAATGCGCCTAGCCGCAAATAACGTGGCGAGACGGCTCGCCATCGGATGGATGAAATAGAGGTTGGTTAGCTCTTCGATCTCCAACGATCGCCGAACTGGCTCAACGGTCTCCATAATTTTTGGTTCTCCGCCTCATTCGCCGTTCATGTCACGATCCACAGCGAACAGGTCAGAACTGCCCCGATTCGAGCAGGCCCTCAGCTTTGTGGAACGCAACAGGGTCATCGACATCGACCCAGAGCCGGTTCTCAATGTCGAAAGCACGTGCCTTGTTCCATCGCGCGAGCACATTCATAGCGCCGGAAATGCTGTCGTCTCCCCTCGCTTGGCTTTCTTCCAGCGCGTCGAAAATGATCGGGGCGCACAGAAAAACGCCCGTATCGAAGGCGTTAAAGTCGCGAATTACTTTGCCGATATGCTCGATTCGACCGTCGGTACATTTGACGCGCGTGACGTCCTCCGGGTCATTGAGCGGACTGTCGATATTGAAATCGACCCCCAAGGTGACGGTGTCCGGCTCGAGCGATGCGGACATCAGGCTGCGGAAGATTTCCGGATCGATCAGGTGATCGCACATCGTCAATAGAAAAGGCTCGTCCAGATACCGTTTTGCCTTGAGCAGAGAGACTCCGTTCGCACGGTTCCACTCATCATTGACGACGTGCGTGATGCGAATTTTTTCTCGTACGGAAAATGCATCGAGTTCCCTCCGCAGTTCCTCTCCGCGATAGCCGCTGACAACGATAAATTCGTCGACGCCGGCGCTGCGAGCACGGCTGATCACACGCTCTATGAGCGGGATCCCCTTAATGCGGATCAGCGGCTTGAGTTCACCCTTCTCTCGCAGCCTGGCGCCCTGCCCGGCCGCCACGATAAGACATTTCATCGGACGGCAGCTATTTTCACGGTGTTGGAACGGATGAAGGCTTCGACCATCTGATACGCATCGTCATCCGTATATTGCGTGGGCGGATGCTTGCAGAAATAGGCGCTCGGCCCCTCAAGCACACCTCTGACGCCATTCTGCAGCGCCAGCTTGCAGCACCGAATCATATCGATGACGACTCCGGCAGAATTCGGCGAATCTTCCACTGATAGCCTCAGTTCCAGATCCATCGGAATATCGCCGAACAGATGCCCTTCCATCCTCAAGAAGCAGATCTTGTTATCGTTCTGCCACGGCACATAGTCACTGGGGCCGACGTGAATGTTGTCGTCCTCGATGCGTTTTAGAGCGACCGATTGCACGGCTTCCGTTTTGGATTTCTTTTTCGATACCAGCCGCTGCTGGTTCTTCATATTGAGAAAGTCCGTGTTGCCACCAGTATTCAGCTGATAGGTCCTGAGCAGCTTCACCCCGCGCTTAGCGAACAGGTCTGTCAGTACCCGGTGCGTGATCGTGGCGCCGAACTGAGATTTGATGTCGTCGCCGATGATCGGCAAATTGCGCGCCTTGAACCGCTCCGCGAAGCTCTTATCGCTGGCGATGAACACCGGCATGTTGTTGATGAAGGCGACGCCAGCCTCCAACGCGCATTCCGCGTAGAAACGAGCAGCTTGCTCCGATCCGACCGGGACATAGTTCAGAAGAATTTCCGCGCCGCTGCGTTTCAGTTCGCTGACAGTCTCTTCTTTCGTGGATTCCTTCGCATCGGAACGAATGAACGTCCGATCATCGACGTAGTCCGCCATGTGTTCGGAGATACCATCGAGCACTTGTCCCATGCGCACGATGACCCCGCTGTCGGGGATATCGCTTTGAAAGAGTTTTGTGCAATTCGGTTTGGAGAAGATGGCCCGATTTACATCGGTGCCGACCTTACGGGCGTCGACATCGAACGCTGCGACGACCTCGATATCGCAGGGCAGATAGCCTCCGATCTCCCGATGCATCAAACCCACTACACCCTCGCGGCAACGCTCAGGGGTGTAATAGTGGACGCCTTGGATCAGAGCGCTCGCGCAGTTTCCGATCCCTGCAATCGCAATGCGAATGCCACCTTTGTTCAACATCATGTACCCTGTATGTGGCTAAATCATGTACCCTGTATGTGGTTAATTTCTATGAAAACAAGGGGGAAAAGCCGAAATTTTTCCGCGATCGGCGCAGTTGACTTTTCTCGAATCCCGCGCGAACGGAAGCGTCGCGAACTTGGACGCATACGGCTCTCTTCACCCGCCGTCGCAACTGAACGACGACTTGGACGTGCTGCGCGTTGCAGATGGCTCGAGTCTGGGGCAGTAAGGCGTCATGGAGGGATGGCCCGTGCAGTGCCAGAGAAATAGAGGAGACCGCTTCGGTCGAGTGCCGTCATGCGTCCCGGCCTGTCGACGCGGTATCGGTGGCTGCGGTCTTCAGCGAAGTCCGCGGATCGCCCGTGATCATCCGTGGATGGTCCTTTTGGTGCAAGAAAGAAATCGGAGGTGTTCGCTTCGGAACAATCTCGACAGACAGGTGTCTCACGCCGCGTCGGGAAGGTTGCGGATGCACGAACACACCAGCGCGCTGTATAATTGGCGTTCCCGGTGCTCCTGCACATATTTCGGATCGATCAACGCCACTCGCGATTTGGTGCGGACTGACGCGTACCAATGCACGACGCGCGTTTTGGCCGACAGAACAGCGTCTAGCCGGGCGTTACGATCGATTCGGAACCACTGCTCGGAGATTCTCGGAGGTAGCGGATAGAAGACCTCCGGCTCCTCAACGATCAAATCGTCCTGTTGATAGCGATCGACGACCTCTTGGAGCAGGTCCGGCCCCAGCGCGTAGGCTTGTGTCCGGCGCTCGGGCGGCACCGCAAGCATCGCCTGAAGATACTCCGAGAGCAGGGATGAATTTGCCTCCGCACCCATCACGGCATTGTTGACGCCGCGGAAATAAAATTTCTCCACGCGCTTAAACGTCCTCCAGCCATGCGGCATTCGCCGCAAAATTTTGCGCAGCAGATCGAGGATCAAATGGCGCGCCCACACGATAGGCGAACGCGAGGCCCGCACGACGTGAGGCCATACGATGAACTCGGTGCCGACAAACTGTGGTGTATCAAGCAAGGGCAGAAGAGAGGCTGTCGTGACCGTATCCAGATCGAGATACACGCCGCCTTGCAGGTACAGTATCGCCGCCCGCAACACGTCCGTCCGCATTACGGGGCTATCGAGTCCCTGATAGAGCACAACCAGTTCGCCGCCAACCCCGAGTCTGCGCCCGGTCTCCGCTAAACAAGCAAGAGGGTCGATTCGAGAGAGCTGCACGCGAGATGCGTTTCTGAGCGCTCGCAGTTCGGCGCCGTCCTCAAGGACGTCGGTGTGGTGAAGGATGATTTCCGGCAATTCGCTGCGCTCGGCGGCTGACAGAATGGCGAAGACATAGGCCCAAGGCAGGCTCGTACCGATCCAGCAGAAATGCACTCGAGCAGGGATCATCATGAGGTCTGGCCTGTCTGCGGTATGGTGCTGTTAGCGCGCGGTGTTCCAGGAATAATTCGAAATCCATTAGACTCGGTTTGCGCGCTACCCTATATCCGACTCTTGGTCGGTCCTGCGGGCGGACGTTGTCATCCTCCCCTTATCCCGCATTCCCCGGATGACCACAGCTTACGATGACCCGATTAGCTGATTCTGATAGAATAATCAGCACGATAACGGCTTCGATGGATGCGCGCGATGGAAGAAACGGCGGGTGAAGCGCACGAGGCCGGTCTTCGGTTAAGTTTCGACCGGCGCATCAAGCTGGAACTCCCTGGCTCGAAGGTCACGTCCAATGGCGGGTTGCTCGCCTTCCGAGAACTCGACGATGCGCTCGGACTGAGCGTGATGGCAGGAGATGTTCTTTCTGACACGCGCACTGGCAGCAACGGCGGCCACACCGTGGTGCCGGCGTCTGACGAACGCGGCCGAATCGTCAAGGTTCACGCGCGCATTCCTGAATTTGTTTTCAGCACCGAATGCAATAGATACCGAATGCAGTAGATATAGGCTTGTCATTTGCGCCCCGCGTGAATAGTTAGGTGTCTTAGCTCGGCCCCGGAAGGCCGTCATGCGCCCGGACTTGGAACGATGGTATCGTCAATCGCCGTATACGTCGAGCTGGAGTTGTGTCGCAGCTGCATTGCCAATGCAGACAGGAGCCGCGCCCTCGAATCCGGCTTATTCTGGTCGCCGAAAGAACGAAGCGCTATAGCAATTTGCTGATATGACACCACCAACCCCTTCTCATCATCCCGGACTGCCTAAGCGCCATGCAGATTTCGGTTTCCTCGCCGAAGCGCTGGATTATGCAGCCCAGAGCCCGACAGGCCTCAATTTCTATTCCGGCAAAGGCGCGCTCATCGAGGCCCTGCCCTATCGTCTTTTGCGCGAGCAGGCGATCGATCTCGCCCGCCGAATGCTCGGTACGGGCCTACGGCCTGGCGACCGAATCGGGCTCATCGCCGAAAGCGACGGCGATTTCGTGCGAGCCTTCTTCGCCTGCCAATATGCCGGCCTGGTGCCGGCGCCTTTGCCGCTGCCCGCGGCCTTCGGTGGGAAAGACGGTTACGTCTCCCATTTGCAGCGAATGATCGAAAGCGCGCAGGTCACCGCGGCTTTCGGTCCTGCTATACTAGAAGCTTGGCTCGGTGAAGCGACCGCAGGACTCGATCTGAAAATTGCAGGCACGCTCGCGCTGCTCGACGACACCGTGCCCATCAAAGGCGATTTGCCGAAGCAGAACCCGGACGACCTCAGCTATCTGCAATTCTCCTCAGGTAGTACGCGCTTTCCCCTAGGTATCGCGATTACACAGCGTGCCTTCATGGCCAATGCGCGCGGCATGGGGCGCGATGGGCTCGCCATTGTCGATGGCGATCGCGGCATTTCATGGCTTCCCTTCTATCACGACATGGGCCTTGTCGGTTTTCTGCTGACACCTGTGACGTGCCAGATGACGGTCGACATTATTCTCACGCGCGACTTTGCGCGCCGACCGCTGTTGTGGCTCAATCTGATCAGCCGCAACCGCTGCACGGTCTCCTACAGCCCGTCGTTCGGCTATGAATTGTGCGCCCGACGTGCGGAAACCGCTTCTACGGACGGCATCGATCTCTCGAGTTGGCGCAGTGCGGGAATCGGCGGCGACATGATACGTCCCAACGTGCTCGCCCGCTTTGCCGAGCGCTTTGCATCGCACGGTTTCGATGCCGGCGCCTTCGTGCCAAGCTACGGCATGGCCGAGGCGACGCTTGCGCTGAGCTTCATGCCGCCGGGCCACGGCGCACGACACGACACGGTCGATGGCGCTATTCTAGAAACCAGGCATCACGCCGTGCCGGCGCAAAGCGAGGATGCGCGCACACGCACTTTCGTACTCTGCGGCGGTATCCTCCCCCATCACGACATCGAGGTTCGCGGTGAATCTGGCCACCCGTTGCCGGACCGACAGGTGGGTCGCATCTTCGTGCGAGGCCCAAGCCTGATGACTGGCTATTTTGGCGCGCCCGAAGAGACTGCGCGCGTGATGACGGATGACGGTTGGCTCGATACTGGCGATCTTGGCTATCTCCTCGACGGTCAAGTTGTCATCACCGGCCGCGCAAAAGACCTGATCATCGTCAACGGTCGCAATTTATGGCCGCAAGATCTTGAATGGACCGCTGAAATGGAAATCACCGCTCTGCGCAGCGGCGATGTCGCCGTCATCTCGGTCGATGGCGAGGCGGACGAAGAAGTCGTCGTGCTTGTCCAGTGCCGCACGCTCGATTCGGCCACACGCGATGCGCTTGCAGTCGAAATCGCGAATATACTTCGTGGCCGCCATGGCCTTGAGTCGAGGATCGTTCTCGTACCGCCTCATAGCTTGCCTCAAACGTCATCGGGCAAGTTGAGCCGTAGCCGTGCGCGCACGATGTATCTTGCCGGCGCCTTCCCGCGGACGCACGCGCTCGAGTTCACCGACAGCAGAACCGAATGAATGGAAAACGCATCGTAGCCGTCACCGGTGCGACGGGTTTTCTCGGTCTACATCTCGTGGCGGCGCTCGCACACGAGGGCGCGCAGATACGCATCCTCGTGCGCCGCGAATTGGAGCACGAACTCTGGCGCGGCATCCCCCTCGATGTCGTGCCGGGCAGCCTTGAAGACGCGCGCGCGCTCGAACGGCTCGCCGCTGGCGCCGGCGCGATCGTGCATGTCGCGGGTCTCATTAAGGCGCGCGATCGCGCGGCGTTTCTGCGCGCTAATCGCGACGGTACGCACGCTATCGCGCAGGCCGCGCGGCTTTACGCGCCGGAGGCCCGCTTCATCGCAATCTCGTCGCTTGCAGCACGCGAGCCACAGCTCTCCGGTTACGCCGGAAGCAAGTATGCTGGCGAAGAAGCTGCGCGCACGGTTTATGGCGACGCTCTTGATCGTCTCGTGATCGTGCGCCCGCCCGCCATCTATGGCTCTTGGGATCGCGAAACGCTGGTGATCTTCAAGGCTGCGTCACGTCCCGTCGTTCCAGTTTTCGGGTCGGGCCGCATCGCCTTCGTCCATGTTGCCGACGCCGCCGCCGCTATCGCGCGACTCGCCATGGGCGCAGGCGTCGCCGGCCTCTACGCCCTAGCGGATACCAATCCTGCCGGATATCGCCTGACGGAGCTCCTAAGCGAAGCCGCGCGCGCAGTGGGCGGCGACCCGCGTTTCGTGCGCGTCCCGGACGGGGTCCTTCTCGCTGCCGGAAAGGCCTCGACATGGTGGGGCCGATTCCGGGGCCATACGCCGATCTTCACGGTGGGCAAGGCGCGTGAAATGTTGCACCCCGACTGGTCGGTCGCGCCCAGCGAGGCGCTTCCGCCCGTGATTTACCAATCGAAAATCGGAATTTCCGAGGGATTTCGCCAGACGGCGGCCTGGTACAAAACGGCCAAATGGCTGACGTGACGGGCTGGCCGTAATCAGGCTGCTAGAGTCAAAACTCGCTCCGATCAGCTGAACGACAGCAATTGGCCGATTGTTGAAACTGGCTAAGCTGATCCCCACCGGCGCCGATTGCCCGCTTGAGACGACACGCCCCTCATCAGCCTTCGTGCCGCGAATCGCCTTTCGGACATGGCATCGCGCGGCTGGTCGGACTTTGGTTCTAATTGATATTCTTCCCGTAATCCCCTCGCGCCATCTGGCGCGCTCTCTGGCTCGCTCAGAAGCGGCCGGGGAATGAAGCTGCTCCGCGCGCCGTGATTGCGATCGGTGAGCGCTCGTCCAGGTTGACCGATCTCCGGCCCGTGACGATCAGGACCTAGCGGCTAATTATTAGCCGCTTCGTTCATGACGGGAATGACGACCGCCAGTTCCGGGGAGCCGCCACGCTGGGGAAAATCCGCGTTGCCATCACGACACCGGCCCGAGCAGGCGCCTGCCGTCGTCGTTAACGAAGACGGTTCCATACTGACGCTCGATGATAGGGAGGATTGGATTGACAACCTCGCCGCGCCGGGGGGGACCATTCGCGACAGAATCCATTTCGATGGCGGCGAAACGGTGTTCATCGAGCGCCCGTTGCAGTGCGCTAGCGTCGTGTCGAAGCGCGACGCGCTGACCGTAGAGGAAAAAGTCAATCTCGAAGCTCTTTCCCGCCCAGTAGCACAAGGCAGGCGTCTCGCAGGCAACCTTGCCGGGCGTAGCCGCGATACGATCCTCCAGCCGTTTCCACGAAGCTTCCGCCGATGCGCGGCCGGCGATCTCGTTCACCTCGGCACGCAAGGTGGTTGGCAGGACTACGAGGATAGGCAATATAAGCCAGGGAAGCGGCCGCGAGAGCACGGGCTTGTCGAAAGCGACACTGTGGCGAGCCAGTGCGACGGCGTCAGCTATGCACAGCGCGATCAGAGCCTCGAAATGCGCGTTGCGATCGAGTCCCTGTCCGCTTCGTTGAATGATGCCGAGTGGCACGCTGATCGCAATCGCGATTAGCAGCAGATCAAGACGCGAATCTGATTTCCGGTCCCGAACCAACCCTGCCGACACGATGAGTAGCGGAACTGTCGCGGCGACGACTGGCACAGACTTGAGGACCATGCGCTGCCAGGAATAATGTCGATCGGCGGAGAGCAGATCGACGAAGAAATCCGTTCCATAGGCTCGATAGCAAAGCGCCGCCGATAGCAGGAGCGCCGCTGCAGCCGTCCCGATCCAGATCGTCAGCGAACGCCTGTGATGCAGCGCTAGCCACAAGGTCGTCGCCAGCGGAAAGGCCACGAGGTTCTGCTTCACCATGCCACCTGACACCATCAGGAGCGCCGCGACGACAACGTTTCTCGCGGCGGGTGGCGCGTTCGGGCGATCG
>Ga0209647_1000450_pt1 | contig 38607 bp, 33 predicted proteins | sample GraSoi_2013_60cm_FD_185827 | JGI IMG/M metagenome (GOLD analysis project Ga0209647, IMG submission 185827) | Grasslands soil microbial communities from the Angelo Coastal Reserve, California, USA - Sample 9_17_2013_60cm (SPAdes) (version 2) | ecosystem: Environmental > Terrestrial > Soil >... | reverse complement strand
TGATAATCGCTCATGCGGTGAAGCCCCCGCCGTTCGAGCAACTGGCTGGCGTACCGCTGCCACTCATCGACTTGCTGCGCCGGATGCTGGCGAAGAGCAGGGAGGATCGCCCGCAAAACCCACGACAGTTACAGGAGGAGATCGAAACGGTCATTACCAAATTAGCGGCCGAATTCAGCCCTTCACCCCGACAGATCGCACCCGCTTCGGCTCCGGTGGCACCGGAGGCTGCTTCTCCTGCCGATGACAATCTGGAGCTGGCGACGCTACTTCCAGCGGTCGCCTCTCCATCGTTTGACCACTACTTCGGTATTCAGATTGGGAGCCTGCTGGGGGATCGGTACCGGCTGATTGAAGAAGAGCGCGAAGGAACCGGCGGGCGATTGTTTCGGGCAACTGAAGAAAAGGCCCTCTCCGGAACGCCATGGATTTCCGCTGTCCGATTTGCTCCGGTGGAGGCGTTCGCTCAGCTCGAGCGATCTGCTCATGCTCTTAGAGCCGTTGGCTGCAACGTTGGATTTCGTCTCCGGGCAAGGACTCGGCTTGGTCAACGTCAGCGCCCAAAAGATTCTGGTCTGTTGCCCGACAGAGATTTCTCGGGAGACCTTTCCTACCCTGGCTCGTGGAAATGCCGGGCAGTGGTCGAACTGCTCCCTGAAGCTCAATCCCCTTTGTATTGCTCCGCTCTTGTTACGCAACCGGGCCGAGTGGGGCAGGCCAACGTTCGTTCCCGCCAGCCGGGTGTTGTCGATGACCCAGGCCGAGGCAGGAATTCGTGGCACGAAATCCGTCTGGCTTTTCGGTCGCCTCATTTACGAATTGCTTAGCGGGCACGACTTACCATCACACACCGGCCCGAAGGAGCCTATAAGTACAGCCCTCTGCCGGAGCTTAGTGAGGAGGGCAACCAGACACTCCAGCGCGCCTGCGTCGGAGCCCAATCAACTGCAGGATTCCCTAATTGCGCCGAGTTTTGGCGGGCACTCAAGGAGAACATCGCAGGTGCGGGCCGTCCAGCTAATGTACCCGTGTCATCACCGGTAACTCCTACTCCGCCTGCGCTTCCGCCGCCGCCGCCGCCCGCACCACCCCGCAAACGAAGGCTGATGGTCGGGGCGATCTTGGGTGGAGTCTTGATTATCGCTTTAGCGATTTTCGGTGCGATTCGCTTTGGCGGATCCGGGTCGACCTCAGTGGTGCCCACTCCCACACCCTCCGTCGCGGCGGTAACCCCTGTGACCACGCCGAGTCCTGCCACATCAGTGGCTCCCGTCGTGGTCGCTACACCGACGCCGAGCCAGTTTGGGCTGGCCTTGGCGACTCCAGCCACGACAGTGGCTCTTGCAACACCGGCTCCAACCGCTTCGGCCCCCGCCGATCTGATTCTCCGGATTCTCAAGGCGATGGAGACCCACGACTACCGCGCGTTGTTAATCTACACGTTGGATAAAGAAACCGATTATTTCGGACACAAAAATTCATCCAGTGCCTTCATCCAACAAGATATGACGCAAGACGCTAGATCTTATAAATGGTGCAGGTTCGTTCCCGATTTATCCACTTTTGAGACTTCACTCGGGCATGATTCAATTGAATACGATTCGGATGCACTCGATGTTCGAGGCAAAGAGCACAAGGCGCGATGTCGTCTTGACATTTATTACTCGGCTACAACTTCACCCCGACTGCAGGCGCTGTCGTTAAAGGTCTTGCGCAATTGACTTATAGCCATGTTCCCGCTTGCAGCAAATCCTAGCGCGCCTAATGTCGCGGGGCATCCCGCGATCTCGCATCAGAACGGGACGTTTGGTGTCTGAGTTATATGGCCAATACAGTTTTAGTGGGCGCACAATGGGGTGACGAAGGGAAAGGCAAGGTCATCGACTATTTGACGGAACAGGTTGACGTGGTCGTACGAAGCCAGGGCGGTAACAATGCGGGTCACACGGTAGTGGTTGGTGAGAGGACGTACATCCTGCGGCTTATTCCTTCAGGAATCCTGCGTTCGGACAAGATCTGTATTATCGGCAATGGGGTTGTGATCGACCCGATCTCCTTGTGCGAAGAGATCGCGGAGCTGGAGGGGCAAGGGATTCAGGTCAGCGAACGGAATTTACTGATTAGTGAATCGGCTCATTTGGTGTTTCCGTACCATCGTCTGATCGATGAGCAGCGTGAGGTTGCGCACGGAAAGAATAAGATTGGAACGACGAAACGTGGAATTGGCCCGGCCTACGGCGATAAGGTAGCCCGGGTCGGAATCCGCGCGGGTGATTTGCTGCAACCCGAACTTTTTGAGGAGCGTTTATTCAGGCGTGTGCAGGAAGCAAACTGGTTGCTGGAACATTTCGGCGGACAACCGGTTGATCCAAAGAAATTACTTTCGGATTATTTGGCGGCTGGAGAGCGGTTGCGTTTGATGTTGACGAATACGGTACTCGAAATCCATCGACTGATGGACCAGGGGAAACAGATACTTTTTGAAGGGGCACAAGGAACCTTTTTAGATATCGATCACGGCACCTATCCGTACGTCACATCGTCGAACACTACCGCGGGAGGCGCTTGCACGGGAGCGGGCGTGCCTCCGAACCGAATCGATCGGGTCGTTGGCGCGATGAAAGCATATACAACGCGCGTTGGCGAGGGACCTTTTCCGACCGAAGACCAAAGTCTTTCGGAATTATTGCACGGGATGGGCCGCGAATTCGGCGCCGTCACCGGAAGGGCCCGGCGCTGCGGTTGGTTCGATGCGGTTGCTACTCGATTTGCGACAATTGTAAATGGAATCGACGAACTGGCGGTCACAAATCTGGATGGCTTGGATGGATTGGAAACGCTTAAGATTTGTGTCGGCTACGAATCGGATGGTAAGCAAATCGAATTCCCGCCCGCCTGTGTTCGGCAGTTCAATCGTTGCCAGCCGATCTACATCGAAATGCCGGGTTGGAAGCGGTCTACTGCCGACGCGCGTACTGTTTCCGACTTGCCGATTAGAGCACAAAATTATCTGCACAAAATCTGCGAATTGTCGGGAGCGAAACTCATGTTGGTTGGGGTGGGACAGAAGCGGGAACAAACGGTTCTGGTGGAGGGTCGGTAATCAGTGATTGGTAATCGGTAATCGGTAGTCGGTAATCGGTGATTAGTTTAGTGATTGGTGATTGGTCTTGTCTGCGTATCTGCGGCTGAGGTCCGACAGAGCCATGGGCATTAATAAGGCGTTGGGAGTCCCAATGTGCGCGCGAGGCCCGTAGCGGTAGGGCGAAAACCTCGGCGCATTCGGTAGCTGCGTCTTTCGTTTTTGCATCCCCATGCGCCGAGGTTTGAGCCATTCATTGTCCGCACCTCAAGAATTCAAACTCTCAGTCTTTCAATTCTCCGCGACAGACCCAATCTCGGAATTCAAACATTTTCATGCCAAGATCAATGCTGGGACATGGCTCAAACCCGGCGCCTGGGGATGCAAAACGACTTGGCGCAGCTACCGAATGCGCCGAGGTTTTCGCCCTACCATTAGGGGGTCTCGCGCACACGTCGCGGACGCTTTATCTTAAAATGTTTATGGGCAGCTGCCGGGTGTTGGCTTCACGATCTGGCCGAATGGAGACAGGCGAATTAATGAATTACGGAAATGATCTCGCTCGCGCACATACGCTGTCTTGCCGGTATCGCCGCACTAGCAGTTGCTCCGCTGCCCGCACCCGGTGCACCTTACCTGAGACTCCCGGTCAAAGGCTATCTGGCAGGTGAACCGATATCGACCACCGTTGATTCCGAGCTAGCCAAATACTATTTGGAAAACTCTCTTTCGTCGAGTGCTGCGAATTCAGAATTGGACCAGCGCATCGCTGACATTGAGCAACGTTTCGGTGGGCGTCCGCTGGATCGGCGGACGTTAGGAGAAATCTCTGCGGAAACGTCACCAGATTTTGCGACTCTATTTTTCATCAATCAAAGCTTGTCGGATGGCCGGAACGCCAAGCTGCAGAAGGCTTATCGGCAAGAGCTAAACAGGATCAACATCGGCATTCGCCATGCCAGTCGAGCTGTAGCCGCCCGAAAGGAGCTCCAGCAATATGATCTTATCTTTATACCGGGGTTTCATTATTTGAGCGATCGATCGTCCGGAGCCGATTTTTACAACCAAAGGCAGCTGTTTCGTCAGCTGGGTCTTCATGTTGAGCTAGCCGCCACCCAAGAGGATGGTACGATTGAAGAAAATGCCGCAATTCTCGCCGGCATAGTGCGCGCCGAGAGTCAATTAGGTAGACGTCTGATATTGATCAGTGCAAGCAAGGGTGGACCGGAAACCGCTTTGGCACTGGGGAAGGTTCTGGAGCCCATTGAAACTAGTTCGGTCAAAGCTTGGTTAAGCGTAGGAGGACTGATCGAGGGAACCTTGTTGGCTGATCACGTGAGCGGCTGGCCCAAGTCATGGTTGACAAGGATTATATTACGCTATTCGCGAATCGACCCGCGCGGCTTAGCCGGAATGACAACAACCGCTAGCAGAGAAAGAATGAAGGAGATCACGTTGCCTTGCCATATTTTCGTGCTCCAATTCGTTGGCGCACCGCTTTCGGGAGATGTCGCTAACGATGTCAGGCGTCGATATATTGAACTGCGCAAGAATGGACCCAACGACGGGCTAACTCTTTTGGCGGATGAATTAGTGCCTCATGGCGTTACCATTATTGAGCCAGGGCTCGATCATTTTTATCGGGATCCTGAGATTGATCTGAAGTCGTTGGCGCTTGCGAATATCGTGGCCGACGAGCTGGGGCGAGGCGGGAGGTAGTGATTGGTGAGAGGTGATTGGTGATTAGTGATTCCACTAATCACTAAGCCCTCAGACCCCACCGTATCTGCGTTGGCGACGGTTAAACTCGGCAATCGCTTCGAGAAGATCTGCTCGCTTAAAATCAGGCCAAAGGGTCTGGGTCACATACATCTCGGTGTAGCTCAGCTGCCAAAGTAGGAAATTGGAAATCCGCATTTCGCCTGAGGTACGGATCAGCAAATCAGGATCAGGCCATTGGTGCGTGTAAAGATACTGACTGAACTTTTCAGCAGTGAGTTCGTCGGGATCGAGCCGATCTGCTTTGACGTCTCGGGCGACTCTCTTGATTCCGTCAACAATTTCTGCGCGTCCGCTGTAGTTGACCGCAAGAATGGTTGTGAGCTTGTGATTGTTTGCGGTTTGAGCAATGGCTTCTCGAAGTTGTTCCTGACAGTCCTCCGGGAGTTCGGTCAATCGGCCAATGGCTTGCAACTGAATCCCCTGGCCGGCCAGATCCCTGGTGTAATCGCGTAAGAATTTACGGAGCAAACCCATCAATGTATCCACTTCCTCTTTTGGCCGCTGCCAATTCTCGGTGGAGAACGCGTAAAGCGTGAGATAAAGAACTCCTAGCTCGAGGCAGGCTTCCACGCATGCCTTGACCGCTTTGGCTCCCTCAAGGTGCCCACGACTGCGTGGCCAACCGCGTTGTCGAGCCCATCGTCCGTTGCCATCCATAATGATAGCGACGTGTTTGGGAACCTGGTTGACCATTTCTCGAACGACAAGGAGCGATATCCCGACCGAAAAAGCAAATGCGGAAACAACATATGCGGCGAGTGAGTTTGGGCACGGCTGCTGAAGTAGCCTGAAGCATCCGCTTTGGTTCTGCCGCCAGCCGCGACTTCGACGGACAAGCTGCTGGGCAAGACGTTGCCACATCGAAGAAACGCGGAGTTGGAACGACTTAACCGAGCTTCAAAGCGCCAGTAAAACAAATAGCGGATTGCCAGTTGATGGAGACAGGAAGGAGATGCATTAGGCGACGGGCACTGAGATTAGTTCCCGGCGATGACGGCGTTATTCCTGGCGCGGCCTTGGGAACTGTACGATCGTAAGGGCAAGAGGGATCCGACGTCGCCGCGCTCGAGCGTGTGGCGAGAAGGGTACCAACAGGGCGGGTAGGAGAGGCAATTGCGCCATTGATGTTTGATGTTGATCCCGGGCAAAAATTTTTCATTCAGCGCTGCATTTTGATTCGACAGGCCCACGCTTTTTCGATGGTCGTGAATAATGGCTCCGGGCCAACAGGCGTAACCCCTCCCAACTGTCCATTTTTCTGCAGAATTTATAGCAAAAGAGACATATCGATCCTTGCAGATTCAAAATGATGCGCAAAATATAACACCCTGAAATGAGACTCGTGGCGAGCTGTGACCAGATAAGGATCCTGCTATTTCCCGCGAGCAGTGCCTTTTAATGCAGACAATCTTGCTTGTTGATCCTGAGACTGACTTTCTTGAGTGGGCGCAAAACCAGCTCGAAACGCCGACAACGCGAGTATTCGCCACGACCACGTCCGACGAGGCGTATAAAATTTACATTTCAGAGAATCCGGACCTCCTGATTTGCGAGACCCATCTCATGCCGTTTAGCGGTCTGGAGCTGCTCGCTCGGATCCGGCAGCGAGATTCGAATGCGCTGGTGATCCTGATGAGCGCGTTTGGTACGACGCAATCGGTGATCGAGTCGATGAAACTCGGTGCGTTCGATTACCTGCGCAAAGAGTCGCTACCATTCAATCTCAAACCGGTGGTAGATGCCGCACTGAATACGCAAGCCGAGATGCGATCCGCCACGGCATTCAAACCGCAGCTTACCGTTGAGCAGTATCAAGATAGCTTGGTTGGACAGTCGCAGCCGATGCAACAGGTGTTCAAGATGATCGGCCGAGTCTCGCATAGCGATGCGCCGGTGATGATCACGGGTGAGAGCGGATCAGGGAAAGAACTGGTGGCCCGTGCGATTCATCACTACGGCAATCGGAGCACGCAGCCGTTTATTGCGATCAACTGCGCCGCAATCCCAGAGAACCTGCTTGAAAGCGAACTGTTTGGTCACGAGAAGGGGGCGTTCACCGGCGCTGCAGCAATGCGGATTGGAAGGTTTGAGCAAAGCAATGGTGGCACGCTGTTCCTGGATGAAATCGGCGAGATGCCCCTCCCGGTGCAAAGCAAGATTCTCCGGGTATTACAAGAAGGAGAATTTTCGCGAGTTGGTGGCAACGCCGTGATCAAGACCGATGTGCGGATCATTGCGGCCACCAATAAGACATTGGAACAGGAGGTCGCGAAAAAGCAGTTCCGAGAGGACCTGTTTTATCGCTTAAACGTGGTGCGAATTCATCTTCCTCCACTCCGGCTGCGAAGAGAAGATATTCGTCTTTTGGCCGAGTATTTTTTAAAGAAGATCGCTACTCATAAGCATCTGCCACAGCTCACGTTATCGGCGGAGGCAATCAAGGTATTAGAGGAGTATCCCTGGCCGGGTAACGTCCGCGAACTAGAGAACACGATCCAACGCGCGTGTGTGTTAGCAAGCAGTGACGTGCTTCTGCCAAAAGACATTCCGCTGGGGTTTGCCAATCAGCCTGAAGATTCGGTTGAAAGCGCGCCTCAAGTATCCGGCGCGGTGGGAGGCAAGCCGACGCTAGAGACTGCGGTGGAAACGTTGCTGGATGCCGCCTCAGCGGATTCTCGATTGCAGCTACTGCCTTGGCTGGAACGCGAATTCACGGTATTTGCGATGAAGCGGACCAAAGGGAATCAGGTAAAAGCAGCCAAGCTTCTGGGAGTGACGCGTGCGACGTTGCGTAAACGGATCGAACGGTACGGAATTACCAAGGAGCTTAATTTTCAGTGAATTTAGGAGCACCGAAGGTGTGTCTCAAAATAGCCTAGCGAAATTACGTAGAAGCAGCTTCTCACGCGCCTTTCAGCGCTGAGTCCACGTTCCATTCTTATTGCTAGGGCCTCGCCCTAGGCTATCTTGAGATGCGCCTTCGGCGCTTGTCCGAAGCGGCAAGGCGTTGGCGGTTCCGAAGCGCGGGCCAACATGGATGGCTCAAACCCGGCGCATGGGGATACAAGACGAAAGGGGCAGCGACCTAAAGCGCCGAGGTTTTCGCCCTACCGATCTACCTCGCAGCCGCACCTGGAGGCGCCCCCACCGTCCCGCATTGATCACGCCCGAATAGCAGGCGATGTTGGACGTCTTTTAATAAGCTATCGCGCTTCCCGGCGTTTGATCGGGAATTCGAACGGTATGGAAAAAAGCAAACAGCGCCGATTGACCAACGTTGTGGAAGAGGTGCGCCAGTCTCCTGAGTTTCGCCAGAAATTCGAAGAAAAACCGCCCATATGCTTTGAGCATGTTGTGGAAGCCGCTCAATCGTTCGTTGCAGCTTGCGTGGTGCGCCAGCATCCATCGCGAAGTTGTTGGTTGATCTGTCCGGACGCACGCCGTCAGGAGGAGATCTGCAACGAATTACTAAACTGGGAGATCGGCGCTCAATTTTTCCCGGAGCTTGAGTTGCCGGCAATCGAAGGAGCGGTGCCTGACCCGGAGCTGATGGCAGAACGGCTGGCTTTGCTGCAACAGATCGTAACCGGCTCAAGAATGGTGGTGGTGGTGACTCGGTCGGTTTTGGAGAGTCCCGTTGTGCCCGGTGATCGAGTGTTGAATCAGACGCTCGTTCTGCAGCGCGGAGATTCTCTCGATAGCAGGCAACTGATTGAGAAACTCATTCAAGCCGGCTACGAAAAAGTGTCGCAAGTGAGCGGACGTGGAGAATTCGCGCATCGCGGTGGGATCATCGACATTTTCTCGGCGCAACATGCGGTGCCGGTACGAGTGGAGCTTTTTGGCGACACCATTGAATCGTTGCGCGAGTTTGATCTGGACGAGCAGACGGCGATCCAAGTGGTTGAGCGCTCAGAGATATTTCTCGGCGATATCCAAGGCGAGACCATCCCGTTACGCAATTACATTCGGCCAGGCGATCTCTTGATCGATGTCGAAGCGGAACAGACCGACGCAGAGGTACGAATTACCGCGGGCGCGTTTCCAGCCGGCCAGCCCGAGGATTACAGCACCGCGTTTTATCCATCGGTTTTCCATGATTTCGAAGCGGGAGATTTTCTGGTCGAGGAACACAAGCGGCAACGCGCCTTGACTCAAATTGAAGAGTGGCTGGGTCAAGTTTGGCGGATATTGGTGGTTTGCCATAACGAGGGAGAAATTGAGCGCTTGAGAGATGTCTTGTCCGATAATCACATCGACGTGGATTCAGTTGATTTCGGGATTGGCAGTCTGAACCATGGATTTGTTTATCCGGCCGCTCGGCTAGCAGTCCTTTGTGATGCCGAAATCTTTGGACGTTACCAAAGCCCGAGTGCTCGTCGTCTAGCGGTTAGAAGGGCGCGGCTCCGCGGTGGACGGGCTCCAGTTGATTTCAGCGAATTGGCTGAAGGAGACCTTGTGGTTCACCTGGAGCATGGAATTGGGAAGTACCTGGGAATTCAGGAATTGGAGCAAGGAGGAGTAAAGAGTGAATGCGTCCTTCTGGAGTTCGCAGAGGATGCGCGGCTCTATGTACCATTTGAACAGGCGTTTCTGATCTCGCGCTACGTCGGAATAGGGAAGCGATTTCCTCCGCTGAGCAATTTAGGAGACGCCAAATGGAGTAGAACGAAAAAGGCAGCCGAAACAGCGGTCTTCGACTATGCGGCTCGTTTGTTGGACCTGCAGGCGCGACGCAACACGTTGCCAGGGTACGCTTTTCCGCCCGATTCCAAATGGCAGCGAGAATTCGAAGCCTCTTTTTTGTACACGGAGACCCCAGATCAGCTGGAAGCGATCGAGGAAACCAAACAGGACATGGAAACGGAGCAGCCGATGGATCGTTTGATCTGCGGCGATGTTGGTTTTGGCAAGACGGAAGTGGCGATTCGCGCGGCGTTCAAGGCCGTTATGAGTGGAAAACAAGCGGCAATGTTAGTACCCACTACCGTACTGGCGCAACAGCATTTCGAAACATTCCGGCAACGGATGTCTGACTACCCGATTCGAGTCGGGATGCTGAGCCGATTTCTTTCTGCCGGGGAACAGCGAAAGACGGTTGCTGCGGTTCGGGACGGCTCGATCGATATTATCATCGGTACTCATCGGCTGATTTCGTCGGACATCCAATTCAAGGATCTGGGGCTAGTGGTGATCGATGAAGAACAGCGCTTCGGAGTACGGCATAAGGAACTGCTGAAAGAGCGATTCAAGTTAGTAGATGTCCTGACGCTTTCGGCCACGCCCATTCCACGCACACTTTATCTGTCGTTGGTCGGCGCCAAAGATATGTCGTCGATTGAAACACCGCCACCCAATCGGCTTCCGGTGGAAACGGTGGTTTGCGGTTATGATGAACGGATCATTCGTGATGCTATTCAACGCGAGCTGCGCCGCCGCGGTCAGGTCTATTTTCTACATAATCGGGTGCACTCGATCGAGCGAATGCGAAACCGAGTGCAGGAGCTTTGCCCCACGGCTCGCGTCGATATTGGGCATGGCCAGATGGAGGAAGAGGCGCTGGAAAGGGTCATGCAACGATTCGTGCAAGGGGAGATCGACGTTCTGATTTCCACGACGATTATCGAAAGCGGATTGGATATCCCAAATGCGAACACGATTATCATCGATCGAGCCGACCGTTTCGGATTAGCGGATCTCTACCAGCTCCGCGGGCGGGTGGGACGGGCCCAGCACAAAGCGTACGCTTACTTGTTCCTGCCGCGAGACTTGATGGCGGTTGGTGCGGCGCGCCGCCGAATCAATGCGATTAAACAATATTCCGGTTTAGGGGCAGGCTTCAAGATCGCGATGCGAGACCTGGAAATTCGGGGAGCGGGCAACATTCTTGGCACCGCCCAGAGTGGCCACATCATCAATATCGGGTTTGACCTTTATTGCCAGTTGTTGCAGCAAGCGGTAGAAAAGCTGAAAGGTAAAAAGGGGGTTAAACGTTCCGACACCTTTCTACGACTCGACTTCGTCGTTACGAACGAATCGGAATTTGTTACCGCTCGGAAGGAGTTGGCCCCGGCATTTGTGCCCTCCGATTACATCGCTCAACCGCAGACGAGAATTGAAGCCTATAAGAAACTTGCCGCGGTCGTCTCGATTGACCAGCTCCATCGGCTCAGATCGGAATGGCGGGATCGTTTCGGGCCTCTACCCCCGGCGGTGGAGAATCTGCTGATTCTGAACGAGATCCGCCTCGTGTCGGGACGAGAAAAAATAGTTCGAATCGAAGTAAAAGACTCCAAAGTGATGATGACGCGTGGTGGCGATTATCTGCTCATTGGCGACCGGTTTCCCCGCTTGACTTCGACCAACCCGCAATCTAGCCTCGCGGAATTGTTATCGCTCTTAACCCAACTCTCTTGATAAGGCATGTTTTCTAAGCTGTTTTGTAGCTACGTTGTGGCGCTTTCCCTGCTTATTCCCACAGTGATGCGCGCGGCGGATCCGCAAGTCATCGACGGTATCGCTGCTATCGTTAACGGTGACGTAATCACCTTCTCCCAGGTCCAAGAGGTGGCTTCGCCGGAAGAGCAGACTCTTCGGCAACAATACCAGGGACAGGAACTTATCGATAAGATAAAGGAGACCCGGTTGGCGGTGTTGAACGATCTGGTAAACCGTCAGCTGATTCTCCAGGAATTCAAGAAGAAGGAATACAAGCTCCCCGATTACGTAGTCGAGCAGCAGCTCTCTGGAATCATCAAAGACGAGTTCGGTGGCGATCGGCAAGCATTTATGCGAACGCTGAGCGCACAGGGCTATACCATGAATCGATTTCGCGACATGGAAAAGGACAAGATCACAGTCCAAGTCATGCGCCAGAACAACGTGAAAGGCACTTTCACGCCTACTCCAACGGAGATCGAAGCCTATTACAACGCCAACAAGAAAGAATTTGCGACACCGGAACAGGTAAAGCTGCGCATGATTGTGCTTAATTCGGATCCGCTGGTGTCCGATTCCGCGGCTAGCACCAAGCAGATGGCAGAGGAGATCCGCCAGAAAGCGAAAGAGGGCGCCGACTTTGCGACTCTGGCCAAGACTTATTCGATGGATGGGACCGCCGAAAATGGAGGAGATTGGGGCTGGGTCGACGAAAAGACTCTGAACCAGGACCTAACGAAAGCGGCGTTTGCGCTTGCGGCCAAGGAGGTGAGCCCCTGCATTCAGATCGGCGATTCGTTCTACATTCTGTATTGCGAGGAAAAGAAGACGGCGAATTTTATTCCTTTGGCGGAAGTCAGAGACGGAATCTCGAAGAAGCTCGAGCAAGTTCAGCGTCAAAAAGCGACTCAGCGCTGGCTCGATGGACTGCGCGAAAAGGCGTACATCAAGGTTTACTAGACCTCGGTAGGGACCGGCTCCTGGCGGTCCGGTCAGAACCGAACGTACCGGAGCGTATCCCTGCCGTTAAAGCGGGCGAACAGGCTGGCCGTCGCTGGGCTAGCGGGTCCTCGGGTTTAGGTTCGGAGACACCGTAGATCCGGCGGTCTCAGAGAGACGCGCCCTATCCGCGCGGTCGCCAGACCGCCACTTTATGTTGACGCGCATGGCCGCCGCCGGGCGAAGTCGGGAGCGCATCCCTACTGCCCGTTGAATCGTCAGGTTGTGCGGGGATCAACGGCCAATTATGAAACTTTCTTCGACGGCTAAAGTCTATCTCCGGGTCTTCGATGTCGGACTGCAGAACACTTTTGTCTACCGCTGGAATTTCTTTTTCCGATCGATTTTCGGCATTCTGCCGTTACTCGGTACGGTCTTTATCTGGGGAGCGATCTTTGAGGCAAAAGGGCAGGGGATCAACAACTTCGACTACGGATCGGTCGTATTTTATTTTTTGCTGGTGCTTTTTCTCCAAGGCCTGGTTACGCCGACCGACGACGAATGGGAAGTGGCGAATGATATCAGAGAAGGCCAGATCGGCACATTTATCGTTAAGCCGATCGACTACGTTCTGTATCGGTTCAGTCTCTTCTGCAGTAATCGGCTTCTTTATGCCGCAGTGACGTTGCCGGTGGTAGCCGTTCTTTTCATCTATTACCGGCAATACGTGGTTTGGCCAACGGATTGGGTCGTTTGGCTCGTCGCGATTTGGAGCACATTGATGGCGGCGCTGCTCCAGTTTTTCATTTCCCTCAGCATAGCGCTGCTCGCATTCTGGATGCTCGAAATCTCGACGGTGGTTTTCATCATCTATTCGTTCGAATATTTCTTGAGCGGCCAGATGTTTCCGATCGCCTTTATGCCGGCGGTGGTTAGAGATGTGTTGGTATGGCTACCGTTTCCCTACGAGCTTTCGTTCCCGGTCGTTGTGTTCATGCAACGAGTCCACGGGGCAGAGGTTTGGTCCGGAGTCGCAATTCAAGCATTTTGGGTCGTAATCACCGGCCTTATGGCGAAAACCATGTGGAGGATCGGATTGAACTACTACGAGACGGTCGGAGGATGAAGAGAATGCGGATCGCGAAATGCGGATTGCGGAATCAATTTCGGATTTGACATTCCGCGTTCCGCAATCCGCTAGCGGCTAAAGCCGAATGACAGATCACAAATAACAAAGACACGTGGAGTAATCTTAGGGACACGACAGCAATCAGCCCGATGGGGTAGGTTGGCTCGCTCGATTCTGATCGAAATCCGAATCAAAATTTGTCATGTGTCATTTGTCATACGACATCGGCGATAGCCGATGTCGCTCACCGAATATAGGCTTCGGCGTAGCTTACGGTGCGACCTTGGCGAACCGGCTGAGTTTGCCGATGGACCCAGATACTTTCGAGTATCCCAAGGGCAAAAAGGATGAGAACGAGAAATGAGCCGCCGTAACTGATCATCGGCAATGGTACACCGGTAATTGGCGTGATCGAGACCGTCATCCCGATATTCATGAACGCGTGCGTGAATATGAGCGTTACCACACCTATAGCGATCAGGCGTCCGAGCTCGTCCGAGGCAGAAGCGGCGATAAGGAGACCGGTAAGAAGTAGTGCAGCGAACGCAGCCACGACCGTCACCGCCCCCACAAAACCGAGCTGCTCAGAAATCGCCGCAAAAATGAAATCGGTATGGACGATGGTTTGCGGAAGGAAGCCGAGGTCCACTTGCGTATTGGGTGCGGTGAACCCTTTACCGTAGAACCCTCCTGAGCCGATCGCGATCAACGACTGGTTGATGGTCCAGGCTGCCCCTTGGGTGTCGTAGTCGGGATTTATGAAGGTGGTCAAGCGCTCTCGCTGGTACGGTTTGAGACCGAAATTCGCAATTACCGGGACCAGCGCGAGCCCGCAGACAATCATAACGAGCAAATAGCGTTTTGGGATGCGGCCGACGAAGAGCAGCGCCAAGATCATCGGGAGCTGAACCAGGCATTCGCCAAGATCCGGTTGGATCAAAACCAACAGCCACGGTGGGGCGACGATCGCGGCGCAACTCAAAATGCGCCCGACCGTCGGCCAAAATCCCACCCAATTGCCGGTATTGGCAAGCAGCCAAGATAAAAGTAGCAACGTGGATACGATTGCAAGTTGAGCCGGCTGAAAACTAATCGGGCCGAGGTCGAGCCAGCTTTTCGCGCCGAATGTGGTTCGGCCAAAAAAATGGGTGAGAACGAGGAATCCAAGTCCGGCCAGGTAAAGCAAAAGCGGAAAAATAACGCTGGAGAGCCAGTAACGGTAGTTAATCAGTGCGGCAGCGAAAAAGACGGCTACACCGAGCACGAGGAAAACGATCTGGCGGCGCCACATGTCTTTGAGGTAGGCCTCTTCCCGCATGTAGGTAGCGCTGTAAATAGCGATTACGCCGAATATCGATAGGCCGATCGCTAAGCCGACCAGCAGCCAATTCATCCCGAGCAACTTCCTGAGAAATGAATTCATGAACGAGCAAGCAGATTAATCTAGAGTGGGTGCGCTGGCCAATAACTTTCTCGTGTAGTCGTGCTGCGGGGAACGATATATGTCTGAGGCCGAGGCTCTTTCGACGATTTCCCCGCGAAACATCACAGCCACCTCATCGCTGACATGTTCCACGATGGCCAGATCGTGAGAAATGAAAAGATAAGAGACCCCTAATTCGTCTTGAAGATCGAGTAGCAAATTCACGATCTGAGCTTGAACGCTGACATCCAAAGCGCTCACGGCTTCGTCGCAAACGATCAGTTCCGGTTCGACTGCCAGCGCCCGAGCGATGCCGATTCTTTGGCGTTGGCCCCCGCTGAATTCATGGGGGTAGCGCAACATCAGGTCGGGTTGCAATCTGACCTTTTCCAGCAGAGAAGCCACCCGGTCCCGCCGGTCGCGTCTTGTCATGTTCGGAAAATGGATTTGCAACGGTTCACCAATGCTGCGGAGGATTGGCCAGCGCGGGTTAAGTGAACCAAATGGGTCCTGGAAAATCATTTGGATTTTGCGACGCCACGGGCGGAATCGTGCCTCGGGCAAATTCGAAATCTCGTGATTGGCGAAGCGGACCGACCCACTCGTACTAGGCACTAGATTCAGGATCGCCTTACCCAAAGTCGTTTTGCCGCTGCCGCTTTCGCCGACCAGGCCTAACGTCTGACCAGCTCTGACGGTTAACGAAACGTCGGTCACTGCTCGGATAAGACCCTGACGCCGGCGGGCAGGGAACCAGACGGACAGGTGCTCTATTTCCAGAAGATCAGCCATCTTGTTTTTCCCTAGGGAGAGGGAAGAAATAGGCAGAAAATAGTCAGATTTGAAAACTTACCCAGAGGATTAATGTTGGTCCGGTACCCGGAGGGTAACGCTTGTAACGGTTGAGATCGAATCGGCATAAAGTCCGGAACGCGAAAAACGTACCTACCGGAGGAATCGTCGAAAGCTTCAACCTCATCAAAGCAAATTTCGAAGAGACCGACACCTCCAATCGATGGCAACTGGTGCCGGACCTGCAAGGCCTTGGCGGACATTACCAGCTTCAACTGGAAAATCTCGATCTAGCACTCACAAGTTTTTTTTACTTTGTGCTGCCTTGCCGAAAGCGTTTAGAAGACGGGCAGCCGCAGGGGGTTGGTAGTGGTCCACTGCAAACGTAGACATTGCCTTGTTCATCATCAAATACGATGGCTTGCGCCTTCATAGCCTCCATCCCAAGGAGACGAGCTAACCCGTGACCGATTGCTGCCAAAACCCATTTGCTTTATTTTAAGCGTGTTTGCCGCTGTCAGACCTGTACGGGGCACGCAGTTTATGGAATGATGAATCGGCGACTGGCGGAAAAGGGGTTCCTGGCGTTCGAACTAGACCTTGGCTTTCCGCGTTAACTACAAATTCCAAAACCATCGCGACGATCTATAAATAACCAACCGGCGCATACTGGACTTGTCTGAATTCTCCGGTCAAGATCGCTGATCCTTTGCCGAATAAGAAGACGGATGAAAATAGCATGAACGCGCAGGACATCTGTGATGCTCTGAGGCGCTACCTAAGTGAATCCGAAGACGACCGACGCGAAATCGGTACCAAGATCGGCATTTCCCGGACCACCTTGTCTGCCTGGCTCGCTGGCGAAGCGGAGCCACCCAAAGGCATGTTGGCACGGGTGGCGGGTTTTCTTAGGCGTTCTGGATACCTCTAACGTTTTGAAGGTTCCAAGGCAATGAAATCGTACGTAGGCTCAGGCACGGTCGGAAACGGCCTAAGCCAAAAGGCAGCAAAATGAAAAAGTTACGTAGTGCTATGCGCACCGTCCTGAATGTCCCAACAGCCACGTTGATTGTTGTGATATAAGGATTGGATCGGTCCACAGAAACTATCGGCATCATGAGCCCACTGATGAAGACAGAACATATAAAAATGGTGCTCCTATGGTTACTTGTTGTTGTGGCCATCATCGTTGTGACTGATACCCTAAACCCGGTGCCTCGGACCGAGTCACACATTCGTGCGAACTGTACGACTAATGCCAACTCGAGCCCGACAGGAGTACTGGGTTAGTGACCTGGCACACCGTTGAGGAGTGCTTCAGCCATCCTTTCGGAAGAAGGCGTCGAGCGGACTAGTGGCGGATGCCATTTCGCGGCTGGAGGCGATCCCGATCTCGAAAGCAGTGCGACCTGCTTCCACCGCCTGTCGGAATGCGAAAGCCATGCGAACTGGATCTTCGGCGATGGCGATAGCCGTGTTGACCAGGACGGCGTCCGCTCCCAGTTCCAGCGCCTCAGCGGCGTGACTTGGCGCTCCCAAGCCCGCGTCCACAACCACTGGAACGGTAGCTTGATCCAAAATGATCCGTATTTGGTCACGGGTCCTAATCCCTTGATTGCTGCCAATCGGTGAACCGAGTGGCATAACCGTAGCCGTACCGACCTCCTGCAAACGCTTGGCCAAAACCGGATCCGCGTTGATATAGGGCAAAACGGTGAATCCTTCCTTCACCAGCTGCTCCGCTGCCCGTAGAGTTTCGATCGGGTCAGGCAGCAAATAATGGGGGTCTGGGTGGATTTCCAACTTTACCCACCTGGGAAGGCCGGCGGAAGCAGCTAATCGTGCCAATCGCACTGCTTCCTCGGCGTTCATTGCGCCGGAGGTGTTGGGCAAGAGCAGATATTGATTCGGGTCAATATAGTCCAGGATGTTGGCAAAAGGATCATGGTTCCCAGAGAGATCTGCCCGCCGCAAGGCGACAGTGACGATCTGGGTGCCGCTGGCACGCAATGCGTCCCGCATAACGGTATTGCTCGCGAATTTTCCTGTGCCCACCAGCAAGCGTGACTGAAATTCTCGATCGGCGATAACGAGAGGAGAAGAAGAAAACTGCATCATTAGTGAAACCGCATTGTCCTTGTCTTCCGATAATTAAGCGAGTGATCTCTTGAACAGCAAGTAATTGATTCCTAAGCTGGAGACCGTGAGACCGTCTGATAGTTCCCATGAATTTAGTCTGACCGGTAAGTTGTTGCTCTCCCATCCGGCACTTCGTGATCCGAGCTTTCGTCGCACCATCGTATTTTTGCCTAATCACGATGTGGAGGGAGGAGCATTTGGGTTGATTATCAATCGTCCTACTTCCGAAGTTTTAGCCGACTTTTTGGTAGAGCCGCCCGCTTCGGCGGTACTTTCAGAGGTGCCGGTGTACACGGGTGGGCCGGTGGGAACCGACGAATTGACACTGGCCGCGTTTTCTTTTGCCGCCGGCACCGGTCTGGTCAGCTGCCAAACTCATCTATCGCTTGACGAAGCGGAAGCAATGAAGAGCGGAGGCGAATCGATCGTGAGGGCATTTCGCGGATATGCGGGATGGACTTCCGGTCAACTCGAAGGCGAGATTAATCAGCACGCTTGGCTGGTGAAAGAGGCGGAAGCAAAATTGATTGCCGGCGAGCTGAACGAGCAGACCTGGGTGGGGCTGGTAAGCGCGTTGGGGCCAGCCTATCGGTTGCTAGCGCTTGCGCCGGACGATCCGTCGCTGAATTGAAAATGCGGATTGCGAATCGCGGAATGGGATTCCGCAATCCGCATTCCCATTCAATAGGGTTGCCGCAGCGACCGTCAGCGGATATATGGCGGCAATGAAAATAGGTGTTCCGAAAGAGATTAAACAACAAGAGCACCGAGTCGCGTTGCTACCTTCCGTCGTCTATCAGCTCGTCCGCATGGGTCACGAAGTTTTTGTCGAACATGATGCGGGTGCGGGCGCCGGTTTTCCAGACGAGGAATATGCTCAAGCGGGCGCCCAATTATTAGACGACCACAGCGCCGTGTTCGAACAGGGAGATCTCATTGTGAAGGTCAAGGAACCGTTGCCATCCGAATACCGGTTGTTACGGTCCGGCCAGATTCTGTTCACCTATTTGCATTTAGCTGCCAACAAGGAGCTGACCCTGGCGCTGATCGAGTCGGGAGTGACGGCGATTGCCTACGAGACGGTCGAAGTCAATCGGCGATTGCCGTTGCTGGAACCGATGAGTGAAATCGCGGGACGGATGTCGATCATAGTTGGTGGATTTTTTCTGACTAAACATTGTGGGGGAAAAGGTGTGCTTTTGGGCGGTGTTCCGGGAGTATTGCCCGGCAACGTCATAGTCATTGGAGGTGGGACATCTGGCATAAACGCTGCCCGCATGGCCACCGGTCTCGGTGCGAATGTGACGATCCTGGAAGTGGATATTGAGCGGATGCGTTTTCTGGACATTACGATGCATACGGCGCACACGCTCTATTCCAGCGAGGCGCACCTGATGGAAATTCTGCCGCGGACCGATCTATTGATTGGTGCGGTACTGGTCCCTGGCGCCCGTGCCCCCCGATTGATCTCGCGCGAAATGCTCCGATCAATGAAGCCGGGAAGCGTTCTCGTCGACATCGCTATTGATCAAGGAGGCTGTTGTGAAACTTCGCGTCCGACTACTCATGAGGAACCGACGTACGTGGAAGAGGACATCATCCATTACTGTGTCGCGAATATGCCGGGTGCTTACGCCCGAACGGCTACTCAAGCTCTGACTAACGTCACCGCACAGTATGTAGAATTTCTGGCCGAAGCGGGACCGGACGGAATTCTCAAAAAACAGCCGGCATTGGCCGGTGGTATTAATGTGATGCACGGGAAGATCAGAAATAAGGCGGTCGCCGAAGCGCACCAATTGGCCTACGTGCCCCTCGAGATCTGATAGCAACGCGAATGTAGGGCCGCGCGAAGCAATGGATTCGGTGGCATCATAGCCGCGACGTCTTGTCCGTCACAGTCCGGCGACTGCCGAACGAAGAGGAAAGTTTCGCCTAGCTGCGGTTTTCGCTCGACCGGAATAACCGATGGAGTTTGTCAGCCATCCATGTCGAGCGGACGATCTGAGGTTCGGCGGTTTGCTGCGGCCAGGGCGGGTCTTGTAGGGTTATCGGCTTTGGAATCGTTTTCGTCGGTAGCGGCGACTGTCCCTCCGAAAGTCAAGCGCGTACCGGTTCATAAATCCTGCCGAGAGCAATTAACAGAGACAGGCCGTTGAGTACAGTCGCCTTGGCACGGTTCGCGAGTTCCGGCTACATGTGGGAGGGACCGAGGAACTCCGAACGCCAAATGCTGCTCCACGATGGCGACTGCGGCTTATGCCAGCTCCAGGCGCGTAGCTCCGCGTCACCTTCTAGGCGACGCCAAGCCAAATACGTGGTTGGATCCGGCAGCCGCCGGACGAAGTTGGGAGCGCGTCCCTACCGGACCAGGCTACGCCAAATGATTGGCTATTGGCTATTTCCCGCTGGCCACTAACTGCCTGATACCCGGACTACTTTCGCGCTTTTGATGGCCGAGTTAGAAAGGAGGGCCTGGAGAATATCTTCGGACGGAGCCGAGTCCAGATTCAGAACGGTGAGCGCTTTGCCACCGAGTTTGTCACGACTAAGCGACATATCGGCGATATTGACCTGGTGCTCGCCGAGAACAGTACCGACTTGCCCAACGATACCCGGTACATCGTCATTCTCTAACACCAGCAGGACGCCAACCAGTAGCGCTTCGACATAACGGTCGTTGATCCGGACAATACGACCCGAGGATCCGACGAACGTGCCGGCGACGGAAGATTCTTCATCGCCGAAGTATGCGCGCAGCTCGACCAAGTCGTTGAATTCGCCGGTCGCACTTTCTCTGGTTTCAACGATTTTAAGACCCAACGTCTGCGCCAGGGAGGTGACATTCACTTGGTTCACCTCCTGGCCTCCGACTTCTTCTAGGAAACCTTTCAGCACATAGCGGGAGATCGGTGAGGTTTCGGTTTGATTGACCTTGCCGCTGTAATTGATGTGCAACTTCTCACAACGGCGCGGGCTTACCTGACGGAGGAATCGACCGAGCTTTTCCCCAAGACCCAAATACGGAGCAATGATGGCCAAGGTCTTGGCGTCAAGATTGGGGACGTTAACCGCGTTGCGGATCACGCCTTCGATGAGAACCGAGCGAATGGCTTCAGCAATTTCGATCCCGACGCTTTCCTGTGCTTCGAGCGTCGAAGCGCCTAGATGCGGAGTAAAGACGACATTTTTCAGCTGACGAAGCGGGAAGTCATTCGGTGGGGGTTCGACTTCGAAAACGTCAAGAGCAGCCGCCGCAATGTGGCCGGTTTGAAGAGCATCGTATAGGGCCGCCTCATCGACCAAGCCGCCACGCGCACAATTGACGATCCGAGCACCTTTTTTCATTCGAGCTAGACGATCACGATTGAGAAGATGCTTGGTCTCGCTGGTAATCGGCATGTGCAACGTGACGAAATCGGCTCGCTCAAGTACGTCGTCCAGATCTTCGAATAGCTCCACCTGGAGAGACCGAGCGCGGGAAGGGGAGAGATAGGGATCGTAGGCAATGGGGCGCATACCGAAAGCGATTCCGCGGCGGGCGATTTCCGTTCCAATGCGGCCCATGCCAAGAATACCGAGCGTTTTTCCGTTCAGCTCGACTCCCTCAAAGCTTTTTCGATCCCATTTTCCGGCTTTCACGCTGGCGTCGGCTTGAGGAATGTTTCGAGCGATCGAGACCAGCAAAGAAAACGCGTGCTCTGCAGTGGAAACGGTGTTTCCCCCGGGCGTATTCATGACGATGATCCCACGCCGAGTGGCCGCTTCGACGTCGACATTGTCGACTCCCACTCCGGCCCGGCCAACCGCCTTCAGCGCGCGAGCAGCTTCGATGACTCTCGCTGTCACTTTGGTCTGCGAGCGAACCACCAAGCCTGCATATTCCGAAACAATCTCGAGAAGCTCCGGTTCTTTCAGACCGGTCCGAACGTCAACTATGAGATCGCCGCCTGCCTCCAGCGCCTCCACTCCCCGACGAGAAATTGCATCCGCTACTAATACTTTTTTGTTACCCATGGTTGAGCTTAGTCAGAATTTCTCTGAGTAACTCGATGCCGGGGAGGGAACTAAAACCAGAGGCCAGGTTGGCGAAAGCTGGCTCGAGCGCCGATCTCTGGACGTCGCGCTGCTCATTTAATACCGCTTCGTTTTCTGGAGCCATGGTGCTAGCCATGTTCTTTGCATATAAAGACAAGGCTAGCAGTGGCCAATTGTTTCGGTACATGTCGTATTTAAGATAGAACACGCGCGGAAATCCGGTACCGGTAATTAAGTGTTCCTCCCAGGATCCATCGGAATTCTGGTGGGAGAGCAAATACTCCACGCCGCGCCGGATACTTGGGCGATCTGCCTCGGCGAAGGAAAGCAAGCCCATCAACGCCCAGGCGGTTTGAGATGGAGTGCTCTTACCGCGTCCGCGAAGGGTCGGATCTTCGTACGACCCGCAGCTCTCGCCCCATCCGCCGTCCGGATTTTGGTGATGTTCGAGCCAAACCCGCCCGCGTTGGATCCAAGGTTCCCGCATGTTCACGCCGATTGCGCGGAGACCCTTCAAAACTTGCCACGTTCCATACACGTAGTTTACGCCCCAGCGACCATACCAAGCGCCATCAAATTCTTGTCGCTTACGAAGAAAACGGATGGCCCGTGAAACGATCGGGTGCTTTGGCGTGAACCCGTACGTGGCCAAAACTTCCAACACTCGAGCGGTGATGTTGCAACAAGTTGGATCCAAGATGGCGTTATGATCAGCAAAGGGCACCTTCTCCAGCAGGGGATTGGTAACATCCTTGTCGAAGGCGGCCCACCCGCCATCCTTGCATTGAAAACTGAGCAACCAATTCAGACCGCGCTCGTAGAGGCCCGGATCTTCTGGGACATAGCCGGCGGTTCGGAGCGCTAGCAGCACCATCGCGCTGTCGTCAATGTCCGGGTTATAGGGGTTGTTGAACTCGAAGCACCAACCCGACGGTTCCGGCTCCGGGTTACGAACGACCCAGTCTCCCGCGATGCGGACTTCTTGATTTGCCAGCCAATCCGTCGCCCTTTTGATCGGTTCTTCGGTGGCACCTAAACCTGAGCGCGCCAGAACGAGTGTCGTAATAGCCGTATCCCAGACCGGAGAGAAGCAAGGTTGGATGCGAAATCCTTTTTCGTCCTCGACAAACAGCTCCTCAAAATCTGCTTCTGCCTTTCTATAGAGCGGATGATCGGCGGAGTAGCCCAGGCACCGAAGCGCGATCATAGAATTGAGCATGGCGGGAAAGATTGCTGCCAAGCCGTCGTTGCCGTCGCCAATTCTCTCAATCATCCAACGCTCAGCTTCCTGTAAAGCCAGCCGTCTGAATGGGTAAAATTTGTGCTTCTCGCAGAACTTCAAAATCCGGTCGACGAAGATAAAAAGCTTCTTCAGCCCGGACGCGTGCAACCGAGGAGCTTTGTCGGGCTCCAGATAGAGCTCTTTGATTCCGAGATGTTCCGGAACTTGATGAGTGATCTTATAATGATTGATGATCGCAAGCGGGACCACCATCGAACGCGTCCAAGATGAGACGGTGTATAAATGAATGGGTGACCAATGCGGAACGATCAAAAACTCAACCGGGATAGTCGGCACCGCTTCCCATGGAACCTGTCCGAGTAAGGCAAGGTAAAGCCGAGCATAGGTGTTCGTCTTTTCCACTCCACCCAACGCGCGAGCGCGCTTGCGCGCCTTGACCAGGCGAGGATCATCAGGCGAAAAGCCAGCCAACTTCAGTGAAAAATACGCTTTAACGGTGGCGTTGACTTCTGCCGGACCTTCCGGATAGATGTTCCAGCCGCCATCCAGGAGCTGGCTCTCCAGGATATGGTCAATGCATTTCCGCTCGAGTTCGACATCGACCTCACCCGCCCAATGCATGAAAGCGATATAATCTGAGCACAGTGTCGAATCGACGACCAGCTCGCCCACCCAGAAGCCTTCTGGCGACTGCAGGTCGAGCAGGTGTTCCTGTGCTTTCGAGATTGCCGAATTAACTGCGGACAAATCCGAGGTGTTCACCATTTTCCCATCCTGAATTCGAATAGACCTATCGCTTAGCCAGTTCCGCTTTCTCGACTGGTTTGGCAGTCTTCGCTGACATCCCATTGAAGACTTTGGTCAATTCGACATCTCCCTTCGGTTTCGGACGTGGTCCAAAATTAAAGGCTATGTTCTTCCAGAGATCGCCCGGCTTACTCTGTTTACCAAGCGCAGCCGTCGGCTCGTAGCCGCAATGCGTCATGCAGTTCTCGCACCGCGGATCTTTGGCAACTCCATCTACCACCCCGTAGTTTTCCCAAGTTACCTTCTCCAGGAGCTCCTGATAGGACGAGTAGTGGCCTTGACCATCAGTAAGGAAATAGCAAGGTGCTTTCCAGCCCATCACATTACGCGTTGGAATCGCCCAGGCTGAGCAGGTAAGATCGCGTGCACCGGTCAAGAAATCCCAATAAACCGGAGTGCCCAGCAATGGGTACTTTTTACCCCAAGACTTCGCCGTGGAGAATTTTTCCATCGTGCTGCGGCGAGTTAGGAAAAAGGCAGATGGGTCAATACCGAGACGATCGGCCATATCCCTCTTCGCAGCATCATAATCGTAGCCCGGAGTAATCGTGTGGCCATCGACGCCCAGCGTGCCAAGGAAAGCCAGCATGGTCTCGATTTCGTCCATTTCTGTCTCCCGATACACCGTTGTATTCGTGGCGACTTGGAAGCCAAGCAATTTCGCCATCCGAATTGCAAGGATGCACTCACGGAATACGCCTTCCCGCTCAACAATAATGTCATGCACCTTTTCCAGTCCGTCCAGGTGCACATTCCAATACATCCACTTGGATGGAGAAATTACCGGCTTTTTCGAGTCTTTAGGGCCCTGCTTAACCTGTTCCGCCTCAGCCGGTGTCATGAGCCGTTCGTCCAATAGTCGCTGGAGAAGGGGCTCGGTTTCATTGGGGCGAAGGTAAAATTCGACCGCGAGATAATCCCGCATTTTCCGCCTCATGAACATGGCGTTGGTGCAAATGTAGACGATGCGTCCTTGCTCGCGGAGACCCTTTACCAAACTCTCGATATGAGGATAGATCAGCGGTTCGCCACCGCAGATTGAGACCATGGGCGCGTCGCACTCGGCCGCCGCGGATAAGCAGTCCTCCAGAGCCATCACGTTCTTCAGAGACGTCGAGTACTCGCGAATCCGTCCGCAGCCCGTGCAAGTCAAGTTGCAGGTATGCAAAGGTTCAAGTTGAAGCACGGTAGCGAATTTTCGCGTGCCTCGCAGTTTGTGCCGAATAATGTGGCCGGCGACCTTTAATGTAAGAGCCAATGGAAACCGCATAGTCAGAATTTAAAGCGCGGCATAGTAACAGGCACCACCCCACTTTCAAGGGCCAGCGCGAGCTGCAACGGTTAAGATAAGGGCGTACAGCGCCACAATATTCGACGAGGAACGGCGGTCGGATCGTGCTGAAGTCCGCTAAAGGAATCGTCCGGCTTTTAGTTAAGACACCTAAAATACAGGAATGGCGCCGATCTGACTTCTAACTATTTGTCTTGAGTTATTATCCTCTTAGTGAGCCACTTACGTATGAGGTGATGAACGACATAATATTGGCATAACAGTCATCAGCTAACGTTTGTGGGATAATTTGGGAAAAGCGCGGTTAAGAATATTAAACTAGTAGACATTAGCTTATCTTCGCCATAGATTCACTGAATTACCCCGACCAAAAATTTCAAAGCTGTCATCTCTAGCAGGAGGGTTTGCCAATGTTTTCGTCTCAAGCTTTTGCAACCACCACAGGACTGGATCCGTCAATAAATCTTCTGTCGGAGTCCAAAAATATCTGGGCGCTTCCGACTTCGACGCGGAATGAAGAGCATGTACCAGGGTTGGTCTTTGTCGGGCAGCGGCAGGAGCAAGTTCCTGTTCGTCTGGTGATTTTTGCCGGAAGCGACGAGGCAGACTCGGTCGGTAGCTTGGCTTTATTGAAGCTCTTAGTGGACCTCGATCTGGCGCCGCTCCTTGCGCATGACTATGCTCTATTCTGTTATTTGAGCTTACCGCAGAGAGCAAAAACCTATTTCGACCGTCAACGTTGGAATGTCCATTGGGGCAAGACTCCGCTGCCAGACGAACTGCTGGCATTTGATGCCGATGGGTTCATTTCAATTCGAGCCAATGATTCGGTCGGCGGCCTGCAAATTGAAGCCTCCGATCGAACGATCGCCAACGAGGTAGCTTGGCCGGCTGTCGTGCGGGCGAGCAGAATCCAGCCGTTAGATGCCGAGCCTGTCCGGTGGGTTCAAGCTAACGAAGTGTCTCGGGCAAATATTTCTGATTTGCCCTTAAATGCATTCAGGTTAGCTGTACGGACGCCTTGGGTGGCAGAGACCGAGAATCAGATCGCGGCGATCGGAATCGCACTAAAAGAAATTCTTCTTCAATATCGCTCGCTGCGAAACTTTGCGAAGGCGTTGTGAGTTTTTCCGATCGGATGCGGCCGTAATTGGGTTTTCTGGCGGGCAGAAGGACAAGCTAGTCGACTGATAATCTTCGGTAGCGGCGACTGTCCCATTGGTTCTGAATTTCTGCGTGATCTGAAAACTCACCCGGAGCTGCTCGCGTTAAACGACCGCAAACCGCAGTTGCCTTCGGCACCGTCCGCCATTGTGCGTTGTGTTTCCAATGCCCCCCGGTGGCCGCGGGATCCCATCAGAACACGTGGATCTGAACAGTCGATTGCTTCCGTGGAAGCGATTGGTTTATCGAAAGCGAAAGGCGACTGCGATTTGTGGTTAGGCGAGTCAATTCCTTTGTTAGCTGTTTCAACTGTGTGGCACAACAAGGGCATAACCGGACAGTCGCCGCTACCGATCCGGACGGCCGTGTTCTTCAGTCTTGGCCCACGCGCCGGCCCCAACGGGTGCATGTTCTGCGCCCCATTAGAAAAACTAATAGTTGCACAAGACACCGGTTTGAGGTTTGTTTGCAATCCGCCGAAAGTTCGGCGTCGAACAATAAAGCGAGCTGAGCGTCTAATGACGATACAATCAGCCTGCATGGAAGAATAACCTGAGTATGAAGACAAAAACGCTATCGGATTATCCGTTATTGATCGGTGAAGTGATCAGACGTTCCGAAATCCGTCGCCAGAAGAAGGAACGCTGGAAGCAGTTTTGGCATAAGACGGTTCGGTTGACGAAGTAGTTTCGACGGCGCACTGAGTTCTGCATACCGAGAGTTGCGAAGCCAGCGCCACGGCCGCCTGCGAGGCGGTGCATTTTTGTATAAAGAGCTGGGTGTGAGCGCCCGGCTCTTTTGCTTTTGGGGATGGCCGGCGGTTAAAGGTCACCTTGCCCACGGGCTAAGGCCGAGGATGCCGGCATCGCCGGTAGCGGACGCCCTTTTTCCTCCGACTAGACGCCCAAATTGTTCTGTTACTGCTTATGATGCGGGAAAACGCGGTGCAGGGACCTAACCAGAGCTGTGATCTGTTCGGACGAATGCCGGGCTGAAAGAGTCAACCGAAGCCGCGCCGATCCTCTGCTTACGCTGGGGAAGCGAATTGCTGGAACAAGGAAACCGTCTTGCTGAAGCTGGTTTGCGCTCTCTAGAGCTGCGTTCTCCTCTCCCACAATCAATGGGATGATCGGACTGGGAAGTCTTTCGGCGGCCTCAAGATGAGGATTTCTTTCGAGCGACTCAAGATTACGGTCTGAGGAGAGACGAAGGTGCAAATGGTCAATGTTTCGGCGAAGATCGCCGCGCATCCGTTCGCCTTCTGCTGACTGGACGACTTTCAGGGCCGCGCTCGCGCCGGCAACAACCGCCGGCGGCGGCGCCGTAGAGAAAATAAAGCTTCGGGCGCGATTGATCAGAAGTTCTATCAGCGCACTGGAGCTGGCGATAAAGCCGCCGCTGCCTCCGAGCGCTTTGCTGAGAGTACCCATCTGAACTTCAACCCGCTGAATGAGTCCCAGATGAGCAGCCAATCCTTTTCCTCCTGGCCCAATCACACCGGTGGCATGAGCTTCGTCGAGAAAAAGATTCGCTCCATGTTCGTCCTTGAGTTCGACCAGCTCACGCAACGGGGAGTAATCGCCGTCCATGCTGAACAACGATTCTGTAATGATCCAAATTTTCGCGTTTGGGTGGTGCAGATGGGCCCAATCCAGGATTGCGCTGAGCCTCGACAAATCGTTGTGTGGAAAAACTCGCAACTGAGCTCCAGAGAGCCGAGCGCCGTCGATAAGGCAGGCGTGGGCTAATTTATCGAGAATCACAACATCCTGTCGATTCGCGATCGCGGTGATTGTACCGACCGCGGCGGCGTATCCGCTGCTAAAGGAGATCGCCGCTTCGCTACCTTTAAATGCAGCGAGCTGCTCCTCCAAGACGGTGTGAGGGGCGAGCGTTCCCGTGATTAGACGGGAGGCAGCCGCGCCCAGACCGAACTGGTGGATTGCTTCGATTGCAGCCTCCCGCACGGCGGCGTGCTGAGACAGTCCCAAATAATCATTGGAGGCGAAATTGATAAGGGTCGTATTCTCAAGTTCCAACCGAGTTCCATCGACCACATCGACCGATCGTAAACGGCGGAGAAGCGACCTATTCTCCATCTCTTGCAGAATCGTTTCGTACGACATCGCGATAGCTATTTTTTTGCCGGTGAGCGCTTGAGCAGTTTTTCCAGATCGGGATCGGCAGCGGCGCCAAGCGCCAAAGCACGATAATAATGCCGGCGTGCCAATTCGAGAGCTGGAGGAGTCCGCTCGGTATAGATTATAGCGAGGTTGAATTGCGCTTCAGCGTAAGTCGAATCCAATTCCACGGCCTTACGCAGCTCATCTTCGGCGGCATCCAACCAGCCACGTTTTCGCATCAATACGCCGAGATACATGTGCGCGCGCGCATTGCTGGAGTCGAGATAGACTGCTTGACTAAGGGCTGCCAACGCCGCTTCCGGTTCATTCTTGTTGTAGCTGACAATCCCGAGCGTTAACCAGGTTTGAGCAACCTCAGGATCGAGGTGGACCGCCTTACGGAGGCTCTTCTCAGCTTCGTCCAGTTTGCCGAGGCGATATTCTACTGAGCCGAGATTGATCCAGCCCATCGGATGATTCGGAACCATCTCAGTTACCTTCTGAAAGGTCTTCTCCGCTTCATCGAACTTATTGTCTCGAAATTGGGCGAGCCCTTGTTCGATGGCGTCACGTGCCTCCGGCGTGAGCATCGGTAGAGTATTGGTGTCCTCGGCTTGAAGCGAACATGGCGGCAGAAGCAAATCAAACGCAGCCGACAAGGCGAGAACCACGCAGAACCGGTTTACCACGTGCATGGGAACGATTCGGGTTCGGTTGAAAGAGTTTGCATAACAACTTGCACAATCTTTTGCCCCTCCGCGGCATCCCTATCCAACTAACCACGGCCGAGCTGTTGCGCTCGCTCGGAAGCGGCGCGAACCGCGGACATCACGGTATAACGGAACCCCCTGGCCTCAAGTGTCTCCAATGCCGCCATCGTCGTACCCCCTGGGCTTGCCACCATTTCTCGGAGCTCGGCGGGATGGCGGTTCGTTTGCCGGATCATCTGGGCCGATCCACAAACCGTTTGGACCGCGAGATCTAAAGCCACGTCTCTGGGTAAGCCCATCATCACTCCGCCATCTGCCAATGCCTCCACAAAAGTAAAGACATACGCTGGCCCGCTTCCACTGAGACCAGTCACTGCATCCAGCGCTCCCTCGCGCACTTTATAAACGATACCGACTGACGAGAAAATCTTTTCGGCGACTTGTGCATCTTGAGGAGTAGCATGATCGCCGGTCGCATAGGCGGTGGCTCCCTGGCCAATGAGCGACGGGGTGTTTGGCATGGCACGGATGAGCCGGGTTCGATGGCCAGCCGCGTCTTGCAGATGGTCGAGATCGATTCCTGCGGCCACTGAAATTAAGAGTTTACCGTCGAGCGCCGGTCGCACCTCCCGCAGAAGTTGCAGGGAATCGGCCGGTTTGGTGCCCAGGACGATGACGTCCGACCGCTCGACCATGACCTGCGTAGTTGGTGCGAGCTGAATACCTAACTTGACGATCTCTTGTTGCACTGTCTCGGGATGGCGATTGATCACCAAGACTTCCTCTGGTTTACAAGAGCCTGCTTTCAACATGCCCTCAACCAGGGCCGATGCCATCTTCCCAAAGCCTAAGAATCCGAATATCATGTGGGTGCTCGGACTCAACTAATCGGTGCGTAGACCAGATGCAAGCCGCGGGATCGGGGAGGGCGCGCGTCCGCGGGCGCCGTCAACCGATTCGCGGGGATCCGATGTCGCCCGTGCGGGGAGGTCGAGCAGATGCACGGAAGGCTATTTCAGTCCGGCACCCGTACCTCCCGCTCTGGTCTGCTTTGCGCCGCTTGCTTCGAACAAATCCTCCTCGTCCTTCGCGCTAAAATAGACTACCAATGTAATTGTACCGCGTTGCGGCGGTCTGGAAAAATTGAAACTTTTCGCGGAGTCAAAGTGTACTCCTCGCGTATTTCACCTCCAGGATCGGCGAAATAATGGGCGGCGAATGAAAGCATTGGAAGAGACCACGCAAATGCATAAGCAGGTTTCAACGCCCCCGAAAGTCGTCGCTCGTCCCAGGCGGCGTAAGTGGAAGCGCTGGGTTCTTCTAGCCATAATCGTTCTGGCGATTGCCTGGTTCGCCATCCAATCCGTACAGGGTCCTGCTCCAATTTCCATTACGACCGATAGAGCGGCAGTGAGAAACATTACGCAAACGGTATCGGCAACCGGCAAAATCCGGCCGGACTCTGAGATCAAGATTTCGCCAGAGGTTGCCGGTGAGATCATTGAGTTGCCAGTCGTTGACGGACAAGCCATCAAGCGGGGCGACGTTTTGGTAAAAATAAAGCCGGATAACTACATTGCTAACGTCCAACAAGCGGAAGCGTCCCTCAGCGCAGCCGAAGCCGATTGTCTGCAACGAAAATCGCAGATGTTGAATGATGGGCTCGATCTGCGGCGTGCTCAGGATATTTACCAAAAGAAGCTGTTGTCGGAAACTGATTTCAAGGCGGCGCAAACCAAGAGCGAGGTCTCGGCGGCTTCTTACCAATCGGCTGTGCATCGAGTCGATCAGGCCCGCTTTGTTCTCGATCAGGCCAAAGTACTTTTAGCTAAATGCGAAATCTATTCACCGATTGATGGGACGGTCAGCGTTTTAAACAGCGAGCTAGGCGAGCGTGTAGTGGCGACGGGAGATTTCGCCGGTACTGAGGTGATGCGGGTAGCAAACCTGGACGCACTCGAGGCACGGGTGGACGTGAACGAAAACGATATAGTGAACGTCAAGGTTGGTGACCCGGTCCGGATTCGAATTGATGCCTATCCTGGGCATGAATTTCACGGTGAGGTAAAACGGATCGCCAGTACGGCCACCGTGCAGAACCAGGGCACGCAGCAGGAGGTCACAAACTTTGAAGTACGTGTTCAAATCTTGCATCCCGATCGAAAGATTCGACCGGGCATGAGTGCGAGTGTTGAGATCGAGACCCAGACCGTGCACAATGTCGTGTCAGTCCCGATCCAGTCAGTGACGGTTCGGAGCAAGGATAATGGGAAGACTGCGGAACAGTTGAAGAATGATCGACTGAAGGATCAAGGTGGAGTTTCGACCGTCGACGCAGAGCGTCTGAACAAGAAACGGTTGGGGAGAGTCGTGTTTGTCAAAGAGGGCGACAAGGTCAAGATGGTTCCGGTTGAATCGGGAATCGCGGACGACAATTACATTGAGACCCAATCGGGAGTTAAACCTGGCGATGAAGTGATCTCAGGATCGTACACTGCCATTAGCCGCGATCTGAAAGACGGCTCCAAGGTCAAGATCGAACCACCCAAGGACGTTAAGTAATCTAGATTATAGGAATCTGGCATGCGCCTGCAAAATCATCGCGACCTCGCTCTCGTCAGGGAGGAAGGCAGCTGTGCACCCGCCTGGAGGAAAAGTTGATGCGGCCGAAAGGTAAGGCGGTTATCGAGATCGCCGGCATCACTAAGGAGTATCGGATGGGTCACATGCTGATTCAGGCACTGCGAGGTGTCGATCTGGTGATCCATGGCAATGAGTATTTGGCGATCATGGGTCCGTCCGGTAGCGGCAAATCGACCCTGATGAACATGATCGGTTGTCTCGATACTCCCACCTCCGGCCAATATCATTTCAACGGGAAAGATGTCGCTGCGATGGAAGACGATGAATTGGCCGAGATTCGAAATCGCGAGATCGGTTTCGTCTTTCAGACGTTCAATCTGCTGCCGCGCTCGACAAGTTTGGAGAATGTGGAACTTCCGCTGATTTACGCAGGTATTAGTTCGGAAGACCGACTCCGGCGGGCCGCAAAGGCGCTGGAGTCGGTTGGCTTGGGCGATCGCATGGATCACAAACCAAGCGAGCTATCCGGCGGACAGAGGCAGCGAGTTGCGATTGCCCGGGCCCTTGTAAACAATCCCTCAATTATCTTGGCTGATGAACCGACCGGGAACTTGGACTCGCGAACCGGGAAAGAGATTATGGCGCTTTTCGAAATCTTGTATGAAGCCGGCCACACGATTGTTGTTGTCACACATGAAGAGGAGATCGCCGACCATGCGCGTCGCATCCTTCGTTTACGGGACGGGCTAATCGAAAGCGATTTGGAAACCGTTTAAATATTTGCAGGTTTTATGCGCCGCATCTGGTTTGAGTTCGCGGAAAGCCTCCGAATTGCTGGGCAACAACTGGCAGCAAACCGGACTCGCTCTTTTTTGACTACGCTCGGCGTGATCATTGGCATTATCGCGGTAACACTGATGGGCACAGCTATACGCGGCATCGACACTGGTTTTGACAAGAGTATGGCGATGCTGGGAGACGATGTTCTCTATGTTGAGCAATGGCCCTGGACACCGGGAGAAAATGATTTCTGGATCTATCGAAATCGGCCCGACATCAAATTAGCCATGACCGATGAGCTGAATCGACTGATTGAAGCCACGCCCAACTCGTTGCTGGGAAAAGCGATCGCGGCTCCAAGTACGCTGGAGGCAGTTACATTTGGCAAACACCAGGTGAGCGATGTTTATGTCATGGGGACAACGAGCGACTATTCGACGATTGGTAACACTGATTGCAAGGCGGGCCGTTTTCTCAACGAATGGGAAAGCCGCGGGGGACGCAATGTCTGTGTGATCGGACTGGATATAGCGAACTCGCTTTTTCCCGGACAAGATCCGTTGGATAAGGTAGTGCGCGTCGGTAACCAGGAATTTCGAGTGATTGGGGTGTTCGAGCGCCAAGGTTCTTTCCTGGGACTATTCAGTTTTGACACTCAGGTCGTCATCCCGCTTACTGCCTATGCCAAATATTTCAAAGCCAATGCGGAACACGCGTCGATCCGGGTAAAAGTCAAAGATCGCACCAGATTGGCTGAGGCTCGCGAAGAATTGCGGGGTTCCTTTCGACGAGTCCGCTCCCTATTGCCGGAACAAGCGGACAACTTTGAGATTAACGAGCAACAGGCGTTCAGATCAGTACTGGGTCCGGTCAAAGCGGGTCTCGCGATTGCCGGGTTATTCATTACTGGATTGGCGCTTTTTGTTGGCGCGATCGGAATCATGAACATTACCTTTGTTAGCGTTAAAGAGCGGACACGAGAGATCGGAACACGCAAAGCATTGGGTGCGCGCCGCCGCACCATCTTGCTACAGTTTCTGATTGAAGCAGTTTCGATCTGTCTGGTCGGCGGTGTAATCGGGTTGGGACTGGCCGTCTTGCTATTTGTCATTGTGGCGAGAGCATTTCCCTTGTTTCCGATAGCATTCGCGCCTGAACTGGTGATGATCGCCCTGATTGTTTCGGTAATGACTGGCGTGCTGTCCGGCTTTGCCCCGGCATGGCAAGCATCACGCCTGAGCCCGGTTGAGGCGCTGCGGTATGAGTGACTCGGTAATCAGTAATCAGTAATCGGTAATCAGTAAATCGGTAATCAGTAAATCGGTAAGTGGGAGGAAAAAGATGGAAAATTTCATTTATGCGCGCAGCTTTACGGACCTGCTTGTTTACAAGCAAGCGTTCATTGTTTCTCGCAGAATTTTTACGTTATCAAAGAGCTTCCCGGAAGAGGAAAAGTACGCGCTCACAAGTCAGGTCCGAAGGGCGTCACGATCAATCGGTGCCAACATTACGGAGGCTTGGGCGAAGCGAAGGTATGAACGACATTTTGTCAGCAAACTCACCGACGCGGATGGCGAGCAAATGGAGACACAACATTGGACGCGTGTCGCCTTCTCTCGCGTCTATCTTGAGGAATCAACAGCTCGCTCTCTGGTGGAAGATCTTGAGCAAATTGGTCGACTACTGCAAGGCATGATGGACAAGGCAGAGTCATTTTGCTCTGCCGCAAGAATTGCTGAGGATACTCCTGCGGCGGAGAGCACGGCCACTGAGGATCCACTGACGCCCGATTGATGATTACTGATTACTGATTACTGATTACTGACTACTGATCATTCGCTGCCGGTGTTATGCTCATATTCGAAATCGTGGGAATGGCTTGGCGCGCGTTAGGAACGAACAAACTGCGCTCGGCTCTGACGACGTCAGGTATCACCATCGGCATCTTCTCTGTCATCAGTGTGATGACCACCATTTCCGCGCTGCAAAGTTCGATTGAGACCGGCCTGACCTTTCTTGGCTCTAACATCTTTCAGTTTTCGAAGTGGCCAGCTGGAAGTTTCAATACTTTTGGCGACGACCGGTTCAAAAATCGGCGGAACATTGATTACCCAACTTATCTGGAGTTCGCCCGGTTGATGAAAGATACGGTAGACCTCACCGTACCAAAGGTTTTCGATCAGGGCGTTCAAGCGGTCTATGAAAATAAGAAGACGAATCCGAACCTGACTCTGGCCGGAACTAACCAGGGATTTATTACGTCAAACGACTTCAAAATCGCTAACGGCCGCAATCTCGCGCCGGACGACGTAGAATTTTCTCGTAGCGTTTGCGTGATCGGTGACGAGGTAGTGAAACGGCTGTTTGCGGAAGGTGGCGCCGTTGGCAGAACCATTCGCCTCGATAACCGAACCTATGAGGTGATCGGAACTTTTGCGCCCAAGGGCGGTTCCTTTGGTGGAAGCGACGACGACATGGTGATCATTCCGATCACGAAGTTTTTTGAAAACTACGGTTCGCATAATCGTTCAATCAACATTGCCGTGCAGTCGCGAAACCAACTCCTCTATGAACGAACCATGGGATTTGCGACTGGAGCGTTTCGGAAGGCCAGAGGGCTTAGTCCCGAAGATTCCAATGATTTTGAGACCTACGGCAACGATTCTTTGGCTTCTGCATTCCGGAATATCGCAGGAGTAGTGCGGGTGGGTGCCTTTGTGATCAGCACGATCGCATTGGTCGCTGCCGGAATTGGCATCATGAATATCATGTTGGTCAGTGTGACCGAGCGAACCAAAGAGATCGGTATCAGGAAATCGCTGGGTGCGCGTCAACGCGATATTCGTTGGCAGTTTCTGCTGGAGGCGCTTTTTCTTTCGCTTCTTGGAGCAATTGCCGGAATTGTTTTGGGTGTTCTTGCTGGCAACGCGTTGGCCGTCTTCTTGCAAGCCAAGGTCGTCGTCCCATGGGAGTGGGCTTTGGCTGGGGTGCTGGTTTGCTCAGGGATTGGGATTGTTTTCGGCCTCTATCCGGCGCACAAAGCAGCATCGCTCGATCCGATCGAAGCGCTGAGGTTTGAGTAGAGGAAATGCGGAATGCGGAGTGAAAATGTTGTTGCGCCCAAAGGGGCAAAAGGACTTAGTCGAAGAACCTGTCGGATTTGATGATGGTTTTCTTACTGAACGCGGAGCGCAGACCAGATTCAAGCCTCGAAGCCTGTCGGACTTTGAAATCGGTTTCTTTACTGAGGCGCGAAGCGCAGACCAGATTCAAGCCTGGGCTGTTAGGCCCAGGGGACGTTAAATTAAAGCGAGTAACGCTGAAAGTGCGGAAGATGATTGAGAAACTGCAATCAAATTGGCCAAGGTTCGTAACCTGCCCGAGCCGCATAATGGGACGACCACTAATGGACCTGAATGAGACAGTCATGACCAGCAGTTTGTCCACTCATCATAGACCGGCAACCTCTGTAGCCGCCAACCGCCAACTGTTAACCTCCTCCGGACACGGGGCGTTGCTCCAGCCAGAGCGAAATGGCTCGATCTCACCCTTTTCCGGATCAAATTTCTGTCGTACAACGCACCCAGTATCATTGGCCAGTAAATGAAGGCTAATCGATGGAATGGAGGAAATAGTCCGTACGCGGTGGACGTCGTTGTAAGGAGGAATAAGTTCGTAGAATTCGCTCTGCTTCAGAATCCGCCGGGCACGGAGTTTGATCGGAATTGGGTGAGAACCTGGCGACTGCGGTTTCTGGTAACGCCAAGCGAGCAGCTCTGCGTCAAGTTCGAGGTCGCGCCGGAACCAAAAGCGTATTGGGACAGTCGCCGCTACCGAAGACCTCTTCTCACCAATCACTTCTGACTATTCACCTGCGGTTCCGGTTGCTCCGCCAGTTGACGCACTTCGCGCCTCATTGTGAAGCGTAATTCTGGATCGCGCAGATGGGCGAGTTCGGCCAAGGAATGTTGGGTAGCGAGCTTAGCCACAATCTGATAACCGATCAGGTAACCCATTCGCGGCGGTGCAACGCCGGTGGTTCGGTAGGTCAGGTATTCCGCTGTCTGTATGTCGTCCGTAGATGGTAAATCTTTCAACAGCTCGCGCGAGACCGACTTCACAAACTTAGGGCCGTCTGCGGCGAGCCTGGGATCGAATAGTATATCACGCAACGGAGCGGTAGGATTCAGAACGCTGCTCACGTAACAGGCTAGGCCCTCCTGCCAAATCAATCGAAATAAAGGGACTTGATCCGCATTGGCCGGAGGTGGGCTAATTTGAAAGTGGTAGAGATGGAATAACTCGTGGCTGAAAATGACTGCAATGGGTGCATTTTCTCCGTGGAACTTCGCAACTCCGTCGAAGGCAAGCAACAGACTGCTCCAATGATCGTGCGGGACTTTGCCATCGAAGCGAAATCGGGAAACGGTCAGATAGACTGTTGTTCGCGACGGACGAAAATCGGGGAAGGCCTGCGCAAACCGTTCTTCAACGGTCGCATGGATTGCGGTGAACTGGCGCGCAAGGGAGCGAATCGCGAAGCTTCGCCGTTGTAGCTCTGCCAAATAGCGCTCCGAATCATCGCGGGTCATATCACCAATATGCAATCGATCGGCGATTTCCGGACATGCGTGACGCAGATAATCGACGAGTCTGACTGCTTTTTCTGGAGCGGCAGAAGAGGAAGTGTCCATTAGCTGGAAGATCTCGGGCCAGCGATCTACGATCTGGATCTGTTCAGCGGCCCGTACCGGAAGCGTCTCTGTGATCCAAGAGACGGCACAGACGATAAGACTCTGTAGCAAGAACTCTGGGTTGCGGACACAGGAGAGCATAAGGATTTTGTTGGCCGTCGCTGTACTTTGCTGGTTGAGGCTAGATGCTCTGAGCGAGCAAACGGCTTAAGTGCCTGCTCGGGCCGCCTCCGCTGTCTTCGCTACCTGGCGGCAGAGGTGGACTAATCGACGCACTTCCGGCCTCGTTTCGCTTCGTCGCGCGACAAGGTAGCTGCTGATACGGGGAGTAGGCCGGATGAGTCGTCGATAAACGGTCCCTTCGGTTACCAAATAGCGAAGCGATTCAGTAATGGTGGTGATACCGATACCGCAGCTGACAAAGGCGACCGCGCTCTGGCGAGGGGTGGTTTCCTCAATCACGTGCGGACTAAAACCGGCTCGGTGACAGCAATGAATGATTTCATCATAAAGCAATGGATTTGCTGCTCGCGGAAAAAGGACCCAGCGTTCATCGCTCAGGCATGATAAGGCGACGGTTTTCTTTTTTGCTAGGAGATGATCCGCGGGTAGTACGACCCCGATTTCTTGATCATTGAGTCGGTAACTCACCAAATCTCTGTTTTCGGCGGGCAAGAACGGAAACGTGCAACTTAACTCACCGGAGAGGACGGCATCCAGATAGCCTTGGGAGGTGTTTTGCACTAGATCGATTGAGATACCAGGATATTCGCTTCTTAGGATGCGGAGGGCGGGCGAGAGGATGGTCGAGGTGACGCTTCCCGCGTCACCGATGCGGATTCGGGCCGGAGCACCGCCTCGTTTGGCGGCACTCTGAATCTCGTCGAGTTGGCGAAACATTTGTGGCAAAAGCTGCCTTAACGTTTTGCCGGCCGGCGTCAAGACCGCCCGGCGCATGGAACGATCGAAAAGCTGAACTCCCAACGATTCCTCCAGATTCTGGATTTGTCGGGTGAGGGCGGGTTGGGCGATTCGCAAACTTTCGGCCGCCATCCGGTAACTGCTTAGCCGGGCGATCTCGGCGAAGGAGACGAGCTGTCGAAGACCAAAGGGGTAATAACGCACGGTTATCAAAAGGTATTGGAATGATATTAGAGAATGACCGCGTTGTAGAGCAAAATTGTCACATGACAAAATCGCTAGAGGCGCGAAGCGCAGACAAGATTATAGCCTGGGAGCCTGTGGGACTTTGGAGCCGACGACGAACGCATTGCAAAGTTAGCGTAGTCATTGAGTCGGGCGCCAAGGTGGCCGGTTGACACAAGCGTGGATTCGGCTGCCTCATCTTTTTGGAATCGAGTCCGCATATATTGCTCCTGGACGAACTCGATCCGCAATATTATGTGGGAATCGAGGTTCTTACGGACAAAGTCCTCACTTCGGCAGCGTA
>Ga0209647_1000449_pt1 | contig 38772 bp, 37 predicted proteins | sample GraSoi_2013_60cm_FD_185827 | JGI IMG/M metagenome (GOLD analysis project Ga0209647, IMG submission 185827) | Grasslands soil microbial communities from the Angelo Coastal Reserve, California, USA - Sample 9_17_2013_60cm (SPAdes) (version 2) | ecosystem: Environmental > Terrestrial > Soil >... | reverse complement strand
GCATTGTCGAGCCTGGCGAGGGTTATCTGGCATGCGGGATGACCGGGTCGGGGCGACTGGCGGAGAACGAGACGATTGTGGCGGCGGTCATGGAAGCGCTGGGCGCCTCCCAGGATCTCGCGGGCGAGACAATTCTGGTCACGGCGGGGCCAACGCGGGAAAAGATTGACCCCGTACGGTATTTGACCAACCGGTCGAGCGGGCGCATGGGCTATGCCATTGCCGAAGCGGCGCTGCGCCGCGGAGCCCGAGTGCTGCTGGTGAGCGGTCCGACTGCGCTCGCCGCTCCGGGCGCGGCGGAACTGACGCAGGTGGAGACAGCAGACGAGATGCTGGCGGCGGTCTTGAAATCCCTACCCGAAGCCACGGTAGTGATCAAGACGGCGGCAGTGGCGGACTTCCGGCCGAAAGCGGTGTCAGGCCAGAAGATCAAGCGCAAGGGCGAGATGAAGCTGGAACTGGAACCGACGGCAGATATTTTGGCAGAGGTAGCACGCCGGAAGACTTCGCAGATCGTCGTGGGCTTTGCAGCCGAGACGGAGAACGTGCTGGAAAACGCGCGCGAGAAGCTGGCATCGAAGTCGCTCGACGCAATCGTAGTGAATGACGTTTCGCGCGAAGGCATCGGTTTTGATTCCGACCGCAATGCCGTCACGATCATCTCTCAGAGTGAAGTAGTCGAGGTTCCCGAGACCTCGAAATGGGAAGTTGCGCACCGCGTGCTCGACCAGGTAGTGAAGCTGCGGAAGCGCAGCGGCGTCCGCGTGCCTTGATCTTCCTATGACGATTTGCGTAGAGACAGCCGCCCTTGGCTGTCCGTCGAGCGCAGCTCGACAGAAGTTCAGCGAGGGTTTCCGCACCCGCACATCCCACCATTTGTTATTCTTATCCGCAATGCCTCGCACCCTTGATCCAGAGGTTCGCCGCGCACTAGCCGCACGCATCCGCTACTACAACGAGATGGGGATATATGATTTCTACCGCCGGCCGGTGTCGGTCCACGCAGAAGGAGTTGCGGCGCCGATTGCAGTGGACGAACAACAAATTGCTCTTTCTATAAATCCAGAATCGAGAGAAGAGATGAGTCCACGGAAGTCCACAGCGGTCGCGGTGCCGGTTGCGATCGAGGGTGACGAGAATATTTTTGAGGCGATCGCGCTGAAACCCGACCAGAGTGTGAGCGATCCGGTGAAGGCGCTGAAGATCATCCGCGAAGACCTGGGCGACTGTACACGCTGTGTGCTCCATAAGCAGGGACGGAAGCAGATCGTATTCGGCGTTGGCAATCCGACGGCAGAGTTGATGTTTGTGGGCGAGGGGCCGGGCGCCGATGAAGACGAAAAAGGAGAGCCCTTCGTGGGGCGCGCTGGGCAACTGCTCAACAACATGATCAAAGCCATGGGGATCGAGCGCGAACAGGTCTACATCGCGAACATCGTGAAGTGCCGCCCGCCGGGCAATCGCCAGCCCGAGCGCGACGAATGCGCGACCTGCTCTCCGTTTCTGATGCGGCAGATCGCAGTGGTCAAACCGAAAGTGATCGTGGCTCTAGGCGCGACGGCCGCCAAGACGCTGCTCGCCATGAATTCGTCGATGATGCAACTGCGCGGGCGCTTCTACGACTTCAAACCGGCAGGCGTGCGCAGTAACGACCCCGATTGGGATGGATGCAAGCTGGCGGTTACATATCATCCGGCATTTCTACTACGCGATCCACGGCAAAAGGGCGAGGCGTGGAAGGACCTGCAAATGGTGATGAAAGAATTGGGGATGAAGGCGCCCGCGAAGGCGGAGTAGGATTTCTTGAAGCGAGGATTAGGATACTCTAGCGCGCGCTAATTGCGGCATCATAAGCAACCTTGCGGGGCCGAATCCCTTTGCCGATTCCACTGCCCTCCGCGATTCTCAGATCGTAGTCGTTCTGAGGATTGAGCCAGAATTGCGTGGGCAGGCCGAAGTACTTCCCTAAGCGAATGGCAGTGTCGGCACTGATGGCACGATCTCCCCGGACGACTTCATATATCCCCGGAAAACTGAGAGCCTTCGCCAGCCCATAGGCACTCACGCCCATTGGTCCCATGAACTCGGGCTTGAGGATTTCTCCGGGATGAACCGCAAACGCTTTTCTGGATTTGGCCATCGTTTCCCCGCGTCTAAAGTGTAATCGGAAATGCGGTAGGATTTGATCAGTCCCCTTACATGCCCCTCTTCTGCGACGTCGCCCTCGCCGTCCCGCTAGACATGGCGTTCACCTACGCCATCCCTCCGGGCATGGAGCCGGTCGTTGGCGGGCGGGTGCTGGTGCCGTTCCGGCAGCAACGGATGTCGGGCATTGTGGTCGAACTGCATGACCGTCCGCCGCAGGCGAAGACTCAGCAGATCAAGAAAGTTATCGAGGCGCTCGACCTCTCGCCGGTTCTCGATGAACAACTGCTGAAACTTGGGAAGTGGATTGCCGATTACTATCTCGCGCCGGTCGGTGAGGTGTTTCGCACCATGCTGCCGCTCTCCGCCGAGTTTAAACGCTTGGTCGAGTACCGCATCACCGATGAGGGACGGATGGCGCTGCATCTGGCGGGGGTGTCGGGGTCTCCGGCGCGATCGAAACGGACGCCGGAACAGCAACTCGTCGAATTTCGCGTGCTCGATTATCTGGCGGAGCGGGAGAGTGTGCGTGAAGAGAGATTACGAGGGGCAACACGTGTGGCAAAAGCGCTGCTCAGCGGGATGGTGCGGAAGAAGTGGATTGCGCGCGAGGATGTGTCGGCGGCGCGGGATGCGGCGCGCCTGGTGAAGGTGGCGGTGCTGCTTGCGGCGGAAACAGATCTTCACCTCGCTACGGAATTCGCCGATGGAGCGCCGGGCGTCCCCGCCCGGCTGGATGGGCCAGAGGCCCGTCACCACCCAACCTCGGCAAAGAAGCTTAATGAGAACCAGCGCACTCTGATTGAGACGCTGGCTGCTTCCGGTGGACGCGTCCCCGTCGAGGCTTTGCGCTGCCTCGACGTTCCGCGCACTACGCTCGGCACGCTGGTGCGGCGCGGATTGATTCAACTGGTGGATGAGCCGCAGGCGGGCATCAACCCTTCAAAGCTCAAACCCCGGCAGTCGCCGTTTGAGTTCGAATTCAGCAAGGCGCAGAAAGAAGCGCTCGCGAAGATTGGCGAGGCAGTTGCCTCGCGCAAATTCGCCGGTCTGCTGCTGCACGGCATCACCGGATCGGGAAAGACAGCGGTGTACTTAGCCTGCATGCGCGAGGTTCTCGATCAGGGGCGGTCATCGATCCTGTTGGTTCCCGAAATTGGGCTGACTCCGGCAGTGGCGGCGGATCTGCATCAGGTGTTCGGCGATGAAGTTGCCATCTTGCATTCGGGGCTCTCGAATGCGGAGCGCGCGGAGCAGTGGCATCGCATTCGACGAGGCGAGGCGCGGGTGGTGGCGGGAACGCGGTCGGCGGTGTTCGCGCCGGTCAGCGATCTTGCGCTCATCATTGTCGACGAAGAGCAGGATTCGTCATACAAGCAGGAAGAGACACCGCGCTATCATGCGCGCGATGTGGCAGTGATGCGGGCAAAAATGACGGGGGCAGTCGCGGTGCTCGGCTCGGCCACGCCTTCGCTCGAGTCTTACTACAACGCGAAGAAGAATAAGTATGCGCTCGTGGAATTGCCGGACCGCGTAGAAATGCGCCCGCTGCCCGAGGTCGAGATTATCGACATGCGGCAGGAATTTCAAGAGACAGGCCAGGAGCAGGTGATCTCGCGCAAACTGGCGGACGAAATTCGCGAGCGGCTGCAGAAGAAAGAGCAGGTGATGGTGCTGCTCAACCGGCGCGGATATTCTCCGGTGGTGTTGTGCCGCGCCTGCGGCAAGACGCTGCAGTGCAAGAACTGTGCCGTCTCCATGACCCACCACAAGCGCGAGCACAAGATGGAATGCCATTATTGTGGGCACGTCGAGCGCATCCCGGACAAGTGTGCGCTTTGCGGCAGCGAGTACGTTTACTTTGTCGGGACGGGATCGGAGAAGCTGGAGGAGTTGCTGCACGGCATGTTTCCGCAGGCGCGGATCGGGCGCCTCGATCGCGATACGGTGCGCGGGCGAGAAGATTTCGAGCATGCGCTGAACGCGCTGAATGAAGGCGCGCTGGACATGCTGGTAGGCACGCAGATGATCGCGAAAGGCCATGACATTCACGGCGTAACGCTGGTCGGCGTAATCGGAGCGGACATGGCGCTCGGCCTGCCGGATTTCCGCGCCGCGGAGAGAACCTTTCAGTTACTCACGCAGGTCGCGGGACGCGCGGGACGCGGGCAATCTCCGGGGAAGGTTGTACTGCAGACTTATTTTCAGGATCACTATGCGGTCCAGTTTGCGGCGCGGCATGACTTTGCCGGGTTCTACGAAAAAGAACTCCAATTTCGCGCCTGGATGCACTATCCGCCGTACAGCGCGATTGCAAATGTGCTCATCCGCTCCGAGAAGTTAGACGACGCGCTGACTTGGTCAGGCGAACTCGGGCGCTGGTTCGAGAAGACGCGGCATGAAGGCATCCGCGTGCTCGGACCGGCAGCGGCGCCGATCACGCGGTTAAAGCGCGATTACCGATATCACTTCATTCTGAAGTCTCCCAGCCGCGAGAAGATGAACGCGCTTTTGCGGGCGATGTTGGCAGAAGCGGCGGCGCGAAAAATTCCGCGAACGCAGGTGATTGTCGATGTGGATGCGGTGTGGCTGATGTAGGAGCCAGCTTTGAGCATTTCGCTCAAGACTGGTGGGCAGGAAGGATTCGTATCAGGGCCTGGCTTCAGCCATGCCGAAAACGATCTGCAAGAATCCGCCTTCAAGCGCTGCATGTCGACATTATTTCCGATGCAGCAGGTGGCGTATGCCATCGCGAAGATCGTGCCACGTGTCGCGGCTTCCGTTGCGAATTTCCAGCCATACTTCTCGGCCGGAGCTCTGTGTGAAGGGTGCAGGCGTGAAGGTTAGGACGAGCATCAGCGCGGCGCAAGCTGCGACGACGCGGCGCCGGCCGGATACATCGGGATAGCGCGGGACGCGCGGATGCCGCAAGGTTAGGGCCAGCATTACGGCCCAGAGGAACCAACCCATCCAAAAATATTTCCCGAGCGGCACGAGAGCGAAGACGATGAGCATCGAAATCCATCGATGCAGGCGCGGCGAAATGGAAAATACGATGTGCCCGCCGTCGAGTTGGCCGCCTGGTAACAGGTTGAGCGCGGTGGCGAACATTCCGACCCACGCGGCAGCGGCGATCGGGTGAAGCGACAACGAAGCGAGCGGAGTGGCGATGTGCAACAGACGAACCGCGAGATCAAAGGCCACCGGAAATCCGGGCCGGGTGTCTAAAGGATTGAAATTGGCGACGGGATGCGAGCGTGACAGGCCGTACAACAGAGCTGCGCAAGCGGGGATGAATCCGGCGATCGGCCCGGCGATTCCAATATCGAAAAGCGCGGCGCGTGAGGGGATCGGGCTCTTGATGCGGATGAAAGCGCCGAACGTGCCGATCAGGCTGGGAAAAGGTACGAAGAACGGCGGCGTCACATGCACGCGGTAGTGGCGGGCGTAGAGGTAGTGTCCCATCTCGTGCGCGAAGAGGATGAACATCAGCGTGAGCGAGAAGGGTAGGCCCATCAGCAGATTTGCAGGATGTTGCGCGATCCAGCCGATGGGGAACAGAGAGAGCGTGTCGTCATTCAGCGAAAATACCGGTTGTCGGTGCAGGAAGTTGATCTGCATGCGCGCGCCGACGACCGTTGTGCTGAACATCGTCAGCACAAAAAACAGCACATAGATCCACCAGCGCTGCTTCGGCGGTGGGATGACCCAGACATCTGGCTGCGGCTGCGGCTCCCATTCGAGGGCGGTCGGAAAAGGGGATGCGGGTTCGGACATAGGAACCTGAGGTCAGAGGTCAGATTGCAGAGGTAAAGAAGCCATCGCAGTCGTTAGTTCTGCAATCTGACCTCGGCCCTCTGCAATCGGGAGCAGCTAGTCAATCGACTGCAGTTCCTTGCCCGGTTTGAAGCGGACGGCCTTGCCCGGCGGAATCGAAACTTCGGCGCCGGTGCGCGGATTCCGTCCAATACCGGTCTTGCGCGGACGCACATTGAATACGCCAAAACCTCGCAGTTCAATGCGGTCGCCGGTGGAGAGCGCCTTCTTCATGCTCTCAAACACGGTCTCGACGGCCAGCTCCGCCTTGGTTTTGGTGATTCCGGTGCGGTTGACCACTTCATTGATGATGTCGAGCTTAATCACGCGCCGTCTCCCGTCGTCCGAGAATTGGTCTGTCTCAAGTTATTGATGCTAAGGGAGATAGCGCGGATTGTCAACCGGGGGATCAATCTCGTAATATGGCAGCACCAGCCCAAGCAAATTTGCAATTGGTGATTTGTAATTTGTGATTGAAACCTCTGACCATCCGGGTTTCGACGTCATCACAAAATTACCAATTACAATTTACAAATCACAAATCCCAAAGGAGTTTCATGATCAAGAGTGACCGCTGGATCCGGCGCATGGCGCAGGAGCACGACATGATTAATCCGTACTCTGAAAAGCAGGTGAGCGAGGGAGTGATTTCATACGGCGTGTCCAGTTATGGATACGACTTGCGCGTGGCCGACGAGTTTAAGATTTTTACCAACGTCAACAGCACGATTGTCGACCCGAAACATTTCGATGAGCGCTCGTTCGTGAGCGTGAATTCCGATGTCGCGATCGTGCCGCCGAACTCGTTTGCCCTGGCGCGGTCGGTCGAGTACTTCAAGATTCCGCGGGATGTCCTGACCATCTGCGTGGGCAAGTCAACCTACGCGCGCTGCGGGATCATCGTGAACGTGACGCCGTTCGAGCCGGAGTGGGAAGGCTTCGTCACGCTCGAAATCTCAAACACCACGCCGCTGCCGGCGAAAATCTACGCCAACGAAGGCCTGTGCCAGATCCTCTTCTTCCAGTCGGACGAAGTTTGCGAGACCAGCTACAAGGATCGCAAGGGAAAGTACCAGGCGCAAAAAGGGATTGTGCTGCCGAAATTGTAGGGGCAGCATTCAGCCGTCAGCATTCAGCCTAGTTCGAGCCTGGGCTCTAGTGGATTTGCCGGGACGAATGGCCACTGAACCATTTCAAGACTATGCGTTCGAATTCTTCTGGTGCGGCTTCGTGAGCTCCGGTGTGTTCGGCACCGGGCACCTTCCAAAGTGTTATGTCTGACGGATTTTTGGCGGCAATCAAATCCGAATGGTACGGAGGTATGTTGCTATCGTCGAGTCCGTGGATGAGGAGCACCGGAATGCTGGTGCCGACGACCGCCTGCTCAGGCGAGGCGTCTTCCATGTTTAAGCCGTAACGAAGCCGAAGATAAAGAAACCCGGCATTGGTTGCGGGCCGAAAGAAAGTCCTCCCGAGCCAAGGTCCGGCGTGAAATGGTTGGCCAAATCTCACATAAGCGACCTCGCGAAACGTGGCAAACGGCGATTCGGCAACCACGGCGCAAAACCTTGGTTCCCTTGGCAGCGACTGCAGCAACTGCGCCGCTCCCATTGACTCGCCCAAGCCAAAGACGCAACGCGGATGTTCGGTGGTTTCGATCCAATCGACCCAGCGATGAATGTCGTCGGCTTCTTTCAAGCCGTATGTCGCCACCTCGCCGCCGCTACTTCCATGCGCACGCGCATCGGGCATCAGAACCGAGTAGTGACTCTTGGCCAGCCATTTCCCGTAACCATACGTGCCCATTCGGTTGTCGGACACACCGTGCAACAAAATGACGGCGTCACCGTTGGGTGCTGACGGGCGCATGAACCAGGCACGCAGGACCGTGCCATCCGCGGTCGTCAGTTCCACATCGCGGAACTCGATCTGACTTGCCTCCGCAGCCCCTCTCGCATTGCGCTCCTCGCTGGGAGTTGCGGGATGGCGGTACGGGTGCAGAGCAATGTGGCCCAGACCTATGCCGCCGAACACGGTTCCCACGATATAAAGCGACAGCAGAACGTACAAGAGACGCCGAAGCATAGAACGAGGGTGGGGAGGATGGTCTTCTAAAAGTGCTGAGTGTCGAGGCGAGTTGGTAATCGAAGTGTCCGTGATATAGATACGAAGAATGGGGTGGCGGGGTTCCGTCCCATCCAGACGGGCCGCAGGCCCGTCACCACACACTGATGGCTGACGGCTGAAAACTGACGCCTACTTCCGCTCGTTCTCGCCTTCCTTGAACATGTACTTGATGGCGGGCTTGTAGATCATCAGGTTGGCGGATCCGGTGCGATTTAGCTTGATGCAGTTCTTGTCGTACCACTCGATATAGCCGTGGACTTCCTCACCGTCGCGCAACACGATGACCATCGGAGTCTTCGTTTGCATCTGCTTCTGATAATAAAAATTTTCGGCGTTAGTCTGCTCGGTGGGCGCGGTCTTCTTGGCAGGAGCGGCGGAACGGTCACGATCTCTCTCCCGATCTCTGTCTCTGCGTTCAGCGGGTGCGTGACTATGGCTGTTGTGATTGTGGTCGGTGCGATTCAGCGACGGACGGATCAGCTTGCGATTCGCGAAGCTGTCCTGATCGGCGGATTGTTCAGCTGGTATGGAGTCGACTGCATCTTTCAAATCGCACCACCTGCGCGCCGGGCGGGCAGAATATGCCACAACACTTGAGCCTGAATTGTGGGTCCAGAGGTGTGAACTGAGGGTTACGGTATCACAGCAGGCAGGGGATGACAATATTTTGTGCAGTGTCTTTTGTGCATCCGCCCAAACCGTACCACCCACGATACGGTTGCACGCCGCGTCGTCGTTCGGGTTCCGAGGTAGCCGAAAAGCAGGGGCTTCGTACCAGGGCTTCGTATCAGGGCAATCCCTTTTAGCGATGCCGAAACCTGCAAAATCAGACGCCCCTTTAGGGGCTGGATCGGCTCTCGCATAGCCTACAAGCTCAGGAAACGCGTTCCAGCGCGGTCGCGAAAGCATCAAGCGAGAGCGAGCGCAGGAGGTTGCGGCGCAGGCCGCGCTCGACTTCGCCGAGACCTTCCGCCGCGCGCTGCACCCACGCGAAGTCGGCGGATTCGGACATTTTCTTAAGTTCCCCCAGAATGTCTGTATTGCGGACCAGTTGCGCCGCGCCCGATTGCAGGAACATCAGGTCTTCGAGCAATGAGTAGGAGGTACGAAGCAGGCTGTCGATTTTCGCGCGCCCTTCCGCGCCGGAACGGTAGCCCTCCGTGGTCTTGAACAACTCAGTATGATCGCCTCCACCGAGCGCCGATTTCAGCATGATGAGGGCGTGGTTGCGAGCGGCAATATATCTTTCGAGATCGAAGGATAAGGCGCGCCCAACGGCGCCTTCGCTGAGGCGGGCGACCAGCGCTCGCTGCCCGGCATTCCAATCGGGACGAGGCTTGGCGAGCCGGCTCTCAATCTCCGTGACCGCAAGCGCGCCCAGGTTAAAGATCATCGAGCGGGAACGAATCGTGGGCAGCAATTCGCCGGGGTTTTCAGTAAGCAGAAAAATGCTGGCGAAGTCCGGCGGCTCCTCCAGAACTTTGAGCAGCGAGTTTGCGGCCTCTTTCATAAAGGCCGAACTGGTGAAGATGTAAACGCGTTCGCGCGCCTCGCCGGGTCGGTAGTAGATGGTTTCAATCACGTGCCGAACCTGATCGACCTTGATCATCAGTTGCGGAGGATCGGGCGGGATGATGAGCACATCGGGATGAGTCTGGACGAAGAGCCGGGTTTCTTTTTTGTCCGTGTCGCGCAGATTTTCGCGAGCCTCGACCGCTTCGGCGAAGCGCGAGTCGAGGTCTTCGGATTGCGCGATGCGAGTGCAATTCGAGCAGTGTCCGCAGAAGTCGGGCAACCCGTCGGTGATCGGCTGTTCCAGACAGTTCAGGGTGCGGGCAAGCATTAGAGCGAGCGTGTACTTGCCCGATCCCTGCGCACCCGAAAGTATGACGGCGTGCGGGAAGCGGTCCCGCGCCAGCATCTCGCGCAGGCGATGGATCGTTTCCGGGTTGCCAACGAAATCAGAAAAGGGCATGGGGGAAATTCTTCTTCGTGTAGAGACGGGGCTTGCCCCGTCTTATGTACGCCGCTTGTGCGCTGCGGGAAACGCGGCAAGCCGCATCTCTACGGGAAATCATTCTAGAATTTCAACTTCTTCCGCACCACTTCCATGATAACCGCATGCGTTTCGTTGGGCGTGCCTCGGGCGTTCACCACGTGCATGCGCTGCGGCTCGCGGGCCGCGATGGCCAGGTAGGCATGGCGGACGCGTCCGAAAAAAGCGCGGTTTTCCTGCTCGAAGCGGTTCTCGTCTTTTTGCGAGCCCTTTTCCGAGCGCCCTCCTTTGTTTTTGCGATTGCGACGCCGGGCGCGCTCGACGGTGAAGGCAACCTCATTGTCCAGTAAAACTGTCAGGTCGGGTTGCAGGTTGCCGCAGAGGATTTCATGCAGCTGCAGCACCGGCTTCGTGCCCAGCTTGCGGCCTGCACCCTGGTAAGCCTCGGTCGAATCGGTGAAGCGATCGCAGAGCACAATGCGTCCTTCGGCGAGCGCGGGCAGAATGACCTCGTGAATGTGCTGGGCGCGGGAAGCGAACATGAGGGCCATTTCAGTAAGCGGAGAAAGGCCCGAGGTGGCGGAGTGCAGCAGCACGTCGCGAATCTTTTCGCCCGTATCGGTGCCACCCGGTTCGCGGGTGATGGTGACCGAGAGGCCGTGGGCGCGCAAGGAACGCGCCAGCTTCTCGACTTGCGTGCTCTTGCCGCTGCCGTCGAGACCTTCGAAAGTAATAAATTTCCCGCGCACGGGCACGTCGGAGATGATAGCAGGCGCCCGGTGCCCGTCGGGCGCGCCGGCTGACCGGCGCCGCGGACTGATATATTAACGTACTGTTTCGATTCGCGTCGCAGGGTTCGACTCGACAATCCGGAGGGGGAATGGGCTCACGTTGTGGGGTGAGGAACTTTTGCTGGCTCGCAATTGCTCTTTTGTCATCGTTTTCAGTGTTTGGAGCAAGTGCTCCAACCGTTGTGCTCTCTGTGGACGCGTCGGAAGCGCCGCGCAAAATCCTCCATGCGCAATTGCGCATCCCGGCTAAGCCCGGGACGCTCACACTCTACTATCCAAAATGGATTCCCGGCGAGCACGGGCCGACGGGTCCGATCACGGATTTGACCGGCCTGAAGTTCACGGCCAGCGGAAAGACGCTGCAATGGCGCCGCGATCTGCTGGATGGTTTTACTTTTCACGTGGAAGTTCCGCCCGGCGAGAACGAAGTTGCCGCGAATCTCGATTACGCTTCACCCGCGTCGTTTGAACCCGGCTACAGCTCCGGGCTCTCCGCAACCGAAAAATTGTACATCGTCAACTGGAACACGCTGTTGCTTTATCCCGCCGGCTACAGCTCCGATCAACTTACCTATAGCGCGAGCTTGCGACTGCCCGTGGGATGGAAATTTGGGACGTCCTTGCATGTCTCCAATCAGGCGGGCAGCGACATTCATTTTGCGCCTGTTTCGCTGACCATGCTGGTGGATGGACCAGTCATCGCGGGTGAGTATTTGAAGGTGGTGCCGCTGAGCACCGGAAATCCTCCCGCGGAAATCGATCTTGCAGCCGATAGCGCCGCCGCGCTCGATGCTCCGGAAGAAGTGTGGGAACATTACCGGGACCTGGTGAAGCAGGCGGGAATTCTCTTTGGTGCCCGGCATTACACCGGCTACCACTTCCTCCTGACCCTGAGCGATCACGTCGCACACTTCGGCCTGGAACATCACGAATCGAATGACAGCCGGGTCGAAGAGCGGTCATTGGTGGAAGAAGACGGACGGAAACTGGCCGCTGGCCTTCTGCCCCACGAGTATGTGCACTCGTGGAACGGAAAGTACCGGCGTCCAGCGGATCTGGCAACGCCCGATTTCGAACAGCCCATGCAGACCGACTTGCTGTGGGTGTATGAAGGCTTGACTTCATACCTCGGAGACATCCTCGCAGCGCGCAGCGGCGAGCGCACGCCGTCGTTGGCCCGTGACGGCATGGCGCAGATCGCGGCGGACCTCGATCATCGTTCGGGCCGCGCCTGGCGCAATTTGCAGGACACGGCCGACGGTGTTCCGTCCATGCAGAACGCTCCCCATGCCTGGGAAGATTATCGCCGCGGCCTCGATTACTACGACGAAGATGTGCTCACATGGCTGTGGGCGGATGTGATTATCCGTCAGCAGAGTAAGGGCGCGAAATCCTTGGACGATTTCTGCAAACTGTTTTATGGAGGGCCGAGTGGTCCCCCCATGGTGAAAACCTACACCTTCGACGACGTAGTGAACGCGCTGAATCAGGTCGCTTCCTACGACTGGCGCCGATTCTGGACGGACCGGCTGTCGAACCACGGCCCGGGCGCCCCGCTCGGCGGAGTTCAGGGAAGTGGATGGAAGCTGGTGTACGACGAGTATCCTTCGGAACTCGATCGCGCCCAGGATCGCGAAGGAAAGACGATCAACGCGCATTACTCGGTAGGACTGTTGGCCGGGAGCGATGGCATGATTCGGGATACGGTCGAGGGTATGCTTGCCGCCAAGGCTGGGATCGGGCCAGGAATGAAGATTGTCGCGGTGAACGGCCACAGAATGTCGGCGGATGCCTGGCACGATGCCATTCGAGCAGCCAAGACAAGTTCGTCACCGATTGAGCTCATCGTGGAAAATACAGATTACTTCCGCGTAGTGAAACTGGACTATCACGGCGGCGAGAAGTATCCCCACCTGGTGCGGGACGAATCGAAGCCGGACCTGCTGACGGAAATTTATCGGGCGAAGTAAGATGCGGGGAATCGGGTTTCGTGGAGAGACGGGGCTTGCCCCGTTTCCCGCCGGTGCGGCAAGAACGGAATCCCGCTAGCCCTCCGAGATCGCTGCCACGAGCTCCTCGTCGCCGGAAGTCAGTTCGGGTGCCGCCTCGTCAAGCATAAAGCCCAAAACTTCCTGCGGAATCGGTGCGCTCCACACCGGCGAAAACGACTGACGGTGTAGTGGCGAGGCGCCGTGCTCGCGAAGGGCCGCGAGGTGGTGCGGCGTGCAGTATCCCTTGTTCGAGGCCAAGCCGTACATCGGAAAGACTGGGTCCCAGGCAGAGATCATGCGGTCACGTTCGACCTTGGCAATGATGGAGGCGGCGGCGATGGAGGCAGAGAGCGCGTCGCCGTGAATGATCGGTTGTTGGGGAAGGTCACAATCGAGTTTCACTGCATCGACCAGAAGATAGCTCGCCGCCGGCGCCAGTTTCTGAACCGCATGCAGCATGGCGAGGCGAGAAGCCTGGTAGATATTGATTTGATCAATCCGTGCGGAATCCACGGCGGCAACGGCCCAGGCAATCGAATTTTGGCGAATCAGTAACGCCAGTTCTTCGCGGCGCTCGGCCGGAAGCAGCTTGGAATCCCGCAGGCCGCGAATGCGATATGCAGGGTCGTCGTTGTGATAGAGGATAACTGCGGCAGCCACGACCGGACCAAACAATGATCCGCGGCCGACTTCATCGACTCCAGCAACCAGCTCCGCGCCCGCAGCCCAAGCCCGCTTTTCAAATTTAAGGGTGCAGCGCAGTTTTTTCAGGAGGCGCAGCTTCGCGGTGGCGGCGGAAACTCCGTCCGTTTTCGACTTTTTCGATGTGGAGGCGGACTTGAACACGGATGCTGAGCAGCATCTTCGCCGAAGAAGCCGCGCGAAGCAAGAGCAGACGTTCGATGAATGTGTCCAAGCGGGGCTTCGCCCCGCTTGGACAGGGACAGACCGCCGTCACCATCCAGTGAGCAACCGCCAGCTATTGTTGTTCGACTTCTTTCAGCCGAGCAGCCTTACCCTTGAGCCCACGCAGGTAGTAAAGCTTGGCGCGTCGGACTTTTGCAGATCGCACGACGTCAATCTTGTCGATGACCTTGGAGTCGATGGGAAAGATACGTTCCACGCCCTGGCCGAAACTGATCTTACGGACCGTAAAGCTAGGCTGCGCGCCGCGTTTCCGGGCAATGACGACGCCTTCGAACGCCTGCAGGCGCTCTTTTTCGCCTTCTCTGATCTTGACCAGCACCTTGATCGTATCGCCGGGGCCAAACTTCGGGAGGTCGGTGCGGCGTGATTTCGCCAACAGTTTTTCGATGATCGGATTGCGCATAGCTTTTCCTTCCTGATTCTTTCCGTTAATCTTTTATCGAGACGGCGTTTGCCCCGTCTCCGCTACTAAATCCTGGGCCCGCTTGATCCGCTCTAGCTTGATCTGGGCCAGCAATTCCTGATCTTCCACTGTCAGCGCAACTCGGTCCAGTAAATCGGGACGGTTGCTCAGCGTTTTTGCTAAAGCCGTTTTGCGCCGCCAGCTGCGAATCTGGTCGTGGTTGCCGTTCACCAATACTTCCGGTACCGCCATGCCGCGAAAATCCGCGGGCCGCGTGTAATGCGGATAGTCGAGTAATCCACCAGAAACACACGTAGAACTCGGCCCGTCGCCGGCCAGCTCTGCGTTCGTCGCGAACGACTCTTGCCGCGTCGAAGCCTGGTTTCCCACCGCGCCCGGGATCAAACGCGTCACCGTGTCCAGAATCACCGCCGCGCCCAGTTCGCCCCCGCTCAGCACATAGTCACCAATCGAAACTTCGCGATCCGCCAGGTGCTCGCTGATACGTTCGTCCACACCTTCGTAGCGTCCGCAGATGAGGACGATCCGATCGAGCGCGGAAAGTTCCGCCGCCAGCGTTTGATCGAGCCTGCGTCCCTGCGCAGAAAGCAGAATCACCGACTGCTTCGCTCCCGCGCTTAAGCGCACGTCGCGCGGTTCCACGTCGCCGAACGACTCCAGACATTCAAAGATCGGTTCCGGCTTCAGGACCATGCCCTCGCCGCCGCCGAACGGGCGGTCATCCACGGTGCGGTGCTTGTCTTTCGTAAACGCCCGCAGATCGTGAACGTTAATTGCCACTAGCCCCGTTTCCCGCGCCCGGCGCACGATACCGTAATCCAGCGGTCCGCGAAAAAAGTCGGGAAAGATCGTGAGAATGTCGATCTTCATCGCGGAACCCAGTGGCGGAACCAGTCGCTGGACGTTCGTCGTTGGTCGCTTGTCAGACCCGTTCCTGGCGATACTTGTCAACGCAAACGACCATCGACCAACGACTAGCGACTTCCTTCCTTCTTTACTGGCTTATTCACTTCCAGCAAGCCTTCCGGCAATTTCATCCGGACCTTCTTCCCCTTCGAATCCAGCTCTTCCAGGAACGCTTCGGCGAAGGGGATTTCATATGGCAACTTCGATCCACTCCGAACCACCAGCAGCGGCGCTTCTCCCGCGCCGAACTGGACGTCTTCGATCTCGCCGATCTCGCGCTGGCCGTCGAACACCGTGCAACCGATCAGGTCGCTCAGGTACGTCCACCCCGGTTCTAGCTTGGCGCGTTCACTGCGCGGCAACTGAAGTTCGGCGCCCACCAGCGGCTCGGCATCGGAAATCGTCTCAATGCCCTGAAACTTCAGCACCAGAAAACTCTTATGCGGCCAGAGATCTTCGACCGTTACTTCGCGGCGCTGGCCACCTTTCGCGAGCGCCCACAGCCGCATCTCTTGCCGGAAGCGATCCGGAACATCGGTGTGCAATTCGACCGCTACTTCTCCGCGGCGTCCCTGCGTCTTGATGACGACCGCCAGGCTAATCCATTCGCCGCTTGCGTCCGGTGCCGCCATTCGCCGCTCGTCTATTTGCCGCTCATTTTATTCGTGCTCGCCTATTCGATGATCTCGAGCGCGTAGCGCTTGTTCTGCTTCGAGCCCGCCGCGCTCAGTATGTTGCGCAGCGCACGAGCAACGCGGCCGGAGCGTCCAATGATTTTGCCCAGGTCGGCCTCGGCCACCTCGAGTTCAATGACGGTTTCGTCTCCGTCTTCGTACTCGTCAATAAAAACCTCGCCCTTGGCTTCGACAATCGCCTTGGCGATGTATTCAATCATGGCGCGCGGGCTGGCGGCCGGCTCAATCATTCTGTCGGTGCTCCTGAATTGACGAGTGTAAGAACGGCTAGGCGACCGAAGCGGCTGCAGCCGGTGCGGGGAGAACAAGCAGTTTCCTGACCCGGTCCGAAAGTTGGGCGCCTTTCGAAACCCAGTGCTCTATGCGCTCCCGTTTCAGGTCAAAAGTGGCCGGATTGGTGCGCGGATTGTACGTGCCCACCACTTCCACCGGGCGGCCATTGCGAGCCCGCTCCTTCTCAATCACTACCACTCGGTAATACGGTTGTTTGCGCGCACCAAAGCGCGCCAGACGGATCATTAACACTGACTTCAGTATCCTTTGTCCGGAAGAGTCCGGCGAAGTAAAGACAAACCATTATTATGCCGGAGCTTAGCGGTTTCCGCAAATGGGGCGGGTGCGCGGGTAGTGGGTTACTTTGACTGGACCAACCTGCCCGCTCGCTCAACATCCTCGGCGCGAACCAATAGCCGTACGCCGCCCATCGAGAGGCTGGGGTCCACACCACCAGCGTCGTCAGCCGAGACGATGGACTCGATCTCGGCGGCTTCCAACGCGCCTTGGGCTATTTCGGCCTCGACCTTGTTCAGGAATGTGCCGACCACCACCAATTCAGCATTGCTCATACTTACCCGATCCCGCTCTGGCAATGCCCTAGTATTGCACGCCTCGAACGCGTCCGCCTGAGCCTCTCCAAAAGAGCCCACTACCGGGTGCGTGGGTGGTGTCCTGTTCGATCGTCTCGCTTTTGGATCGAACAAATAAAAAGGCAGCGCAGAACCGCACGCTGCCTTTTGCCAATCGTCAAACCAATCTACTGGCCATTTGCCTTCAGAAGCATGCGAGTGCCGCTATCCAGCCGGACGTTGCTGCTGCTGGACTTTATCATCGACCCAGTAACTGTCGAGCCCGAAGCCACAGACGACAATGTGAGGCCGGGCATGCCGACCACGCCCTGGCTGGTGGAGGTCAACCCGCCCGCCGCGTTTGTGGCAGTGTTTGCGCCAGCCACATTGCCAGTATGCAAAGTCGACCCCGCAGCGCTGCCCGTCGAGTTCACAACGCCACCGGCAGTCGAACCGACTCCACCCGCCAGCCCGCCGCGAGAGCCAACCGCGCCAGAACCGGAGCCTCTTGCCATGCCGCCGGCATTCCCACCCATCATGGCGGAATCATCCGCCACCGCCGCAGAGGCCGCAGACTCTGAACTGCCGACTGCCTGGATTGCGAACGATACTGGCATCTGCGAGCCGTCCTTCAGGATGGCATGGTCAAAGGCGATGCCGAGTTGCGATTCGTCCTGCCCTTTGCCCCGCGCCTGAGCTTGCGTCACTTTGCCGACGACCCTCGAACCCCTGGGCAGCACAACTTTGCCGTCCGATTTCACGTCCTCGGTGGTCTTCGCGATGACTTCGTCGCCGGGCTTGTTCTTGCGAACATCTACTGGTTTGGTCAGCTCGGCCTGTACCGTGCTGCCGGACTGCAACTGGCTTGCGCTTGCCAGCTGCGCACTGCCGTGCTTGCCGGAGGCGTTCGCTTGCGAGGCCGCCTCGGCCGAGCTGGTCGAACTTGCCTGCGCTCCCGACTTGTCCGCAGAGGCAGAAGTATTCTGCGACGCCGAGCCGCCGGCTTGCACACCGGCGGAACTCTGCGCCAGACAGACAGCCGACAGCAAAACTGCTAACAGGAATGAAACGACGGTTCTCTTCATGGAGCCTCCGAAGAACTGTAATTAGTTTTGAAGGTCAAAATATCGGGACAAGACTAAATCTGAATTCCCGAAGGATTAAGATGCAGACTATGTTCCAGCAGCTGCCAGAGAAAACGCTTTGATGTAAGTAGATGATAGGCAATGATTTGCGGGTCGCAGAATCGCTCGCTAACACATGGCCACCGCGTAAAATCGCGCCAGTTTCAGGCAGGAGTTACACAATCTGCAAAGCGTTACTCACCTGGGGACAGCGTCGCAAACCCCGAGGCTCCGCAAAAAAGGTGGACCGCGTTCTGCCTCCAGCCGCGAAGCGGCGATACAGGAAAGCCCGGCACGTCAGTGCCGGGTTCGGCAGCGTCCCTCACATAGGATAGCGGAAACACTCAACCGCATGGTCGTTCACCAACCCCGTGGCCTGCATGAAGGCATAGCAGATGGTCGAACCGACGAAGTTGAAGCCGCGTTTCTTCAGATCCTTGCTCATCGCGTCCGATTCAGGAGTGCTCGCCGGAATTCCCTTCCCCAACCGCCAGGCGTTCACTCGCGGCTTGCCACCGACAAACTGCCAGATGTAGCCGTCGAACGAGCCGAATTCCTTTTGCACATCGAGAAATGCCTTGGCGTTCCGTATCGCCGAAGCCACCTTCAGCCGGTTGCGGACAATCCCCTCATCGCGCAGCAGTCGCTGTGTTTTTCGCTGGTCGTAGCGCGCGATTGTTTTCGCGTCGAACCCGTCAAAGGCCGCGCGATAATTTTCGCGCTTCCGCAGAATCGTGTCCCAACTAAGCCCGGCTTGCGCGCCCTCCAGAATCAGGAACTCGAACAGAACGCGGTCGTCATGCTGCGGGACGCCCCATTCGCGGTCGTGATAGAGAATCGAGAGATCGTTGCTTGCCCAGGTGCAGCGAACGACAGTTTTCCATCGTCTTGATTTTATACGCTATTAGCGTATGATTGGTAAAGTACGCTAATGGCGTATGGAGCGGCTCCGATGGAGTTCATTGAAGCGCCCGCATTTACCCATCTCTTGGCCCGGTACCTGGACGACGAGCAGTACCGGAGCCTCCAGGCCACGCTGGCCAATACGCCGGAACTGGGAGACGTGATTCCCGGTACTGGCGGATTCCGCAAGCTGCGTTGGGCCGACGTTCGACGAGGCAAAGGTCGTCGGGGTGGACTTCGGTGATCTACTACTGGTTTGACGGCCAAAATCAAGTCTGGCTTATGACCGTTTATGACAAGAACGAAGCCGTCGATCTCACGCCAGAGCAAAGAAAAACACTGAAGACGGCGATCGACGCCGAAAAGAAATTTCGGGGACGGAGATAAGGACAGCGGCGATGGCAAACAAACGGAATCTATTCGACGAACTGATGGAAGGTGTGGCGGCCATGAAGGGGCATCGCGCCGGGAAAATCACCCTGCGGAGCTATAAAATCGAGCCCCGTGCGCTGCCCGAGGTCAAGCCGAAAATGATCAAGCAGGTCCGCGCGCGCCTCCACTGTTCACGCAGCGTTTTTGCCCGCAAACTGTTCACCAACGAACGCACGCTGGAAAAATGGGAGCAAGGACGCGCCAAACCAAACGCCCAAGCAGCCGCGCTGCTGTTACTTGCAGCCAGATACCCGGACACCTTCGAGCGTCTGGAGCAGTTAGCAAAGTAGGACTTCCGGCAGAAAGAGCCCATCCACGCTTTATGGTCGGTTGTTCACGCCGATTTGCCGGCGAGAACGCCGTCAATCTTGCGCAACTCGTCGGCTGAGAATTTCAGGTTCTTTAGTGCCGCTACGTTGTCGTCCACCTGCGACACCTTGCTGGTGCCAACCAGCGCGCTGGTGACGCGCGGATCGCGCAGTACCCACGCCACCGCCATCTCAGCCAGTGTCTGCCCTCGCTGCCCGGCGATTTCATTCAGCGCGCGAACCTTGGCTAGAGTCGTTTCGCCGATGTCCTTCTTCTTCAGATAGAAATCGCGCGCGGCCCGTGAGTCGCTGGGAATCCCCTTCAGGTAGCGATCCGACAGCAGGCCCTGCGCCAGCGGGCTGAAAACGATCGATCCCACGCCTTCTTTCTCCAGCACATCGAGCAATCCCTGCTCAGGATCGCGCACGAACATCGAATACTTCGGCTGATGAATCAGTAAAGGCGTTCCCAGATCGCGCAAAATCTTTACCGCCTCCAATGTTTGCTTGGCGTTGTAAGCCGAGATGCCCGCGTAGAGCGCGCGACCGGAGCGTACCGCCGTGTCGAGCGCTCCCATCGATTCCTCCATCGGCGTATCGGGATCGGGCCGGTGATGGTAGAAGATGTCGACATACTCAAGCCCCATGCGCTTCAGGCTCTGATCCAGGCTGGCCAGCAAATACTTGCGCGAGCCCAGATCACCGTAGGGCCCAGGCCACATATCCCAACCCGCCTTGGTCGAGATGATCAGCTCGTCGCGGTAGGGAAGAAAGTCTTTCTTCAGAATCTGCCCGAACGTTTCTTCCGCCGATCCATACGGAGGCCCGTAATTGTTGGCGAGATCGAAGTGCGTAATGCCGAGATCGAAGGCGCGGCGCAGCATGGCGCGCGAATTTTCGAAATTATCCACGCCGCCGAAGTTGTGCCACAGTCCGAGCGAGATGGCGGGAAGTTGGATGCCGCTGCGTCCCGAGCGGCGATACTGCATGGAGTCGTAACGTTTGTCGTCCGCGACGTACACGATGGCTCTCCCTCAGCGCCTAAAGGCGCATTCAAAATAACGCGCTAATCGCGGCGCTGAAGCGCTGCGCCACGCAAAACCGGGTGCAAGACCGGCAATCATTCTACGGGGTCAATCGTATTTTTCGTAACGGATCGAAGTCCGATCCCAACCCAGACTTTTCAGCAGCTCCCGATTCGCCTTGACCATCTTGTCGAGACCACAGATGTAGGCGTGCATATCGCTGCGCATTCCGACGACTTCTCCTAGATGTTGCTGCACATATCCTCGCAGGCCTTTCCAATTCTCGCCGGCGCGGCTGAGCGTAGAGAGGAAATGAAAGTTGCCGTGCTCGGCGGCGAGACGCTCGAACTCCTCGCGATAATAAATGTCCTGCTCGCCCCGCGCGCCGAAGAGCAGCCAGAATTCGCGTCCCTGATGTCGTTCGCGCTCCGCCAGGAGCCAGCGAAGCATGGAGCGAAACGGCGCAACCCCCGTTCCAGTGGCAACAAACACGGTGTCGCGCAGCGGCGGGCGAAGAATGAAGTCGCCGAATGGTCCCTGAAATGCGATTGTCGCGCCTTCGTCAAGACTGCAGAGATAGTTCGACATAAATCCATCCTGCACGCGATTCAGGCAGAAGGCGACGTGTCCGTTTTCGGACGGCGGCGAAGCGATCGAATACGCGCGCGTGATCTCCTCGCCATCGGGAGTGTTGGCCTTCACCGAGAGCCATTGTCCAGGGACAAAACCAAAGCGAGTTACTCCGTTCACCTCAAGTTCGATGTGCTTAGTGAAGTCAGACAGCACAATGGAACGAAGCACGCGCGCGTCGAAAGTCTTGAACTGAGCCATTTGTTAAAAATTAGATGATGGCAAGCGCTTGCGGGACGCTGCAGGTTGCCTCTCGAAAGTGACAGGGGGTTGCGGGAGATTAGAGTGCCGTACGTTGGTTGGATGGAAAAAAGCCGCCGGCATGAACCCTTTGGCCATGACGATCGGCTTTGGAGAGTCGAAATCAGCGTGACTCCCAACGGCTCCGGGCGTCGCGGCCTGAAGCCCTTCCCAAAGCCAAATGCCTTTCTGATCACTGAAAGCTGACGGCTGAGAGCTGACAGCCTCCTACTCCACCGTCACCGACTTCGCCAGGTTTCGCGGTTGATCGACGTCGCACCCTCGGCGGACGGCGATGTGATAGGCGAGCAGTTGCAGCGGGACAATCTCCAGAATCGCCGACAATTCTTCCGGCGCCGGGGGCACGAAAAGCACATGATCCGCTTCTTCCGCGATCTCTTTGTCGCCTGTGGTGGCGAGCGCGATGACTATTCCGGAACGCGCCTTTACTTCTTTCAGGTTCGACATCGTTTTTTCGTAACGGATCATCGACTGCGGGCTGTTTACGTCGCGCGTGGCGATGATAACCACCGGAAGATTCTCGTCGATCAGCGCATTCGGGCCATGCTTCATTTCTCCGGCGGGATAACCTTCGGCGTGAATGTAGGAAATTTCCTTCAGCTTAAGCGCCCCTTCTAACGCGATGGGGTAATGAATGCCTCGTCCCAGGAAAAGGAAGTCCTGGGCACGGACATAGGTCTTCGCGAGCTCGTCGCACGCCTCATCCTGGGTAAGAATCTGCTCCAGCTTGCCGGGGATGTGGGTGAGCTCTTGCACCGCTGCCTTCGCCTGTTCGGCGGTGATGGCGCCGCGCACCTGTGCCAGATACAAGGCGAATAGATAAAGAGCAGTAAGTTGTCCGGTGAAGGCCTTGGTCGAAGCGACGCCAATTTCCGGGCCTGCGTGGGTGTAGACGGTTCCCGCGGCTTCGCGGGTGATCATGGATCCGACAACGTTGCAGATGGCCAGTGTCTTCGAGCCCTTGGCCTTGGCCTCACGCTGGGCCGCAATGGTATCCGCTGTCTCGCCAGACTGCGAAATCAGCATCGTGATCGTGTCCGGGCCCAGGATCGGGTCGCGATAACGCCATTCGCTGGCGTAGTCGACTTCGACCGGAACGCGGGCCAGATTTTCAATCATGAACTTGCCGGCAAGTCCGGCATGCCAACTGGTGCCGCAAGCGGCGATATTGATTTTCTTCAGCGCTTTGAACTCGGCTTCGCTGACTCGCATCTCGTCGAGAAAGATCGCCCCGGTGTCCTGTGAGACACGGCCGAGCGTGGTGTCTCGGACGGTGCGCGGCTGCTCATAAATTTCCTTGAGCATGAAGTGCTTGAAACCGCCCTTCTCCGCCATGATCGGATCCCAGGTGATGCGCTGCGCCTTCCGCTCCAGCGGCTTGCCGTCGAAATCGGTAACCCGCACGCCGTCTTGCGTGATCACGGCCAGGTCGCCATCGGCGAGAAAAAAAAGGTCGCGCGTGTGATCGAGGAGCGCGGGCACATCAGAGGCGACGAAATATTCGTCCTTCCCGAGACCGATGACGGCGGGCGGTCCATTTCGCGCAGCGACGATTTTGTTCGGTTCGTCAATCGCAATCACCACCAGGGCGAACACACCGGTGAGTTCCTTGACCGCTTTGCGCACCGCTTCTTCCAATCCCAATGACGGCCGGTGGCCATTTCCAGTCTGCAGGTAGTGCTTCTCGACCAAATGCGCGATGATTTCCGTGTCCGTTTCGGTGGTGAACTTGTGTCCTTCGGCGATCAGCTTCTTCTTGAGCGAGAGATAGTTCTCGACAATGCCGTTGTGCACGACCACAATTTTGCCGGTGCAGTCGCGGTGCGGATGGGCGTTTTCTTCGGTGGGGCGGCCATGCGTGGCCCAGCGCGTGTGTCCGATGCCGTAAGTACCGTCGAGCGGCTTGAGGCGGATCACTTCTTCCAGGTTGCGGAGCTTGCCTTCGGCGCGGCGGATCTGCAAACCTTCACCATTTCCGGCCACCGCGATTCCGGCCGAGTCATAGCCGCGATACTCCAGCTTTCTTAGACCCTCAATGATGACCGGGACTACCTGCTTCTTACCTACATATCCCACGATGCCGCACATTGGCTATTTGGCTCCTTGACGTTATACCGGTGGGGGACCGGTGATGGTTCGGACAACCCTGAAGGGACATCTGATTCCGACTAACTTTCGGCACGGCTAAGCTAAAACGATGCCCTGATACGCGCCGTCTTCGCTAACTAAATGCCCTTACGAACCCGACGTTGCGATGCTTCAGATGGGGCAACCCCCGTCTTTGGTTGCCGCCTAGTCTTCGAGGGAGAAACGAAACTCTTCAATGACCGGATTGGTTAGAACTTCGCGCGCGATCCGTTCCACTTCCGCTTGCGCCTCATCCTTGGAGATACCACCGTTGAGAGTAATTTCGAAGTACTTTCCTTGCCGCACATCGTGCAAACTTTTATATCCGATTTTCGTGAGGGCACCGTGGATAGTCTTACCCTGCGGATCCAGAACGCTCTTCTTCAACGAGACGTAAACGTAGGCTTTCATCGACCGATCAATTATACGTCAGGGCACAGGGAACAGGACCGTGGTTTTGGTTATGGGAGGTATGCGTCCAGGCCACTCACTTTTCGCGAAGGCGATCCGTAACCTGCTCAAAAGACGACAGTTGACTATCCAACTCTGCAATTGCCTGTTCCAGAATCTGGCGGTGACGAGGGTTGCTGGCTGACCGCAGCTGTTGAGCGAGCCGTTTCCGGGAAAGAAGCAGGCCTTCGTGTTTCCGGTTGCGTTGCTGCTGCTCCGGCGAGATCGGCGGGCGGACGTTTGTCCGCTGCTGAGACATTGCCTCTTGTTGTTGCTCTACGGACTTACTTTCCCAGCCGCGTGCCATTTAGGGAATCTTACCGCGAAGGTTATGGGCTGTATACGAAAGTATGACTTGCCTAGGACATGGAGACAGAGTAACAATATTCCTATCCTTTCCGGGAATGCACCAATCCGGGAAGACAGTGTCTCAGACTTAGGGGGGCTCCCCGACCGGGGAGAAAAAGATTGGTTCCCAAGTAAAGGAACCGACACCTGTAGACACCGTACTGTTGAACTGCAGTCCCGCGGCTCGGCAAGCTGCGATGACCCCCAGTTCCTGCTCAAATTCGCGCTGCGCGACATCTCGTACGCGGCAGATGCAGGAGGTGCTTATATGTCAGAAATAAGCTTCGAACTCGGGCGTGATCCCTCGCCTGAACACAAACGGTACCGACTCCTTCTCGAGATCACCGACATGGTAGCTCGTGCCCAGAGCCTGCCCGAAGCATTCAAAGAACTTGCCCCGCCAGTGCTGGATATGACGGGAGGGGAACTGCTGAATCTGTCCCTCTACGACCCGCGCCAGGATCGCATGCTAACTCAGTATTGGAAGAAGAACCAGGAAAGTGGTGAGTTCGATGCTTTTCCGGTGGACGAAGCGGCCAGCGGCTGGGCATGGAAACATCAGAAGCCGATTGCCATACCTGACACCCGGCGCGAGCAGCGCTTTCCCGGCTGCGTGCCAGTGCTGCTCAATCACGGCGTGCGGTCGTACACCGTCCTTCCCATGAGCACGCCTTCACGCCATTTTGGGGCGCTTGGCTTGGGCAGGAAGGTGCCCGAGGTCCTGGATAACGAAGACGTCGAATTCCTGTCCCGGGTCGCGGTTATGGGAGCGCTGGCGCTGGAGAAGGACAGAGCGGCCCGCGCGTTTGAGGAACAGCAAAGCCTGGTCGCGGTCAGCCGTGAATTGAGTTCCAGCCTGGAGTTGGAAAAACTGCTGCCCGTTATTCTTTCCAGTCTTCGAAGCATTACACGTTACGAACGGGCGATCCTGTGCTTACTGGACGAAAGTGGCAAGAGCGTGCACCGGTATGGAGATACTCTGGAATGGGAGCCTTTCGTAAACCACGGTAGTGCGATTCCGCTTGAGCAATCACTCTCGTCGCAGGCGATCGAGTCGCGAAGCGTATCTTTTCTGACCGCAAACGATTTGCGCACCATGAACGAACCCCTGGCGCGAGCCATGTACGAAGGCGGTGTTCGGTCGGTTTGCAGTGTGCCCTTGGTCGCAGGTAATGAGATATGGGGAACACTGAATCCGAGCAGCATGATCGAGAATGCCTTCGGCCCGGCGGAGATTGAATATCTACAGCAAGTAGCCAATCAGATTGCCGCCGCGCTTCAGAATGCGCATGCCTATCGCGAGATCGCGCAACTGAAGGAACGCCTGGCCCAGGAAAAGCGCTATCTCGAGTATGAGATCCAGAGCGCGAACCGGTCGGAGGATATCGTCGGCAACAGCCCGGCCTTAAAACGCGTCCTGGACTATGCTGCCATCGTCGCCGACACCGATTCCACCGTCCTGATTACCGGCGAAACCGGAACCGGCAAGGAACGCATCGCCCGCTTGATTCACGGCATGAGCCGGCGAAAGGACCGTAACTTCATTAAGCTGAACTGCGCCGCCATTCCCACAGGGTTGCTGGAGAGCGAGCTGTTTGGCCATGAAAAAGGAGCCTTCACCGGAGCCATCACCCAGAAGCTCGGCCGGCTGGAATTGGCGGATAAGGGCACTTTGTTGCTCGATGAGATTGGAGACATTCCTTTGGAGTTGCAGCCCAAGTTGTTGCGCGTGCTGCAGGACCAGGAGTTCGAGCACCTGGGAGGCACGAAGACGATCCGGGTGGACGTGCGGTTGATCGCCGCCACTAATCGCGATCTGGTTCGTGCTGTCGAGGAAAAAGAATTCCGCGGTGACCTGTTCTACCGCTTGCACGTGTTCCCGCTGCATCTCCCGGCTTTGCGCGAACGTCGCGAGGACATACCGTTGTTCATTCGCCATTTTGTTGCAAAATGCGCGGCCCGGCTGCACAAGCGCATCGATGTCATCCCCGATGAGGCCGTGCAAGCCATGATGCACTGGAGTTGGCCAGGAAACATCCGCGAGCTGGAGAATTTTATCGAGCGCTCGGTAATCCTGTCGGAAGGCAACCGGCTAAACGCGCCACTCGGGGAGTTGCGCGAGGAAGTCTCACGGCTGGTCTTCGACTTCGACGGTACGCTGCGCGATAAAGAACGCGAACATATCATCGAAATTCTGCGTCAGACCCGGGGTGCCCTGTCGGGCCCGTCGGGCGCAGCAGCGCGCCTTGGCCTGAAACGCACCACCCTCCAGTACAAGATGCAGCGCCTGGGTATCTCGCGCACGGACTATCTGAATTAGGAATCGTTGAACTGGAGCTGTTGAACTAAGAACCCCAACCTAAGAATCACTAAGACTTTCCTTGAAGCAGGGACACTAAGACAGCCGGGTGTCTGCCGAAATATCGGCAGCCCGGCCAGTCTAACGGCATTTTCATTGACGCACCGCCCATCCAATCATACTTTAAGCTTCGTAGTTACAGCCACTTAGTCATAGCGAGTAAGTTGGCAAATGGCGTGCACTGTTTTTTCCGCGTGGCGCACTCCCGCTTCCCCCGGCGGACGATTCCGCCAGCGAAGGCTCGTCGACGAGCAGGAGTTGGCTATGGGTGTACCCCGGCGCTTCGCGATTCCGAACGACTGTCTAAGCTGCACCCTGAGGCGCACCTGTGACTTCTGCAATCTGCCTCAGCCATTGATGACGGAGTTTAACAGCATGGGGCATCTCACCCTGTATCCCGGAAATGCCACTTTGCTGACGGAGGGTCAAATCCCGCGCGGCGTCTACATCGCCTGTTCCGGCCGCGCCAAGCTCTCGGTCGAGGCCCGCGACGGCAAGACGATCATCCTGAAAATTGCCGGAGATCGCCAGGTGCTGGGGCTAAGCGCAGTCGTCTCCGGGGGGCCGTCGCTGATTACAGTTACCACCATCGACCTTTGCCAGATCAAGTTCGTTGAACGCGACAGCTTCCTGCGTCTGATCGAACGCGACAGCAATGCCGCCCTCGCCTGCGCCGCCATGCTCGCTCACGAGATCACGACCTCGTTCGACGATGTACACGAGCTCCTGCTCGCTCGCAGTTCGACGGAGAAGCTTGCACGCTTATTGCTTTCCTGGGTCTCGGACGAACCCCGGAACCGGGAACTTCGAGTATCCACCGAATTCACGCACGAAGAAATCGCCCAGATGATTGGATCGTCGAGAGAAACGGTAACCCGTTTATTGAGTGATATGAAACGGAAAGATTTGATTCGGCTTGAGGGTGCGACGCTGGTAATTCCCAACCGCATCGCTTTGCAGGCGATTGCGTCCTGAGCGAAATCCCTCCCCGGGCGGACGAGGCTGTCTCAGCGTCCGCCCGTTTTTTTTGTTCCCACTTCCCGGTTCTCAGTTCTCTATTCTCAATGAGAAACGCTGGGACCAGTGGCTGGAGACAGGGAAAAATGATGGGTAGTTACTGAGAACTGAGAACCGGGAACTGACAACTCTCTCTACAGGTTGAACAATTCCCGCAGGCGCCGGGTCTGGGCGCGGCTCACCGGAATCTCCGTCTGTTTCTTATCATCCATGCGCAACTGGTAGGAGCTCTTGAACCAGGGCACGACTTCGCGGATGTGATTGATGTTGACCAGAAAAGACCGGTGCGCCCGCCAAAACAAGCTGGGATCGAGATTGTCGAAAAGTTCTTCCAGCGTTCGGCAGTTCGAGTGGCCTTCCATGCCAGCATGGCCGCTGGTAGCCACGGTGATCACTCCGTCTTCGATGGTGGCGTAGCAGATATCCTTCGGATCGGTCAGGAATAGCCTTCCCGCCGCCTTGATAAGAATCTTCGCCGTCTGCGGCTTCTGCGATTCCAACATCCGCATCAGCGTTTCGAATTTTTCTTCCGGCCCCGCGCCCGCTTCGATTTTTGCCCGCGCTCTCTCGATGGAATGGGCCACTCGCTTTTTATCGAACGGCTTCAGGATGTAGTCAACCGCGTTCACCTCGAACGCCTTCACTGCGTATTGATCGAAGGCCGTGGCAAAAATAATCTTGGGAAGAGGAACCTTGCGGTCGAGTAGCTTCTTGATTACCCCGAAGCCGTCCAAGCCTGGCATCTGCACGTCGAGAAACACCAGGTCCGGATTGTGCTCCTTGATGAGGCTGATCGCTTCCAGGCCATTCTTGCCCTGCGCAACCACATTCACCTCGTCCAGGTTCTTGAGCAGGTAGGCGAGCTCATCACGCGCCAGTTGTTCGTCGTCGACGAGGATCGCGGAGAGGGGCATGGAATTCCGAGCCGAGTGTGCGATGCCGGTACTTGCAGCGGCGATTGCCATATCACTAACAGCAAGTATAGCTACCGCAGGGGACCGGCCGCCAGTCTCAATAATGAACAGTAAGGAACGGCAATCGGTCAGGGACCCAAGCTGGGGTTGTCCAACGGGGCAAACCAAGAAGGCGCCAAGGTCGGCACCAAGCCTGATGCGATACTGCCTCACAACCATAGTCGCAGCTTGAAGAAAAGGGGGAAGGTTGCTCGCCTGGCCATCCCCCAAATCGCGGCTCTTAGAAACGGCTGTAGACAACCTTCGCTGTCTTGCTACCGTTTAGAGGGATATTAAGGAAATACATCACACGACCCACCAGGTTTGTGGCGTTGGTAACACTGGGATCAGTCGGGGTAGCGACCTGACCGGCAAAAACAATGCACCCTTTTGCAGCTTGGAAACCAGAGCCATTGGGATCGTAGTCAGCGACTGTATAAACCGTGGTGATCGGCGAGACCCCAGGGTTAGACGCGCTGCTAAGCTTCAGCCCATGTCCTGTCGTGTCAATCCACTCCCACACAGAATCTGCCGAGCGGCCAAAGCGAGCGTTCGCGCTGGTGTTGTTGTCAACGTCTCCCTCAAAGGCGCGCATGAGCCTCAGGGGTGGGCAGCCCGCGGACGTGCAGTCGGCGTTAGACAGCCTCGTGACTGTCATCGTGATGGTAATGAGCCTTCTCAAACCGTCGCGCGCAAAACTCTGCGTGAGCCGGTAGGTGCCGCTCAAGCTGTCGCGGATGATGGTGAGGGGCAGCGTGTTCGGCCCGCCAGGCTGAATGACTGTTGGAGGACCAAGCCCGGCCTCCACCGAAACGTCGCCAGCGTCATAGCCCTCAGGCACATTCGCCCACGTGGGCAGATTACCGCTGCACATGGCATACCCGTCCCGGAAGGCGTTCAATTGCCCTATTTGCTCGAACCCAGCCGGGGACTCGAACTTGACGATGTTGCCTTCGTTGGAAATGCAGACTTTCGTCAGGGTAGCGCCAGAACCAAAAGTCAGCAACGTATCGCAGGAATTGGATGCCTTCGCAGCGAAGGCCCAACCCATCAAGATCACCAGGCAGACACACTTAACCATCCTCATAATAGATGCTCCTTTTTCAGTCAGTATTTCTTCCTGAGCACGGTGAATGCTCTATTGGACGTGGTTTCCAGGGGGTATAGAATGTAGTCGGCGAGGCGGAAGTGAACCCCAGTCGCCATCCTCCCCCATGTTCCTAAAGTGCATATTGCCGCAAAGCCTGTTAGTGGTCTTTAGGCTTGCCTAAAGTTTTTCTAAAGCTTTTGTGAATGGCCTTATGTACGAGCAAACAAACGTGATCTTCGAGTTCGGCTCGTTCCGCTTGAATCCCGGTGAGCGGCTGCTGCTTCGCGGCCAAGCACAAGTACACCTGCCGCCGAAGGCGTTCGACGCCTTAGTCCTCCTGGTGGAGAATCGAGGACACCTGCTGGAAAAAGATGAACTGCTACGAAAGGTATGGCCGGATACCTTCGTCGAAGAAGCGAATCTCGCCCAGCATATCTCGGTGTTACGCAAAGCATTGCAGGATAGGGAAGACGGCTCTCGATACATCGAAACCGTCCCCACCCATGGTTATCGTTTCATTGCGGAGGTTCGGGAGATTAGCTGCATTGCCCCGGGTACCAATATTTTGCCAGGCCCAACGCCCAGCCAACCGTCTCTTGCAGTTCCTGAGAGTGGAGTTCCTGAAAGCATCCGTCCGCGGCATCGCTTCCGGGGTCCGGCCTTCGTCATTACCGTACTGTCGCTACTACTGGCTGTTTTGATCTCGACGCCGCCGGTGTGGAAGCGACTCCGCAGTGCCGGGCCCGAGCCCATACGGTCGCTCGCGGTGTTGCCTGTACAGAATCTCTCCGCTGACCCCGCGCAGGAGTATTTTGCCGACGGCATGACCGAGGCTTTGATTACGGACCTGGCGAAGATTCCCGGCCTCAAAGTCATCTCCCGTACTTCGATCATGCAGTACAAGGATTCGCACAAGAGGCTGCCACAGATCGCCCGGGAACTAGGCGTCGATGCAATCGTTGAAGGCGCGGTGCTGCGCTCTGGGGATCGGGTCCGCATTACCGCACAGCTTGTGCGCGCCGCAAATGATCAGCATATCTGGGCTGAGTCTTACCAACGCGATCTGCGCGACCTGGTTGCCCTGCAGGATGAAGTTTCTCGAAGTATAGCCACACAAATACAGAAGCAAATCGTACCCCTGGCGCCACAGCAGCTGGCGACCTCGGCTGCCGTCAATCCCCAGGCTCGCGAGGACTATTTGAAAGGCCGGTACTTCTGGAATCTCCGCAGCGAGGCGGGGTATCTGAAAGCAATCGACTATTTCCAGGCGGCGATGACAAAGGATCCTCAATATGCCCAGGCGTACGCCGGCTCAGCCGATGCTCACGCCCTGCTGGGATCAATGCCCAATGCAAAGATGCCGCGCGAAATAGCCATGCCCAAAGCCAGGGAGATGGCGCTTACCGCATTGAAACTCGACGCTTCACTGGCGGATGCCCACACCTCGCTTGCTTTCGTTGAAATGCATTACGAATGGAAATTTAGAGAAGCTGAGCGGGAATTCAAGCGCGCCATTGATCTCGATCCCAACTACTCGATCGCCCATCACTGGTACGCATTTGATCTAACCGCGATGGGACGACTGGACGAAGCCGTGGCGGAGGTGAAGCGGGCTCGTCAGACTGATCCGCTCTCGGCCATCATCAATACCGATGTGGCGGAGATACTGTACTTCGCACGCCGGTATGACGAGGCACTGCAACAGGCTCGCGCTACCATTGAACTGGATCCCAACTTTGCCCACGCGCACCGCGTGCTGGAGCGCATTTACGACGAGAAGCACATGTTTCCCGAGGCCATCGACGAAGGACAGCGGGCGGTGGCGCTCTCCGGTGGTGATGTTTGGATGTTGCTGGAACTCGCGAACACATACGCTCTGGCGGGCAAGAGAACGGAAGTCGAAGCCTGCGTGAGGAGAGCGGCCAATCGAAGCCCCGGGGGTGTTCTCCCTGATGACAGCGGAACTGCGGAAATCGACGTCGCACTGGGGAAAATTGATCGCGCTTTGAGGGCGCTCGAAGGCGCATATCGGCACCACAACGGCGGCCTTATCCTTCTGAATGCCAATCCGCGCTTCGACAGTATTAAACCCGATCGCCGCTTCCAACAATTATTGCAGAGCGTCGGTTTGCCGCACTAGGTTTTCCGCACTAAATCTGGCGCACTACATTGAATGCGCAGGCGGGAGTCATGCCGCCTTCTCTTTTCGGCTGTTCGCTTCCTTCACAAAGAATTGTCGATCGCCAGCGCCATGCCCATCCCGCCGCTGACGCAGAGCGTGGCCAGGCCGCGGCGCGCTTTGCGCTTCAGCATTTCGTGGAGCAGCGTCACCGCGATCCGCGTCCCGGTGCAGCCAATAGGGTGGCCGAGCGCGATGGCCCCTCCGTTGACGTTCAGTTTCTCGCGATCAAAATGCAACTCGCGATCGCATGCCAGCACCTGCGCGGCGAAGGCCTCATTGAGTTCGACCAGCTCGAAGTCTCTCAGGTGGAAGCCGTGTTTCTGTTCCATCTTGCGGATCGCCGGCACCGGCCCGATGCCCATGACGCGCGGGTCAACTCCCGCAGATGTGGCAGCAAGAATTCGCGCCAACGGTTTCAAGTCATTCTGCTGGACGAATTTCTCGCTCGCTAAGACCACCGCTGCCGCCCCATCGGTGATACCGGAAGAATTTCCAGCAGTAATCGTACCCCTGCCAGTCCTGGAAAAAACCGGAGCCAGCTTGGCCATCTTCTCCAACATTGCGTTGGGGGGCGCGTTGAGAAACAAATGTTCATCGCGCGAGAAAACGGTCGTGCCCTTCTTACCCTCGATTGTGACCGGAACAATTTCGGCGTCGAAGCGTCCACTGGATTGCGCCGCAGCCGCGCGTTGCTGCGACATGAGCGCGAACTGATCCTGCTCTTCACGCGAAATCTTGTACTGTTCCGCCAGAGTCTCAGCCGTCTCGCCCATCAGCATTTCGGCCATCGGGCAGAAGAACCCATCGCGATACATGCCATCGACGAGCTCCTGATGGCCGAGACGATATCCCCAGCGAGCGCCCTCGAGATAGTAAGGAAGCCGCGACATTGACTCGGTACCTCCGGCTAGCACGCAGTCCAGGTTGCCAGCAGCAACCTCCTGGAATCCGAGCGCAATGGACTTGATGCCCGACGCGCACGCCTTGTTCACCGTGTAAGCGGGAACTTCCTGAGGGACGCCGCTGCGGATGGAAATCTGCCGCGCGGGATTTGGACCGCCTCCCGCCTGCCGGGCGTTGCCAAAGATCGTCTCTTCCACCTGCTGCGGCTGCACTCCGGCGCGTTCGAGCGCTGTCTTCGCGGCAACTACGCCCATGTCCACCGCAGAAAGCGAAGCGAGTGAGCCGCCAAACTTGCCGATAGGCGTGCGGACGGCGGAGAGGATGTACACGTTGTTCAACAGGGATTCCCGGACGCTTCAGTTTAGCAGGGCACGGGTCTCTCACTCCTGAAGTCCCCTGTGTTCCTCTGTGCCCCGTGGTAAAGAAGTTCTGCACGCGCACGCGGTAAACTAAGCGGCGTGAACATTCTCTACGGAATCAATACGGTCACGGAAGCGCTCAAGGCCCGCGGACGCAATTTTGAGTGGATTGGCGTCGCCAAAGAGCGGAAAGATATTCGCCTGCGGCGGGTGATTGACGAGTGCCGCAAAATCGGCGTTCCGGTACGCGTCTTGTCGCGCGAGGAACTTGACGAAATTGCCGGCAACGCCGCGCATCAAGGGCTGGTGGCCTCGACGTCAGCAAAACAATATAGCGATCTCGATGACATTGTCGCATCGCGTCGCAGCGACCATTCGCTCATCGTCGTGCTCGATGGAATCGAAGATCCGCACAATCTGGGAGCGATCCTGCGCACCTCGGACGCAGCGGGAGCCGATGGCGTGGTGATTCCCGAACGCCGGTCCGCCGCGGTCACAGCTGCCGTGGCGAAAGTTTCGGCGGGTGCAAGCGAGCACCTTCCTATTGCCAAAGTCACAAACATTTCGCGCGCTCTCGAGGAATTGAAGGAGAAGGATCTGTGGGTCGTTGGATTAGACGGGCGCGGCCCGCAGACTTACGATGCGGTGGACTACAACATGCACTGCGCCGTCGTGCTCGGCGCCGAAGGCAAGGGACTGCACGACCTGGTGCGTAGACACTGCGATTTCCTGGTGTCGATTCCGATGCTGGGGAAAGTGCCGTCGTTGAATGTATCGGTGGCGGCAGGAATTGTGTTGTATGAAATTGTGCGGCAGAGACGGCTGGGCGCATCCAAGAAATCATGAAGTTCTTCTGTATGCTGTGTGTCCTCGCTTTCGCTTCAGCAGCGTGGGCCCTGGACCGCGAAGCCTTTACCATTGCGAAATATGATTTAGAGATTCGCCTGGAGCCCGAGCAGCAGAGGCTCGGCGCCCGCGGCAAGATCACTTTACGCAACGATTCGGCGCACCCGCAGAAGATCGTTGCCCTGCAGATTTCTTCATCTCTCAACTGGCGTTCGATTCGCGTCGACGGCAAGCCCGTTCAATTTGTGTCGCAACCCTACACGTCGGACATCGACCACACGGGCGCGCTTTCCGAAGCCATCGTTACCCTCCCCGTCGAAATCAAGCCGAAAGATTCCGTGGAGCTCGAAATCGGCTACGAGGGCGTAATTCCGCTGGATGCTACGCGACTGACCCGGATCGGGGTGCCGCAGGCGACCGCCAAACATACGAGCTGGGACCAGATCAGTCCATCGTTCACGGCGGTGCGGGGCGCGGGATATGTGGCGTGGTATCCGATTACGACCGAGTCGGCGGATTTTTCCGAAGGCAACAGCCTGTTTGAGGTTGCAGACCGATGGAAAGCGCGGGAAGCAGAGAGCGGCATGGAGATCAATCTGTGTACGACATCGACCACTCCGAACGAGCCCTCCATCGTAATGAACGAACCTCCCCGAAAGGGTGGGAGCGGTGGCGGTGACAACGGCCATATCTGTCGGGAGTTTCACTTCGAACAATTGGGCACTGCTACTCCAACGTTCGCGACTGCCGGATACGTGTCTGGTTCCAAGCCCCCTTTGACTTTGTTAAGTCTCCCAGGCCACGAGGCAGGAGCAGCGACATATTCGAACGCGCTCGATCCGGCAATGAAGTTTGTCAGCGGATGGTTTGGCCAGCCGAGTGCGCCGATTGCCATCGCCGATTTTGCTGATCCGCACTCTGCTCCCTTTGAGAGCGGCACCCTGTTAATGGCGTCAATGGCCGCGGAGGACTCGAAGCTCGCCGGGATCAATCTGGTGCACGAACTGGTGCATTCCGCTTTGCCATCGTCGAAGCCCTGGGTCTACGAGGGTCTGGCTCACTTTGCGGAGGCGATGTATCGCCAGGAGCAAGGCGGACGCCAGGCCGCACTCGATTTTCTTGGACTGCACCGCGCGGCATTCCTTGATTCAGAAAAAGAAATGACGTCCGCACTACAGAAGAATGTTGCGGAGACGAATGTCCAGAAGAAAGGCGTTGGTCAACCGCTGGCCGTTACGTTTGATGAAACTTACTATCGCAGCAAAGCTGCATATGTCTGGTGGATGCTGCGCGATATGGCCGGCGATGATGCGCTGAAACAGGCCATCGGCAAATATCGGGCGGAGGACGACAATGACAAAGCCCCGAAGTATGTGGAGCAGTTGATCGAATCCGCCGCGAAGCGCGACCTGAATTGGTTCTTCGACGATTGGGTGTATCGGGATCGCGGCCTGCCGGATTTCCACGTGCAGTCGGTGCATCCGTGGAAGACGGAAAAAGGAGTGCAGTTTATTACCGTGACGCTGGAAAACCTGGGCAACGCCGGTGCCGAAGTCCCGTTCACGATATTTTTTGAAGGCGGTGAAATCACGAAGCGGATCGAAGTGCGGGCCCACACCACAGCTACCACGCGCGTTGAACTGCCCAGGGCAGCAAGCAGGATTGTGGTCAACGACGGTAGTGTTCCGGAAAGCGATCTGACGAATAATGTGTTCAAGGTTGCCGCCCCGTAATATTTCACACTCTGTATTTGGTAGGGACGACAAATTTCCAAACAGGATTGCCAATGACAGAAGGAGAGTTAAAAAAACACCTCGATGCAGCGGAAAAGAGCCCGAAGGAGATTGCGGCGGCCGTCTCCGGATTGTCAGAAAAGATTTTGCGCTACAAGCCTTCTCCCGAAAAATGGTGCGTGCTGGAAGTTCTCGCCCATCTGGCGGATGCCGAGATCATCTACGGATACCGTCTGCGCCAGATGCTTGCGGATACAAAACCCGTTATTGCGCCCATCGATCAGGACGCATGGGCGCGCAATCTGAATTATCTTGATTCGCCTCCCTCCGAACTGGTCGCGTTTTACGGCTTGGGGCGCCATCACAACTTGCGCTTGCTGCGAAGGTTGAAAGTTTCCGACCTTTCGAAATCGGCTTTCCATCCAGAACTGCAACGGGAGATGACGGTTGCCGATCTCGTCGAAAGGATCGGCACACACGGCGCTGGACACTTGCAGCAGATTGAAAAATTGAAAGCGGCCTCGAGCGGCAAGTGATCGTGAACGGGATCGTCGCGCTCGCGGTATTGCGGCGCGCTACTCGATCGAAAACACCGCGAAGACCGTGGCGTCGCTCTTGACCTTTTGCGGGAACAAAGTGAGCTTTGGCGGCGGAGGCGGCGGAGCCAAAATTGTTGCCTCGGTATTCACCGTCTCACCCCGCCACATTTTCGGCACGAGTGCGCGATTGCTTGCATAGACGAGTTCTCCCAGCTTCGTTCCTAACCCTTTCGCCATTTGATCAGCTATCGATCGGGCTTTGGCCAATGCGGCTCCGCTGGCTCTGGCTTGCAAAGCGACGGGATCGACCACATTCCACTCCACGTCATCTATTTCGTTCGCCCCAGCCTTGACAGCGAGATCGACTACCGTCTGCGCGTCGGTGGCGGACACGGTCACGTGCCACGACTGCTCCGCAACGAACTGACGTTCCTTCTTCATGTCTGGTGTCCACTTTTCATCGATCTCCGTCCTTGCCAGTCGTAGTTTGTCGGTTTCAATGTTTGCTTTCGGAATCTTGGCATCGAGGAGAGCTTTTGTAACCCGTTCGGCAGCCGCGACATTTTCTCGAAAAACAGGGACTTGGCTAGGCCCATAATTGTGATATCCGATTGCGAGCACCGCAACTTCTGCATATGCCGTCGTCGACTCGTCAGCGGTCACTGCGATCGTCTTGTTTTGACGATTCACCTGAATATCCTGGGCGTGCAGCGATCCGGTGATGGCGACGACCGCGAACGTAAAGAAGAAGCGTTTCAAGGAATCCTCCAAAATGCGACACGGACGTTTTACTACAGAGCGTGGCAGTGGGAAAGGGGAAGTTTACTAAGTGGACTTGGAGAACTTCGCCAGTGCGTCTAGCTTTCGCGCGGCTGCCCCCGAGTCGATCGCCTCCGCCGCCAGCGGCACCGCATCGCGAAGGTGATCGGCCCGTCCGGCGGCCACGAGGGCGGCGGCGGCGTTGAGCAGCACGACGTCGCGGCGGGCGGATTTCTTCCCGGCCAACACTTCACGAATCAGGCCGGCGTTGTGCGCGGCGTCACCGCCGGAGATTTCTTCCAGTGTCGCTCTCCGCAAGCCGAACTCCTCCGGCGTCACTTCGTAATTATGCACTTGGCCTTCGCGGACTTCTCCGACACGCGTAGGACCAGTAATCGTAATTTCGTCGAGTCCGTCGCTGCCGTGAACAACCAGCGCGCGCCGCAGTCCTAACATGCTGAGCGCTTCCGCAAGTTTTTCGACAAGATCCGCGGAATAAACTCCAACTACTTGGCAGGTGGCGCGCGCGGGATTCGTCAATGGGCCGAGCAGGTTAAAAACCGTCCGCAAACGCAGCTCGCGGCGAACGGTCTGCACGTGCTTCATCGCCGAATGCATGGCCGGGGCAAAAAGAAACGCGATTCCCACTTGTTCCAGGCAGGCCGCGATCTGAGCCGTCGGCAGGTTGATGTTCACGCCCAACGCTTCCATCACGTCGGCGGAACCGCACTTCGAGGTCACGCTGCGATTGCCATGCTTGGCGACGCGCACGCCGGCTCCGGCGACGACAAACGCTGTCGCCGTCGAAATGTTGAACGTGCCGCTGGAATCGCCGCCGGTGCCGCAGGTATCGACCAGCGTGTCGCGTCCGGTGTCGCTGGTGTCGAGAACGGAGTCGCTATGGAGCTTGAGTGGAACAGCGGCGGCGCGGATGGCCTCTGCAAATCCGACGATTTCTTCGACCGTTTCGCCTTTCATGTGCAACGCCACCACCAACGCCGCAATTTGCGCGTCCGAGCATTGGCCGCTGAGGACCTCGGTCATCACCGCGTGCGCCTCCTCGCGGGAGAGCGACTGGCGATGATTGGCGATGCAATGGAGGGCGTCGAGGATCATGCCTGCAGCCAAGGTTAGCACCGATTATTGTTATTGTGATCTCGGGCGTTTGCACCAATCGTTCTGCCTTCTATAAAATCAAGAGTTTGCTGCGCGTTATCGAAAAGCTGCCAGGTCTGAAGCCGCACGCAGGGTCCTCTCGGGAGTAATTTCGCGAAAGTTTCCGCGGCTCGTGATCGCGAACGACGAAAGACCAACGACCAACGACCAACGACGGATTTGAAATCATTATGAAAATTCATGAGTATCAGGGAAAAGCGATTCTCAAGAAGTACGGCGTCGCTGTGCCGCGCGGTGTGACGGCGACGACGCGCGAAGAGGCCGAGGCGGCCGCGCGAGATCTTCTCGGCTCCGGCGCGACGGGAGTCGTGGTGAAGGCGCAGATCCATGCCGGAGGACGCGGCAAAGGCGGCGGAGTGAAGATCGCCAAGTCGGTGGACGAGGCAGGAGAAATCGCCGGCAAGATGCTGGGCATGAAACTGATTACGCATCAGACGGGGCCGGAAGGGCGCATCGTCCATCGGTTGCTGGTCGAAGAGACATTGCCGATCGACAAGGAACTTTATCTCGGCATTCTGGTGGACCGCGACGAGGCCAAGCCAGTGTTCATGGCATCGGCGGCGGGCGGAATGGATATCGAGCAAG
>Ga0209647_1000447_pt1 | contig 38801 bp, 37 predicted proteins | sample GraSoi_2013_60cm_FD_185827 | JGI IMG/M metagenome (GOLD analysis project Ga0209647, IMG submission 185827) | Grasslands soil microbial communities from the Angelo Coastal Reserve, California, USA - Sample 9_17_2013_60cm (SPAdes) (version 2) | ecosystem: Environmental > Terrestrial > Soil >... | reverse complement strand
GGAAAGAGCTTCCTGTCGCGGTTGTTGTACCAGTTCATGAAGCCGTACTGCGGGTTGGCAGGCGTCGGCGTGAGGGCCCAGGCGACCCATTGCTTCGAGAGGAGCTGGCGATCCTTCCAGCGTCCGCCGCGCAGCGTGAGGAGCCCGAAGCGCGCCATGTCGTACGCGTTGATGAACATGCCCCCGCCCCAGTGCCCTCCTCCGGTCACCGCCTGCATCACGGTGCCGTCCAGGACGACGAAGGAGTTCTCGTAGCCGAACCAGCGCCAGGTGCTCGAGGCGCCGATCGGATCCATGATGCTTTCCTTCAGCACCTGGGGCAACGGGCGGCGCCACACGTTGAGGGCGGCGAGCGCGAGCGCGTTCACGCGCGTGTCGTTGTATTTCCACGTCGAGCCCGGCGGCGCGCGCTGGCGCGTGAGCCATTCGGCGGGCTTGTCGGTGGGGCGGTCGGCCCAGTCGGGCTTGCCCCACAGCGTGCCTTCCCAGTCGCTCGTCTGGCGCAGCATGTGGTTCCACGTGATGGTGCGGTTGTGCGGCGTGTCGAACAGGTCGATGAAATCCGCGCGCCCGATGCGGTCCGCCTTGTTGCCCCCGGCCGCCGGATTGAATGGCTGGATCGGCGGCACGTACGCGCCCACCGGATCGTCGAGGCTCGCGATCATCCCGCGGTCGAAGGCGACCCCGATCACGCTCGACAGCATGCTCTTGGTCACGCTGTGCGTCATGTCGACGCGCGCGGGCTCGCCCCACTCGGCGACGATGTAGCCCTTGTGGACGACGATGCCGGTCATGTCGCCGCGATCCTTGATCGGGCCGATGGCGTAGCCGAACGGCTCGCGGCCGAACGTCTGGTAATGGTTGAGCGCGAGGTCGCGCGGATTCCTGCTCTCGGCGGCGATGGCGAAATCGATGGCGTCCTTCAGCTTCGCGGCGTCGATGCCGCTCTGCGCCGGCGTGCGATGCTGCCACGTCGCGTCGGGAAAATATTCGGAAGCTGCGCGCGCTTGCGCAAGTGCGAGCGCGGGAAACAACAGCAATGCGGCGAGGACGGCGAACGATCGAGCCAGGGCCATGGGCGGTTCCCGGGGGGATAATGGCCGCAATCCTACCAATCCCACCCCGCCATGATTGATACCGCAGTGCGTGAGCGCTCCGCCGCGCTTGTAAAGACTCTGCTGGATTCGGTGCGCATCGCCTCCGTGAGCATGACCGGCGAGGGCATCGCGGACCAGGTCGTCTTCCTCGAGCAACGCCTCAAGGGCTGGGGCTTCATGGTGGAGGTGCATCCCACCACGAGCCACCCGATCATCTACGCGGAGACGGGACCGAAGGACGCCAAGTTCACGTGGCTCCTGTACGGCCATTACGACGTCTATCCCGCCGACGAGAAGCAGGAGGGCTGGCGCACGCGGCCGTTCGAGCCGGTGGTCGAAGGCGATCGCATCTGGGGGCGCGGCACCGGCGACAACAAGGGCCAGCACCTCGCGATGTTGAACGCCATCGCGGTGTGGCGCGAGCTGCATGGGGAGCTCCCGATCCGCATCAAGGTGATCCTGGAGGGCGACGAGGAGACGGGCTCGATCCCGCTGCCGAAATTCGTCGAGGAGAATCGCGCGCGCTTGAAGGCGGATCTCTGCTGCTATTCCGACGGGCCGATGTTTCCGAACGACCAGCCCGTCCTGTTGATGGGCGTGCGCGGCAACCTCGGCCTCGAATTTCATTCCACCGGCGCCAAGCGCAATCTGCACTCGGGAAATCTCGGCGGCGTCTCGCCCAATCCGACGCTCGAGCTCGTGCATCTGCTCGCCGAGATGGTCGATCGCGACGGCAAGCTTCTCGTGCCCGGCGCCGGATATGCGGATGTCGTCGTCGCGCCCGCCGACCTCGCCGCCGTGCGCGCGCTGAAGGTCGATCACGAGGGTTTCCGCGACACGGTCGGCGCCGAGCCCACCACCGGCGACAACGACGCCCTCTTCCACGAGCGCCTCATGCTGCGCCCGGCGTTCAACGTGTCGGGATTCGCCGCGGGCCACACCGGCAAGGGCATCAAGAACATCATCTACAAGGAGGCGATGGCGAAGGCCGACGTGCGTTTGGTCGGCGGGCAGGATCCGAATGCGGTCCTCGCGGCGATCCAGAAGTTCGCGCGCGACCGCGGCTACAAGTCGATCGCGATCACCGGCATCAAGGGCACGCCCGCCTCGCGCACCCCGCTCGACCATCCGATGGTGCCGCTCGTGAAGAACGCGGTGGCGAAGGGATTTGGACGCGAGCCGCTGGTGGTGCCCTCGCTCGGTGGCACCACGCCCGACTTCGTCTTCACACGCATCCTCGGGCTACCGTCGATCGTGGTCCCGCTCGCGCCCTACGACGAGAACAACCACGCGCCCAACGAGTCGACCAAGGTCTCGCTCTACCTCGCCGGCGTGCGCTCGGGGCTGCACCTGCTGGAGGCGCTCGCCAATGCCTAGGAGCTCCCCGGCAATCGAGGAAGACGACCTCGTCGCACCGAAGCGGCCTTGGACGCGTGAGCGGTTCAAGGCAGCGCTCATGCGGCGCTACAACCCGCGGCTGCACATGTCACTCATCCTCGCCGCCAGCGGCTTCGCCGCGATGATCGGGAGCTGGTCGCTGCTGCACCTCGGCGTGGGGTCGATGCTGGTCCGATATCCGCTCGCGATCTCGCTTGCCTATGTCACGTTCCTGGTCGGGGTGTGGACGTGGCTCCGGGCGATGGGCTTCATCGACAACGCGGGGCGTTCGCGCGACATTGTGAGAAACCTCGACGGCGGCGACCTCTCGATCTCCGGCGGTGGCGGTAGTGGTGCCGGCAGCGGCGGCTCGTTGAGTGCGGAGCTTCCGCGCGCCGGCGGCGGAACGTTCGACGGCGGGGGCGCGAGCGCATCGTGGGCGCAAGGCGAGGCGGCGCCCATGGCCCTGGTCGGCAAGAGCGGCGGCGGCAAGGGCAGCGGGTTCTCGCTCGGTGACGGCATCGACGGCGATGGACTCGTCCTGCTGCTCCTCGCCCTGGCGCTGGTCGCAGTCATCTTCGCCACCAGCGGCTATCTCATCTACTGCGCGCCCGATGTGCTCACCGAGGCCGCATTCGGCGCTGCGCTCGCCGGCACCCTCACTCGCGCGTCCCGGCGCCAATCTCCGAATGGATGGATCGCGGGCGTGGTGCGCAAGACGTGGGCCCCGTATGCGGTGGTCCTGGCCGTGGCGCTCGTGTTCGCGGGATTCGCGGCGGCCCATTTTCCACAGGCGACCACTTTCCGGCAGGCCATCGCCTTGGCGCTGAGCTGAACGAGAATTCGTCTCTGACACCTGTTATTCCGGAGGACATGAAATGGACTACCGCAGTCTCGGCCAGTGCGGCCTCAAGGTTTCGCCGATCTGCCTGGGAACGATGATGTTCGGCGATCGCACCGACCTCGTGGAGGCGGGGCGCATCGTCGCCTCGGCGCGCGAGGCGGGGGTCAACTTCATCGACACCGCCGACGTGTATGCGAAGGGCGAGTCGGAGAAGATCACCGGGAAGGTGATCGCTTCGGACCGCGAACGCTGGGTGCTCGCCACCAAGGTCGCCAATCCCATGGGCGACGACCCCAATCGCCGCGGCTCGGGCCGCAAGTGGGTGATGCGCGCGATCGACGAGAGCCTCGCCCGACTCGGCACCGACTACGTCGACATCTACTATCTTCACCGCGACATGGAGGACACGCCGATCGAGGAAACGGTCACCGCGATGGGCGACCTCATGCGCGCGGGCAAGATCCGCCACTTCGGCGTGTCGAACTTCCGCGGCTGGCGCATCGCGGAGGTCGTGCACGCCTGCAACCGCCTCGGCATCCCGCGCCCGGTCGCTAGCCAGCCCTACTACAACGCGATGAACCGCCAGCCCGAGAACGAGATCCTCCCGGCATGCGCGCACCATGGGATCGGCGTCGTGCCCTACAGCCCCCTCGCGCGCGGCGTCCTCACCGGGAAATACAAGCCGGGCGCGCCGCCCGAGGCCGAATCGCGCGCCGGGCGCAAGGACAAGCGTTTCATGGAGACGGAGTTTCGCGAGGAGTCGCTCGCCATCGCGCAGAAAGTGAAGTCGCACGCGGAGAAGAAGGGCATGTCCCCCGGGCACCTCGCGTTCAACTGGGTGCTCGCCAATCCGATCGTCACGAGCGTGATCGCGGGGCCGCGCACGATGGGGCAGTGGACGGACTACCTCGCGGCGCTCGGGCGCAAGTTCGAGTCCGAGGACGAATCGCTCTTCGATTCGCTGGTGCACCCCGGGCACCCGTCGACGCCGGGCTACAACGATCCCAACTATCCGCTGCGCGGGCGTCCGGTGAGCGCAGGCTGAGCGAAACCGGGGACAGACCTCACTTTCCGCCATATGGAAAGTGAGGTCTGTCCCCGGTTATTTTCAGCGCTTGTCGGGGTACCAGAAGGCGGTGTTGCCGCGCTTCTTCAACCCGCCGAAGCCGCCCGCGGCGAGCTTCACGCACAACCACGCGAAATCGCCGACCGAGTGGGTATCGAGCTTGCGCGAGGAGGAGGTCACGGACGAGCGCAGCGTGACGAAGCGCCCGTGGCGCTTCAGCGCGCGGCTGAACAAGATCTCCTCCGCGGCGAAATAGGCCTCGTCGAAGCCGCCGGCCTTCTCGAACGCCTCGCGCGTGCAGTACACGAAGCAGCCGGCCGCCCACTTCGCCAGGCGAAAGAGCGGGATCACGGCCGCCAATAGCCAGCGCATCCACCAGGTGGTGCGATCGAAGCGCACCGGCGCGCCGCCGCCCACGGCCCCGGCGCGCAGCGCCGCCACCGCCTCGGCGACGAGGGACGCGTTCACCTGGGTATCGGCATCGACGAAGATGAGCATGTCGCCCGTGGAAGCGCGCGCCCCTGCGTTGCGCGTCCCCGCGATCTGGCGCTTCTGCACGGTGACCACGCGCGCCCCGCCCTCCAGTGCGACGCGCTCGGTGGCGTCCGTGGAGGCGTCGTTCGCCACTACCACTTCGTAGGGCTCGCCCACCGCGCGCGCCGCTTCGTGGATCGAGGCGAGCGTCGCCGCGAGGTATTTCTCCTCGTTGTAGGCCGGGACGACGAACGATATCACTGCTTTTCGTTTTCGATATGGTCGCGCACGATCGAATCGAAGTCGGCGTCGGCCTTGAAGCCCATCGCGTTCGCGCGCTCGGTGCGGAATTTCACCGGCCAGGTCTTCACGATGCCCTCGATGCGCGCGTCCGGCGTGAACCTCACGCGCTTCACGCTATCGGCGCCCGCCACGCGCCCCATGGCGTCGATCATCTCGCGCACCGAGAGCGTGATGCCGGGGAGGTTCACGACGCGCGTGGTGGGCCATGCCGAGGGCGGCAGGTCGTGCGCGTGCATGAAGGCTTCCACCACGCGCCGCGGCGAGAGGATCCACACACCGGTGGTGTCGGGCACCGGACAATCGGCGGCCACGCCCGCGAGCGGCTCGCGGATGATGCCGCTCGCGAACGACGACGCCGCGAGGTTGGGCTTGCCGGGGCGCACGACGATGGTGGGCAGGCGCAGCGAGCGCCCGTCGATGAAGCCCTTGCGCGTGAAATCCGCGACGAGATACTCGCCGATCACCTTCTGCGCGCCGTAGGAGGTCTGCGGCGCGGGCGTGGTGGAATCGTCGAGGACATCGGGCAGCACGCCGCCGAACGCCGCCACCGAGCTCGCGTACACGACCTTCGGCGGCTTCGCGAGCTTGCGCGCGGCCTCGAGGAGCGCGCGCGTGCCGTCCATGTTCACGTGGTAGCCCAGGTCGAAGTCGGCCTCCGCGCCGCCGCTCACCACCGCGGCGAGATGGAAGATCGCGTCGGTGTCGCCGCCGAGCGCTCTTCCGATCGCCTCCGGCGAGGCCACGTCGCCCGTGACGCGGGTGAACTGCGACTCGAGCGCGGACGGGAACGCCATGTCGAGGAGCGTGATCTCGGCCTTCGGGTCGCGCGCCTTCAGCGCCGCGGCCAGCCGCGAGCCGATGAAGCCGCCGCCGCCGGTGATGAGAATCCTCACGAGCGCCCGACCACCTGGGAGAGCCCCGGAACCCCCTCCGCGCCCTGCGGCACCGTGATCTTCGCGCCGGGGAACGCGGTGAGCGCCTCCGCGCGCCCGCCCAGGCACTTGCCGAGGAAATTCTCGGTGATGGCGTAGAACGAGACGCGGTTCTCGGGGCGCGCGAAGCCATGGCCCTCGTCGGCGTAGAGGACGTAGGTCACGGGGATCTTCTTGGCCACCAGCGCGGCGACGATCTGGTCCGATTCCTTCTGCGTGACGCGCGGATCGTTGGCGCCCTGCGCGATCAGGATCGGGCGCTGGATGCGATCGATGCGGGTGATCGGCGAGCGCGACAGCAGGTGCTCGCGCTCGTCGGCCTTCGCGGGGTTGCCGACGCGCCGATACCACGAGCTTTCCATGAAAGGCTTCCAGTAGTCGGGAAAGCTCTCGATCAGGGTCACGAGGCTCGACGGGCCGACGATGTCCACGCCGCAGGCGAAGGTGGTGGGCGTAAAGGTGAGGCCCACCAGCGTCGCGTAGCCGCCGTAGGAGCCGCCGTAGATCGCCACCTTGTCGGCGCTGGTGATGCCGGAATCGATCGCCCACTTCACGGCGTCGACCAGGTCCTCGTGCATCTTGCCCGCGAACTCGTGGGTGGCGGCCTCGACGAAGGACTTGCCGAAGCCGGTGGAGCCGCGATAGTTCACCTGCAGCACGGCGTAGCCGCGGTTGGCCATCCACTGCGCTTCCGAGTGGTAACCGAACACGTCCTGCGCCCACGGGCCGCCGTGCACGTTGAGCACCATCGGCAAAGGCTTCGCCGGGCGCATGCCGCCGTCGGCGGAGGCGCCCACGGGAAGCGTCAGCATCGAGGGCAGCGTGAGCCCGTCGCGCGCCTTGATCTCGACGCCGTACATGGGCGCGAGGGGCTTGCCGGAAAGCTCGGGGCGCGTCACGAAGAGAAGCGCGAGCTTCCTCGCCTTGCGATCGTAGAGGTGATAGGCGATGGGCTTGGTGACCTCGTCGGCGTAGACCACCCACGTCGTGTCGGCGTCGTTGCGGCTGACCACTTTCCATGGGCCCTTCACCGCCGCGTTCAAGGCTGCGATGTCGGCCTTCACCGCGTCGCCGATCGGGAACCACTCGTTCCTGAGGTAGTTCACCGAATAGGCTTCGGCCACGTGCGTCACCGGGTTCAGCATCACCTCGGCGATGTCGGCGCGCGCGCTCTCGCCCAGCACACGCGTGGCGCCGCTCGCCACGTCCTGTGCCACCAGCGCGGACTTGTCGCGCCCGCGGCTGTCGATCCAGTAGAGCGTCTTGCCGTCGGGCAGGAGCCCGAGGACGTTGGTGGTGATCGAATCCGCGGCGGGCACCTCGCTGAAGGGCGTGGTCTTGCCGTTGTCGAAGCGCAGCAGCTCCGAGGCGCCGCCCGCCTTCTCGCGCTGGGCGAAGCGCAGGTTCAGATCCTCGTCGGCGATGAATCCGGCGTACTCGTTGTTCTCGTAGACGAGCTTCATCTCGCCGCTGACGAGGTTCAGCCGATGCACGTCGTGGAAACGCGCGTCGCGGTTGTTGAGGCCGATGAGGATCTCGTCGGGATGCGCGCGGCTGTCCTGGACCTGGCGCACGCGCGTCTTCTGGAACGGCGTGAAGTTCTTCAGCGCCCCGCCGTTCGGGTCCACGCCGTAAAGGAGGAAGTTCTCGTCGCCGCCGCGGTCGTTGATGAAGAGCACCAGCTTGCTGTTGCGCGCCCAGAAATGCTGGCGGATGGGGCGCGTCTTCTCCTCGGTGAGCGGCTTCGCCTTGGAGGGATCGGCGGCGGGCGCCACCCAGATGTTGAGCACGCCGTCGCGCGGCGCGATCCACGAGATCCATTGGCCGTCCGGGCTCACCAGGCCCTGCACCTTGGTGGGATTGCCGAAGAAGAGCGCGCGCGGGATGAGCTCCACGGGGCCCGCCTGGGCCGGCGCGCCGAACGGCGTGATGGAGAGCGCCGCGAGGGCGACGGTGCGAAGCCTGGATACGAAGGACATTTGGTTTCCCCTTTGGATTAGAGAGCCGCGATGCACATGATCTCGACCTTGTAGGCCGGATTCGCGAGCCTTGCCTCGATGGTCGCGCGCGCCGGGGTTTGCCCGGGCACGACCCACTTCTCCCACGCCACGTTCATGCCGGCGAAGTCCTTCATGTCGGGGAGGAAGATCTGCGCCGACAGGATCTTCGCCTTGTCGCTGCCCGTCTGCTTGAGGAGCTTGTCGATCTTGGCGAGCACTTCCTCGGTTTGCCCGGTGATGTCCTTGGATGTGTCGTCGGGGACTTCACCGGCGAGGTAAATGGTGTTGCCGTGGACCACGACTTCCGACAGACGCTTGCCGACATTCAATCTCTTGATATCCATTTTCCTGCTCCTGTTGGAAAGTCGTACCTGACACGACTTTTTAAGTTGTACCTGACACCACTTAATCGACCGGGTGGGCGCGAGCGTTGAAGTCGCAGCGCTGGAGAGCGGCGACGATCTGCTCGACGTGCTCCTTGTTACGAGTCTTCAGCACCAGCTCGATCTCGACGTTCTGCACCGCCACCTGCGTGAAGGTGCGCTGGTGGTGCACCTCCTCGATGCTCGCGTTCTGGTCGGCGATGCACGCGGTCACCCTGGCGAGCGAGCCGGGGAGGTCGCGCACCTCCACCCGCACACGCGCCAGGCGCCCGGAGCGCACCATGCCGCGCTCGATGATCTCGGCCAGCATCAGCGGATCGATGTTGCCCCCGCCCAGCACCAGGCCCACGCGCTTTGCCGCGAAACGCGCCGGGTACTTGAAGAGCGCGGCGAGCGGCGCGGCGCCCGCGCCCTCGACCACGGTCTTCTCGATCTCGAGGAGCATCACGATCGCCTGCTCGATGTCGCCTTCGTCCACCAGGAAGATCTCGGCCACGTTCTTCTCGATGATGGGGCGCGTGAGCGTGCCCGGCTCCTTCACCGCGATGCCCTCGGCGATGGTCGAGGCGCCGAACTGCGGGACGGTTCCCTTCATCGCGTGGTACATGGCGGGGAAGCGCACCATCTCCACGCCGAAGACCTCCACCGAGGGCTTCATCGCCCGGGCGGCGATGGAAATCCCGGAGATCAGCCCGCCGCCGCCGATCGCGACGATCATCGCGTCCAACTCGGGATGCTGCTTCAGCATCTCGAGGCCCGTGGTGCCCTGCCCGGCAATGATCTTCTCGTCGTTGTACGGGTGGACCAGCGTCAAGCCGCGCTCCACCGCCGCCTTCAGCGCGAAGTCCTTGGCGCCGTCGAAGTTGTCGCCCTCGAGGATCACCTCGGCGCCGTGGCGCTGCGTCTGCTCGACCTTCACCCACGGCGTGTAACGCGGCATCACGATGAGCGAAGGAATGCCGAGCCGGTTGGCGTGGTAAGCCACGCCCTGGGCGTGGTTGCCCGCCGAGCAGGCGATCACGCCCTTGGCGCGCTGCGCCGCGTCCAGCGAGAGCAGCTTGTTGAGCGCCCCGCGTTCCTTGAAGGACGCCGTGAACTGGTGGTTCTCGAACTTGAGGTAGACCTCGGCGCCGGTGATGTCGGAGAGCGTGCGCGAATGCATGCACGGCGTCTCGGGGACCTGCCCCTTGATCGCCTGCGCGGCGCTTTCGATCTCTTTCAGCGTGACCATTTGAAGTCCACCTCGGGCTCGCGAGCGCTGATGATATCCGCAAGCGCCCGCCCCGACCCGGCGGCCATGGTCCAGCCGAGGGTGCCGTGCCCGGTGTTGAGGTAGAGGTTCGGGTAGCGCGTGGCGCCGATGATCGGCACGTTGGAGGGGGTCGAGGGCCTCAATCCCGTCCAGAAGGTCGCCGCGCCGTATTCGCCCGCGTCGGGAAACATCTCGGCGGCGCGCCTGGTGAGCGCCTCGCAGCGCACCGCATTCAGGTCCGTCGAATACCCCGAGAGCTCGGCGGTGCCGGCAATGCGCATGCGGTTACCGAGGCGCGTGATGACGATCTTCGCGCTGTCGTCGGTGAGGCTCACCCTCGGCGCCTTCGACTCGTCGCGGATCGGCACCGACGCCGAATAGCCCTTGGCGGGATACACCGGCAGGTTCAAACCGATGGGCCGCGTGAGGAGGGGCGAGTAACTTCCCAACGCGACCACGTAGGCATCGGCTTTCATCACTTCCTCATTCCCGCCGTGGCGCACGGTGGCACCGCTCACCTTGCCGGCGTCCGCGTGGATCTCGCGGATCTCGCGTCCGTAAAGGAAGCGCGCTCCGCTCGCTTCCGCGAGCTTGGCGAGGCGCACGGTGAAGAGGTACGCATCGCCCGACTCGTCGGACGAGGTGTAGGTCGCGCCGACGATCCTGTGCCGCGCGGGCTCCAGCGCGGGCTCGATCCTGATCGCCTGGTCGACGGTCTCCACGTCGCGGTCGAGCCCGTACTGGCGCATCACCGATGCCGAAGCCACGGCGCGCTCGAACTCGCGCGGGTCGGTGTAGTAGTGGAGGATGCCGAGCTCGAGCTGGTCGTACTCGATGCCGGTGGCGGCGCGCAATTCCTGCAGCGACGCGCGGCTGTAGAGCGAGAGCTTCACGATCTCGCCGATGTTGGCGCGCGTCCTCGCGGGCAGGCACTCGGCGAGGAAGCGCATGCCCCACGACCATTGCGCCGCATCCATGCGCAGGCGAAAGAGGAGCGGGGCGTCGTCGCGCCAGATCCACTGCAGGATCTTGCCGGGCGCGTCGGGATTGGCCCACGGCTCCGCGTGGCACACCGAGATCTGCCCGCCGTTGGCGAACGAGGTCTCCAGCCCGGCGCCGTCGCGGCGCTCGATCACCGTGACTTCGTGGCCTTGCCGGGTCAGGTACCAGGCGGTGCAGGTGCCGATCACGCCGGCACCCAGGATGAGGACTTTCATGGCGAGCGCATTCCGAGGGGAGATTATACTTTCCCACCATGAGACCGCGCCTCTACAACGACCTGCTGGGGCTTGTCCGGGCCGCCTGCACGCACGCCTCGCAAGCCGAGCGCGAGCTTCCCGCGATCCCGTTCTACGTGAAGGAGCATGCGGTGGGGTGGCTGCGGCCATCCTTCGCCGACCAGCTGCGCCGCTGGCCGCACGTCTTCGAGGTGAACCCCGCGTACGTGCGCCTCGCCGCGAAGCCGGACAACGCCCAGGGCCGCAGCAGCGCCATGGCGGAAGTCACCCGCGATCTCGCGCGCGACGCCATCCTCACGGGCTGGCGCGACGAGCTGGTGAGCGTCACCGCGCACTACGGCGAGCCCGAGCTCTTGCGCATCGAGCGCGCCGCCACGCGCCACTTCGGCCTCATGGCCTACGGCGCCCACATGAACGGCTTCACGAGGACGGGCGGCTTCGCGCAAGCGTGGGTCGCGCGCCGCAGCGCCGCGAAGCAGATAGATCCGGACAAGCTCGACAACCTCGTGGGCGGGCGCATCAGCGCCGGCATGTCGGTGGACGAGACGCTGCGCAAGGAAGCCTGGGAGGAAGCGGGCATCGCGCCCGCGCTCCTCGCGGGCCTGAACTGCCTGGGCGTGGTGCGCGTCGAGTACTCGGTGCCCGAGGGCCTGCATCGCGAGATCCTCTTCGTGCACGACCTGTGGCTGCCGGCGGACTTCAAGCCCGCGAACCAGGATGGCGAGGTCTCCGAGATCCGCTGCATGCCGGTGGAGGAAGTCATGAAGGACCTGCTTTCCGGCGACTTCACGCTCGACGCGGCGGTGGTGACCATCGACGGGCTGCTGCGACTGGGCGCGGTGCTTCCCGAGGATCCCCAATACCTGGACCTGCTGCGGCTCATGAAGCCGTGACGGTCCTAGCTCTCGTACTCGTCCTCTTCGCCGCCTTCATCCACGCCAGCTGGAACTTCCTGCTGAAGAGGAGCGGCGGCGGCACCGGGCTCATCACCCTCGCCTCGCTGATCTCGCTCGCGATGTACGCGCCGCTGGTGGCCGCCGTGACCTGGATCTCGGGGTTCCGCCTGCAGCCCGCGCACTTCGCGCTGATGCTCGGCAGCGGCGTGATCCACACCGGCTATTTCCTCCTTCTCGACCGCGCGTACCGCAGCGGCGGCGACCTCTCGATCGTCTATCCGCTGGCGCGCTCCACCGGGCCCCTCCTCACCATCGCGGTCGCGATCGCGCTCCTCGGCGAGCGCCCGAGCGCGGTGGCCATCGCCGGCGCGCTCATGATCGGGGCTTCGGCGCTCCTCCTCACCGGCAATCCGTTCGCGTGGCACAAGAGCGAGGCGCGCCACGCGGTGGGATTCGCGCTCCTCACCGGCTGCATGATCGCGGCCTACACCCTGTGGGACAAGGTGAGTGTCGCGACGTGGCTGATCCCGCCGCTCCTCTACGACTGGGGCGCCAACGCGTTTCGCGTGTGCGTGCTGCTGCCGCTCACGCAGCGGCGCTCGCCCGGTGCCATGTCGGTCGCGTGGCGCGAGAGGAGGAAGACGGCGCTCGCGTTGGCCCTCCTCATGCCGCTTTCCTACATCCTGGTCCTCACCGCGATGGTGTTCACCCCGGTGAGCCTGGTGGCGCCGGCGCGCGAGGTGTCGATCCTCTTCGCGGCACTCATGGGCGCCCATTTCCTGCGCGAGGGCGACGTCGTGCGCCGCGCCGCGGCCGCCGCCGGCATGGTGCTCGGCATCTCGGGGCTGGCGCTGGGGTAGAATTCGCCTCACAAGAGGCGCGCCGCGCAATGCCCAACTTCACTTCCTCTCCCGCCTGGCAGGCGCTCCTCGCTCACCGCGACGCGCTCGCCGCCACACGCCTCGCCGAGCTCTGGAGCGCCGATCCCGCGCGCGGCTCCGCGCTCACGTTCTCGTGCGCCGGCATCGCCGCCGATTTCTCCAAGCAGCGCGTCGACGCGGAGGCGCTCACGCTCCTCACCGCGCTCGCGCGCGATCGCGGCCTGGGCGCGGCGATCGATGCCCTTTTCAGCGGCGCGCGCGTGAACACCACCGAGGATCGCCCGGCGCTGCACACGGCGCTGCGCGGCGACGAGCACGTGGTGGTCGAGGGCGTCGACCTGCGTCCCGCGATCCAGCGCAACCACGAGCGCATGCGCGTCTTCGCCGAGGCGGTGCGCGCGGGGCAATGGAAGGGCGCCACCGGGGAGCGATTCACTCACGTGCTGGCGCTCGGCATCGGCGGATCGTCGCTGGGACCGAAGCTCGTGATCGAGGCGCTCGCCGCCGAGGCCGACGGGCCCGAGGTGCGCTTCGTCACCAACGTCGACGCCGCGGAGTGGGACGACGCGCTGATCGGCCTCGATCCCGCCGCCACGCTGGTGGTGATCGCCTCCAAGACCTTCACCACGCAGGAGACGATGGTGAACGCCGCCGCGGCGAAGGCGTGGATCGTCGCCACGCTGGGCGAGGCGGGGCTCGCGCGCCATTTCATCGCCGCCACCGCGAACGTCGAAGCCGCGACCGGGTGGGGACTTCCCGAATGCAACGTCTTCCCGTTCGCCGAGTGGGTCGGCGGGCGCTATTCGCTCTGGTCCTCGGTGGGATTGCCGATCGCCATCGCCCTCGGCATGGCGCGCTTCGACCAGCTGCTGGCCGGCGCCCATGCGGCGGACCTGCAGTTCCGCAGCGATCCGCTCGAGCGCAACGTGCCGGTGCTCCTCGGCTTGATCGGCATCTGGAATCGCAATGCGCTGGGCGCCGCCAGCCACGCGGTGCTGAGCTATGCGTCGCGCCTCGTGAGCCTCCCCGCGTACCTGCAGCAGCTCGAGATGGAATCGAACGGCAAGCGCGTCGACCGCGACGGCCAAGTGCTCGACTTCGCCACCTGCCCGGTGGTGTGGGGCGGCACCGAGACTCCCGGCCAGCACGCGTTCCACCAATGGCTGCACCAGGGAACCGATCGCGCGAGCTGCGACTTCATCGTGGTCGCCCGGCCGATGGGCGAGGAGGCCGCGCACCACGAGATCCTCATCGCGCACGCCTGCGCGCAATCGGAAGCGCTGATGAACGGCGTCGAGGCCGCGCAAGCGCATCGCGCCTGCCCCGGGGATCGCGTGAGCACGACCTTCGTATTGCCGCGCCTCGATGCGTACCACCTGGGAGCGCTCCTCGCGATCTACGAGCACAAGGTGTTCGTCCAGGGCACCGTGTGGGGCATCGATTCCTTCGACCAGTTCGGCGTCGAGCTCGGCAAGACCATCGCCGGCCAGGTCCTGAGCGCGGTTCGCGGCGCGAGCGCGCCGCTGCACGCATCCACGCGCCACCTCCTCGGCGTGATCCGCAAGCTGGGCGAGGCGCCGTAGCCCATGGCCGGCGACGACTTCAAGCGCGTCATCGAGTCGCTCAAGGTCGCGGTGGCGATCGCCGACGCCAGGGGCGCGATCGAGTTCGCCAACAACGCCTTCAGCCACCTCACCGGCGCCGAGCGCGGCCGGCTCGCCGGCGTCTCGCTCGCCTCGCTCTTCTCGAAAGGCGACGAGAAGCGCATCCAGCAGAACATCGCGCGCGTGGGCGAAGGCAAGGCGGCTTCCGCCTTCGTGGATGCGCAGCTCGCCTCGCCGGCGCTTGCCGAGCGCTGGGTGCAGATCGCGTTCCAGCCCGCGCTCGACACGCGCGACAAGGCGGCGGGCGTGATCGCGGTGCTGCACGACATCGGCCCGCAGCGCGACACCGAGCACGCCCTCAACCTTTCCACGGCGCGGCTCCTCGCGCTCGCCGAATCGTCGCGCCGCGCGGTGCTGGTCGAGAACGCCGCGGGCGAGATCGAGCTCGCCAACGAGGCGCTGTGCGGCCTCCTCGACATCAAGAGCGCCCCGCAATCGCTCACCGGCATGCCGGTCTACGAGGCCCTCGCCCGCTCGCCCTTCGTCGACGCGAAGGCGCTCGAGCGCGCGCGCAAGAAGGCCGACCCGTCGGCGAGCCTCGCGCTGCGCCTCGCGGACGGACGTACGCTCACGCTGCAGCGCCTACCCATCGCCGTGGACGACACCGCGGCGGGCGCGGTGTGGCGGCCCCGCGAGGAGACCGTGGCCCCGGGCGGCGCCAAGGGCGCGGCCGAGATCGCGTTGATCGAGAAGATCGGCATGGAGCTCTCGGTGGCGATGGAGGGCATCTCCGCGATCACCATCCGCGCCCAGCAGATGGACTTCGACCCGGCGCTGGTGGACCACTTCCAGATGGTGCGCGAATCGACCGAGACCGCCATGGCGGCGATCGGCGACCTGGTCGATTTCTCCAAGCTCTCGGGCGGCGTGGTGCTGCACAAGACCGAGTTCGGGCTGCGCGCCGCGCTGGCCGAGCTGGTCGCGCGCATCGGCACCAGCGCCGAAGAGCACGATTGCCGGCTGCGCATCAAGATCGAGCAGGACGTCGCGGACACGCTCGAGGGCGACGTCGCGCGCCTGCAACTGGTGATGAAGAACCTGCTGGAGAACGCGTTCGCGCTGCTCCCGGGTCACGAGGTCACGCTGCAGATCACGCCCGAGTACGTGACCGAGTCGGGCATCCAGCTCTCCTTCAGCGTGACCGCGAACGCCGAGCCGGGCCAGCATCCGGCCGCACCGGTCTCCGCGGACGCGGGAATGGGCGTCGCCGTGGCGAGGTTCATGGTGGGCGCCATGGGCGGCAAGCTCGCCATCGCCACGCGCCTCACCGGTGACGCGCTCTATGCATTCACGCTGGAATTTCCGGTGCGGCCCGCACCGCCGGCGCCGCGGCGCGCGACGTACGTCTCGCTTGTCGGCTTGCCGGTAATGGTCGTGTCGGGCGATCCCGAGCAGCGCCTGCAGGTGACCAACCTCCTGCGCGGCTGGCGCCTGATCCCCCTCGAAGCCGACAACGCCGCGATGGCGATGGCGCTCCTCGAGCGCATGCACGAGGAGGGAAGCGCCATCCCGCTGGTGATCGTCTCCAACCAGCTCGCGGCGCAGGACGGCTTCCTCCTCGCCTTCCGCATCAAGAACCACCCGCGCTTCCGCTCGACGCTGGTGATGATGCTCGCCAACCAGGGCCGGCCCGGCGACGCCATCGCCTGCCGCGAGAACGGCATCTCCGCCTACATGCGCTACCCGATCAACGACCGCCAGCTGAACGAGGCGATCGTGGCGGTCACCGGCGCCTCGGTGGATTCCGACGAGACTCCGACCCTGGTCACGCGCCATTCGCTGCGCGAGCAGAGGAAGGGCGCGACGATCCTGCTGGTGGACCCGAGCCGCGACAGCCAGATCCTCGCCGCGCATGTCCTCGGGCGCCACGATTGCAGCGTCGTGGTGGCGCAGGGGCTCGACGAAGCCCTCGCCGCGTTGGACCAGGACCTCTACGACATCGTGCTGGTGGATACCTCGCTCGCCGGCCTCGGCGGCGCGGACGCGGCGAAGCTCCTGCGCGCGCGCATCACGCGCACGCCCGAAGCGGCTACCTTCGTCGCGGTGAGCGTGGACCACTCGCCCGCGTTCCGCGCGCAGAAGCTCGCCGCGGGATTCAACGCCACCATCGCCAAGCCCTTCCGCAAGGACGACCTGCTGGGCCTCCTCGCCACGCTCGGGCGCCTGCCGGTCGAGGCCGACTAGGCGCGCTTGCGGCCGGTCGCGGAGCGCTGGCTGTGGCCGCTGGCGTTGGCGGCGTGCCTCGCCGCCGCGGGGTTCGCCTCGGTGCACGCGCGCCTCGACATCAACTGGGACCTCAAGAACTACCACTTCTACAACGCCTATGCGTTCCTCGAGGGGCGCCTGGGCTGGGACATCGCGCCCGCGCAGCTGCAGACCTACTACAACCCGCTCCTCGACCTGCCGTTCTATTTCATGGTGCAGGCGATCCCGTCGCCGCGCATCATCGCGTTCGCCATGGGCACGACCACCGGCGTGGCCGCGTTCGCGTTGCTACGCATGCTGGCGCTCGTCTTTCCAAAAGGGCAGGCCGACCGGGCGCTATGGATCGCGCTCGCATTCGCGGTGGGAATGACGGGCTCCATGGGTCGATCGGTCATCGGCTCGACCATGAACGAATGGCCGCCCGCGATGATGCTGATGCTGTCGCTCTCCATCCTCGCCGCGTCGCTCGCGGCGCGGGGCCGCGCCACGATCGCCGCCATCGGCGTGGCCGGGCTCGTCACGGGGATCGCGGTCGGGTTGAAGCTCACCTACGGCGTGTTCGGCCTGGGGCTCATGGCCGCCGTCGCCGCGTCCGGAACGCGCCTCGAGCGCATGCGCTGCGTCCTGGCGATGGCGGGCTTCCTCTTCGTGGGCTTCTTGGCCTCCTATGGCCTGTGGGGCGCGACGCTCCAGGAGCACTTCGCCAATCCGTTCTTTCCGCACTTCAACGCGATCTTCAAGTCGCCGTGGTGGGAGCCGGTCGACTACTTCGATCAAAACTACGGGCCGCGCGACGCTCTCCAGGCGGTCTTCTTCCCGCTCATCCTCGCGCGCGACTACAAGCTCGTGAGCGAGGTGAGCTTCCGCGACTGGCGCCTGGGCGCGCTTTTCGCGCTCGCGATCGCGGCGGCGATCAAGTATCTCGCGCGCGGCCGGCGCGACCCGTTCGCCCCCGAGTGGAAATTCCTCGCGGCGTTCACGCTCGCCTCGTACCTCGTCTGGCTGAAGCTCTTCGGCATCTATCGCTACCTGGTGCCGCTCGAGATGCTGGCGGGGCCGCTCATCGTGGGCTGCGCGCTCTATCTCGTCCCCGGCAGGCAACCGCGGCGTGTCGCGGTCGTGATCCTGGCGGTCCTCCTCATCGCAACGACGCGCGCAGCGAGCTGGGGGCGCGTCGACTTCCGCGGCGCGTACTTCGACGTCGCGGTGCCGGACGTGGCGCCGCGCTCGCTCGTGATCGTCGGGCCCTACGAGCCCATGGCTTACGCGATCCCGTTCTTCCGGCCCGATGCGCGCTTCGTCTCGCCGTGGAACAACCTCCTGCATTTCACGCAGACGAATCTCCTGTCGCGGCGGATTCGCGAGGTGATCGACCGGCACCCGGGCGCGATCTACACCCTCGACTTCCGGGGGCAGGACTCGGTGAACGCGGCGCTCACGCACTACGGCCTCGCGCGCGACGACGGGTCGTGCCTCCCGATCCGGTCCAATCTCGACACCAGTGCGATGCGGATCTGCCGCGTGCATCGGGTCAAGCCGTCGTGAGGTAGTCTTTCGGCATGACGCTCCCGGATACGCTGCCGGACCTCGAGCTCGCGATGGCGGGTGCGCTCCTGCACATCGGGCGCGGCGATATCGTCGACCAGCTTCGCGTGGCGTCGATCGAGCGCTGGGAGTACGACGAATTCGCCGACGTGGCGAGCATCTTCGTCACGCCGGGCGACGCGCCATCCGCGCCGCGGCCCGGCATGCGTGCCGAGACGGTCTCGATCTACGACGAGGCGGGCGTGATCGTCGAAACGGACGAGCGCGGGCGCGTCACGGTGATCGAGGTGAGCGGTGGAAAGGATCTCGTCGCGCGGCTGGAGGCGCGGCGCCCACCCGACACAATTGCGTGACACTCGGGTAGGAGGACGCCGACGCCCGCTTCGGAGCGGACCGGCTGTGCGCGCCACCGTCGAGGCGCAACATGGACTCTCGGCCGAGTCCCGGTGAAGGAGCTCCCATGAAATCGCTTTCGATCCCCGCAGCCGTCTTCGCAGCGATGACCGCGTGCGCGGCCGTCGCGCAATTGCCCCCGGTTCAGCCGCAACCCGCTCCGAAAGGCACCGTCGCCCAGAGCGTGGACGACGCGACCATCACCTCCAAGGTGACGAACGCGATCGCCGAAGATCCCACGCTGAAAGACATCGAATTCACTGTCGACACGACGGATGCGGTGGTGACCCTCAACGGGACCGCGAACGCAAAGGACCAGGTCGCACGCGCCGTGGCCATCGCGAGGTCGATCGACGGCGTGAAGTCGGTGGTCAACATCCTGGCGGTGAAGACTTCCTGAAGCATCGTCACGTTTCATCGGGAATCGGCTCCTCACGCGAGGGGCGGTGAAGATCCTTCTTCTGGCGGCCGCGCTCGCCGCAACCGATGCGCTGGGCGTGGCCGACGCCGAGTTCGATGCGCGCCGGCGTGCGATGGTGGACGTGATCGCCGCTGAACATGACGGGCGTCTCGACCAGAAGGTGAAGGACGCCCTCGCGCGCGTGCCGCGCCATCTCTTCGTTCCCGCGGGGCAACAGCCTTACGCCTATGAAAACCGCCCCCTTCCGATCGGGCACCAGCAGACGATTTCGCAGCCCTACGTCGTCGCGCTCATGACCGACCTGCTGAAGCTCGGAAGTCAGGACCGCGTGCTCGAGATCGGCACCGGCTCGGGTTACCAGGCGGCAATCCTGTCGCAGCTCGTGCGGTCGGTGTACACCATCGAGATCGTGGAGCCCCTCGCGGCCGAGGCCCGCCAACGGCTCGGCGATCTGGGTTACCGCAACGTGGAAGTGCGAACGGGTGATGGCTACAAGGGATGGGAAGAGCACGCGCCCTTCGACGCGATCATGGTGACCGCCGGCGCGGACGAGATCCCCCCGCCGTTGCTGCGGCAGTTGAAGCCCGGCGGGCGAATGGTCATCCCCGTAGGCCCTGCAAGCGGCATCCAGTCCCTGACGTTGATCGAGAAGCAGGCCGACGGTTCGATTCGCAGCCGGCAGGTCGTGCCGGTGCGGTTTGTGCCGTTCACCCGCGAGCGCTGAACGCTACCGCGTCGGAATCAGCGCCTCGGCCAGCTCCGCGAACCCCGCCGCTCCCGCCGAAGGCGTTATCCACGCCGGGAAATCGGTCATGAGGTCCGCCATCTCGAGCACGTTGGCCACGCCCACCGCGTTGGGAAAGAACGCGAACATCGGCTGGTCGTTGGGAGAATCGCCGGCGAAGACGAAGTCGGCGCGATCACGGTCGATGTCGATGGCGAACGCCTCACGCATCATCTGCTTGGTGGTGGAGAGCTTGTCGTAGTCGCCGAACCAGCCGTTCACGTGGATCGAGCTCACCTTCGCGGTAAGGCCCTCGGCCTTCATGATCGCGACGATCTTCGCGACCTGCTCGCGCCCGAGCTCCGCCACGTCCTCGCGGAAGTCGATGGCGAGGTCGGCCTCGCGATACGCCTGGTCGGAGGACACCGCGCAGCCTGGAACTTCCTTCAGGATTTTTTCCGCGATCGCGAAAAGCTCCTTGCCGCGGCGAAGCCTCTCCTCGCGGCTCACCACGTAGCGCTTCACGAGCTTGCCGGCTTTCGCGTCGTGGCGGAACCAGAAGGCGCCGTTCTCGCCCACCACCGCGTCCACCGGCCACATGCGCGCAATGTGGTCGCACCAGCCGGCGGGCCGGCCCGTCACCGGGATCACCAATAGGCCCGCGTGCTGCAGGCGCTCGAGCGCCTTATACGCCGCGGCGAAGAGCCGGCCATGGGTGGTGAGCGTGTCGTCGATGTCGGTGAGCACGCCGCGGATGCGCCCGCGCGCCTCGACCGGAAATTCGGCGAGCGGCTTCATCGCCTGGATTTCATGAATTCCTCGACGGCCTCGCGCTGCGCCGCCGTCATGTGCAGGCCGCACTTGGTGCGCCGCCACAGGACGTCTTCGGCGGTGGCGGCCCACTCCTCGGCGACGAAGTACTCGACCTCGCGCTGCGTGAGGCCCGCGCCGAAACTTTTTCCGAGCGCTTCGGGAAAGCGCACGTCCTTCAGGACCTTGGGGGCGCGCGCGCCATGGCGGCGCACCACGCCCTCCACCAGCTCGCGGCCCAGCTCGGGATAGCGCGCGTGCATCGCGTCGCGGTAGGCGTTGAAGTGGCCGACGTCGCCGCCGGGAAGCGGCTCGGTCGAGGTCCACGGCCCCGCCATCTTCGCGAAGAAGGGCTCGAGGTGCTCGAGGGCCTCCTCGGCCAGTCGCCGGTAGGTGGTGATCTTGCCGCCGAAGACGGTGAGGAGCGCCGCGCGGTGGGCCTCGTGGTCGACCTTGAGCACGTAGTCGCGCGTCACTTCCGAGGGGTTGTCGGAGCCGTCGTCGTAGAGCGGACGCACGCCCGCGTAGCTGTGCACGACGTCCGAGGGCCGGATGGGGTTGGCGAGAAAGCGGTTCACCGCCGTGATCAGGTACGCGGTCTCCTCGGACGTGATCGCCTTGGCTTCGGCGACGTTGCCGACCGCGACGTCGGTGGTGCCGATGAGGCTGAAGTCGCCCTCGTACGGAATCACGAAGACCACGCGCTTGTCGGGATTCTGCAGGATCCACGCGTGGCCCTGCGAATGCACCTTGGGGACGACAATGTGGCTCCCCTTCACCAGTCGCACGCGCTCGGTGATGCGGTCGCCCACGATGCGATCGAGCACGTCCACCACCCACGGGCCCGCGGCGTTCACCAGCGCCTTTGCGCGCACGGTACGCGCGTCGCCCCCCACCGGCCGGATCACGGCCTCCCACACGCCGTCCACGCGCCGCGCGATCTCGAAGGCGGTACGCGTGAGGACGGTGGCGCCCTTCTCGCGCGCCGACACCGCGTTCAGGACCGTGAGGCGCGAATCGTCGACGCGGCAGTCGGAGTACAGGAACCCCGAGCGGATGGCGTGATTCAGCCCCGCCCCGTACGCGATATCGGGAAAGGAGATCTTCTTCGAGCGCGGCAGCGTGATGTTGCCGCCCAGGTGGTCGTAGAGCCAGAGACCGGCGCGAATCATCCACGCCGGACGCATGCTCGCGTCGTGCGGAAGCACGAACATGAGCGGGCGGATGATGTGCGGTGCCAGCCTCAAGAGCACCTCGCGCTCCTGCAGCGCCTCGCGCACCAGGCGGAACTCGTACTGCTCGAGGTAGCGCAGCCCGCCGTGGATGAGCTTCGAGCTCCACGAGCTGGTGGCCGAGGCGAGGTCGCCCTGCTCCACGAGCATCACGTTCAGACCACGCCCGGCGGCGTCGCGGGCGATGCCCGCGCCGTTGATACCGCCGCCCACGATCAATAGGTCGATGTCGCTGATGGTCTGCTCCGCGCGGGTGTCATCAAGCGGACAATAGCAAGCGGCAGCCGTTCTAGCGAGACGCCCGCCGGCCCCATTTGTCCCACCATAGCAGGGCGAACGTCGTCTTGGTATCGGTGACCACGCCGTCGCGAATCCATTCGAGCGCGTCGGCGATCTTCGCCTCGAAGGTCTCGAGGTGCTCGCCCGCGTCGAGCTTCGCGCCCACGTGCTTCAACCCGCGCGCGCCATAGAGCTCGATCACCTCGTTCGAGTAGCCGATGGACGGGTCGAGGGCCGTGATCTTCCACCACTCGGCGGCTTCGAATCCGCACTCCTCGACGAGCTCGCGCTGGGCGGTGGCGAGCGCGGGCTCGCCGGGCTCGAGCTTGCCCGCGGGGATCTCGATGAAGTGGCGGTGCTTCGGATAGCGGAACTGGCGCTCGAGGAGGATGGTGTCGTCGTCCACGAACGCGAGCACCATCACCGCGCCCGGGTGCTTCACGTATTCGCGCCAGGCGAGCGCGCCGTCGTGCAGGCGCACCTGGTCGCGGTAGACCTTGAGGAGGCTGCCGTCGTAGGCGAGCCGCGACGAGACCTGGGTCTCGGTGAAGTCGGCGCAGAACTCCGGAGGTTTCGCCACTACAAGGAGGCAGTGACGGCGCGCGCGCAGAGGTCCATCAGGCGCGCCGGGAAGAGGCCGAGCACGAGGACGGCCACCGCGGTGGCGGAAAGCACCCAGCGCGCGTCGGCGCGCGGCTCGAAGGTGATCTCGCCCGCCGGCGCGTCCATGTACATCACCTTCACGATGCGCAAATAGTAGAAGGCGCCGATCACCGAGAGGAGCACCGCGACCACGACGAGCCAGGTGTAGCCCGCCTCGAGTGCCGCCTGCAGGACGAAGAGCTTGGCGAAGAAGCCGACCGTGGGCGGCAGGCCCGAGAGCGAGAACATGAGCACCAGCATCACGAAGGCGAACCACTTGGAGCGCTGGTTGAGGCCCTTGAAGTCGTCGATATTCTCGGCTTCGAAGCCAGCGCGAGACAGGAGGAGCACCATGCCGAAGGAGCCCAGCGTCATGATCGTGTAGGCGATCACGTAGAAGAGCGACGAGCTGTAGCCGTTGTCGCTCCCGGCGAGGATGCCGAGCACGAGGAAGCCCATGTGCGAGATGGTCGAGTAGGCGAGCATGCGCTTCAGGTTCGCCTGCGCGATCGCGATGATGTTGCCCACCGCCATCGAGGCGATGGCGAGGATCACCAGCATCTGCTGCCAGTCGGCGCTCATCGCCTGCAGCCCGGAAGCCAGGAGGCGCATGGTGAAGGCGAAGGCGGCCAGCTTGGGCGCCGCGCCGATGATGAGCGTGGTGGGGGTCGCGGCGCCGTGGTACACGTCGGGAATCCACATGTGGAAGGGGGCCGCGCCCAGCTTGAAGGCGAGGCCCGCGACCACGAACACCAGGCCGAAGAGCGCCAACGTGTTGCGCGCGTTGCCGTGCTCGATGGAGAAGGCGATGCGCGTCAGCTCGAGGGAGCCGGTGCCGCCATAGATCATCGACATGCCGTAGAGGAGGAGGCCCGACGAAATGGCGCCGAGCACGAAGTACTTCATCGCCGCCTCGGTGGCGCGCGCCGAGTCGCGCTGCAGGGCCACCATCGCGTACTGCGAGAGCGCCATCAGCTCGAGGCCGAGGTAGAGCGTGATGAAATGGTGCGCCGAGATCATCACCAACATGCCGAGCGTACCGAACAGCGCGAGGCAGAGGAATTCCGCGGTGAGCATGCCGCGGATCTCCAGGTACGAGCGCCCGAGGACGAGCGTGGCCGCGACCGAGAGGAGGGTGGCGACCTTGAGCATCTGCGAGAGCGGATCGGCGACGAACATCCCCTGGAAGGTGACCACCGTGGGGCGCCCGAACGTCACGAAGGTGAGGACCGCGGTGCCCACCAGCGAGACAAGGGTCAGCCAGTAGGTGAGGTGACGCTCGTGCTCCTTGAAGAAGAGGTCTGCGATGAGGATGATCGACACCAGTACCAGGAGCACCATCTCCGGCATCGCGGGCGCCAGCGTGGCGAGGGAGAAGGTGGCCTGGTTCATAGCTTCGACTGCGCGACGTGGCGCAGCAGCTCCTGGATCGAAGGGTTCATCACGTCGGCGAGCGACTTCGGGAAAAGGCCCATGGCGAGCACCGCCACCGCGAGGAGCGCGAGAAAGACGATCTCGCGCTTGCCCACGTCCTCGAGGTGGGCCACGTGGTCGTTGGCGACCGCGCCGTAGATCACGCGCTTCACCATCCACAGCGTGTAGGCGGCGCCGAAGATGAGCGTGGTGGCGGCGAGGAAGGCGTACCAGAAGCTCACCTTGATGGTGCCGAGCACCACCAGGAACTCGCCGATGAAGCCGCTCGTGCCCGGAAGCCCGGAGTTGGCCATGGCGAAGAACACGAAGAACGCGGCGAACACCGGCATCCTGTTGGCCACGCCGCCGTAGTCGGCGATCTCGCGCGAATGCACGCGGTCGTAGAGCACGCCCACGCACAGGAACATCGCCGCCGACACGAAGCCGTGGGAGATCATCTGCAGGACGGCGCCGAGCATGCCGTCGGCGTTGAAGATGAAGAGGCCCAGGGTCACGAAGCCCATGTGGGAGATCGACGAGTACGCGATCAGCTTCTTCATGTCCGACTGGATCAACGCCACCAGGCCGATGTAGACCACGGCGATGAGCGACAGCGTGATCATGAAGGCGTCGAAAAAGTGCGACGCGTCCGGCGTGATCGGCAGGTTGAAGCGCAGGAACCCGTATCCGCCGATCTTCAGCGTGATCGCGGCGAGGATCACAGAGCCGCCGGTGGGCGCCTCCACGTGCGCGTCCGGGAGCCACGTGTGCACCGGCCACATCGGCACCTTCACCGCGAACGACATGAACATCGCGAGGAAGATCAGCTTCTGCGCGCCCTCCCCGATCGCCACCTGGTGGAAGTCCGCGATCTCGAAGCTGCCGTTGGTGAGGAAGTAGAGGTAGATGAAGGACGCCAGCATGAGGAGCGAGCCCAGCAGCGTGTACAGGAAGAACTTCACCGCGGCGTAGACGCGGTTGGGCCCGCCCCAGATGCCGATGATGAGGAACATCGGGATCAGCATCGCCTCGAAGAACACGTAGAAGACGATCGCGTCCAGCGACGCGAACATGCCGTTGATCAGCCCCGACATGATGAGGAAGGCGGCGAGGTACTGCGCCACCTTGTCGGTGACGACCTCCCAGTGCGCGATCACCACGAGGAGCGTCATGAAGCTGTTCAGCAGGATGAAGGGCATCGAGATGCCGTCCACGCCGAGGTGGTAGTTCACGCTGAAGTGCGCGATCCACGCTCGCATCTCGACGAACTGCATCGCCGCGGTGGGCTGGAAGCCCGTCCAGAGCGGCAGGCACACAGTGAGGCCCAGGAGCGAGCCCGCGAGCGCGGTCCAGCGCGCCGGGGCGGGGTTGGCGTCGCGCCCGATGACGAGCACCGCGATCCCGAAGAGGATCGGCACCCAGATGGTGAGCGAAAGAACCGGCAGCGCCTGCATGGCCTAGAGGTTCCTCACGTAGAACAGGAAGAAGGTGAGGAACGCCGCCACCCCGAGGATCATCGAGAAGGCGTAGGTGTAGATGTAGCCGGTCTGCATGCCGCGCGCGTAGCCCGCGAACGCGCCGATCAGCCGCGCGGTGCCGTTCACCATGATGCCGTCGATGATGTTCTTGTCGCCCCAGGTCCACAGGCCCTGCCCGAGCTTGCGCGCGCCGCCGGCGAAGAACCAGTCGTTGAAGTCGTCGAAGCCGTACTTGCGCTCGAGGATGCTGACCAGCACGCCGAACTTGCGGCGCGCGACGCCGGCCAGGTCCGGGCGCTTGATGAAGAAGAACCACGCGGTGGCCACGCCCGCGATCGAGAGCCAGAACGGCACCGTGGTCAACGCATGCACGCTCATCGCCATCGCGCCGTGGAACTCGCCCGCCATCTCCTCCAGGGTCGCGGTCTTGGCGATGGCGCCCTCGAACCAGTCGCCGTAGAGCATCGGGCCGATGGTGAGCGCGCCGATGAAGATCGACGGGATGGCGAGGAGGATCAGCGGCAGCGTGACCACCCACGGGCTCTCATGGGGCGTGCCATGAAACTCTTCGTGATGCGGCTCTTGCGTCGCATTGGCATGCTTCTCTTCGTGTCCTTCGTGTCCTTCGTGCCCTTCGGGGTGCGCCTTCTTGAATCTCTCTTCGCCGTGGAAGGCGAAGAACACCAGCCGGAACGAATACAAACCACTCACGAAGATCCCACCGAGGGCCAGGAGATACGCGAACATGTGCCCCGGCGTATGCGAGAGCTGCAGCGCCTCGACGATGGAATCCTTGGAGAAGAACCCGGCGAAGGGCGGAATGCCGGCATTGGCGAAGGCGCCGATCAGCACCGTCCAGTAGGTGATCGGCATGTACTTGCGCAAGCCCCCCATCCTGCGCATGTCCTGCTCGTGGTGCAGCGCGATGATCACCGAGCCCACGCCGAGGAAGAGGACCGCCTTGAAGAAGGCGTGCGTCATCAGGTGGAATATCGCCACGGAGTACGCCGAGGCGCCGAGCGCCATGGTCATGTAGCCCAGCTGCGAGAGCGTGGAATAGGCCACCACGCGCTTGATGTCGTACTGCACGATGGCGATCAACGCCATGAAGAAGCAGGTGATGGCGCCGATCACGATCACGAAGGAAAGCGCCGCCTGCGAGAGCTCGAAGAGCGGCGACATGCGCGCCACCATGAAGATGCCCGCGGTCACCATGGTCGCCGCGTGGATCAGGGCGGAGATCGGCGTGGGGCCTTCCATGGAATCGGGCAGCCACACGTGCAGCGGGAACTGCGCGCTCTTGCCCATGGCGCCGATGAACAGGCAGATGCACACCACCGACATCAGCGACCAGTCGACGCCCGGGATGATCTGCACCAGCTTGCCCGCGACTTGCGGCGCCGCGGCGAAGATCGGCGCGTAGTCGAGGCCGCCCGTCGCCGGGCCGAACTGCGCGAACAGGATGCCGATGCCCAGCAGGAACCCGAAGTCGCCCACGCGGTTCACCAGGAAGGCCTTGAGGTTCGCGTAGATCGCGGTCGGGCGCGTGAACCAGAAGCCGATGAGCAGGTACGACACCAGGCCCACCGCCTCCCAGCCGAAGAAGAGCTGGACGAAGTTGTTCGCCATCACCAGCATCATCATCGAGAAGGTGAACAGCGATATGTAAGCGAAGAAGCGCTGGTAGCCGGGGTCGTCGGCCATGTAGCCGATGGTGTAGACGTGCACCATCAGCGACACGAAGGTCACCACGCACATCATGGTCACGGTGAGGCGGTCGACGAGGAAGCCCACCTGCATCCTCCAGCCGTTGCCGGAGATCCAGGTGTACACCTCGGCGTCGAGGTGGGCGCCGTGAATGACTTGCGAGAGGCACAGGAATGAGGCGAGGCACGAGATCGCCACGGACGCGATGGTGACCGAGTGCGCAAAAGCGCGTCCCAGCTTCCAGCCGAGGAACCCCGCAAGCACCGCGCCCACCAGCGGCGAGAATGCCGCGATACAGGAAAGTGTAAAGAGATCCATGGGTTTCTTTTTTTGTTGGCTTTTTCTCGCGCCTCGTGCCTCGGGCCTGGTTTCGCTTCGCGCCTATCCCTTCAGACTGTCCAGATCGGCGACATTGATCGATCTCAGGTTGCGGAACAGCGCCACCAATATCGCGAGGCCGATGGCGGACTCCGCGGCCGCGACCGTCAGGATGAAGAACACGAACACCTGGCCCGAGAGGTCGCCCAGGTGGTGCGAGAAGGCGATGAAGTTCATGTTGACCGCGAGGAGCATGAGCTCGATCGCCATCAGCAGGATGATGAGGTTCTTCCTGTTCATGAAGACGCCCACCACGCCGACGGAGAAGAGGAGCGCGCCCAGGATCAGGTAATGGCCGAGCGGGATCACGGCGTGTCGCCCTCGGTGGCGGAGGTCTCGTTCATCATCTTCACGATGCGCAGCCGGTTGGCGGCGTTCGCGGCAAGCTGGGTGTGCGCGTCCTGGTACTTCGTTTCCTTGCGCTGGCGCAGCGTGAGCGCGATCGCGGCGACGATCGCCACCAGCAGGATCACCGCGGCGAGCTCGAAGGGGAACACGTAATCGGTATAGAGGACGCGGCCAAGCTCCTTGGTGTTCGAGTAGCCGGCGGGCGGGCCCGCGGGCGTCACCCCGCCCGCCGCGCCGCGATAAAGGAGCGCCACCATCTCGCCCGCCATGACGAGCCCCACCAGCCCGGCGAGCGGCAGGTGCTTCCAGAAGCCCTCGCGCAGCACGTCCAGGTTCACGTCGAGCATCATCACCACGAAGAGGAAGAGCACCATCACCGCGCCCACGTACACCAGCACGAGCGTGATGGCGAGGAACTCCGCGTAGAGCAGCATCCAGAGCGCGGCCGCGGTGAAGAACGAGAGCACGAGGAAGAGCGCCGCGTGCACGGGGTTCCTCAGCATGACGACCATGAGCGCCGCGCCGAGCAGCACCGCGCCGAAGAGATAGAACAGGACGAGCGCGAAGTCCATCAGCGGAAGGGCGCGTCCTGGGCGCGGGCGGCGGCGAGCATGGGCTCGTACTTGTCTCCGATCGCGAGCAACATCGGCTTGGTGTAGAGGAGATCGCCGCGCTCCTCGCCGTGGTACTCGAGGATGTGGGTCTCGACGATGGAATCCACCGGGCAGCTCTCCTCGCAGAAGCCGCAGAAGATGCACTTCACGAGATCGATGTCGTAGCGGGTGGTGCGGCGCGTGCCGTCGTCCCTCTGCTCGCTCTCGATGGTGATGGCGAGCGCGGGGCATACCGCCTCGCACAGCTTGCAGGCGATGCAGCGCTCTTCGCCGTTGGGGTAGCGGCGAAGAGCGTGCAGCCCGCGGAAGCGCGGGCTGGCCGGCGTCTTCTCCTCGGGGTACATGACGGTCACCTTGCGCGCGAAGAGGTGGCGGCCGGTCAATTTCAGGCCCTTCAACAGCTCCGCGAGCATGAGGCTGGAAACGATGTCCCGGGCGCGAGCGAGCATGGCTTACTTTCCGAACCAGATCGAGATGACGGGCCAGTTGCAGAACGGCTCCATCATCATGACGCCCACCAGCGCGATCCAGATGAGCGTGATGGGAATGAAGACCTTCCAGCCCAGGCGCATGATCTGGTCGTAGCGGTAGCGTGGGAAGGACGCGCGAATCCACAGGAAGACGAACATCAGGAACGCGCACTTGGCGAGGAGCCACACGATGCTGGCAGCGGCGAGCCACGAGAACGCGGGGCCGGCCTCGCGGATGAAGGCGAAGTTGAAGGGCGACAGCCAGCCGCCCATGAAGAGGATCGGCGAGACCACCGAGATGAGGATCATGTTCGCGTACTCGGCGAGGAAGAACACCGCGAACATCATTCCCGAGTACTCGACGTGGAAGCCCGCGACGATCTCGCTTTCTCCCTCGGCCACGTCGAAGGGATGGCGGTTGGTCTCCGCGAGCCCGGCGATGAAGTGGATGAGGAAGAGCGGAAAGAGCGGAATCCAGAACCATTCGAAGAAGCCGTAGTTGCCGTCCTGGCGCGCGACGATGGCGGTCAGGTTCATGCTCTGCCCGGCCATGAGTGCGCCCACCAGCGCGAAGCCCATGGCGATCTCGTAGGAGACCATCTGCGCCGCGGCGCGCATCGCGCCGATGAAGGCGTACTTCGAGTTCGACGCCCAGCCGGCGATGATGATGCCGTACACGCCCATCGAGGTCATGCCGAGCAGCAGCAGGAGTGCGGCGTCCACGTCGGCGATCACCCAGCCCGGCGCGAACGGCACGATGGCCCAGGCCGCGAGCGCGGGCGCGACCGAGATGATCGGCGCGAGGAAGAAAAGCACCTTGGAGGCGCCGGCCGGGACCATCTGCTCCTTCATGAGGAGCTTGATGGCGTCGGCGATGGGTTGCAGGATCCCCTTGTAGCCCACGCGGTTCGGGCCCTTCCTCACCTGGATCCAGCCGATCACCCAGCGCTCGATCAGCTGGTAATAGAGCACCGTGAGAAGAAGAGGCACCAGCACCGCCACGATCATCGCGAGCGAGTGGCCGACCGTGTAGACGTGCGGGCCCCACTCGACGCCGAACACCCGGTTCGCGACGCCCTGCGTGTAGGTGGCGAGCTGGTGGAGGTCGTTCATGCGACGGCCGCTTCCTGGATCTTCTCGACCGAGACCTCGCCCTCGCCGAGCGACGCGGTCTCCGCGACGCCGCGCGCGATGCGCACCGTGCCGTCGGCAAGGGCATCGTCGAGCGCCACGGCGAGCGTCGCCTCGCCCCCGCCCTGGCGCACGCGCACGCGGCCACCCGCGGCGAGGTCGAGCCTCGCGAGCATCGCCGCGTTGAAGCGCGCGCTGCGCGCGGCCTTGCCGTCCGCGCTCTTCTGCAGCGGGAGCGAGCGGCGCACAACGGGATCCGAGGCGTAGATCGCGAACTCCGCGACGCGCTCCACGGCGGCGCGCGGCGTGCGCAGCTCCCACTCGAACGGCGCCACGCTGTTGCCGAGCCCCGCGCGCGCCCACGCCTGCAGGTCGGGCGCGATCGCCTTCCTCACCGCATCGAGGCTGTCGCCATGGAAGCCGGGCAGGTCGAGCATCGCGCCCAGCATGCGCAGCACCTTCCAGCCGGGCCGCGCGTCGCCTTGCGGCTTCACCACGGCGTTGAAGGACTGCACGGTGCCCGCCATGTTGACGAAGGTGCCGCCGGTCTCGGTGAAAGGCGCGATCGGCAGCATCACGTGAGCCGCATCGGTGGTGGCGTTGCGGTAGGCCGAGAGCGCGACGGTGAATTCCGCTTGCGCCAATGCGGCGAGCGCCCGCGGCCCCAGGTCGTGCTCGACTTCCACGCCCGCGACGAGATAGCCGCGGCGGGGCTTGTCCACCATGGCGCGCGCGTCCAGCCCGCTCCCGGGAAGCGCGCCCACCAGGTGCGCGCCCACCGAATTCGCGCCGTCGGGCAGCACGCCCACGGTGGCGCCGGTGATGCGGGCGATCTCGTGCGCGATGGCGAAGAGCACGGCGAAGTCGGGATGCTGCTGTGCGTAATGGCCGAGGAAAATCGCGGAGCGCTCGCGGCCCACGAGGCTCGCCGCGATGGCTTTCTCGGCCTCTCCGATGGCCTTGCCCGAGGCGCCGCCCACGCTCTTGCCGCTCGCCTGCGCGACGGCGGCCGCGATCGCGGCGAGCTCGCCCGCCAACCCGTCGGGACGCGTCACCCTGCGATTGGCCACCGGCATGAGGAGCTCGTCGGCCGCGACGTGAAGGACGTTGACGGCAAGCCCTTTCTTCGCGGCCTGGCGCAGGCGCGCCGCCAGGAGCGGCTGCTCCTTCCTCAGGGTCGAGCCCACGAGAAGCACCGACTGCAGCTTCGCCACGTCGTCGATCGCCATGCCGAGCCACGGGGCGCCCTGCAGCTTCGCGCGGAAATCCGACTGGCGCACACGATGGTCGATGTTGTCGCTGCCCAGGCCGCGCGCGAGCCGCGTGGCGAGGTGCAGCTCCTCGAGGGTGAGCTCGGGCGCAAGGAGCACGCCGAGGGATTCCGGCCCGTTGCGCTTCACGTTTTCCTTCAGGCCCTGCGCCGCGGCGTCGAGCGCCTCGGGCCAGTCGACCTCGTGCCACTGGCCGGCGCGCTTCACCAGCGGGCGCAGCAGGCGCTCCTCGGAATTCAGGCCGTTGTAGGCGAAGCGGTCGCGGTCCGAGATCCATACTTCGTTCACGGCCTCGTTCTCAATCGGCAGCACGCGCATCACGCGCTCCTGCTTGGCCTGCACCACCAGGTTGGAGCCGAGGGAATCGTGCGCGCTCACGCTCTTCCTGCGCGACAGCTCCCAGGCGCGCGCCGAATAGCGGAACGGCTTGGACGTCAACGCGCCCACCGGGCAGAGGTCGATCACGTTGCCGGAGAGCTCGGAATCCACGGTGCGCCCGACGAAGGAGAGGATCTCGGCGTGCTCGCCGCGCCCCGCCATGCCAAGCTCCATGATGCCGGCCACTTCCTGCCCGAAGCGCACGCAGCGCGTGCAGTGGATGCAGCGCGTCATGTCGGTGGAGATGAGGGGGCCCAGGTTCTTGTTGACCACGACGCGCTTGGCCTCGGTGTAGCGCGAGGACGACGGGCCGTAGCCCACCGCCAGGTCCTGGAGCTGGCATTCGCCACCCTGGTCGCAGATCGGGCAATCGAGCGGATGGTTGATGAGGAGGAACTCCATCACGCCCTTCTGCGCCTGGATCGCGGGGTCCGAATGCGTGAAGGCCTTCATGCCTTCGGTGGCGGGCGTGGCGCACGCCGGCAGCGGCTTGGGCGCCTTCTCGACTTGCACCAGGCACATGCGGCAGTTGGCGGCGATCGAGAGCTTCTTGTGATAGCAGAAGTGCGGCACGAAGATGCCGAGCTTGGTGGCGGCGTCCATCACCGTCTTGCCGGCCTCGATTTGCACCGGCTGGCCGTCGATCTCGAGGCTCAACATCTTCACGTCGCTCATCAGTCGGCCGCCATTTTGCTCAACTCGGGGTTCGCGCTGCTGTAGCCGCCGGGCTTCACGCTACAGCACTTCTTCTCGATGTGATGGATGAACTCGTCGCGGAACACCTTCACGAAGGCGCGCGTCGGCATCGCCGCGGCGTCGCCCAGCGCGCAGATGGTGCGGCCCTGGATGTTGTCGGAGAGGTTCAACAGGAGGTCGAGATCCTCCATGCGGCCCGCGCCGTGCTCGATGCGGTTGAGGATCCGGTAGAGCCAGCCGGTGCCTTCGCGGCATGGCGTGCATTGCCCGCACGACTCCTCGAAGTAGAAATAGGCGAGGCGCTCGGCGGCCTTCACCATGCAGGTGTCCTCGTCCATGACGATGACCGCGCCCGAGCCCAGGAACGAGCCCGCCTTGGCGATCGAGTCGTAGTCCATGTCGAGGGCCATCATCACCTCGGCCGGGAGCACCGGCATCGACGAGCCTCCGGGAATGACGCCCTTCAGCTTCCTGCCGCCGCGCATGCCGCCCGCCATCTCGAGGAGCTTCGCGAACGGCGTGCCGAGGCGCACCTCGTAGTTGCCGGGCTTCACGACGTTGCCGGTCACCGTGAACAGCTTGGTGCCGCCGTTGTTGGGCTTGCCCAAGCCGAGGAACCAGTCGGCGCCGTTCACGATGATGCCGGGCACCGCGGCGAAGGTCTCGGTGTTGTTGATCGTGGTGGGCTTGCCGTACAGGCCGAAGGAGGCCGGGAACGGCGGCTTGTAGCGCGGCTGGCCCTTCTTGCCCTCGAGGGATTCCAGGAGCGCCGTCTCCTCGCCGCAGATGTAGGCGCCGAATCCGTGGTGGGCGTGGAGCTCGAAGTCGAAGCCGCCGCCGAGGATGTTCTTGCCGAGGAAGCCCGCGGCGCGCGCCTCGTCGAGCGCCTTCTCGAAGATCTCGTACTCGGTCCAGATCTCGCCGTGGATGTAGTTGTAGCCGACGGTGGCGCCGATCGCGTAGCCCGCGATGATCATGCCTTCGATCAACGCGTGCGGGTTATAGCGGATGATGTCGCGGTCCTTGCACGTGCCGGGCTCGCCCTCGTCGGAGTTGCAGACGATGTACTTCTGGCCGGCGAAGCCCTTCGGCATGAACGACCACTTGAGCCCGGTCGGGAAGCCCGCGCCGCCGCGCCCGCGCAGCGCCGACTTCTTCACTTCCGCGATCACCGCGTCGGGCGTGAGCTTGTCGTCGAAGATCTTCCCGATCGCCTTGTAGCCGCCGCGATCCTGGTAAGCCGCGAGGCCCCAGTTGCACCCGTCGAGGTCCTTCATGATGACCGCGTCGGGGCCGTAGTCGAGCATGGCCGTCACTTGAGCTCCTCGGCGAGCATCCGGTCGATCTTTTCCGGGGTCATGAAGCTGCACATGCGCTTGTTGTTCACGATCATCACCGGCGCGTCGGCGCAGGCGCCCATGCACTCGCCTTCCTTGAGCGTCACGCGGCCGTCGGCGCTGGTCTGGTTGAAGCCGGTCAACCCCAACTTGTGTTTCATGTGCTCGGCCGCGTCCACCGAGCCCGACAACGCGCACGGCAGGTTGGTGCAGATGACCACCTTGTACTTGCCGGTCGGCTTGAGGTTGTACATGTTGTAGAAGGTCGCGACCTCGTAGACCCACACCGGCGGCATGCCGAGGAGGGTGGCGACCTCCTCCATCACCTCGTTGGAGAGCCAGCCGAACTGGTCCTGCGCGATGCCGAGCGCCGACATCACCGCCGACTGCTTCTGCTCGGGCGGGTACTTCGCGAGCTCGCGCTTGATGCGCCGCAGGGATTCGGGGGACAGGAGGGCCATGTCAGACCTCGTCCTTCCAGTAGTCGACCGCGTGGTCGTTGTGCGTCATGTGGCGAAGGCGCACCTCGCCGCCGCCGAACGCGCCGATCTTCTTCGAGTCCGGGTATTCGCAGATCTCGGCCGGCATCATGGTGGAGACCGAGATGTAGGCGAGCTCCGCGTCGGAATCGTTAACGAGCTGGTGCGCCGTCTGCGCGCCGCCCGTGGGGCAGCAGATGAAGTCGCCGGCCCTCACCGCACGCGTCTCGTCGCCGTAGCGAAGGAGTCCCCTGCCCTTCACGATGAAGAACATCTCCTCCTCGCCGCGATGGCTGTGGAAGGGGCACGAGCGCTTGCCGGGGGGAACGACGTCGTACGAATAGCCCAGGTCCTTGGCGCCCAGCAGCGGGCCGATGCGCACCGCGTCGCAGGCGAACTTGTCGCCCTTCTCGAAGTGCTCGAGCTTGAGCTCGTCGATGTTGACGACGCGTTTGTCGATGAGGGTCATGGCGCCACCGGGCACTTCATGTCCGCGCCGCCCGCGATCTTTTCGGCCATGAGACGCGCCTTGGTCCTGGCGCAGACCACCGGCGCGGCGGCGCGGGCGGCCTCCATCATGCGCGGGAAGACCTGCCTCATGAGCTCGGGAGAGGCCAGCAGCATGCGCTGCCCGGCCGGCGACTGGTAGAACTCGCGGATCTGGCGCAGCTCGCCGAAGGTGAATTCGCCGGCGTAGGCCTCGGCGAGCGTGTCGAGGAGCCCGCCCGGGCCCCTCGACTGCTCCTTCGTCACCTTCATCGATTCTTCCAGGCCGATCTGCATGCGGCGCGGGTCGACGCCCGAGTTGCCCTGCGCGAATTGCTTCGCCATCGACTCGGCCATCACGCCGGAGACGCTGTCGATCTGGCGCTCGACGTGCATGGCGTCCAGGAGCGCACGCGCTTCGGCGAGGCGCTCGGGGTCTATCGGGTTGGCCGCGAGTGCGACAGCGCTGCCGAAGGCGAAAAGCACGGTGGCGAAAAAAGTCTTCATCGATCGATCTCCCCGAAAACGATGTCGAGGCTGCCGATGATCGCCACCACGTCGGCGATCATGTGGCCGCGCGACATCTCGTCCATGGCGGCCAGATGCGCGAAGCCCGGCGCGCGGATCTTCAGCCGCCACGGCTTGTTGGCGCCGTCGCTCATGAGGAAGATGCCGAACTCGCCCTTCGGATGCTCGACCGCGCAGTAGACCTCGCCCTGTGGCACGAACATGCCCTCGCTGAAGAGCTTGAAGTGGTGGATCAGCTCCTCCATGCTTTCCTTCATCTCGATCCTCGACGGCGGCGCCACCTTGTGGTTGGCGCTGATCACCGGGCCGGGATTCTTCCTCAGCCAATCGATGCATTGCCTGATGATGCGGTTCGACTCGCGCATCTCGTGCATGCGCACGAGGTAGCGGTCGTAGCAGTCGCCGTTGGTGCCGATCGGGATGTCGAAGTCGATCTGGTCGTAGGTCTCGTAGGGCTGCTTCTTGCGCAGGTCCCACGCGATGCCCGAGCCGCGCAACATGGGGCCGGTGAAGCCCAGCGCCTGGGCGCGCTCGGGCGTGACCACGCCGATGCCCACGGTGCGCTGCTTCCAGATGCGGTTATCGGTGAGCAGCGTCTCGTAGTCGTCGACATAGCCCGGGAAGCGCCGCGTGAAGTCCTCGATGAAGTCGAGGAGCGAGCCCTGGCGGTTCTCGTTCAGCTCGCGCACCTTCTGCGCGCTTCTCACCGTGGACGGCGCGTAGTTCGGCATCTTGTCCGGCAGGTCGCGGTACACGCCGCCCGGGCGGTAGTAGGCGGCGTGCATGCGCGCCCCCGACACCGCCTCGTACATGTCCATCAGGTCCTCGCGCTCGCGGAAGGCGTAGAGGAAGACCGTCATCGCGCCCACGTCGAGGGCATGCGCGCCGATCCACATCAGGTGATTCAAGATGCGCGTGATCTCGTCGAACATCACGCGGATGTACTGCGCGCGGACCGGGACGTCGACCCCCACCAGCTTCTCGATCGCCATCACGTAGGCGTGCTCGTTGGACATCATCGACACGTAGTCGAGGCGGTCCATGTACGGCACGCTCTGGATGAAGGTGCGCGTCTCGGCGAGCTTTTCCGTGGCGCGGTGGAGGAGCCCGATGTGCGGGTCGGCGCGCTGGATGACTTCGCCGTCGAGCTCCAGCACCAGGCGCAGAACTCCATGAGCCGCCGGGTGCTGCGGGCCAAAATTCATCGTGTAGTTTCGAATCTCAGCCATTCGAAACTACCTTTCGATGAACTTCAGTGGAGGCTAACTTCCATTCATGGAAGTTAAGCGTGAGGGCACCGCCCTCGAGCGGGCCGAAACTAAAATTCATCGTGTAGTTGCGGATCTCGGCCATCTATTTCTTTCCGGACTCGCCGTACACGTCTTCACGGGTGACGCGCGGCACGATCTCGCGCGGCTCGATGGTCACCGGCTGGTAGATCACGCGCTTCTGCTCGGGGTCGTAGCGCATCTCGACATAGCCGGCGACCGGGAAATCCTTGCGGAACGGGTGGCCCATGAAGCCGTAGTCGGTGAGGATGCGGCGCAGGTCCGGGTGGCCGCGGAAGACGATGCCGTAGAGGTCGAAGGCCTCGCGCTCGTACCAGTTGGCCGCGGGCCACACCGGGATGATCGATTCCAGCGCGGGAAACTCGTCGTCGGGGCAGAAGACGCGCACCCGCACGCGCCAGTTGTTGGCGATCGACAGCAGGATGTAGACCACCGCGAAGCGCGGCCCGCTCCAGGAGTTGTCGTAACCCTGGTAGTCGACCCCGACCAGATCGAGCATCTCGGTGAAGGCGAGGCTCTTGTCGTCGCGCAGCCGTGCGGCCATCTCGACGAAGTCCTTCGCGTCGATCTCGACGGTGAGCTGGCCGCGGTCCTCGGTCGACTTCACGAGCTTGTCGCCGAGCGCGGTGGCGAGCGCGGCCTGGAGGAGATCGAGGGGTGCCGTCATGGGCTTTAGCGCCGCGAGATGGTCTGCGTGCGCTTGATCTTGTTCTGCAGCTGGATCAAGCCGTAGAGGAGCGCTTCGGCCGTGGGCGGGCAGCCGGGCACGTAGATGTCGACCGGCACGATGCGATCGCAGCCGCGCACCACCGAGTACGAGTAGTGGTAGTAGCCGCCGCCGTTCGCGCACGAGCCCATCGACACCACCCAGCGCGGCTCGGCCATCTGGTCGAAGACCTTGCGCAGTGCCGGCGCCATCTTGTTGCAGAGCGTTCCGGCGACGATCATCAGGTCCGACTGGCGCGGGCTCGGGCGGAACACGATGCCGAAACGGTCGAGGTCGTAGCGCGCCGCGCCCGCGTGCATCATCTCCACCGCGCAGCAGGCGAGGCCGAAGGTCATGGGCCACAGCGACCCGGTGCGCGCCCAGTTGAGCACGTTGTCCACCTGGGTCACGACGAAGCCCTGCTGGGATACGCCTTCCTTCATCACTCCCATTCGAGCGCCCCCTTCTTCCATTCATAGATGAAGCCGACCACCAGGATGCCGAGGAAGATCAGCATCGAGACGAGGCCGAACCAGCCGATGTCCTGCAGCACGATGGCCCAGGGAAAGAGGAACGCGATCTCGAGGTCGAAGAGGATGAACAGGATCGCCACGAGGTAGTAGCGCACGTCGAACTTCATGCGCGCGTCCTCGAAGGCCTCGAAGCCGCATTCGTAGGGCGAAAGCTTCTCGCTATCCGGGTTCTGGACGCCGGAGAGCCGCGCGAGGATCCCGCTCGTGACGACCGCGCCCACGCCTACCGCGGTGCCGATGGCGAGGAACAGCAGGACTGGAAAGTAGTTTGCAAGCAAGTGATTGGTGCCGTCGAAGAGACTCGAACTCTTACGCCTTTCGGCACTGCCCCCTCAAGACAGCGTGTCTACCAATTCCACCACGACGGCGATTTGAAGCTGTTTGATTCCGGACAAACAAACCGTTACTTCGGGATCTCCGTGGACTTCTCCGCGGGTTTTCCCGCCGGCGCCGGAGCCGAGGAAGCAGGCGCCGCCGGTTTCATTTCCGATGGGGTCGCCGCGCCTGGCGCGGGGACCGGTGTCTCGAGATGCTGCAGCACGCCGCTCGACTTGGTCGCCGACGTGAAATAGGTGAGCCCGAGGCTCGTCGCGAAGAACACCGCCGCGAGGACGGCGGTGGTGCGCGACAGGAAGTTCGACGCGCCCGCGGAGCCGAACAGGCTCCCCGCCGAGCCGCTGCCGAAGGCCGCGCCCATGTCGGCGCCCTTGCCGTGCTGCAGGAGCACGAGCACGACGATGCCGACCGCGGCGAGGATGTGGAACACGAGGACCAGCGTCTGCATTTCCAGTCTGCCTTTCAGTGGGCGCCGGCCGCCTGCCAGATCGCCACGAATTCTTCACTCACCAGCGACGCCCCGCCGACGAGACCGCCGTCCACGTTCGGCATCGCGAACAATTCC